>JAEEGF010561710.1_pt1 | contig 127675 bp, 92 predicted proteins | sample 9134171 | NCBI WGS metagenome assembly JAEEGF01 (sample SAMN16246542, study PRJNA631951) | gut metagenome | biome: gut microbiome; feature: rumen; material: AP-attached | host: Bos | place: Iran: Karaj | collected 2018-10 | reverse complement strand
CATACCTTCATAAATGGTATCTGTCTGATCGCCGTTTGTAACGATTGTTTTATTTCCAAGTACTCTGACGGGAGCATAAATGATAAGGCTCGGATCCTCGAGTTTGGATTCATCGAAAGCCTGTGTTCTTAATCCGTTTCCGTCCTCCACGAAGATACGGTTACGTGAATTGGTACTTCTGCCCATGATAAAATATGCCGTTACCGCATATTTACCGCATGCACTCTTACCGATTACGATACCTCTTCCGGGATATGAATTGTTTTTCAAAATTTCTGAAAGTTTCTGCTTTTCCATACGCTTATGCTCCTTTTCATACTTTTATATAAATTTTTATTTTATTCGGGTGTATCTCCGGACAGTCTTCCGAAATATTCGGAATGAGCCTGAATGTATTCATCGTTGAAATCGCTGTCGCCGCCCTGGTGAAGTGCGGAAACATATGTATGCGCAAGTCCTGCTTCGGGTGACTTTCTTGCGATGATAGCAATGCCTATATTTGAACAGATATCGGCGATTCTTTCCATATTGGATAAAATATCGAGGAAAACGATTCCGGCGCGTACAGAGCAGTTTCCTTCTCTTAAACGGGCAAGATGATTGTCATGAAGCATGTTGGTTAAATCATCCATTACTTCCTCGAGGGGCTCGATATGCTTTGCGGACTCGATATCTCTTCTTTCGAAGCCGATAAGAGTGTAGTTTAAAATCTTTTTCATAAGATCGAAAGCTACATCGAGTTCGCCCAATGCCTGCTCACTGAAAGCGGTTTCGTTATCGTAAAGTTCCTTGGCATCTTCCGCGATATTTAAAGCATGGTCGCCGAGACGTTCAAATTCTTTTACGACTTTGTGGTACTCGGTCATGATACGAACATGCAGATCTTCTTTTACGTGGGGAGAAAGATTTACAAGGTATGTATCGACACAGTCTGTCAAGTGGTCGATGTTCTCTTCTTCCTCATTTAATTCGTCGAAAACTTTTTCATCAAACTTTTTAACAAGTGCGATTGATTTGTCGATGTTGTCAATGGATGCATGAATCATTGCATCAAGACAGTCGTAGCATCCGCCGAATGCAATTGCGGGAGTATTAAAGAATACGGGGTTTAATGCTGCAATCTTGTCGTCGTATTTGCCGATGGGCTTTGCTGCATCTTTTACGATCTTACGACTCGCCGTACCGTAAAACTTGATGAACGGCAGGATAAGAATCGAACAACCCATATTAAAGATGGTATTTGTATTTGCGATGGTACCTGGAGTCATTCTCATATTCCAGAGATTATCTAGGAAACCAAGCTTGTGAACAATGAATACGACAACGAGTACGAGAACGGTTTCGGTTAAGTTAAACATGATATTTACGATACCGACTCTCTTAGCATCGTTCTTTGCACCGATGGAGCAAACCAAAGCAGTGGTAACGCAGTCGCCCAAATAGATACCGACAATCATGACGTAAACAACCTTAAAAGGAATGTCGCCCGCCGTCGAGAACGCCTGTAAGATACCGATTGTGGCCGATGACGACTGAAGCGCAAATGCAACTCCTGCACCGACTATGTAGCCAAGCACCGGATTGTCGCCGAGACTCATAAAAAGTTTGTCGATGATTCCGCTTTCCTTAAGACCGCTTACGGCTGCCGTCATATTTAAAAGACCCGTGAAAAGAATACCAAAGCCCATGGCAATGCCGCCGAGGTTGTCGGATTTTTTGAACTTAAAGAACATTATTAAGGCTATACCTAAAATAAGAGCCAAAGGCGCCAGTGTCGAAGGCTGGAAAAACTTAAGAATAAGTGAAGCGTCACCCTTTACGTCAAGAAGTCGGATTATCTGTCCGGTAACCGTTGTACCAACGTTTGCACCGACGATAATACCAAGTGACTGATTAAGAGAAATTATACCTGCGGCAACAAGACCGGAGGTAATTACAATCGTCGCTGTGGATGACTGGATAACGGCAGTTACGAGCACACCGAGAATAAAAGCCTTCACGGGGTTGTCTGTTACCTTGCTCATTACTACCTTTAAAGTTCCGGACTGTCCTTCCTTAAGGTTATTACCCATCATTCTCATTCCGTAGAGGAAAAGAGCCAGACCGCCCAGAAGCGAAATTACGTTAAAAATATACATCGTGATATTCCTTTTGCAATATTTCTCACAATTAAACAGTTTACTATAAATCGCAAATAAAAGGAAGTGATTTTGATGTTTCAAAACAAAATATATGTTATAATTTTATGAGTTGTGGGACAAAAAATCCCCCCGGAAAAATTATGGAAACCAATAACACTCTTAAAAAAGAAAACAGGAATATAAAACTCTATATCATAACCGCCGTTTTTGTGGCAATTTTACTGATAATTCAGTTCATTGCGCACAGAATTACCCCTTTTATGAGGGATGACCTCTGGTACGCCACCAATCTGGTCAACGGAGAGAAGGTTAAATCTTTGGGCGATATCATAGAGAGCCAGATCTGGCATTATTTTAACTGGGGCGGACGAAGCATCAATCATGCCCTTCTTCAGGTCGTGCTGGCAACAGGCGAGGTTGCTGCCGATGTTTTAAATATACTGGCGACGATTATCCTCGGATTCGTAATCTTTAAGACTGCCCGCGCCAAAAATCCCCTGATGTATCTTTTATGCGAAGCTTTAATCGTGGCTTTTAACGCAAGCCTCTTCTTTTCGATGCTCTGGGAATCGGGCTCGGTTAACTATCTTTACTCGACATCATGGATTCTTTTATATGTGCTGGTAATCCTAAAAGAGATGGATTTTGAGGCCAAAGAGGTTTCAAAAGCCGGAAAGGCCGAATATTTCTGGATAATTCCTCTCGCACTTATTGCCGGCTGGAGCACCGAAAACATGGGGCCCACCTGCTTCGTACTCACCGTCGGAGTCATCATTTTCCTTGCGATAAAAAAGAAAAAGATACCTTTCTACCTCTATGAAGGTGCATTTTTAACGCTTGTCGGAAGTGCACTTCTTATCTTAGCACCCGGCAATTTTGTGAGAAACCAGTTCGTGGAGAAGGCTCCTTTTATGAGCATTATAAAGGGCAGAATTGATTCCTTCCTGCTTTCGGGCTGCGGATTCCTGCTGCCTTCGTTTTTGTTTGCGATTATCCTCCTGGTAATCCAGATTTACATCATAAAAGATATAAAACCCCGCGATATCGCTCTTTTCGCCTTTGCGGTCATTGCCCAGGGCGCGATGTTTTTATCGCCCGCTTATCCGCAGAGAGCATCCTTCGGTATCATGTGCGTGCTGATAACATACATTGTTTCGGTTATTGCGAGACTGTATGAAAATCATAAAAAAATGAGGCCGATGATAATCCTTATGACCTCTTCGTTTGTTTTATATGCTGTAATTAAAATCTGCTCGGAGATAATTTTCCCCGCAGTTTAATAAATTTATGAAAAACAAAAAGCTGATTTTAGTTAACCGAATACTGTCCATAGCACTTTCATTCATAATGATGTTTGTGCTTTACTACAAATCGCAAAGCGTAGTACGCCTTGTGCTTTTTGCCATGCTCGCAGCAATTGCAACTGTTTTTACAATGCGCATAAGACCGGAATCCTTCTTCAGATGTCAGGCAATCTGCTTTGCATTCCTGCCAAATATAGCTTTTAAGGCGGATCTGAAAGTGAGTCCTTTTGATTTTACGGGCTTTAAGGCTTTCGCACAGGTTGTAATTATGTACGGCGATTTTCTTTTACTGTTCGCGCCTGCTGCCATGATTTTACTCTGTGTAGCGGTTTATAAAGACGATAAGAAAAACGCATGGCAGATGCTTAAGAAATACATACCCTGCGGTGTGATAATGCTTCTCTGCTTCTTAGCATCGGCATTTTACAATCCCGTAGCAAACCTCTGCCTCTTTGTATTTACATATGCTGAAATAATTCCCGTTACGGGCATCGCTGAAAGACATGTTTATAAAAACGATTCTCCGATTTTGGCGAATCTTCCTTACTACTTCATCGTACTTGTATTTTTAAGCAGGTACCTTTTATAGAGAAAATGGATAAATCGATCAAAAGAAAAAATATATTCAGAATGATAATGGCGGTCATAATTCTGCTCACGGTTGCAATCATCTGGGGGCATTCTTTTATGACTCCCGAAATGTCGACCGAAGAAAGCAGTTTCGTCAAAGAAATCGTCGAAGCCGTGGTTCAGAGCGTAAGCAACAACGAAGCTTTTGTTATCCCCGAAGTAGTTATAAGAAAAAGCGCTCACTTTATCGAGTACGCCATTCTCGGACTTGAACTTGCGATACTTATCGCAATTACCATAAAAGAACCGTTAGCCGAAGATAAAAAAAGAGGCCTGATAAAACGCATTTTCAGCTTTTATCCGACCGCTTTTATATTTTCCCTTTTCGTTGCGAGTGTAGACGAAACCATCCAGTATTTCACAGGGCGCTACTCAAGCTTCTGGGATGTGCTTTTAGATATGACGGGCGCTTCATTCTCAATCGGAATATTCCTTCTTTTACGCTCACTTATTCGTAAAAAAAGAAAATAAAAAAGACGACAATCATTTACGATTTGTCGTCTTTATTTTTTCATTGCTCCGGTTCCGCCTTCAACCACGCCGTCACTTTTGAATACTGCGCCGATGGTTTTAAAGAAGCATTTAAGGTCAAATCCGAACGATAATTTTTCAACATATTCTCCGTCGAATTTTGCCTTGACCGGAATCTCAAGTTCGTCTCTTCCGTTTATCTGCGCCCAGCCTGTAAGTCCGGGTAAAACATCATTGGCTCCGTACTTATCTCTCTCTTCTATTAAGTCGTACTGATTCCAGAGTGCCGGACGCGGTCCGATTATACTCATCTGTCCCGCGAAAATATTAAAGAGCTGGGGCAGTTCGTCGAGGCTTGACTTTCTTAAAAACTTGCCGCTTTTTAAAATGTACTGATCGGGATTTTCGAGCATGTGCGTGGGTACATCATGTGGGGTATCCATCTTCATGCTTCTGAATTTTATGAGCATAAAATGTTTCTTGTGAAGGCCGACTCTCTTCTGTTTGAAAAACGCAGGGCCGGGATCTTCGATTTTTATGATCAGTGCAATAACAAGCATAGGAATCCCCAAGAAAAGGATTCCGTTAAAAGAAATAATTATATCCAAAAGTCTTTTAAAAAATTTCCTGTACATACTCTTATATTACACCAAATTAGTCTTTATAAACTACCCTTTTTTATTTGTGCCTGCGGCCTGTAAAATTATCTCTTTTTTCGCGCTTGCATATTCGTTGGTTGCAGGCTTTATTCCTTCAAGTCTGTAGGGAATTCCGAGTGCCTCATACTTCTTTACACCCATTGTGTGATAAGGAAGAACATCCAGAGCTTCAAGGGTTTTAAGCTCAGATAAAAACTTGCCGTATTCCTTAAGTTCTTCGTCAAAGTCAGTCACTCCCGGAACGCATACAAAGCGCACCCAGATTTTTTTATTCCTGTCGGATAAGTATTTTGCAAATGCAAGAATTCCGTCGTTGTAATGACCTGTAAGTTCCTTGTGACCTTCTCTGTCAAAACGTTTGATATCAAGCATCACAAGGTCTGTAACTTCAAGGAGCTTGTCAATCTTTTCATTGCCTTCTTTGAACATTATTCCCGAAGTATCAAGACAGGTATGCACGCCCTCATCATGAAATCTTTTAAAAAGTTCGGTCAGAAAATCAATCTGCATCATCGGCTCGCCGCCCGATGCGGTAACTCCGCCCTTCTCATAAAAGGCTTTGTTTCGCTCAAACTTTTTATATATTTCATCGACGCTCATTTCCGTGCCGCCGTTTACGTCCCAGGTATCGGGATTGTGGCAATATGCGCAGCGCATCGGACAGCCCTGAAAAAACACGACGAACCTTACTCCGGGCCCGTCGACAGCGCCAAATGTCTCGATTGAATGAACTCTTCCAATCATGAACGCATCCGCCTTTCTAATCATCATAATCGTTTAAAATATTATGCTCTAAGAGATTTCCGTATCCGAAAGCCGCATAAGGAATTAACATCATTGCATAAGGGAAAATGTAACGACTGTTGGCCTCCCACATCATGTGGAAAAGGAAGCCTCCGATAACGGTAATTATTCCGATGTACGAAGAAATCATACATTCTTTTCTGCCGGTTGTAACCACTTTCCTGAAATTGTTTAAACTCCAGATAAACACGCCTATGTAAATAACGTTCTGGAACACATTACAGAAAAACACATAAAATTTATTTAAATCGCCGTCATATATTTTCTGAATTATCTTTGCTCTTCCGCCGTAGTCAACATACGTTGCCTGACATGAAGCCAGTGTAGGATCCGCCCACTGAGTTAAGAATTTATCCCTGTAAAAAGTATAGCACTCTTTCGGATTTTCTTTAAAGTATTCTCTTCTCTCTTTGATAACTTCGCTGCTTATTTTATTGGCTTCTTTCGAGTCCATTCCGGTGTTTTTGTAAGTGTCAAAATTAAAGCCGTTGTACCATCCGGGACCTCTTGTGGAATCCTGCATACCCATCGCAATGTACGAATACATTGTTACGCCTTTGCTTACATCCTCTTTTGCTTCAAGTTCATAATTTTCTAAAGTAAGCGGAAGAATTACCAAGCATGCGATAAAAGATGCTATGGCAGTTATCAGATACTCTTTTTTATGATTTTTCATGAAGATTAAAACGAGCACGATTAACGTTGCGATTATGAAAATCAAAGAGTTCTTTCTGACAAATACGGAAAGCACCATAAACACCACCATAAAAGAAATATTTAGAGCCGGCGCACCGTGTTTCTTTTCAAATCTGCAAAGGAAGAAAACTGCCACAGACATTGCTGCAAGTGACGGAATCTCTCCGTAGATAAAAGACGAATACATTATAAAAGGCAGGTTAAAAAGGGATAGATATAAAAATGCCGAAGATACTTTTTTGCTACGCCAGATTTCTTTTACGGACAGATATCCGAAGGTTATCGTAACGCAGTTTAATGCGACATAAATAAGTTTTAAAAGATGATGAAGCGAGTTTTCAAAGGGTAATAATTTTAATACTTTTATGATCGATGCAAGAAAAACGGTAAGTCCGATCTGCTGCGGATAGAATGAAAGGTAGGAATCCGGATTTCCGATAAAAGACAAATCTTTTTCGGAAAGTTTTAAAGCCATATCATAAACGCTGGCGGAATCCGCTGCGGGGCCGCTTCGTCCGAATAACACAAGCAGTGTTCCAAGCAGTGCGTGAAAGATGAGAACAAACGCAAAGAACGATTCTATACGCCATCTCGACATAGTATGTAAAAGAAAATATCCTAGCGCATAAAAGACAAGAAGAGAAATAACTACAAGAAGTATTTTTTCTCCCTCAATAATCATTTTCTGCTCGGACATATTGTTGGCTACAGCAGTTTTTATGAGCGCAGAAATCATAAGCAGACCGGAGAAAATTACCGAGAGTGCCGACAGGATAATAAGCAAAACATATTGAATTGTGACTTTCTTTTTCTTATCCATCTGTTCTCTTTGCTTCCCTGAAGAATATCGGAATTAAAAACGGTACCGTAATCATTACGGGATATACATATCTTAACTGTACCGTCGGTCCAAAAAACATTGTAGCATAATAGCCTGCTATTAGCGATACGATAGCAATCAGTCCGATGTTTTTCTTTTTGATTGCATAAATAAGAGCAAGAACAAAAAACCAGAAATAAATTCCGGGCATAAAAATGTATTTAAGAAGCGGTATCTTTAAATATCCGTTGTTATCCGCAAATTCATCCATCAATGCTCTTAATGCAGGCCACTTTGAATCCTGATAAAATCCCTTTACATAAAGCGAATCTTCCCACTTTGTCTGAACGTATCCGTGGCCTTTGACCTCGTCGGGATCGTTTATATATGCATGTGATTTATCGCCGATATCAATAAATCCCGCATTCTGTGCTATGAATGCATTTATATAATCTTCGGGATATTTTATGAACAGTTTTAAATATACTTTTACAAATTGCGAAGTTTTATTCACAACCACCCATGTGTTGGTATTTCTTTTAACAGGGTCCGAAATATCCTGTCTGTAAAGTTTTGCGCCGTCATTCAAAATAAATTCGTTTATAAGGGCCTTTGATTCCTCGTCCATTGTATTGTCGTCTTCAGGCAAAACTCCCGCACCTGCGTGATAAACATAGGTCCTGGCGAGCTGCTGAATGGGTACGCTTAGCATCTCTCTTCTGTCTCCCTGAACGGCATTAAGTGATTTGGACATACCGTTAAGTACAAGTACGGAAACTACTATCGATACAAACATACCGATTACAATCAGTGCACATTTTCGTACCTTTATTTTATTTTCTGCCGGCCCTTTCTTTACGGCCAGTATGATAAGAATTATAAGGCATACCAGAAACAGCAGTCCGAAAGCATATCTTCCGTTGTTTCTGTAAAGCACGCACATAATCGAAGAAAATACAAGAAGCGCCGTATTGAATATTGTTGTTTTTTTATCTTTGGCGAAAACCAGTTCTGACAAAGCATTAACCGAAAGAAGGAAGAATATCGCAAAAGAAATATCCTTCGTAACGCTGACCGCCATAAACCCGTTAAAAGGAAACAGCGCCTCTATTGCCAGTACCGCAAAAGAAAGTATGCGATAGCCTCTTTTATACAGGCAGAAAATACCGTACGCAAATACCGCAGAAAGAAATACTATCTGCGCCATGACGTAAATTGCTATTCCCGCATTCAGACTGTTAAACACAGCTTTTCCGGTTTCCAGGAAAAACTTAATCATAAGCGTGTGAAAAAGAGGATGATGTTCGTTGTATTCTCCCGAGAAAATCTGTCCTATCTGAATATATGAATCATACGCAAGAATGCCGGGATAATATGCCAGAAAATACGGAAGGAAAGCAAGAATAAGTACAAACAACGAAATAAAAAATACCGCCACACATTTTTTTGATTTTTGCGGAGTAAGTTTTACCGAAAAGCCGGCTATTATTTTGATCATAAAATTAATAAAAAAGCCGACCGGTATGCCGATAACAAGCGACAGAGATACTGCCTTTAAGATAAATCCCACAGACCAGTCAAGATTACCGTTAACGGTTAACGCTCTGGCTGCAAAGGATAAGAATATTATAATCGCACCCATTATGCAGAATGCGATATTGTCTTTTATTATTTTTTTAACCTTTTCTGTTTTCACCTCTGTAAGTCTCCTTTATCAAGCCTGTAAACGTAAGGTTATCTAATGTAAAAACGATAATAGTCTTCCATATACATTTCAGATGCATATTCGCTTTCTATCCAGTCAATGAAACCGTCCGTATCGTTAACTTTCAGTCCCCCGTACCAGCCGCTGACTATTATTACATCAGGATATTTGTCAGGATTGTTTTCCCAGTATTTTTTCAGGGAATCTACATAGTAAGTCGGAGTGGAAATTGTCGTATAACTTCCGATGTTTACATCTTTTATGAAGTAGCCGCCGGTGGCTAAATCCCATAAAATAACCGTATCGCCATCCTCGATATATCTGTCCCAGACATCCGTGGAATAATCATAAAGATATCCTGTCATGTATTCCGTTATAACGCCTTTCGGCGCTCCGTTTTTAATAATATATCCGATGTTAAAAATGTTCCAGTCATCGCCTCCGTTGCCCGAGTAAAAAATGCCTTTGTAGATAGTAATGCAAAATACAATTACTACGAGAAACGTGCCTGCGAGTCTTTTAAGGCGGATGCTGTTTTGCTTTGCTGCAATTAAAACAATAATCAAAAGGCTAATTGCGATTGCACCGGTTAAGTATTTAACCGAGCGGAAAGAGTTCATGTTGGTAATAACCATTATCGCAATCAGTCCTAAAATTGAAAGCAATAACGCAAACAGTAAATCTTTGTTTTTATCCGCGTCCTTATATACCATTACCATTATAACAGCAAGTATGATAATTAAGAAAAAGAAATAATTGGCATAGCCGTAACTTATGCGGACCGGTTTGACTAATGTGAACACTATCTGAAGCACTGCTGCCACCATGCCCATATATGCGCATAAAACAACAGCGAAAGGAATTTTTTCAGCCGCTTCTCTTTTCTTAAATGCTCCGGTTACTGCCATTATTATAAGCGAAATCAGAGCCACGCCCACGGATATAATCGCAAACACCAGAAAGTCTTTTCCGAGTACGAGGAAGCGGTCAATAATTGTCTGATCGTGCGAGCCGCACGCCTGAAGCGCATCTTTTATGTTCTGAAGCATTTGGGGAATCGTCATATATGATAAAAGATATGCAAAATATGCCACTCCTGCGACTCCCATCGTGACAATAAAAATCACAGGTACAGGTTTATTGTAATTCTTTCTGTTAATAATCACGTAAACAAGCACTGCGGGAACCAGTATGATACACGAAGGATAGGAAAGTGTGAGCGCAACGCAGGAAAGCCCGAGCATTACCGAAAGGGCTATGATGCGGAAGTTTATTTTATCTCTTTTATGATGTCTTAATCTGATAAGTTCGATGATGATAAGAAGCAGAAACCACGACATCATCAGGGAAAATTCGGGAATAATAAAATCCTTCGGAAGAATTCCGAATACTGCTGCCGAAATCAGAAACGAATAACTTTTATCCGTGAAGAGGCGAAGCGTTTTATACAGATAAAAAGCAATTGCTGCATGAATAAGAGTCGTTACGGCTCTGCACCATAAAATCAGGTATTCGTTGCTGCCTGTAAGTTTAATCCATACCCATTCTATAAGGGATAAAAGGAATGCGGATGTCTGATGGGGATCCCAGACTTCGGTTAAAAGTCTGTCGCCTCTGATAAGGCGGTAAGAAAGAGTAAATGCATATTCCTCGTCAATCTGAAAGCCGACGAAAATACACTTAATTGCCGCAAGAATACTTCCTGCGGCAATTATTATCATAAGAATTTTTAATAAAACAGAATTGGTCTTGTTTTCTTTCATTCTTTAGAGTGATTCATGGAATGTTCTCGAAATAACATCGAGCTGCTGTTCTTTAGTAAGTTTGATAAAGTTAACTGCATATCCTGATACACGGATTGTAAGCTGAGGATATTTCTCAGGATTTTCCATTGCATCAAGGAGAGTCTCACGATTAAGAACATTTACGTTCAGATGGTGGCCGCCCTTTGTGGTGTAGCCGTCAAGTAACGAAATAAGGTTTTCAATCTGTGATTCGCTTGCATCGGGTGCAACGTAAACTTTATCAACTTCTTCGTTGATGCAGTCGCCGTCAGCAACCTTATTTACTTTGTCAATGTATGTAAAGTTTTCATCGCTCTTTCCGAGTGCGGAAGGAATGATGGAGAATGTATTTGAAATACCGTCCTGTGCATCCTTGAAAGGAAGTTTTGCAACTGATGCAAGGGATGCAACCGCACCGGATGAATCTCTGCCGTACATGGGGTTGGCACCGGGTGCGAAAGGAGCGCCCTTAGGACGTCCGTCAGGTGTTGCACCTGTGTTCTTGCCGTATACGACGTTGGATGTAATTGTAAGTACCGATGTGGTAGGTACGGAGTTACGATATGTCTGGTGCGAACGAACCATGTTCATAAAACTTGAAACGATTTCTTTTGCAATCGAGTCTACACGGTCGTCATCATTACCGTACTTCGGATAATCACCCGTGATCTTAAAATCAACGATGATATCGTCATCATCACGGATGGGCTCAACTTTGGCATACTTGATAGCGGATAACGAGTCTGTAACTACGGAAAGACCTGCAATACCTGTAGCGAAGATTCTTACCACGTCTCTGTCGTGAAGTGCCATCTGAGCACGTTCGTAATTGTATTTATCATGCATGTAATGAATGATATTAAGCGTATTTACATAGATACCTGCGAGCCACTCCATCATAAAAGTGAAGGAATCCATTACAGTATCATAATCAAGCACGTCGCCCTGATATCTTCTTAAAGCAATAGGTCCGACCTGCTTTTTGGTAATCTCATCCACACCACCGTTAAGTGAGTAAAGAAGACATTTAGCAAGGTTTGCTCTCGCACCGAAGAACTGCATTTCCTTGCCAAGCTTCATGGAAGATACGCAGCAAGCGATAGCATAATCGTCGCCCTTTGTAACGCGCATTAAATCATCGTTTTCATACTGGATGGCAGAAGTCTTGATAGACATCTTAGCACAATATTTCTTGAAAGGCTCAGGCAGTCTCTTTGACCAGAGAATTGTAAGGTTGGGCTCGGGAGCCGGTCCTAAATTCTCAAGTGTGTGAAGATATCTGTAAGACATCTTTGTTACCATATGACGTCCGTCGATTCCTACACCGCCGATTGATTCGGTAGCCCAGATGGGATCGCCCGAGAAAAGTTCGTTGTATTTGGGAGTTCTTGCAAATTTTACGATACGAAGCTTCATAATGAAGTGGTCTACCATCTCCTGAATCTGACGTTCGGAGAATGTACCGTTTGCAAGGTCTCTTGAAGCATATATATCAAGGAATGTGGTTGTACGTCCGACACTCATTGCGGCACCGTTCTGCTCCTTGATGGCTGACAAATATCCGAAATAAATAGCCTGGATGGCTTCTTTTACGTTGGTAGCGGGATGAGAAATATCACAGCCGTAAGACTCTGCGAGCTTCTTCATAAGTTCAAGTGCTCTAACCTGCTCCGTAAGTTCTTCCCTGGTTCTGATAACTTCGTCGTTCATAACCTTTCCGCAGGTATGTTTCTGGCGAAGCTTATCCTCTATAAGAATATCGATTCCGTAAAGTGCGATACGTCTGTAGTCGCCGATGATACGTCCTCTGCCGTATGCATCGGGAAGGCCTGTGATGATGTGTGATGAACGGCATGCTCTCATCTCTGTAGTATATGCATCAAAACATCCGGCGTTATGTGTTTTTCTGTAGTATGTGAAGAAATCTTTTACTTCGGGATCAATTTCGTAGCCGTGGTCTGAAAGGGCCTGCTCAGCCATTCTGATGCCGCCGAAAGGATGAAGCGGTCTCTTAAAAGGTTCGTCGGTCTGAAGACCTACAATCTGTTCTTTATCTTTATCAAGATATCCGGGCTCGTGCGACATAATCATGGAAACATTTCTTGTATCCATATTTACTGCGCCGCCCTTTTCTCTTTCCTCTTTGGAAAGCTGCATTACCTGGTCCCATAACGCAAGCGTGTTCTTGGTTGCGGGTTCGAGGAAGCTCTCGTCTCCGTCGTAAGGTACATAATTCTCCTGAATGAAGTCTCTTACGTTAATTTCAGTCTGCCACTTGTTTCCCTTAAAATCTCTCCACTGCGGAATCATTTCAAATCTCCACTTTCTATATAAATTCTAAAAAACTAAGTTTATAAAAGGTTCTCCGACTACTTTATTAAATCATTAAAGAAATAAAATATCAAGAGTATTTTATTCTTTTATATACAATATGATGTGTTAATTTTATAACCCACCACAATTTCAAGTGCTTTTTGTTAAAATGTGACTATTTATCGATTTGTTTTCATTTTTTATTGAACAATTTCACAATTAAAAGAAGCGTGCCCATAAAGCACGCTTCCTAAATTTTACTTATAAACCTCTAAAAGATAAATCAAAGGTGAATTCCAGTAGATTGTAATCTCATTGATTGAATAAGCCGAATCGTTGTCGCAGTAACAGCTTCCTCCAACCTTCTTGGAAAGTACTTTGATAGCGTAAGGATCTGCAGGGCTTGTGTTAGGTCCTCCGACTAACATACCGGGCATTGCCTTTCCGATAGCCTGTGAAGGTCTGTGGTGAGGATGCTCTGCAGCATGCTCGCCGAAGCCTGTTACGTAGCTGTATGCTACCGCATTTACTCCTAAAAGATAATCTATCTGGTATCTTGCATATTCGTTGTAAACTTCATCGCCTGTTAAGTTATACATCATTCTGTAAAGAATACCGTTGTTGGCGATAGTCATGTTACTTCCCCAAGGATAAATTCTAAGTGATGAGAAGTAAGGATCCGTGGTTGAATATTCAAGTGCAGTCTCTGCAAAAAGTTTAAGCTTTTCGGAGAACTTCATTCTTACATAATCCACATCGGACATTGAAGCATATATTTCCTGAATGCTTCTCGTATCGTCAGCGGGAAGATTGAATTCTACAGGTGTTTCCATATAGCCTTTGGCCTTAAGGAAATCATACATTGCATATGTTCCCATGTCTGCCCAGCCTAAACCGCCTTTGAATGTCTTGTCTGTAAGTTCTCTTACCTTTGTAAGATAAGCAGGATCGTTGGTTGCAATATAAAGTTCAACTGCTGCCCAAACGTATTCGTCCGTATTGTCGCCGTCAGGATATTCACCTGTTACGATTTCGGGAGGATTGATAAATCCTGTCTTGTCTTTATCTGCATTCTCTTCCATGTAAGCGTAAGCCTTAACTGCTGCCTCGCTGCACTTAGAAGCAAATGCCCCATCATACTGTCTGTATATCTTGCCTGCCTTAGCCATTACCGCTGCAAAGTCGCCTGTAGCTGTAGTGGAGATAGGAGCTACAACAAGTTCTTCTGTTTCGTTCTGAGGCATTACAACGCCCGGGAACTGCTCACAGGTTACCTTGTGATATACACCGCCGTTTTCAGCCTGCATCTTAAGCATCCACTCAAGCTCGTATCTTGCTTCATCAAGAATATCGGGAACGCCGTTTCCGCTCTCGGGAATATCGTAATTGTCACCTCTTGATGCGCTGCTGTCTTCGTATGTCATAAAGAGATCGGCAATTGTCTTGGCACCTGCAACCACGTATCTTCCGTAGTCACCCGCATCATGCCATCCGCCGGTAACATCGATGTAATCGTTTGTACCGTAAATCTTTGCATCTGTATTGTGGCACGCAGGATGTGCATAAACGCCTGCAAGTTCATTTGTGGTTTCACATCCGCAGCGCTGTAAGTAAAGCATTCTTACTGTTGCTTTTGTAACTTCGTCAAATACATTGTTACCGATTTCGAAGCTGTATGAATTATCAAGTCCGTCTACGGAAATGTAGTACTTGCCTTCTGCTGTAAAATCTGAGAAATCTCCTGTGTATGTATCGCCGTCACCGTTCTTTGAGATTACACGCTCATCGGCGAATGTTCCTTCGTAAACTGCCTCGCCTGTTTCTGCATCGCATACTTTGAAGGCTGTAACCTTTTCGCCTGTTGTTGCAACTACCTTCTTATTGTCACCGGGCTTGTATCCGACCTGGTTAACCTTAAGTGCCAGAGGCTTCTCTTCTTCCTTGGGAGCCTTAGCGTTGCTTGCATCTACAAGGGTTAAATTGAAATCATCTATGTATACTTTATGTGATGTATTGTCCATACCGTCAAATCTTCCGAGGTTAAAACAAAATCTCGGCATATCGTCGTTTTCTTCTTCCATAGTAAATGTTGCGGAAATTCTCTGAGGCTCAGGGCCGATGGGCACATCATACTCTTTGTAATATGCATGATAGTCACCGCCGTTAATCTGGTATCTCCACTCAAACGATCTTTCGATATCACATCTGATTGTAAAAGAGCATTCGTATACGCCACCTTGGTTAAGTTCAAAACCGTCTCTTGAAACCTGTGTCGAATAATCAAGCGTACCGGTTTTTGAAATATCCACAACCATCTCCCCGTTTTCGGTATAAAGTTCGAAAAGACCGCCGTTTGAATATGTGCCCCAGGCAAATTCCTCACCGTCTTCGAAATGATCGTCGATTAATGTCTTTCCGTTAAAAAGTCCGTCACCCCAGTTTACTTCGGGAAGTGTCCAGTCTTGTGTGCCCATTTCCGTGCCCGGATCTGCATCTGCAGGAACTGTTTCCGTGACATTCGGTCCGCCGTTTGCATCAACCGGCGGTTGCTTCGGATCACATGCAGCTACGGCAAGTACCATAAGTCCCGATAATAAAATGGATAAAATTTTACGTTTCATTGTAACTCCTCTTTATTTAATTAATTCATTTGCAGAGCACGAATCCTTTGCTCTTTAAACTGTTCTCAACTTCCGGTATGTCGTGAGTGTGAAATACCATGATCGGTGCGCCGCTCTCTCTGTTGAATGAAAGATAGAGGTAATCAACGCTTATGTTAGCATCATCAAGAGCCTGAAGGAGTTTCTGTAAGTTTCCGACTTCATCCTTAATCTCTACTGCGATAACATCGGTGAGCTTGCAGATGATTCCGGCTTCGGATAAAACCTTTACCGCTGCGTTTGCATCGCTTACAACCATTCTGACAATACCGTATTCTGCCGAGTCGTTGGTTACCGAACCGAGAATGTTGATATTTTCTTTGGCAAGAAGGCTTGTGATTTCAAGCATCTTACCTTTCACGTTTTCTGCATAAATCGATACCTGTTTTAACATTTTTAAGTCCTTTCAAATGAGTCTTTTTCTATCGACAAATACTGATTATTTGTTTATACTCATAAAAGATATATTATTTATCTATATCCACAAGCAGAATTGTACCAAAAAATAGTAAAAAAGGCAATTGAAAAGCCTTATTTAAAAAAGTTTGGAGAACCATAAAAATGATGGATAAAAATGCGAAAATATATGTGGCAGGTCACAAGGGAATGGTCGGTAGCGCCATTGTGCGTGCCTTAAACAAAGAAGGTTACAACAACATCATAACCAGAACGCATGCAGAACTTAATTTAATCCGCCAGGACGAGGTTGAAGCGTTTTTTGAAAAAGAAAAACCTGAAATCGTCGTACTTGCGGCAGCCAAGGTAGGCGGTATCGTGGCAAACGAATCCGCGCTTGCAGATTTTATGTACGACAACATGATGCTCGAGATGAACGTAATTCATGCGGCTTGGAAGAATAACTGCAAGAAGCTTTTGTTCCTCGGCTCCTCATGCATTTATCCGAGATTAGCTCCTCAGCCAATGCCCGAGAGCTGTCTTTTAACCGGAGAACTCGAAAAAACCAACGAGGCATACGCTTTAGCCAAAATCAGCGGCCTTAAATACTGCGAATTCTTAAACCGTCAGTACGGTACGGATTACATCTCCGTAATGCCCACCAATCTGTACGGTCCGAACGATAACTACCATCCTACTCACTCACATGTTTTACCGGCGTTAATTCGTCGTTTCCACGAAGCAAAGGAAGCAGGGCTTGAAAGCGTTATCTGCTGGGGCGACGGAACTCCTTTAAGAGAATTCTTATACGTGGACGATCTCGCAGATCTCTGTGTATTCTTACTTAACAACTACAGCGGAAACGAAACCGTCAATGCCGGAACCGGCAAAGAACTGACCATAAAAGAATTAACCGAAATCGTAGCACGTGTTGTAGGCTACAAAGGAAAGATCGAATGGGACCCCACGAAGCCGAACGGTACACCCAGGAAGCTCCTCGATGTCAGCAAGGCCAAAGCACTCGGCTGGACCTATAAGACCGAACTCGAGGACGGCATCAGACTTGCTTATGAAGATTTCCTAAACAATCCTATGAGAGCGGAAAGATAAAAAGCAAAATAAAAAGCCGGAGAAACAAATGCTTCTCCGGCTATATTATTGTTTTAAATATACCTTATCCCGTCTTAATCCGTGTATTCTTCGTAAGTATACTTTTCCCAGAAAATCTCGGCTCCGTTATACTTTTTGGTATACTTTTTCAGGTTGTAATTTTCATCGTACTCGCTCAGATATTCAATCTCATCTCCGCCGTTTTCAATGTAATAATCTCTTGTATTATTTCCAATTGCATCGTATTCGTACTCATATCTCCACATTTCGGTACCGCCATCATCATAGCAAATCGTTTCGATTTCATGATTATTGGCATCATATGTGCGAAGAGTATATGTTTCGCGTTTTCCTGATGCATTAAAATATGTCTCTTTGATAATATTGCCATAATAATCAAGATCAAATATGATATAATGCTCCACATGGCTCGGAGCATCATAAGTGGTTTCTTTTATGAGTCTGCCGTTGGAATCATACTGATGAACTATCTTATAATCAAAAGCTCCTCCGTCTAAATAATGAGTTTCTTTTGTAATATTTTCATTTTCGTTGTATTCGTACTCATCCTTCGATGAAATTGTACCGTCATCATTGTAATAAGTTCGCGTTTCCTTCTTGGGATATGCATATGCTCCATAAGGTTTTTTATCGTAATATTCATATTCTTCTTCACAGGAGATTTTACCTGAAAAATACTCAGTACACGATTCCAGTCTGTGGTCTGAAGTATATGTATAGTATTTCTCTTCTATTTTATGGTTTGAAGCATCATATGAGATGCATTTAACCGGATAGAAATCCGTCAAGATTTCTCCATTGTCTTCATACGCAAACTCCGTATCTGTAAACACGTTGTAGCTGTCTAAAGTATTCCATGCGTCAGAATAATAATATTCCTTTCTGGTCTTCTTATCGGAACTGTAAACCGTCTTTTGATAGAATTCATAGTCTAAACCGCCATCAATATAATATGTTTCGCAATAATATATTTCCAACCCGTTGTTAAGCCGTTCATAACGATAATCATACCTAAGTTTAGTTCCGTTTTTCTTGTATCTTACTTTGCTGAGTTCTTCTCCGTCTGAATCATAAGTATATAACACATATTGTCCGTTGTTGTAATCAACCCTTGAAATGCGTTGGCTTACGGTTTCCTCTTCAACAGGTTCATTCGGTTGTCCGATATCTTTTGCGGTATAGGATCCTTTATCAATCTTATATTTTGCACATATACCTGCAAATTCGGCAGAGTTGGCAAAGCCCGCAAAAACTTCATCTCTGGTCTTGCCGTTCTCCAAAGCATTTACCCAGTTTTCTTTTCCTTCAGGATCGGAGGGTCTTCCCATCATTGCAAGATAAAGGTTTTCAACGTAGTTCCAATCGTATAAACCTTTGTTGATATATTCCTGGCTGAATATAAAAGATCTTGCACATTCGGTGCCGGAAATCTGTTTTGTTATAAGCTTTTCAACCCAGTTTTTCTGACCTTCTCTGTCACCTACTCTGCCAAGACAGGTCTTATACAATCTTTCCACGAAAAGATTGACATTATTAATGGTTGTTCTGTCGTAACCCTTTACATATCTGCCGGCAGTGATTCCGCATTCTGTACAAAGATTGTAAAATTCAGCCGAGTTTGCAAAACCTGCATAGACATCCAGTCTCGATTTGCCTTCGTTTAACTGTCCTACCCAGTCATTAAATCCTGCTTCATCAGGTGTTCTTCCAAGGAAAAGCATATAAAGATCCTTTACATAATCTTCATTGCTCTTATTCTTGTTGGTATATTCCGGACTGAATAAGAATCCGTACGCAACCTCAATTCCGACAGCCTTTCCGTTTAAAAGCTGCCCTTTCCAGTCCGCAAATCCGTCAGGATCCGAACCTCTGTCCAGTGTTACCGTATAGCATCGCTCAACGAAAGCATCTACGGTGTTCACAGGCTCTTCAGCCTTTACCTTCAGTGTCGGTAAAGAAATCACTGACAGTACCATCAGCAATGACAAAACGACACTTAAAACTTTCATACTGTTCGAATTTTTCTTTTTCATTTCGTCCCCCTTTTACTTTTGATTTTTTACACATAATTTGATAGCAAAATATTCGTCCAGTCACAGATAATTATATCCTAAATTTGTATTCTTTTCATTTAAATATTTTTTTTGGACACAAAAATTTAACATTTCTGATTTTACCCATCTCCGTCAAATTGATTCTCCTAAAAGATATTAAAAATGCGGCAGCCTTTCGACTGCCGCATTTTAAAGATTGTCCGTTCGCTAAATTATCAATTACGCTGTTTTCTTGGGTTTGTATATTAATACTCCTCGTAACTCCGTTTCTCCCAATAAACTACTGAACCGTTTTCCTTATATGTATACTTTGTCTGATTATAATTCTCATCATATTCATAAACATATTCTTCGGTATCAGTACCATTATTATAATAAGAATAAGTCAAATTGCCTTTACTATCATATTCATATTTGCTTTCCGATAAAATATTATTATTAGAATCGGTAGTTTTGGAAGAAATCCAGTTATTATTTGCATCATATGTATCATATGTATATGATGCCACAACACCCGGAGCAAGGAATTCAGTGGTTTTTACTCTGTTTCCGTAAATATCATTTTCATATACATAATAATATTTTATATTATTGGAATCATCGTAATAAGTCGTTTTGGTCATATTTCCCTTTGAATCAAGCTCTGTAACCATAAGATAATCCAACGTATCATCATAGTACTGGTATGACTTTACAATAATACCTTTCTCATTATATTCGTTTATATGCTTTTGTTCTATCGATCCATCATACCTATATGAGATATCAATTTCCTTTTTAGTGGTATAATCTTTGTTACCATAATACTCTCTTTCGTTATACCAATATAACGTACCATCCGGGAAAAACTGTTCTGTTTTATTTTCCCTGTTAGCTGAATCATAATAACGCTTAATGCTTCCTGCTACGCTTCCATCCATATTATAAAATGTGCCTTCAGTCTGTAAATATGTATCATATGAATAATCACCATCATTGACAGTAACTTTTTTATATTTAAATACTCTTTTAAAAGTTTCCGAAAGCCATTCATCAGAATACTCATATTCAGTACATTGAGTATGGTCTGAATTATATACCTTCTTGGTGTGATATTCATAGCTTAAGCTTCCGCGCCAATAGTCTCTGTGGCATAGAAATTCCTCAAGTCCGTCTTCACTTGTTTCCTGACGATAATCATAACCCAAATCATTTCCGTTTTTATCGTATCTCTTTTCTGCTATTTCCCAGTTTCCTCCACCATATTTCACTAATACATAGTCACCATTGTTGAAGTCTTTCCTAGATATACGATAGTTCTTGGTCTCCGTTGTTTCAGGTGTTTCCGAAGGTTTGCTGACATCCTTGGCCGTGTATGAACCTTTATCAATGTTATACTTTGCACAAAGATTGGCGAACTCCGCAGAATTGGCAAATCCGGCAAATACTTCGTCCCTGGTCATTCCGTTGGACAAAGCATTTATCCAGTTATAAAAACCTTCTTCATCATAAGGTCTTCCCATCATAGCGAGATAAAGGTTTTTTACATAGTTATCATCATATAAACCTTTATTTACATATTCAGTACTCTGAATGAAACTTCTAGCGCATTCAGTTCCGGAAATCTGTTTTGTAATAAGTTTCTCAACCCAGTTCTTCTGGCCTTCTCTGTCGCCGATTCTTCCGAGACAGGTTTTATACAATCTTTCTACAAAAAGATTAACGTTGTTAATTGTTGTTCTGTCATAACCGGGTACATATCTTCCGGCTGTAATTCCATATTCTGTACAAAGATTATAGAATTCCAGAGAGTTTGCAAATCCGGCATAAACTTCAAGTCTTGATTTGCCATTGTTTAACTGTCCTACCCAGTCTTTGTAACCTTCTTCATCGGGTGTTCTTCCCATAAAAAGCATATAAAGATCAGTAACATAATCTTCATTGCTCTTATTCTTCGCGGTATACTCCTTACTGAATAAAAATCCATAAGCTATTTCGACTCCGACTGCACGACCATTTAAAAGCTGGTCTTTCCAGTCAGCAAATCCGGGTGCATCCGATGGTCTGTCAAGAGTTACCGTATAACATCTCTCAACAAAATCATCCAAAGTTTTTCCAGGCTCTTCTGCCTTTGCTTTCATTGTCGGAAATGCAATTACTGATAATACCATCAGCAATGACAAAACGACACTTAAAGCCCTAACATCAAAAGTTTTCCTAATTTTCATTTTTGTCCCCTTTACACAAAAACTTAGGTTAAAACCCTTTCTCGAGGAAAGGTCGTTACAAAAAATCGGCAGTAGGACATTTTCATCCTACTACCGATTATTATACAGTATTCACAAAATGAATATCAAATGAAATTTTAGTGAATTAACACGCTAAATCGAAGCCTATTTTTCATAAACACTTCTAAAAGAAAATATATTTTTCTTTTATGAAATATTAACAAATTTTCATCAATAGTTTTCTGCTTTAAGCTGGAAGTAATCTCTCGGGTGATTACATACCGGACAAACCTCTGGAGCTTCTTTGCCGATTACGATATGTCCGCAGTTTGAACACTGCCATACACAGTCACCGTCACGTGAGAAAACAAGCTTGTCTTCAATGTTCTTAAGTAGCTTTCTGTATCTTTCTTCATGTTCCTTTTCGATTGCCGCAACACCTTCAAAGAGTTCTGCGATTTCATCAAATCCCTCTTCTCTTGCTTTGGCTGCAAATGAAGGATACATTTCCTTCCACTCATATGCTTCGCCGTCTGCTGCCGCTTCAAGACAGTCTACAGTTGTTCCGATTCCCGTCAAAATCTTAAACCAGATTTCTGCATGCTCTTTTTCGTTTGCTGCTGTCTCTGCAAAAATATTCGATATCTGAACGAATCCTTCTTTCTTTGCTTTTGATGCAAAGAACGTGTATTTGTTACGTGCTTCAGACTCACCTGCAAAAGCAGCTAAAAGATTCTTTTCGGTTTCTGTTCCTTTTAAATCTTCCCCTCTGAATCTCCATTTGTTTTCTGCCATTTTAATGCCCTCCTTATTTTTTTATCTGCCTATAATTTTACCAAATAGGTATACATGATACAAGAATTATCAGCGTCTCTTAAAAACATTTAAAACCAGCCTGAACATTTCTTCTGCTCTGACATTTATTAACTTCGAAACAAGTATTACCAAAGCAAGAATTACAGCATCAATCAGAAGAATTTTTATAATTTCCAATATCGATCTCTTAAGCAATACTTTTGAATCATAAATCATCATATATATCATCTGATAAAGCATTGCTGCCATCGTACCTGTGGCAACTCCTTCCAGTCCGTAGAAATTTACAGCCACAACAGATATTACCAGATTTAGACAGGCCGCAATAATATAGTTTATCTGTGTCTGTTTAAAATGACCCGAAGCAAGAATAAGTTTATCGTAAGGATCTCTTATGCTTTGAAAACCATATGCCGTCACAAGCAGTACGGCAAATACCGGTCTTATATAATTCACATCATTTACACCTTCCGTGTAAACCTTTATAAACGGAACCAGCAGTACTCCCATGCACCCGAAAGCCAGTACCGTACTGATATGAATCCATCTTTCAAATTTTGCAAAGAAACTCTTTAGTTCTTCTTTATCATCCTTAGTCCACAGTTCGCCGAGTTTGGGCTGAACGCTGCTTGTTACCGCCAGTATAATTTTTCTCACTCCTGAAATAACCATAAAATAAACAGAATAAACCGATACTTCGCGAAACGTTGTAAAAAGTGTCAGTAAAACAATGTCTGTATTTTCCAAAACAAAATAAGCTATATGCTGCGCAATTCCGTTCCACTTTTGTGCTATCGGTTCCCTGGTATATTTTATCTTTCTGTCAATCCGATAATTTATCCTTACATACACATATAAAAACACAAACTGGCATACCTTAATCAGTACGTCTGCAAGTACAACCATAACCAGGGAATTTCCGGCAATAATAAGTACAATCTGCAATATGGTTTTTAAAATGGTTGAAACTGTCCCGAGGCAGTAGACAACATATCCTTTCTGGTCGGAAATTATAAGCAAACGCTCCGGTTCGCCAATCAGATAATGAATAACGGTTCCTAATCCAAGTACAATTACAAATACAGCAGATACAGATATACCGCTTGCTTTCGGGAAAATAAAAAAGAGAATTGCAATATAAAAAAGACATATTAATGCAATTTTACGATAGACTTTATAACCTGAAGAAAATACAGCACTTATCCCGCTGTTATTTTTCTCAGACAGCGGACGATATAATGCCGCAGGAATTACTGCACCAATGCCCAGTTCAAGAAGTATTGTATATGATAAAAACTGTGTAATCGATTGAACCAATCCGTTCATTTCCGAACCGTAGTGGAAAAGGATTTCACGGGGTATAATCAGTCCGGATATTATTATCGCAATATAATGGATAACTGAACAAATTGTATTTTTTCTTTGAGTTTTCAAACTATATCCTTTCTCAGAATATGCGTTTTAATATACGAAACATAACTATGCTCGGATAAAGAAACGAAGTCATATGCATAAATATAAAGTGGGTAATCAGGGATTTTTTTTGAATTGTTTTACCATCAAAAAAATCCCATTTTTCAATCAGCTCTTTTTTCAGACTTTCAGTGTATTCGTTTTTCCCTTTTATGTGAAACAGTTCAGAATAGCAGACTGTCAGCTGTCTTGTAATGTCTTCATATAATCCATAACAGTTTTCTTTTTCTTCAAATGTATATTTATTGATATACTCTTCCAGGTTTTTTCTGGAGTTTATTTTATCTTCAATTATTTTTTCATTTACGGTCGACGTAATGCTTCCCGGCCTTTGACGATAAAGGATAAGCGACTCGGATATTAAATGTACCCGATTGATTTTATCAAGTAAGTCCGGAAGCACCCATACATCTTCAAAAACTCTTCCTTCGGGGAATCTTAAATTATCCCATAACTCTTTTCGATATAATTTATTCCAGACGCAGGTTTTTACTTTTCTTGTCAGATATATAACGGCCTCATCTTTTGAAAGTGTTTCTTCTTTTTCTATTCTGAATCCACGCTTCTTAAAAAATCTGCTTTCAGTCATATTCATTTTTGAGTAAACAATATCAAACCCACAAACTGCTATATCTGCTTTGCTTCTTTCTATGCCTTCAACCATTGTCTGAATCATATTCAAAAGAAACGCATCATCAGAATCAAGAAAAGCGATATATTCTCCCGTCGCCAGTTCGAGTCCTGCATTTCTGGCTCCGCTCAACCCTTTGTTTTCCTGATGAATAACCTTGACGCGGGAATCCGTTTTATAAGAATCACATACAGAAGCCGATCCGTCGGTAGAACCATCATCCACAATTATTATTTCCAGATTTTTATATGTTTGATTTATAACGCTGTCCAATGATTCTTTCAGATACGGAAGAACGTTGTAAACAGGAATAATTACGCTAACCAAGTATGTATAATTCCTTTTCTGTATTTATTGACCGACTTATCCATTATAACCCTCTTTTAAGACTTTATCCATTACAAATGAATTTCCAAATAAAAAACGGGAGCAGATTTCTCTCTGCTCCCCGTTTTGTTTCTTTTCAATCAAATATTGATTGAATAACCTATTAATATTCTCTCGCTTTTATAGTAACAATAAGAATATTTGATTCCACTCCGTCAGCAGTCATTTTATAGTAGTAAGTTCCCGGAACATCTAAAAGTTGTTCAAGGTTGTAAAAATCATCTCCGACCTGAGTCCAGTTATTCTGATCGGAACTTATGTACCATATAACTGTGCTGGCATTACCGGTAATAGAATTACTAATTATAAAATTATCTCCCGTATTAATCGTTACTCCCTCAGTATTGCCATTTACATGAATTTCACACTCGGTTACACCCCAGTTATGAGGAGGACGATCCGGAATTTCTTCTCCTTCGCCTGACCATCTTGCGGTTAAGGTATAAGAATCTTCAAATGTGATATAGTTTACCAGTTTATCGTTTGAATCATACCAGCCAAGGAATTCAGATCCTTCTTTGAAGGGTTCAAAATCGCATGCAGGTAACGTACAGTCAACATTATTTGTAATATGAATTACTTCGCCGGGATTTCCGTCTTCATCCCATACAGTTCCGCCGTTTGCATCAAGAGTTACGGTTTTTACTTCAACCCATTTAGCTACAACGGTAATGTCTTCATCAATTCGGATTAATTTGAAATCTTCGCCGTTGAATGTCCAGCCGACAAATCTGTAACCTTCACGGGTAGGCCAAAGGTTTATAGGTTCTTCTGTACCAAAATCACGATCCCAGTCAAGAATATCACCGATTCTGAAGTACTGATTAATAATTTGTTCTCCGTTATCGAATTCGCCTTCTCCGGCATCAAAGGTAACAACTACCTTCTGATCCCAGATTGCATAGAAGGTTACTGTGGCATTTTCTTCACCATTATCCTGATATGTGGCCACTTCAGATAATACACAGGTGTAATTAGGTTCTGCATCTTCTGCATCAGGATCATCACTCCAGCCAAGGAACTCATATCCTTCTCGGTAAGGCCAATCCCAACCAACCCAGTACGGATCGGGTTCGCAGATATCAAACATTGTTTCATAATCCTGACCATGACATTTTCCACCGTTAAAGTCATAAGTAACATCAACTACTTTTTTCCAAACGGCATAAAATACTACATCAAATTCATCCACTTCGTTTTCGGTTTCAAAATCGTTGACATCAAAGAATATAGGATTTTCGAGAATAACCTGTTCTTCAGGATCTTCTTCATAAGCCCATCCGATACATCTGTAACCGGGTCTTTCAGGCATCCATCCGTCAAGATAATACTCTTCGCCTGTTTTGGCTCCTCTGTCCATTACCTTTCCTATAGGATGATTTTCCTGGTTTTCCTGATCCCATTCAAAGAACTGTCCACCGTTAGCATAGTATCTTATATTAAGCCATTTGCTCCAGGAGGCATAAAATTCGTAATCCTGATCCATGGTGATTAACATATTGTCGACGTTATTACCTTCATCGTCAACCCATCCTGCAAATTCATATCCTTCACGATGAGGTTGATCCATGCCAACATAATAGTATTCGCCGTCATTTCTCCAATCAGTTTTTACTTCTGTCGAGCACTGAACATATTCTCCGGGTTGTTCGTTTTCGCCTTCTCGCCATTCTTCCCATGTCCACAAACCGCCTGCGGCAGAATATGTTATAGTAGGATATTTATGCCATATAGCATAGAATGTTGTCTCACCTTTAATAAATATACGTTCTCTCGGTCCGTATGTCGGTTCTGTAGCGTTAGGATCTTCATCCCATCCAAGGAATTCATATCCTTCTACATAATACCTATCCCTAAGTTCAAATTCACCATAATTAATATTATGATCCACTTCTTCTGTTATAGGATTATCACCGTCATACCAGAACACAACACCGTTAGCATCATATGTTACTTCAAAAGAAGCACACCATATTGCATAGTAAGTCGCGTCTTCGTCGAGTTCAACATCAAAATCTGTTTCAATTTCATCCGTTGCAGGATCTGCATCAGGATCAAGGCTCCAACCCACAAATGCGTAATCGTCTCTGTGAGGCCATTCCATTCCAATATGAACTTCACCTGAATCTCCTTCCCAGTATTTTTCAGTAACAAGTTCATGATTCTCATCTTCACCCCAGTCGCCATCGTTAGAATCATAAGTTACAACAATTGTTTTAATCCAAATTGCTGTAAAGAAATATTCCTCATCTTTATCAAGAACTATATACTCACTGTCATCAACAGGATTTCCGTCTTTATCAAGCCAGCCGTCGAATCTGTAGCCTTCAAGTTCAGGATTCCATGTTCTGACATAATAGAATTGTCCGTCCTCCCTGTACTCTGTGCGGGTTTCAGAAGAACATTCTATTTCTGCGCCGGTAGCTTCGTCCTTTTCTTTCCAGGTCCATGTACCACCATTACCGTCAAATACTATAACTGCTCTCTTTTCCCAAACGGCATATAATGTACAAGTATCCTCAACATATACCCAATCATGGATTCCGTACTGAGGTTCAGTCGCATTTTTATCTTTACTCCATCCAAGAAGGTTGTATTCTTCTCCTTCACCTCTTTCAGCCCAGAGGGTTTCCACTCCATTCCAAGGGTCATAATCACGAATAACAGTTTCGAAATACTCATCTTCATTTGTTTCATCATTCCTTTGAGGAATCAATCCACCATTGGCATCCAGGGTTACTTTAATATCTTCTTTAACCCATATAGCATAGAATTCCATATCTGCCTGAAGAGGAATCTCCCATCCCCATTCACCTCTCGGTGCAGTAGGGATACCGCTCCATCCCACGAAATGATATCCTTCTCTGTAAGGATTTTGTACACTTCCTACGTGATAGTTTCCGCCCCTTTCTTCGCGGACCATATCTTCAATTAATTCTATTTCTTCCCATTTTTCAGGATCCCACGGATCATTCCTGTGAACTTCGGAAATACATTCATAATTCTTGTTGTCATAACGGCACATATCTCCGGGCCAGTAATCCCAATCGCCATGGTATTCTTCTGCATCAAACTGACCACCGTTTCCGTGATAAACTACATTGTATGCAGGATACCATAATGCTTTGAATGTAGCATCCTGTGTAAGATTAACTTTTACCTTATTTTTTCCGTTTACATCAACCCATCCATAGAAATAATATTTTTCTCTTTGAGGAGTGTGCCAGTTAAGATAATATGTACCCTTAGGCTGATAAAAACTATAGGTTTCAAACGGGCCTTCTTCTTCATTAAAGAACCAGTAACCGCCATTGGCATCATATGTTACCAGTGCAGCCTCTTCCCAATCAGCCATGAGTTCTATAGTTCTGTGTGTGCTGTTAACCGTTGCGCTTCTCATATATGCGCTCTGATATTTCCAGCCTTTAAAAATATAGCCTGTCTTCTGGGGTTCAATCCATCCGGGAATAAAATATGTTCCGGGGGCAACTGTTTCTTTTAAGATATCACCCTCCATTGTATATCCCATTTCAGCTGCAAATGATGCAGTTTCATCGGATAAGTGACCGCCTGCAAGGTTATATCTGATGATACATTCGTCTGCCCATTCTGCTTCAAGAGTAATATCGGAAGAAACATTAAGGCCTCTCACAAGACGTCCGTTATATTTCCATCCCTTGAGTACATGATCCTGCCATACAGGTACTGCCTTTTCGCCATTAGGATAAAAAGGACCAAATTCTACCCATCCGGGATTCTCCTTGTTTGTCATAAAACGAGAATCATTATCAAATAATCCTTCCCCCGCATCATAGGTAACTGTATATCTAAATATTTCAAAAGGAGCTGCTTCAGATGCTACAGAATTTCCAAGGCTATCCTTTATAACACATCTGAAATTAAAACCTTCATATTTTTCGTCAGCAATAAATGTTAATGTATCAGTCTTGTTATTTTTCCATACCGTCGCATTTGTTGCATTTTTCCAGCCTTCACCTTTGTTGTACTGCCACTGGTATGATATTGCACCAGGAGCATTTACCGAAAATACAACATCTTCCCCTTGCACTACTGCCTGTGATGAGGGTTGTTCAGTAATTGCCAGATTGGAAAATTTTACAACATCACTGGCTAACTTTGTACTTCCATTGCTTACCAAACATCTGAACTGGAAATTATTATACTTTTTAGTTGCTTTAAAACTTAAAGTATTGGTGTTGTTACCTTTCCATACATCTGCATTTGTTGCATTTTTCCAGCCATCGCCTTTATTGTACTGCCACTGATATGCCGTAGCATTAGCTGCTTCCACAGAAAATGTAACCGTTTTCCCTTCAGCTATAGTCAGCGAAGTGGGCTGCGATGTAATTGATAAGATAGAAAAGGTTACAACATCACTGTAAATCTTTTTATTATCAGCACCACTAACCATACATCTAAACTGGAAATTCTCATACTTTTCATCCGCCGTGAATTTCAGTTTTCTTGTATTGTTTCCTATCCAAACATCCGCATTTGTTGCGTTTTTCCATCCTGAGCCTTTGTTATACTGCCACTGATACGATGTAGCACCGGTTGCCACAACAGAAAAACCAACTGTTTTCCCATCCAATACAACCTGTGATACGGGCTGTGTGGTAATGGCAAACGTAGTCGCGCCAAAAACATTCATGGGAATACTTGCAACCAGTAAAAGCATTGCAATAATTCCGCTAAAATACCGCTTTACCTTTCTCATAATTTCCCTCCAATCACAAAAATCATTTACTCATCCAATTAAAAAAAATTATTTAATCATCCAATTAAAAAAATTATTTAATCAGATACTAAAATTTTACCAATACGGCATTTTTAAAACAAGCCGAAAATACCTTATTTTTCGGCAATTCACGGCATTTTAGATGGACAAAAAAAGTCCCCTTTGTCTATTATAACCAAGGGGGCTTATGTTTTATGCTTTAAATGTCAAATTGCTTAGTTAAGAATTTTAAATCCGTAGCTTGTGATAAGGTTTCTGAACTCAGGCGAATCACCAAATCCATGCTCAATCATCTGCTGTCTGGTTATCTTGCCTTCGTCTAACTGTTTAACCCAGTTCTTATAGTTAACTTCGTCTTCTGTTCCTCTGGGATCTCTGTTAAAGAAAGCTGCATAGCAGTCTGCTACGAACTGCGCATTATTTGTATTCTTGTTAGCATATTCCTTTGATAAGAAGAAACCTTTGCTGACTACGGTTCTGATATCATACTCTCTGCCTGATGTATCCTTGCCGTATAAGATACAGCCCTTCCAGTAGCTGACACCTGCAGGCTCGCCTTTTCTTCCAAGTGCTTTCTTGTAAAGTCTTTGAACAAATGCTGTAAGCTGTGCATCATCTACATTGGAAGTATCAACTTTAAGAGGCTTTAATGCGTTGGGATCGGCATTTGTATTGTTGTTGTTCTTAGGCTTATCAGGATTCTGTACAGTCATGGTTCCTCTTGAGATTCCGCATTCTTTACAGAATTTGTCAAACTCCTGAGAATTAACAAAGCCGGCAAGCACATACTCTCTGGTCTTTCCATTGTTAAGCGTTTCAACCCATCCGTTAATCTCTTTCTCGCTTCCTTCTCTGTCTAAGAATGTTTTATACAGTCTTGTAACAAATTCTTTATCACTGACAGGTCTTGATTTGGTTATCTCTTCGCTAAGTGCAAATCTCTTACCGAGTTCAACACCGTTAACTTCCTTATTCAGAACTCTGTTGGTCCATGTATCAACAGCGCCTGCTTCGGGATCTCTCTTTAACATTGTGTAATACAGTCTTGTAACCAAAGCTCTGATAGCTGCTTCATCCATCTCTACTACAGTGATTGTTGCACCGAGTTCCTGAGTATTGGTTGTTAAGTCTGTCACAATTATTTTGTCACCGTTCTTGCTCTGATAAGTAATTGTTTTGTTGTACTCATTTGTCTGACGTGTAGCAGATTTACGTAAATCATGAAGTACACCTGATTCATTAATAACAACATTTTCAATTTGATTGCCGTTGCAAATCAACTCAGCAAGATTCTTACTGTTTCTTACAGACAGATATGTTAAGTTATTGTTTCGGCAGTTTAATGAAAGGAGTTTGGTAAGGTTATTTACATCAAGTGTGCTTAACTTGTTGTTTGAACAATCCAGAAGTTCGAGTTTGGTGCAGTTGCCAAGATAATTAATTGTGGTAATGGAATTGTCTCCGCAGTAAACCTGAACAAGCTTTGTATTATTCTTAAAGTTAAGAGAAGTAAGATCGTTGTTGTAACATGAAAGATATTCAAGTTTGGTGTTATTGTCAGTATTAAGTGTTGTTAATCTGTTCATATGACAACGTAAAGATGTCAGTTCGGGATTACAGATTACATTTAATGCTGTGATAGCGTTATTTCTGCAGTCAAGCTGTTTTAACTTTGTATTCTTTGTCACATCAAGAGCGGTAAGTTTACAGTTCTGACATTCCAGCACTTCGAGATTGGTATTATATCTGAGGTTCAGATTTTTAATACCTGTGTTGTAACAATGAAGTTCTTTTAACTTGACATTCTGAGTAACATCAATGGCGGTCAGACCGGGATTCTGAACACATGAAAGTTTTTCGAGATTTCTAAAGTGATTAAGTCCCGAAAGATTTGAAAATTCAACTCCGCCTTTTCCGTCAAGAATTAATTCTGTTACGGAATCAAGAGTACTCTGAGTTACATAGGTTTTTCCACCTGAAAAAGTGGTATCCAGATTCGTCATTACATAAGTACGAAAATAATAATCAGGGAAATTCTTAGCGTTGATTTCAATAAGCTTTTCTGCATTGGCGTTCATTTTAAATCCGAACGACACAACGGCAAAAACGAGAAATGCAACAAGTAAATAAATAGTTTTTTTGATGTAAGTATTGCTTCTTATCTTCACTTTTACACCATCCTTTCAAGATTTGTATATATTTTTACAAAGTGATAAACACAAAATTTGGTATTATTTTACCATTTCTTGTCCTTAAAAGCAATATATTTAGTGCCTTAAATAAAAATTTGTCAAAAAAATATCAAAATTATTGACTTCTGCAGTCAATGAGCAATGCTTACTTCTTTTAGGAAAAATACAGAAAAATCGGCCAAAAGATTTACATTTTGAAACACAACAACGAATTGTTTATAACCACATAATATGGTACTTTATTGTTAAGGGTTAAAAATATCTTTTCAAAAAACTGTAATGGAGGATTTTACATGAAAACAGGTAAAAGGGTTTACGAAAGAATCTTAAGTCTTTCACTATGCGCTGTACTTGTGGCGATGATGATTTTCTCTCTTCCCGCAACTGCCGAAGCGAAAAACGGTAATTCGGGAAGCAAGGATCTTGGTGTTGAGTATCATACCAAATCCGAAATCGCTCATTATATAATTGAGCATCCCGCAAACAATGCATATATTAATTCATTTGATTCTATCCCGGGCATTACTGCTCCTTATTCTCTCGGAAAAGTATCTGATTCCACATTAAATGATTCCCTTGCTTTACTTAATACTTTCCGTTATATTGCAGGTCTTCCTGCAAATGTAACATTAAGCAGCGAATACAACGAACTTGCTCAGGCTGCATCTGTGGTAAATGCCGCAAACAATGTTATGACACACTATCCTTCACAGCCTGCAGGAATGGATGATGCAATGTTTAAGAAAGGCTACGAAGGTGCAAGCCATTCAAACATCGCTTACGGATGGACCAGCTGGGACGCCGGAAATTATTTTAATATCGGTTATTTTATGACCACCGGATGGATGGGAGATTCGGACGAATGTAATATCGACAAAGTCGGACACAGGAGATGGATTCTTAATCCGCCTATGGGTAAGACCGGAATCGGTCTTGCCAAAAACGGTTATTCAATTCATTCTTCCATGTACGCTATGGATGATTCAAATACCGCTGCCAATTCAATTAAAGTTGTTGCTTGGCCCGGTCAGAACACTCCTGTCGGATATTTTGATGCAAGCGATGCCTGGAGCGTTTCCATGGGCGAGTCCGTTAAATCGGCAACCGTCACATTAACCTGCGAAAACACCGGTAAGACCTGGACTTTCACAGGAACTCCGGACTGCAACAAAACTAACGATGTCGGATATATTAATATCAATAATGATTATTACGGACAGCCCGGTTGTATTATTTTCAGACCTCAGAACGGTACCACAACCGACAAAGACTACTCATACAAAGTATCAATATCAGGAACCACAGCCGTAAAAGACTGGGTATGGTACGGTAACATCGCTTATAAAGAAGATGTCGGAGATAAGCCGTTTACAGTAAATTACACAGTTGATTTCTTTGATATAAACGATTACAAAAACCAGCCCGTTGATAAACCTTTAACAGACGAACAGAAGGCGCAGATTGAGGCATTTGTAAGAAGATTCTATAAAGAAGTACTCGGAAGAGATCAGGCTGCTATAAATAAAGACAAAGCCGGAATCGCCACCTGGACTAATGCTCTTATTGACGGTTCCAAGACAGGCGGAGATGTAGCATACGGATTTGTAAAAAGTAAAGAATTTACGAACAGGGATTTAAACAATGCCGATTTCTTAACTACAATGTATAAGGCATTCTTTAACAGAGAACCCGATGCAGACGGATATAACGGCTGGTTATCAAAGTTAAACAGTGGAACTAGCCGAGATCAGGTAGTTGCAGGATTTGTAAACTCCGGAGAATTTAGGACTCTTTGTTCCAACTACGGAATTACACCCGGTGAACTTAACGTTCCGGCTAATTCCCAGCCCGCAAGCACACTGTCGCCTCTTAATGTTGATACAACAAATGTTGATCCGGCACAGCTTGATGCTTTTGTAGAGAGACTTTATGACAGAGCACTTGTCAGAACTTCTGATGCCAACGGAAAAGAATACTGGAAGGGTTGCATCTTAAACGGAAAAGACGATCAGGGCAGAGAATACGATATAAGAACAGTTATATCCAAGGGCTTCCTTAACTCTCAGGAGTACAAGAACAGGGACAGAAATAATGCAGAATTCGTATTAGACTGCTATGCAGCATTCTTTGACAGAAATCCTGTAGGAACGCCTGATGAGCCTAACTACTGGAACTGGGTACAGCAGTTAAATGACGGAACTATTACGAGACAGCAGATGATTGAAAGAGGTTTCGGAGATTCAAAGGAATTCAGAAATCTTATCACAAGCTACGGATTCGTAATTAAGTAGAAACAATTTAAAACGGTAGTGAGGAAAATTCCTCACTACCGTTTTTTTATTCCAGTATTATAAATCCATAACTTTTAATCAGGTTTTTAAACTCGGGCGAATCGCCAAAGCCATGCTCTATCATCTGCTGCCTTGTCAGCGAGCCGTTGTTAAGCTGTTGAACCCAGTTGTTATAATTTACCTCGTCATCCGTACCGCGCGGATCTCTGTCGAAAAAGGCTGCGTAACAGTCTGCCACAAACTGTTCATTGCCCGTTTTCTTATTCGCATATTCCTTAGATAAGAAAAAGCCTTTACTGATTACTGTTCTGATGTCGTACTCTCTGCCTTCAGAATCTTTTCCGTTTAAGATACAGCCTTTCCAGTAATCTACTCCCGAAGCCTCTCCTGTTCTTCCCAAAGCTTTAAGATAAAGTCTCTGAACAAACGCCGTGAGCTGATCCTCGTCTACATTTGATGTATCGACATTAAGAGGTTTCAGTCCGTTAGAAGGTTGGGGTGTGGGCTTTGGTGAAGGAGTTACCTTTAATTCTCCGGGATTAATGCCATACCTTGAGCATAAATTATTAAATTCCGTCGAATTAACAAAGCCTGCTATTACTTCTTCGCGGCTTGTGCCGCTGTTCAGTTTTGATATCCAGCCGTTGTATCCGCCCGTATCGGGTTCTCTGTCAAAGAAACCTTTATACAGTACTTTTAAGAACTCATCGTTTGAAAGATTCCTGTTCTTAAACTCCCGGCTCATGGCAAACCCGCCGGCCACATCTGCGCCGTTTTTCTGTCTGCTGATAAGATCGTTGGTCCAGTCATTAATTCCTTTTACTTCTCCGTCTCTTCCGAGTACGGTTAAGTATAATCTTTCCACAAAAGCCTTAACCGCCACAGGATTTGCTACGGAAGGAATTCTGTAATCGGGAAGATAATTAACTGCCTGCATTCTGCTTATCATATACTGAATATCAGAACGCGTCGCTCTTCCACGAGGATCGATTTTCTGAGTATCTTTTGTTGCACCGCCTTTGCCTTCGAGGATTTGTAATGTTGCAGACCAGCAAACGGCTTCCCAGTGCTCATAATCTATTTCATAATAGTCGAGATAATCATCGCTTCTTCCGAAATCAATGCTTCTGCTAAGACCCATTACTTCGGAATATCTCATAAGCATTAAGCATGCATCTTCTCTTCTGATGTATTTGCCCACACCGAATGTATCAAAGGACTGATGAGGATATCCGACAGCAATATGATTTGCTTCGCCCCAGATAACCGCATTCTCATAATATGCACCGTGCTGAACATCCTTAAATCTTGTGCTCATTCCGCTGACACCGGGGCTTCCTGCCATTTCATACAGTATCTGCATGAGTTCTTCTCTGGTCATCAGATTTGTAGCATCTGTAACGTCAGAACCGGTATCATCAGGGAAAATCTGATGTATATCTTTTATGAGATTGGCATTTACATTTACACCGTCATCAACACAGACAAAGAAAATGTTCTTATCGCTTGTTGAAGTTTCTCCGCCCCATTCTATTGTCCACGAATAACAGTAGCCTGCAGGATATTCCCACTTCTTTACACCTTCATTATAGGCACGTACCAGAAAAGGATTGTTGCCTATATTAATTGATGTGAAAGGATTGGTAAAAGCCTGTAAAAACACAAGTCGGGGATTGTTAGACAAATCCAGGGATGAAATATCGTTTACCGCACAATCCAGATATGCAAGTTTTGGATTATGAGACACATCAAGGCTCTTAATTTCACGGTTGTAACTGCAGATAAGCTTGGTTAATTCCGGGTTATTGCTGACATCAACGCTTTTAGCATTGTTATTGGAACAATTGTAATACTGCAGTCCCTTATTATTACTGATATCTATACTTCCAAGACCCGGATTATTCCATATATCGAGTCTTTTAAGTTTGGTATTATGAGAAACATCAAGTGTCGTGATATGGTTACTGAAAGCATCCAGATGAGCCAGATTGGGGCAGTTACTTACATCAAGTGATGATAATTCACATGTACCGCAGGTTAAATGCTCCAGCTTCGGTGTCTTGGATAAATCCAGTTCTTTTATCGGATTGGTGTTACACTCTATAAAAGACATATCAGGATTGTGTGTTACATCCAGAGCAGTAAGATTACAATCAAAGCAGTAAATCCATTCAAGCTTGGGATTGTGAGAAATGTCTATTGAAGTAAGCGGATTTCCCGAACACCATATGCCGTGAAGATGAACATTTTTACTGACATCAAGACTGCTTATATTGTTATCTTTGACCCAGAGTCCCTGAATATCAGTAAAATACTCAATTCCCTTGACAGAACTGATTCCCATTCCCTCGCAGGAAATGTTCATTGTCATGCTGACTTCATCAGGATCTATATAGCCGTTATGATTGTAATCATATGTGTTGGCGATAACAGACCTGAAAGTTGCATCAGGGAAATTGGTCTCATTGATTGCTACAGGCGATGCCGCATGAGCCTTAAGATTTCCCAGCCCCAATGCCAGAATCGATATCGAACCGACAAAAATAACTTTCAAAATACTGCTCTTAATTCTTTTCATTACAAAACAATTCCCTTCTTTTATTCTTGCTTACATTAGCAAGGAAAATCGGTAGCAGGATTTTACTCCCGCCACCGATTTGTGAAGGTGCACGACTCCCGAAGGGTGTCTGGCACCAATCTTTTACTTAATTACAAATCCGTAACTCTCAATCAGGTTCCTGAATTCCTTGGAGTTACCGAATCCGTTCTCTATAAGCTGCTGTCTTGAAAGCCCGTTATTTAACTGCTGAACCCAGTTCCAGTAGTTAGGCTCATCTTCTGTTCCTACAGGATTTCTGTCAAAGAATGCAGCATAGCAGTCTAATACGAATTCTGCATTATTTCTGTCTCTGTTCTTGTATTCCTGAGAGTTAAGGAATCCTTTGGAGATAACTGTTCTGATATCGTATTCTCTGCCCTGATCGTCTTTTCCGTTTAAGATACAGCCTTTCCAGTATGCTTTTCCGCCTGCATCTGAAGGTCTTTCAAGTGCCTTATCATACAGTCTTTCTACAAAAGCATTTAACTGAGATTCATTTACGCCTTTGGTTTCAACATTAAGAGGCTTTAATGCGGGATCCTGAGGCTTTGCCGGAGCGGTATATGTTCCCGGATTGATTCCGTATGCTGCACAAAGATTCTTAAACTCCTGTGACCTGGTAAATCCTTCAAATACCTGAAGTCTCGTCATACTTCCATTCTGCAGAGCACTGTACCACTTGTCATATCCTTCTGCATCAGGTTGTCTGTCAAAGAAAGACATATACATGGTATTTACAAACTGATCGTTATTTAAATCTCTGTTTTTGAACTCAGTACTGTTAACAAATCCGTAAGCTACTTCGGCACCGGACTGAGAACCTGATAAAAGTGCTTCCGTCCAGTTGTTAATTCCGGCCGTATCGGAATCAATTTGTGCCTGAGGTCTTCCGAGTACTTCCTTGTAAAATCTCTTTACAAATGCTTTTACATCTTCATTACTGAGATAATCAGTGTAACTGAAGAAATCCACAGTATATTCTATTGAATACTGCTTACTTCCCTTGGCAGATACAAATATTTTGTAGGAAGCACCGTCGTCGCAATTTATACTATCTGCCGGTTTAAATGCAATACATCCTTTCAGCCCGTACCATCTGTTATCAATATAAAAATCTCCGGAATTATTACTACTTTCACTGCTGAAAATCCATTTTTCACCGGTGTTTTCACATTCCATAGTTACTGTAGCAGATTGTATATCATCGTCTATAAAAAGATACCATTCCTCTTTTCCAAAAAAATCACCTGTGGGAGTGTTTTGAGCAGGCCATGCCACCATTGAATAGTTTTTACCGTTAGGATTACTTTCATCGGCGGAGTACATAGCAGAATAAGTGTATTCACCGTTTTTGACTACCCCAAAACCTGTCTGAGCCATATAAGGGTTGAACAGATATCTAATGTCAAAGAAATTTTTTACCCATATATTTCTCACTGAATAACCCGGAGTATACTCAATATAATCCAAAGAAAGATAATTATTACCTCCAAATCCTACACCCCTGCTCATAAGTGAATTGTCTGCACCTTCGCAGCCCTTTTGATACATCGCATCGTCCATACCCAAAGGTTGAATCGAAAGATCACGTAAGTTGGTCTTATTTACGGCATTAACAAAACATGCGGTTTGTGCGGACTCTGTATAATTATCGTTTAATGTCACCTCCGGAATGCCGACAAGGTATCTGTAATAATTTAATATTGCGCATGTATCATTTAATGTACTGTCAGATAACCGTCCCGGAGAATATGGAGCATTAAAATCGGGAACAACAGCAAAATTATTGTTATCGGCATTGTCATCCGGATGATTCTTAATATATTCTGCTATCTCCTCTTTTGTATGATAATCAACTTTTAGACTTGTACTTCCGGTATCCCCATTCTTTGCTTCAACATTTAACGGAACATAGACTAATGCTGTAACCGTTAACGCTGCACAAAGAAAGGTGCTTATATACTTTCTTTTTGATTTGTTACAAAAATACATTCAAAAAATTCCCCCTTTATATTTTAGTAACCTATTTAATTACAAATCCGTAACTCTCAATCAGATTCTTGAATTCCTGTGAATTACCGAATCCGTTTTCAATCATCTGCTGTCTTGAAAGTCCGTTATTTAACTGCTGAACCCAGTTCCAGTAGTTAGGTTCATCAGGTGTTCCTACGGGATTTCTGTCAAAGAATGCTGCATAACAGTCTAATACAAATTCAGCGTTGTTTCTGTCCCGGTTCTTGTATTCCTGAGAGTTAAGGAAGCCCTTGGAGATAACTGTTCTGATATCGTATTCTCTGCCCTGATCGTCTTTTCCGTTTAAGATACAGCCCTCCCAGTATGATTTACCGCCTGCATCCGAAGTTCTGACAAGCGCCTTATCATAAAGTCTTTCCACAAAAGCATCCAACTGGCTTCCGTCTACACCTGTAGTATCGACATTAAGAGGCTTTAATTCGGGATCCTGAGGCTTTGCAGGGGCTGTATATGTTCCGGGATTGATTCCGTATGCTTTGCAAAGATTCTTAAACTCACCGGACTTGGCAAATCCTTCAAAGACCTGAAGTCGAGTCTTGGTACCATTCTGTAAATCATTATACCAACCTGCATATCCGTCTGCATCGGGTTCTCTGTCAAAGAACGACTTGTACATAGTTCTTACAAACTGATCGTTATTTAAGTCTCTGTTTCTAAACTCACTACTGTTTACAAATCCGTAGGCAACTTCTGCACCGCTCTTTCTTTTGTCCAACAGTGCGTTGGTCCAGTCAGCGATTCCGGTTGTGTCCGCATCAATATCAGCCTGCGATCTTCCAAGCACTTCTTTGTAGAATCTTACAACAAAGGCCCTTACCTGATCAGGATTTGCACTAAAATTCTTACTGTAATATGTATAATAAGCTCGGTTGTCATCTCCAAACTGCGCTACCAATTCCGGATGCTCTGATTTATATGTTAAAAGATCAAAGTCCGGATGGCTCTTCATTATCTGAGAATCACTTCTGTCCATACTGTATTTGGCAAAATAATCAAATGCCTCATCATAGGTTGGTTTTCTTCCCCAGAAAGTATTCAGAATAGGATTCTGAGCAACAAAATACTCATAATCAAATACCGGACTGTAGTCCACTCCCTGATAATAACACGGGTTTTCTTCTTTGAATTGCTTAATCTCATTTGAAAGTGTGCCCTGGCTCTTCCAGTTAGGGGTTATCTCGCTAAAAGAACTAATACCTAATGTTCCGCCAACCTGACTTAATATCCACTGCTCATCAGCATCACTTCCGTTATCCAGTTTTTCCCAAATTTGAGATGCCTTGGTTCCCAATTCCCAACCTGAGCCCGGGAATTTTAAAACGTGAAAGACATCAATCATATCATCAAATCGAGCCTTATAAAAGGTATATACAAGGCAAGCTGCCTGCTTGTCTTCACCTTCCGCCTTTGTGAATCCCTGTTCCGTCAACATTATTCTGTGATTCGAACCGAAATTATTTTTTACATATCCCGTAAGTACTTCAAGATTGTAGCCATCCACAAACTGGGCATTTTCATTCTTTTGATTCCAAACATGCCCATTCCAATTTGACCAAATATCCGGTTTATTTAAATCCGCAGGATATGCATGATACGCGATACACCAGTCTTTTGTTTTGCCTTCTCTGTCATTAAACATGTTAAGGAAAGTTTTTGTAGGAATAACTTTTCCTCCGGCTGTTTCAGTCCAGCAATGATCCACACAAATACATACTCTGGACTTTTTGTTTTTGGCCTTAACCGCATCATAAACAATATTGTAATATTTTACATACTTATCAAGAAGCAGATTCGGATTGGTAATTACTCCGTCATTCGTCATACAGTCAGTCCCAAAGAAATACCAGTCTTTGGGTGCATTAACCTCATTTCCGCAAACCCACGCATCTACATGACATTGAGATCTTGTGAAAATATCAGTCATAAAATCCATATATGCTCTGATTTCTTGAACAACCGCATCCTCTGTCATATTGGGTGCATAATAATAATGTCCGGGATATGATCGTGCGCTTGGCTCAATTAATCTTAACTTTTTCGAATCATAGCTAAGAATAAACTGAACAGTAACCGTTAAGTCTTTATTATTAAGTTGAGTTACAGTATTATAAGCGTATAATCCATCAGGGACTTTAAAATGATATGTCTTTCCTTCAAATTCCCATTCGGTATACCCAGCGAAATTTGTCTCGCCATCATTTGGAAAACTTGTTTCCATATGTGCATTAATAAAAATATTGGATGTGTTTACTACTTCTGTTTCTTTAAAACTCTGAGTACCTTTTTTGGATCGTCCAACGTCTGTAAAAGCATCCGATGAATACCACGCAACAGCTTCCGCCTTGGTACTCGGTATTACAATAGTTCCTAGGAAAAGTGCAATCGAAACGACTGCCGTAAGAATTCTCCTGAAAGTGATACGACTCTTCTTCATAATAAATCCCCCTTGCATTTTTTGGAGTCCGGCAAGCCATTTGGCAAGCCGACAACCGTTTTATTTTTGCTTTCAGACTCTTGTCATAATAAGTTTGCTCTTGCCCTCAATCACGAAGATATCCGTTGATTTGGGAGCAAAGAAACTGTCGCCTGCTTTGAATGCAATTCCTTCTTTTACCTTCTCGGGATCGTCTATCGAACGAACGGAAATTCTGCCCTCTCCCTCAAGTACGAGGAATGATGTAAAGCTTTCTTCCACTCCTAAAATACGTGCGGATGAATCCACATCAATCAGCGTGCATTCAAAATACTTGCACTGTGAAATAATTCTCTTTTTAAAGCCATCGCCGTCGACGATTCCTTCATCAATCTTTTCGGGACAGTATTTGGAGAAGTTAAGCACATCCAGAGCTTTGTCGATGTGAAGTTCTCTGTAGTCTCCGAATTTGTCTTTTCTCTTAAAATCGTAGAGACGGTATGTACAGTTCGAACTCTGCTGTATCTCGCAGATAACAATTCCGGCACCGATTGCGTGAACGGTTCCAGCCTTGATAAAATAAACATCACCCTTCTGAACGGGTATTTTATTTAATACATCAAGAATCGAATCGTCTTCTATTCTCTGTAAAACTTCTTCCCTGCTGACATCCCTGTTAAAACCGCAGTAAAGATATGACTCGGGCTCACAGTCCACAACATACCATACTTCGTTTTTACCGTACTGGTTCTCGTTTGCAATGGCATAATCATCGTCAGGATGGACCTGTACGGAGAGTTTGTCCTTTGCGTCGATTAATTTGACCAGTATCGGAAAATCAGCGAATGTGGAGCATTTCCAGCCCCAGTTCGTCTTACCTATGGTTCCGAGATAATCATTAAAGAGCATACCTTTGTGACGGCCTGACGCCACGATACTCTGGCCTGCATCATGCGCCGACATTTCCCAGCTTTCGGCGAGAATATCAAAGTCACATTTCTTGCCGTAAATTTCTTTTAACTTATTGCCGCCCCAGAGATTATCCTTAAAAGCAGGATTAAGTCGAATTAACGAATCAAAAACATGAGTCTGCTCATTACTGCTTGTAAATGCATCTGCGGAAACCTTGTCGTCTTCGCTTACGTTTTCGCCTACGGAAACCTCAACTATTACAAGCTCTGTATCTCCCGCATTTGAAACCTGGTGAGTCATTCCCGGAAGAACATCCACCACGTCATCCGTATTAAACAAGCCTTCTTTTCCGTCAAGCTCTATAAATGCCGTACCCGAAACAATAGTCCAGTGTTCAGATCTGAATACATGCTTGTGAGAAAAAATCGTTTTACCCGGCTGGATAACAACATGCTTTACTCTGTAGTGAGGTGTATCGACAAGCAGTTCGTATCTTCCCCACTGTCTGTACATTACTCGGCCCGATTCGAAGAAACGGCCGATTTTAGATATATTTTCATCATCATTAATCAGTTCTTTTAAGCTCTCGGACTCGCCCTTTTTACCGACATAAACGGCATCTTCGGTATTAACGACTATTACATCCGATACACCGTTTGCAACCACGAGACTCTTGGAACATCTGTTAATGATATCCGTATTTTCACAATTATATTCATACTCCAGACCGTCGCCCGAAGTCTTTAATCTCGTCTCTTCAATATCCTCGAGACTTCCTATATCCTTCCATCCGAAATGAGCCTTTACAACCTTCGCTCTTTTCGTCTTTTCAAGAAGTGCTTTTTCGATATGTACTGCGGGAATCGAATTCATCACTTCCGCAGGATATTTAACCGAGTTGCCCTTTGAAATTCTGCCTTTAAGTGCAGCTATGCAAAGTCTGAATTCGTTCGGAGAATGCTCTCTTAATTCGTCAAGATAATCGCCGACTCTGAAAAGCATCATTCCGCTGTTGATAAGATAATCCTTATCCTGCATATATTTTACGGCTGTGTCATGATCGGGTTTTTCGACAAAAGCCAGAACATTCTCGCCGTCTGCTTTGATATATCCGTATCTTTCTTCAGGTGATTCAACGGGCATACCGAATGTGACGATATTGCCTTCCCTGCTTAATTCCACAGCTCTGGTAATATCATCCTTATATTCAAGTCCTTCGATAACCTGGTCTGCGGGAACCACAAGAACCGTTTCGGATTTTGCAAGTCTTAAGCATGCAAGCGTAATTGCAGCCGTTGTCTTTCTTCCTTCACCTTCAAAAATAAAACGGTGAACGAGTCCCTGGAAAGCCGCTACCTGATTTATGGCAATAAAACGATATTCCTCATTGGTGATGATGATAAATTCATCGCAATAAGGAATATTTCTGGCTATCGTTTCCTGGAAAAGCGAATGATCGCCCTGAATCTTTATAAATTGTTTCGGATAACTTTGACGGGAGAGGGGCCATAATCTGTCTCCTCTCCCGCCTGCAAGTATGATACACTTCATAGTTAAAATTTATGCGTTTGCAAGAGCCTTTTCTCTTTTAGCAAGTTCTCTGTCATGCTCTGCCATTATTTTTACGAGTTCTTCGTAGGATGTCTTCTGAGGATTCCATCCGAGAACTGTTTTAGCCTTTGTAGGATTGCCCCAGAGGTTGTCTACATCTGTAGGTCTGAACCACTGAGGATTTACACATACAAGCATCTTTCCTGTAGCTGCATCGTAGCCCTTCTCGTCTACTCCGCTTCCTTCCCAGCGAATGGTAATGCCGTTAGCTGCAAATGCCTTCTCTGTGAAGTCTCTTACTGTGTGCTGTTCGCCTGTAGCGATTACGAAATCATCGGGAGTATCCTGCTGCATGATAAGCCACATACACTCAACGTAATCCTTAGCGTAGCCCCAGTCACGAAGAGAATCCATATTACCGAGTTCAAGATGATCCTGAAGGCCTTCTGCGATACGTCCTGCTGCAAGAGTAATCTTTCTTGTAACGAATGTCTCTCCTCTTCTTTCGGACTCATGGTTAAAGAGAATACCGTTTACACAGAACATTCCGTATGCTTCTCTGTATTCCTTCATCATCCAGAAACCATACTGCTTTGCAATAGCGTAAGGTGAGTAAGGATGGAAAGGTGTGGTTTCTGACTGAGGAACTTCTTCAACCTTACCGTAAAGTTCGGATGTGGAAGCCTGATAAATCTTGGTTGTTTTTTCAAGTCCGAGCATTCTTACTGCTTCAAGAATTCTTAAAACACCGATTGCATCAACATCACCTGAATATTCGGGAACATCGAATGATACCTGAACATGTGACTGTGCTGCAAGGTTGTAAATTTCATCAGGTTTAACTACACCGATGATTCTGATAAGAGAAGTACTGTCGGATAAATCTCCGTCATGAAGAGTAATCTTGTCTAAGATATGAGCAATACGTCCTGTATTTGCAATAGATGCACGACGTGTAATTCCGTGAACTTCATATCCCTTCTCAAGCAGGAGTTCTGCAAGATAAGAACCGTCCTGACCGGTAATACCGGTAATTAATGCTTTTTTCATTATTTATCTCCTTAATGTTTTTTATCTGATTTATTTTATCCACTGAGCCCATTTGCTTCTGTATACTTCAGGTGTCATACCTTCAGCATCAACAAACATTTTTATGAAATCATTGTAATCCTTAATGCCACACTCGTCAGCAATTTTAGTTTCGGGTTCAATGGTAAATCTGAGCATTTCTTTTGCGACATTCAGTCTTCTGATTTTAAGATATTCCGACATACCTATGCCGTATGCATTCTCAAAAGCCTCTTCTGCAAGATTTTCATTAACTCCGATCTTATTGCAAATATCCGAAACCGCTGCATCAGAAGCATAATTTTCGTTAAGAAACGTTCTGATTAAAGAAACATCTATATCACTGGGTTCGGATGCGATGGAAGTTACATCGGAAATAATCTCGGTCAGCATTTCCGTAAGCGTCTCGTTGGCATATATTTCCGACATCACGCTTTTATCATTGCAAAGCGCCATGAGGTTTTCAATCATCTTTACATAGCCTTCTGTTTCCTGCGGTGTGAAGATGTTTGAGTTTTTATTTTCTTTTAAGAACAGCTCATAAAAGCTAACTGCCGTCTTTCCGTAAAAGTGTACCCATGAAAGTTCCCAGGGTTTGCTTTCACTGCTCTCATGCTCGTATTTTTCCATACAGTTTAAAAGAATGCAGTCACCGCTCTTTACGGAATATTCCTGACCGGAAACCCTTACAAAACCTTCACCGTCTTTTATGGTGATAAAAAGAATCGATTCGAGTCCCTCTCTGGAACTTGTGTGCGGTCTTAAGCTTTTAAGTACGCCTGCTTCCTGCACATATAAAAGACTGTTAAGTGCAAAGTCGCCCGGTGTATGAATAAATCTTGTCGACTGTGTTATGCCCTGATTGGAAAAAAATCTGCTTGAAGTATCACTCATTTATTTTTTCCCTCCAATAATTTAGAGTCTCCTCAATAGTCTGCGCCAAGGGTATCTCCGTCTTCCAGCCCGTAGCTTTGTTAATCTTCGTTGTGTCAGCCTCAATGATGGGAACATCAACGGGACGAATCTTGGCGGGATCAACTTCAACTTTAATGTCAGCCGAAGACTTTGAAAGTATTAAATCCAGAATATCCTGAATCGCTACCGCATGGCCTGAACCGACATTGTAGGTCTCACCTTTTTCTCCCTTTTCGATAAGAAGCGCATAAGCTCTGACAACATCTCTTACGTCTGAGAAATCTCTCTGAGCCTTAAGATTGCCCACATGCATTACCGGCTCTCTTAATCCCTTTTCTATTTCGACTACCTGCTTGCAGAAATCAGCCACAACGAATATCGGAAGCTGATTCGGTCCTATGTGGTTAAATGCTCTTACCATCATAAGGTCCATGTCGTAAGCCTTGGCATAAATACTGCCTATCATGTTCTGACATGCTTTGGTTGCCGCATAGATATTTCCGGGACGAAGATTGTTTTCTTCGCTTATGGGAGTCTCTCCCGGTCTGATATGACCGTATTCCTCGCCTGAGCCGATTAAAAGGACTCTGGGCTTGTAATAGAGTTCCCTGATGGCATCCATTACATTGACGCTGCCTTTAATGTTAACGTCGATTGTAAGTGAAGGATTTTTCCATGCAACACCCACCGAACTCTGTGCTGCCAGATGGAAAATATAGTCCGGTCTTATCTTAAAAAGAACATCTACTATTTCCTGTTTTTCGAGAATGTTCAGGTCGCAGACTGTTGCATTGGGATTATCAAGGACTTCATGTGCCAGTTTGGTGGCATATACCTCCATCCCTTTGTCATTGGCCAAATGGTCAATCAGATAATTGCCCACAAAGCCTGCTGCGCCTATTATCAAAGCTTTTTTCAAAATATATTCCTCTGTTGATAGAATTATTTAATTACAAATCCGTAACTCTCAATCAGGTTCCTGAATTCCTTGGAGTTACCGAATCCGTTCTCGATTAGCTGCTGTCTTGAAAGCCCGTTATTTAACTGCTGTACCCAGTTCCAGTAGTTAGGCTCATCAGGCGTTCCTACGGGATTTCTGTCAAAGAATGCAGCATAGCAGTCTAATACGAATTCTGCATTATTTCTGTCTCTGTTCTTGTATTCCTGAGAGTTAAGGAAACCTTTGGAGATAACAGTTCTTATATCGTATTCTCTGCCCTGATCGTCTTTTCCGTTTAAGATACAGCCTTTCCAGTATGCTTTACCGCCTTCATCAGAAGATCTGTCAAGAGCCTTGTCATAAAGTCTTTCTACAAAAGCATTTAACTGAGGTTCATTTACGCCTGAAGTATCAACATTAAGAGGCTTTAATGCAGGATCCTGAGGTTTAGCCGGAGCTGTATAGGTTCCGGGATCGATTCCATAGTTTGCACAAAGTGTTTTGAACTCACCTGATTTGACAAAGCCTTCAAAAACCTGAAGTCTGGTCTTGGATCCGTTCTGCAAATCCTTGTACCATCCGTTATATCCGTCTTCATCAGGTTCTCTGTTAAAGAACGCTAAATACATTGTTTTTAAGAACTGATCGTTATTTAAATCTCTGTTTCTGAATTCTGCACTGTTTACAAATCCGTAAGCAACTTCTGCACCCGACTGAGATCCTGATAAAAGTGCATTCGTCCAGGTGTTGATACCGTCAGTATCGGCATCAATTTGTGCCTGAGGTCTTCCGAGTACTTCTTTGTAGAATCTTTTTACAAAGGCAGTAACCTGAGCTTTGTTTTCGCTGTTTGAAAGATCTAATACAAAATCTTTTGCTGCATTGATACAAATAGAGTTTCCGTTATTGTCTACCGTGAACAATACTATATTATCGGTACTGCTCTGAGCCGGGAATGTAACGTAAATATTTACCTGAGCATCTACAGTCTGTGATTTGGTTTTATAAACCTTTCCCCCTGCTACCGCACCAGATGTGTAATCAAGATAGAAGGTCTGGCCTTTTACCGATGTGGTAGTAATCTCTCTGACATATAAATGATTGTGAAGACTGGGATCGGATGCCGTACTCTGAGAGATAAAGTATACATAGTTGTATTCTTTAAAGCCCTCTTTACGGGCAATCGATGCCTGATTGTTTTTCATGGTAACCTTTGCGGTGGCAGCTGCAAATACGGCTGATTCACCGTAATTTGCTATTCTGTTGCCGGTAAGGTCGGCAAATGAAGTCTCTTCAAGTCTGATGCCGACTGAATTAAGATCCGGACTTGATTTATAAATAAAGTTTGAAGAAACCGTATTTGTGGATGAGCCAAGGAAATGTAATCCCGTTGTAGATCCGTTATCTGCAAGGGTATTGGAATTAATCGTTGTAACTGCCGATCCTTCAACTCTGATTCCTGCCCATTCGTTATTATGAAAGTTATTATTTGAAACTGTAATGTCAGCATCAACAATATAAATACCGCACTGTTTGTTGCCATAGCATTCATTATTACTTGCAGTACCTTTTACGCGGGTGTATCCGTCTGTATGTCCCTGTCCGTCGTAAACTATTCCGTGACCGCCACTGCTGTATACTATGTTTCCGCTTAAGTTTGCATAAGAATCTCTGGAAACACTTATTCCGTGACTGGAAGAATTCCAGACAGTATTGTTTTCAACAGAAATATTCTGAGCTTTATATGTAACCTGGATTCCGTACCATCCTGCATTTGATACCTTATTGTCTTTGACTACTATATTAACGCAATCATGTCCGACGATGAGGCCGTTACCGTAACTTGTCTGAAGAGAACCGACTTTGTCAACAGTATTACCTATAACCTGCGTACCGTTACATCCTGTGTCCAAAAGAATACCGTCACCATGATTCGCTGTCGTAAGTTTGGTTTTGTCACAGGCGCTGTTTTTAACAGTGTTATTTTTTAGAATTGAACCATTGTCGCCTACAAGCGAAATACCATAATGATTGGAATTCGAAACAGTGTTTTCCGAAATAGTTATATTTTTACAATTACTAACATATATCGCATGACCGCCGGCATTTCCGGAAACCTTATTCTTACTGATTTCACAATTGGAAACTTTGCTTAAATGAATACCTGTACCCGTAGTACCGCTGATGGTATTACCTTTAATCTTGGTTCCATCGGCGTCCACTATAATTCCGTGTACCGTAGAACCTATAATTGTATTTCCGGATACGGTTACATTTTTACTTTCTTTAGCAACAGTAATGAATGTAATATTTGAGCACTTTTTAAGTGTGACATTTTTTGCTTTGATATATACGTTATATCCGTTTAAATCATAACCATCAAGCGTAACCCCATCCTGTTCGATAATTAATCTGCTTCCGTCAATGTGGACTAATCCGCCGGGATTGGCAGCTACCGCATCCGAAGCATTTTTAGCTTCAACCTTTATGGAAAACATTCCCAAAGCCGCTACAAAAACCAAAATCGATAAGGCCAATGTTGACAGTATTTTTTTTGCTTCTTTCATATAAACCTCCGTCCCCTCTTCTAAAGAAAAGATACCAAAAATCAATACATTAAATATACCAAAAAATGCTTATAAAATCAATCTGCGTGATAAAACGGCAGGAAACAAATTACGGGAAATGCAAGCGGAATCATAAAAATATATCTGTATGCATAAGCAATGGGTGTCGCAAGCATGATAATGCCCCAGCATGCTATTAACGGAAGGAATACAATCAGCCTTTTTTTAACGTCTTTTCGCTGATTTATAATCAGTGCCACCGAAAACCACATCAACCAGACAATTGTTCCCGAAGGAATGAATTTCATCATGTTTTTCAAGTTATCCTGAATGTGTAATCCTGTCAGTTTATTCACATAATCCGTATTAACATAGCCGTCATCGAATATATCCTGAATGCCGACCCAGTAATCATAATACTCTCCGCGGGATACTCCCGGCTGCCAGAAGCCAAGCGTCTGCATCATGTATGCTTTGACATATGTCGGGAAATTAGGGATCAGAAGCTGAGCCCATACTATAAGAAATTCTTTTTTATGAGCGTTTAAATATTCCTGATTTGAACTGTTTTTTAAATCATCGCTTAATGCGGGAGAATATTCTTCCTTCCAGGTTTCTTCGGGAATGATATTAAATAAAACTTCCTTCTGCTCTGCAGACAACTCTTTGCCTTCACCGATAACTGCCGCAATCTGCTGAACAGGAACTGAAAATGACTGAATAACAGTATCCTTTTTTACTCCGAGCGCATTATATACGGGGCCCTGAATAATGAGGGTGCATAAAATCACAATTATGCTCGGAATCATTAATAATAACGCTTTTTTTCGTAAAATAATCAAAAGGAAGACAAGAGTAATCAGTAATATGTGTAAACCGTTGTTTCTCCAAAAGCATAAAAACAGTTCAATTAATCCAAGCTTAACCGCATATCCTACGGTAATTTTTCCGTCTTCTTTTAAATCAAAAAGCATTAAAATCAAAAGAACAATGAACGCAGAGAAGACCGCATCCTTCCAGAGAGCCGTAGCGTATGAAGCAAAAAAGCCCGAAACCGCATACATAAATACAGTTCCCCAACTAAAAAACAGCGGAGCCTGTTTTTTGCGGAGTTTATATGCCACGAATGCACAGACAGCCGAGAAAAAGATATACTGCGTCAATACATACAAAAAGACTGCAACATTAATATCCGCACTGATTTTGCTTCCGAGCCAGAGGTAAAATTTGAATACCAGTATTACGAAAATAACCCAGTGATTTGTTTTGGGGAAACCCGGAACCATTGCTTCTTTTAGGGTCACGGAACCGTCACCGACAATGCCGCCCGGATAAAAGGCAAGCAGATAAGGAAGCCATGATATAAGAATTATTGCCCAGGATATAAAGAAAAATACAGGATCTTTCAATAATTTTTTATCCGTGTCATTTTTCAGATTTATCCCTTTTATTAAGTCTGAAATTTTAGTGAATACGGGAAAAAGAAGGAAGGACAGCGTTACCGTCGCAAGAATCGCCTTTTTGCCTATTACGATATAATTCTGATCCATCCCGTCGAATATTAAGTGGTAATTAACCTGCTTTCCCATAATAAAAGCGGTTGAGAACAATACGGAAAAAACTATAAATATCCAGTTCTTTCCGATTGCCCTGCTTGTTATGTATTTTCGGTATAAAAGAAATACCAAAACTGACGCCAGTACAATTAAAACCGGCTGGTTATTTCCCAGGAAAAACGAAACCCAGGCTGAAGAGAACAATATACCGATAAACAAAACAATATTCCAGATAATCGCCATTTAGTTTGAAACCCCGTATCGCTTGCAAAGATTATTAAATTCAGTACTCTTTGCAAATCCCATAAATACTTCTTCTCTCGAAGTGCCGTTGGCAAGCTTGTCCATCCAGTAATTCTTACCTTCCTCATCGGCCTCACGATCCATCATGGATCTGTAAAGAGAATCTACGAATGCAGAGTCATCCAGACCGAGATTAATAAATTCCTGGCTGAAGATAAAGCCATGTGCCATCTGCGTGGCAGTGATAGTATGATCCCATAAAAGAGTACAGTTGTGGTTAAGACCTTCTTCATCAGGCAGTCTGTTAAAACATACGCTGTAGAGTCTTGTGATAAACTGTGTGACATTGTCACTTTCGCCACAGCCTGCGCATGTTCCTCTTGCTACGGTTCCGTACTGCGGTATTTCAATTCCCGTTCCGCGGTCGATTCCGTATTCTTCACATATTCCTCCGAATTCCACACTTAATAAGAATCCGTTAAGAATTTCTTCCCTCGTTTTGCCTTCATTGAGTTTACTTACCCAGTGTTCGAGACCGCTGTCGTCATACTCTCTTCCAAGGAAGGCTTTATATAACTGTTTTACATAGCAGCTGTTGCAGTAATTATGGTTTTTAAATTCCTGTGAAAAAGCAAATCCGTAACCAACCTGTGAACCTGTCTGCCGGCCTTCCGCAAGTATATTGGTCCAGTGTTCAAGGCCTTTCTCATCGGGATCTCTGTCAAGGCAGACATTGTAAAGTCTGGTAACAAACTGTCTGATCTTTTCGTGATCAACCTCAGGTTCTTCGTTGGGCATGTTGTTATATACAGGAATTTTGAATACAAAATTGGAGTTGATTGCACCGCATTCCTCGTATGCTCTGTATACGCTTCCGCTTTCGGCCATCGGAGCCTGAAGATTCTGCATGTACTGGTGATAATATAGTCCGCCGTCCGAGGAGTCCACATCAAATTTCTCAAGATACAATGTGTCCTGACCGCGGTTAATCCAGTCTGCGCCTATAATCTGCGCACCGCCGGATAAAGCCAGTGCTCTGGTGTACCAGCCTTTGTTTTCGGCATATGCTCTTCCGTTAGCTATTATCTCTGCGGAGTTTTTCCCGTAAGCACCGATGTTGTAATAGTTATAAACACCGTATTCTCCGCTTATCAGAGGGTTGTAATTAGCTTTATGTGCAATATCACCCCTGCCCTGCTCCTGAAGCACACGGCTCGCCAGATGGTAAGGGCTTACACCGCTATCCATTGCGGCCTGAATAAAGAAATTCGAATAATTAAACGGCATATTCGGCTGATCTTCCAGTGGTCTGTGAGACATCCACGAATTGGCAATAATAGCCTCCACGCCGTCGACATTATGAATGGACGGATTGTAGGAAAGCTGCTCGAAAGCAAACACATGATACTCGTCCAGATAATTAACGGGATTAAGGCAGTATTCAACTGCTACTCTCGATGCACGAAGCCAGTTCTTGCCGCTCTTTCCGATATAGGTGCCTGTAGATGCATCATAATCGCCGGGATCCTTGGATTTCCATGAATCATCACAGGTCACATACACAAGGCTTCTGTTGCCCTGCATTTCGTTATCCACAACCGTATTCCAGTCAAGCCCCGTATTAAAGGGTACGAATGTCCAGTTCGGATGAAGCCTGTTTATTTCTCGAAGTTTTGCTCTGTATCCTGAAGGAAATGCGTTGTAATCCGTTTCTGCATTTACCTTAATCGTATTTAACGAAAAAGCCATGATAACGATTATTAATCCCATCATGGCACTTATTATTCTGTATAAAATCTTCTTACTTTTAAAACTCATTAATTAATTCTGCCTGTCTGTTCTTGCTATTCTTTTAATCTCTCTGGAAAATATCTCTGGTGTAAACCTTATCCTTTACGTCATCAAAAATAGTATCGTATCTGTTAGCCACGATAACTTCGCATTTTGATTTAAATTCATCGAGATCGTTTACGATTTTGCTGCCGAAGAATGTGCTGCCGTTTTCAAGCATGGGCTCATAAATAATAACCTCAACACCTTTTGCCTTAAGTCTCTTCATAATGCCCTGAATCGAACTCTGACGGAAGTTGTCGGAGTTTGATTTCATTGTAAGTCTGTATACACCGATAACGCATGTAAGACTCTCCCCTGCAGGATTATCCATGCGATGATATTTCTCATAAAATCCGGCTTTCTTTAAAATCTGCTCGGAAATAAAATCTTTTCTGGTACTGTTACTTTTTACGATGGCTTCAATGAGGTTTTCGGGAACATCCTTGTAGTTTGCCAGAAGCTGCTTTGTATCCTTGGGCAGACAGTATCCGCCGTAACCGAAGGAAGGGTTGTTGTAGAATGTCTGAATTCTCGGATCGAGGCAGACGCCTTTGATAACGGAACTTGAATCAAGTCCCTTTACCTCTGCATATGTATCAAGCTCGTTAAAGAAGCTTACTCTCAAAGCAAGATAAGTATTGGCAAAAAGCTTAACAGCCTCAGCCTCTGAGAAGCCCATTATCATGATTTCAACATCCTGCTTTATTGCTCCGCCTTTTATGAGCCCTGCAAACTCATTGGCTGCTGCCACAAGTTTTTCATCATCGGGATCGGTACCCACAATGATTCTGCTCGGATAAAGGTTGTCGTATAAAGCCTTGGATTCTCTTAAAAACTCAGGTGAAAAGATAATATTCTTGGAATTCTTTTCCTTGCGGACTCTCTTGGTATATCCTACGGGAATCGTGGATTTGATAACCATGATTGCATTGGGATTAATTTCCATTACGGCATCAATTACGCTCTCAACAGCGGATGTGTCAAATCTGTCAAGATCGGAATCATAATTGGTCGGAGCGGCAATTACAACATAATCCGCATCTGTATATGCTTCCTTAACATCGGTGGTTGCATAAAGATCCAGTTCTTTTTTTGCCAGATAATCCTCTATTTCAGCATCCTGAATGGGAGAAATTCTTTTATTGATTTTATCTACTTTTTCCTGAATGATATCTACCGCAACTACCTTGTTGTGCTGAGCAAGAAGTGTTGCTATCGACATTCCTACATAACCTGTTCCGGCTACTGCGATTTTCATCTCTTATCCTCCGAAATATATGATCGATTATTATAATCTGGTATAGAAATTATAAGTCTTATAATCCCATTCCCCTTCATTTTCTGTAAATAATATAACCGGAACTCTGTTCTCCCATGAGTACCATTCAACCCCCTCTTCAACTATATCAATTACTACAGTAACATCTTCGGGCTGTTCCGATAAATTAATCTTTATTTCAAAATCTTTATAGATTAACGGTCCGATTTCGCTTCTCGGCAAATCGTATAAGTCATCTTCATTTTCATATTCGAGGTGATATGAAAGCAAATATCTCTCGTTATGATAAATCTTACTTCCGTCTGTAACCGAAACTGTTATGGTTGCCATACCGTTTTCGATATTTATATCTTTTACATTCAGATTAATATCTTCTTTTTCCAGATCATCATACAATTCGTAATTTAACATTTTGCCTAATGAACTTACTTCCAGTACCTGAACCTTTCCGACATCATATTCCACGAATTTATTGGGCAGACCTAAAATCATTGAAGTATTCTCGGGAGATGTGATTTTCTGTATGTTATTGTTTAAATATCTGACTCTTCCTTTACCAAGGTACCCGGTTCCGCTGTCATCGGTTATATAAATAAACTTCGAATCGTAATCATTTATATCTCTGCAAAATGTATCAAAATAATCTGCATCAATCGGATAAATATCTGCATCGGTCATCTGTATTAACGGATAGTAATAATAACGCAATAAACTTTTTTCTATCACAATTACCGATTCGTCATCTGTTCTGTCCTGCACAATGTTTATTACATCCTCAAAAACATCTGCATTAAATCTTGTTTCCGCATCCGACTTCATAAGGGAAGTGGAATGAGGAATCAGCATAATAATAATTCCGATAATCGGTATGAAATATTTCTCTTCCTTTTTCAAAAGTTTAAGCATCATTCCGGCTGCTAAAACTATAAAAGGTATGAAGGATGAAATATATCTGGACTCATAGTAATATCCGTCAAGTAAAACCTTCATAACACAGGAATACAAAATAACGGTATAAACGAATGCCAGAACAACCGAAGTTTCTTTAATACCCATACGATATCTGGCACTTATAAGTCTGAAAAGAATATAAGGAACTAACAGAACACCCGAGCAGACTAAAAATGCAACAAATGTAATATTCAGGAAATCTCCAAATGTATTGCATTCAGCAAAAATAATATAAGCCATAATCGGTATCGGCGTAGCTGATATTGCAGCCATAAGAATTTTAAAGATTTTGCGTCCTTTATTTCTTTTAAACTCTACTAATTTTTGTGAATCAATCTTTTTAACAAAGATTGCAAAAATAATGCCAAACAATACCGTTATCGCAGCGGCTGCTATTACGAAAATATAATAATTATTCCCCAGAAACGAAAGGCCAAGTTTGTAATTAATCGAAGTATTCTCATAAGCGGTAATATTCAGGAACCCAAAGCTTAAAATATAACCGGTTATAACGATTCCGCTTGAAACAAGATGTCTGATCTTTCCGGTGTGGATAAAGTACATCCAGTAAAGAATCAGGAAAAGCGGAAGCATCGTATAAAAGTTCGAATGGAGAAATGCAAATGTAACAACTCCGAGTGCAGAAAGAACCTGAAGTTTCTTTTTTTTGCACAGCAGAAAATACATAAACATAATCATACAGAATCCGATTAACGGCTCAACCAGAGTTGTACGATTGCAATATATTATTATCGGAGAAACACCGAGCAGCAGGACCATAACCGATCTTAACTTCCAGTCACATTTCAGTTTTCTCAACAATTCATCTACAAATACAAACAGGCAAAATGCAAAAATCGCCTGAATAAATGCCATTCTCTTGATTCCAAATATGCATGCTGACAAAGCAAGAATCGACGGATAAACAGGATTGCTACCATATTCACCGGTCATTCTGTATTCTTTTATATCTTCTTCTTCGGTATCAACCTTATTAATGCTGTAATTTGCCGTAAAGTTTTCAGAATCAATATTATTTATTGCATCGAAGAAATAAAACTCGTACTGGCTGCCGGGGGCAATATTCTCATATTCATCCACTTCAAATTTTAACGAATTCTGACCGTTCAATATTGAAATGGCCTGAATCTGGGCATTTCCGTCATTATATCCTATACCAACCGTAGCATAGGAACCTAAAGACAAAAGTGTAGCTATGATTATGATGCTTCTGTTAATTATATTGCTTTTATCAACTTTAATTTCACCGAGCGCAAAGAAATCCTTACCTTTTTTATCGTTTTTAAAGTAATTGATTATAAAAACTACAGTAACAAATACTGTTACAACAAGCAGGCAGAATTCTACCGTGAAAGCTTCGAAAATCCAGAGAAACGCAGATGTAAGCGAAAACAAACACAAAAAGACCGAGATCGATTCGGCCAAAAGAACAAATAATCTTTTTTTATCTGAAAAAGTGCTGAATGTAAAGAAAAGCATTAATACATTCAGCAATAATAAAGATAGTACAAACATCAATCCATTCCATAACTCGTTTATTAGCATAATATTACACTATAAACGCTCTTTTTTCAAGCCAGGCTTATCCCGGTAGATATATTCCAAAATGTTGTTAATTCCGCAAATCATTCCATCTTTTTTATTTAATCAAAGAGTTAAGTCTTTCTTTAATCGGGGCAACTGATTTTGTCTTAACAATACTTAAAATCATCTTGCGTTCTTTAATAATTAACACCAGAATTGTTAAACATAAAACCGAAATCATCGCTATTCGTATGATACTGTATCTGTACAGAATCAGACAGACAAACATATAAAGAATAAAGAACATAATAAACGATACGTTAAAGAACGTATCATACCATTTGCTTTTCTTCATAAATTTAACTACCGCAAAATGCATCACGAACAGCGTCAGGTACCCTATCAACGTTGTATAGGCTGCAGCGATATATCCGAATTTTCTGATGAAAATCCAGTTTAAAACAACATTTATTATTGCGGCTATAAGTGTAGATAATGCGATGTTTTTCTGTTTTTTTGAAAATGTTTCAATATTCACATAAAAAGTATAAATTGCCTGTACAGCATAGCCTGCCATTACGGGAGGAATTACTCCGCGGGCTTCCTTGTAAGGAGAATCACCCATCAGCCAGAGTACTTCGGGCCCTAAAAGCATAATCAGAGCAACCAGTATTCCAAATCCTACCAGAATATACTTTGATCCTTTTCTTAAAAGATGATACTTTTGCTCATCCATCTGCTCAAATGCCCAGGGTGACCATGCTGTATTAATCGATGCCCACAAAATACTAACAACAAATCCGCAGGAATAGGCTACCGAATACATACCCAGATCGGTACTTCCGCAGATTTTTTTTATCATGATCTTATCACAGGAATTCAGCAGGTTATTTGAAAGAACGTGTATAACCAGCGGTGCCGAAATCATAAGCGCATATTTCCAGTATTCTGTTTTGATTTTTTTCTTTCCGGAAAGAAGATAAATATATATAATCAGGTTGATTATTACTATAGGTGTATAAAAGCCTAAAAGTCTTCCTTCAAGAGCTTTCGAATACGGCCTCAGAATAAAGACGCATAACAACGAAATTAACGTAGGGAGTGCCGAAGAAACCAGCGAAATGAAAACAACAAACTTATATTTATAAGTAATCCTGTGTTTTACCTGAATCATCTGAGTAGCCGGATAAACCAGACAGTATGCGATGATAATCCAAATTTCAATCTCGTTTATTCCGAGAAGGTTCATAAAGAAATGTCTGAAAAAATATAAAATGCCTGAGAATACTGCACTTAACATAGTCCCAAGCAACAGGTTTGATGCAATATAATCATCAAGATTATCTTTATAATCAAAACGAGCAACCGCAACAGATGTATATAAATCAAAAGAAAAAATGACCAGCAAAATCGGTAACCACGAATTAAAATTCGAGAAATCACCAATATCCGCTTTAGTCATTAATCTGTTAAAAATCGGAGACGTTAAAAAAACAATTCCTTTAGTCAAGAAATTGCCAAAAGTGTACCACACTCCTGATTTCAACGCTTTACCGCTATTATCACTCATTACTTTTTGCTTAATTCCTCAATTACATTGTTAATATTTTCTTCGTGGAACAAACTGATATTCTGCTTGATTTTATCATCACTCCAGTTCCACCATTCGGATTCGTTAAGCCTGTTTCTGACTTCTTCATCAAATCTCCAGCCTATGTGTTTTGCCGGAACTCCGCCCACTATTTCATATGGCTCAACATCTGATAAAACTACCGCTCCGGACCCGATGATAGCTCCGTTTCCGACTTTTACGCCTGCTTTAATTACAGAATTACATCCGATAAGAACGTCATTTCCTATCTTTGTAACGGGTACTTCGCCTTTGGAAAGGTTTTGCTCCACAAGGCCGAATCTTTTCTGAAAAAATGCTGCGCTTCCGGAAATCCTGTTAGTTGGATGATGATCCGCTCCGATAGTAACATCCCATGAAACAGCACAATATGCACCTATTTCTGCTCCCCTTACTTTTGTGTATCTGCCGATACTGGTTCTGCGCTCAATATGTGATTTCTGAATTTCGGCATTATGAGCAATATTGACATATTCGTCAATATTGGAATTAGTAACGGAAACACCGCGTGAAATCATGGCCTTTTTTGATATTTTATTGTCATTAAAAAAATGATTTTTAATTGACTGAAACATTACAGCAAACCTTTCAAAAATAGTTCCATTCGATTAAAATACACTTTTATGTTCGAAACAGCATTCTGATAGCAGTTTCCGTCTGTGTATTTAACCAGATTGATAATATTCTCCACCTCTTTTTCCATGTATTTATCCAAAACTATGTTTGGAAGGCCCAGGGCATCATTTACACCAAAGCCTCTGGCATCTTCATTAAGCAGAATTGTAGTTTTTCCATGGCTTAAATTATAAATGTGAGCATGGACTCTGAAGCCTACGTGCAAATCGCATTCATCGTATTGTGAAAAACCGTCGGCAGAACCGGAAATATCTTCGTATTCAAAATTATATTTTTCCGTAAAAATTTTTTCCGTAAGAAACGTATTTTCAGAGTTAATTCCTCTGTGAAAAAGCACTTTTATCCTTGCTTCCGGATACAATTGTCTCATTAAAACAATGAGCCTCTGAGTATATTTCAGATTTTTCTTATATGCGGCATCCGAAATAATAATATACGGATTCTTTTCTTTTACGGCATCGCATCCTTTATATTTCAAATCTGCTACTCTTTTTGTATCATACCACGCTGGGCATCCGGTCATCATTATTCCTTCAAGCCCCTGGTTTAACAGCATTCTCTGAGTGTAAATATCTCTGCAGCTTATTGCATGGTTCCTGTTAATAAACTCCAGAAATTCTTTCATGCGTGAATCAAAATAATTATTTTTATATACTACCGGATGGCTTATATTATCCGCTTTCCAGCCCCATCCGAGAATACAGCAGGGAACCTTTACTTCGTCCAGATTACTTACAAACGGAACCTTTCCGGGATAATAGTTTTTACGAAATCCGGGTCCTCCGCCAAAAACAACAAGATCATACGAATTAATTTCATCAATTCTGCTGTCGTATTTCTCGTTTCTCATAAGAAGAGATATCTCGGCTTCGGGATAACAGTACTGAAGTAGTTCTCTGCATCGTTTTTCAATTAAAAAATCACCGGCATTTTTAAAAGCACCGCTTAATAAAGCAATTTTCACGTCTGATTCCTCTATTTAATCATTTCCCATTTAAGGATTGTGTCTTCTGTAATATCACAGGCAGCTGTTTTGCCCACAATTATATCATAATCCGTGGCACTTATTCCCGTACCCGGTCTCTTGTAGGTAAGCATTTCTTTTGTAATTGTTTCGCCTGCTTTTATATCACAAGCGGCAACAAGCGATCTTCTCGCATTTGCTCTGGCGGTTGTTTCACTGTCAAGACACTTTAATTCATAGGAACCTCTGATCATATCGATATAATCGATTTTCTCAATGATGGCCTTTGCGTCCTTTTCATCCATTGCATGATAGTGATCGTTTCCGCTCAAGGTCTTGTCCAGTGTATAATGCTTTTCAATTACCTGTGCACCGAGATTGTATGCGGTCTGAAGAACGGCATAATCGGCATCGGGCTTGGTATGATCGGAATAACCGATAACAATATCGGGATATTCTTTTTTAAGAGTGGCAATCTTGTTTAAATTCGCATGCTCATAGGGTGTAGGATACTCAAGCACACAGTGAAGCAGCGTAATGGGCTTGTCATTGTATTTTCTGATAATGCTGATGGTATTGTCTATCTCATCCTTGTTTGAAGCACCTACGGATAAAAGAATGGGCTTATTCTTCTTGGCCTGATATTCAACAAAAGCAACATTATTGAGGTCCGATGAAGAAATCTTGTAAACATTCATCAGATCATAAAGATAATCCGCCGATTCATTGTCAAATGCTGTGGAAAGAAATTCTATTCCTATGCTTTCACTGTATTCTGAAAGTTCTTTGTATTCCTTTTCACCAAAAGAATCAAATTTCTTAAACAGGGAATACTGCGATGTTTCGCTCTCTTCAGATGTATCCCAGTATGATGGTGAATCCTTGGCTGCCAGAGTTTCAGCTTTATAAGTCTGAAATTTAACCGCATGAATACCGGCCTCTTTTGCCTTGTCTATCATCAGTTTTGCAGCTTCCATAGGTGTAATGCCTTCTTTGGTGGCAATATCGTAATAATTTACGCCTACTTCTGCTATAAGAACAAATTTACCTTCTTTAATTCTGTTTTCGATAGTGTGGATCATATTTTATTCTCTCCCCAAAATAATTTTCTTAACGCGTGTAAGTCCGTGTCTTAAATCTCTTGTGAGCATCTGCTCTCTCATATTCTTTCGAATTGAAGGGCAGTTAATAAGCCAGTCAATCGTTTTTCCGATGGTAACCTCATCTACCTCATTGCCGGCACCGAGATTTAAGTATCCGTTCTTGATACCGCCGAACTCGTGAGTGGCTTCTCTGCTGTTCTGCGACATTAAAATTGTCGGAACGCCCATTGCAGCAAGTTCAAGCATTGTTCTTCCCTGTGAAGCTATTGCTATGTCTGCTTTGGACATGTATTCGGACATCATTTTGACATCCTGAACGATTGTAATATTTTCACAATCTTTGGTAAGACTTACTATTTCGTCTTTCTTCTCATATCCCATACCGAGAATCACGGTTATGTGAATATTTTCGATTCCGTCAACCGCCATAAGAGCTTTTATGGTCTTTTGTGTGAGATTTCTGGGATCGGTTCCGCCGAACAGTACCAGTATTTCTTCGGGTTTTTCGGCGAACTCCTTAGGTTTGGCAATAACAAACTCATCTCTGATTAAATAATAATCCGAACCAAAGAATAATTTATCGGTATTCTCCCCGTCATAAAGGGCATTAACGGTTGCATCGGCTGTCACTGCGCCCGTGCCCAGATCTTCGAAATTAACTACTCTTACGCCTTTATCCTTTAATTTCTGAACATATTCCTCAGATGTATTTAAAATATCATTAATTACAATATCAGCCTTATATTTGTCAATCAGACCGAGTATTTCATCGTCATCTTTTATTACTTCATAGGGATAGTGACTGCTTTGAATCTTTGCAATGCCGATTTCCGATTTTTCACTTAATACAAAGTAAATCTTGTGCTCCATCAGACCATAAGCAATCTGAAGGCCTCTGTAAACATGTCCCATGCCTATCTGAGGGTATCCGTCAACTCTTAAAAGAATTGTTTTCTTGTTTAATTCCATTTCAGCGACACACCAGTCCTGAACGGTATCAATGTCTCCGGACTCGCTTTCGGGAACTTCATACAAAGATACATTGGCCCCGAATCTGCCGTTCTCTTTTACAAATTCACGTCTTGTAATAACAAAAGCACCTGTCTCCTTTAAGTCTTTGGGAAGATACTGTCTGTTAAGACGTTTCTCATAATTGGGTATGCATCTGCCGTCTTCTATTCTCCATGAAAGACGAGGATCGTTTACACCGCTTATAACAGTGTCATAATTATTCTGAAGCAGATAATCGATTGCTTTGTTTAATGTATCTGAAGAAAGTTTGGGAGATGTGGGCTGCATGGTAATAACCAGGTCATATTTATAACCCTTAATCTCCTCCATCTTATTTGCCGCATGAAAAATAACAGGATCCAGAGTTACGCTGTCGCCCGCAAGGGAATCAGGTCTGTCAAGAATTTCCGATCCGTATCTTGAGGCTACATACTTTATTTCCTCATCATCGCTCGATACGATGATATCCATATCATATGAACTGTTTTTAGCACAGCCGATGGCATAGGAAATCAAAGGTTTGCCTGCCATAAACCTGATGTTTTTTCTGGGAATTCCTTTTGAACCGCCTCTGGCCGGTATAACCACTAAAATCTTCATCTTTTATCCCTCTGATTTATTAATTATAGAATCAAGTTCTTTTCTAATATTTTCCAATGCGTTTCTTTTCCAGAACATACTTCCGTCAATGCTTTCCGAATTCGAATTCTTAATCTTTTCAGCACATTCTTCAGGCGAAGTCACCAGTTCTGCATAACCCTGTTCTATCAGGGGAAGCATAATATCATAATGTCCGATATTGTAAATATATGTCTGAACACCAAAGCCCATTCCTTCAAACAGTGCCGTTGAATATGCACCTATCTGAATATCCGACTGGGCAAAGAGTTCGTACAAATCAATATTTCTTTTATCAATAACTTCCATCCCCGAATCGGCAAGCAGAGGAAGGTCTTCCCTCCACGTAGAATATTCCGCCGGGTGTAGTTTGTAAATCAATCTGTATTCATTCGGATCCAACAAAGCTGACGTCTTAGCTGCCAGTTCGCTTAAGAATTTACCGACGGTTCCCTGTGAAATAAAAATAACTGTTTTTCTCTTGTCTTTTCTGACACTGTCGGAGTATTTGAGAAGTTTCTTTTCAAAATTCGGAAACCCGGTAACTACAATATTCTCATCACCGATTGGAAGTGAAATGCATTTTTTCCAAAATTCCGAAAAAGCAAAGAGTTTATCCGGAAGCTGCTTTATCTTTTCACCTTTCGAATACTGATATGCCGCATGTTCTTTATACATGGTACCATGCTGCAGTTCAACCGTGGTAATGCCCATTTCTTTGGCAATTTCATTGATGAGCATGCATGCACGTCCGTAATGAACAACCTCGAGTATAACCTTCGGTTTAATTTTGCCGATTAATTTCGAATACTTTTTTTTCTCGTATTCACAGCGAACTACGGTATCCGCACAGTTTTTGGATACAGAATCCGGCGTAGCCGACCAGTTATATACGCTTTTCAGTTCTTCTATCGAATCTGACAACTGTTCTTTAATGGTATTGACCAGTTTGGAATACTCTTTTTTATGAAATATCTTAAAAGATTTAACATACAGAATGGATTTGATTATAATTCCGTCTGTATAAAATATTTCTTTTGAAACCGTTGGTTTTAAATGCTTAAACTGATACGGTGCTTCAAAAAAAATCGCATCATATTTGTCTTTAATTATATCATCTGTGTATACGCATTCATAAGCGGTTCCGTTAAAAAATCGACGGTTATGGCTGATTACAAGAACAGGTTTTTCGTGCACCGTTTTTTTAATAAACAGTAAATAATAAATCAGCCCCAGCATTGTTTTAAACGACAGTTTTTCCTTGTCGTGAGCCTCTTCGAAATGCATATTTTCGGAACAGATATTGTAGTTCCAGAATTTAAATCTGTTATATGTCCAGTAATGAATTCCGTTTATCTCACAACTGTTTAATTTATTTTTTCTTTCAACTTCCAAAAAATGATCAATATTCATAAAAAACTCTACTTTCTATAATATCACTCATATTTGTAAGAAGATATTCTTCATCATCATAATCTAATTTATACAATTTTTCGTTTGATGAAATATATGCGTTGTCGGTTAAAAGAATATAATTATGCGAGAAGTCTATTTCATCCATGTCTTCGATATAATTCATATCTTCATAGGGGAATTCCATTCTTAACAGCATACAGTAAAAATCAGTTCCACTATAATAAATGTTATATTCCCGGTCAGACGATTCTTCCAAAACAGATTTTACAAATTCCTTACTCTCTGAAACCTTCGGATAAAGAATCGAATTTGTTCTGAAAATAAAGTAATCATAATTACCCTTTATATATGCTGCGGATAAAATCAGATAAATTATTGATATTGCCAAAAGTTTATTACGTGTCCCCAGAATAAACAGCAGGATATATAAAATAACCGTAATCTTCAGCAGAAAGCTGAAATAATGCACACACGAATCCCACTCAACCCCGTTTGCAAACAAAAAGTATCTGAAAGGAGAGCTTTTAAGCGAATAGTTTTCCAGGTCAAACCATTTTGCCAGAACATCTATAAACCATATTTCCAGTACCAGACTCACTATTCCCGAAATAATAATTTCTTTTTTAAAATTTTTAAAATCTCGCGATAAAATAACGGTTCCGCCCAGAATAATCATCCAGGTAAACGGCATGGCATATCTGACAAGCATGTAATTTCTGTACAGTTTTTCGCCCTTTCCGTCCATAGCCATAATTGTCAGAAGAATAACCATCGTAAAAAACATAACGATTCCGAATAATCCTATGTACTGTTCTGTACTGAATTTTTCTTTATTCTTCAGACTGTTTTTAATGGATTTAATGCAAGCGAAAATCGTAAACCAAATCAATCCGAGCGACCAGAAAGTAAATGACGCCAGAAGGCCCATAACCATCTTAAATGTTCCCCAGATTCCGTTTCGTATAATTCTTTCTATATATGCAATTATTGATTGGGTTTTGGTTATACTGCTTACTGTATTGCTTACCGTTTTTGTGCTGCTTGAGAAGCATATTTTAGTTATTTCGGTATTAAGGTAATTAAAGCCGAAATATAATGCTCCCAGTATCACCAGAAACAGAAGAATATTCAGATACCCCTTCTTTTCCAGGTAACATTTAACCAGAAGAACTACTACAATACCAAAATAAACTACAAGATATCGGCTGTGTATTAATACCAAATAACTAGAAAAAACTGCAGCAATTGCAGTTTTATACCATTTAAGTTCATTATTAAACAATAAAGGAATAACCAATAAGCATATTAATACCATCGGTAATTCCTGGAGAATATTCGTTTCGCCATATGTGCAGTTTCCGAGAAAGCCATACGAAGAAATCAAACAAATTAAAAACGAATTAAAACTGTTAACTTTACAAAGTTTATTTGCAATAAAATATGTTATTAAAACGCATAAAGTTCTGACAATTACGCCAAGCATCAGGAACATCGGCATAATCATATTGCTGCTGAAATACTTTAAAAAGGGAACCAAAAAAATCGTAACTCCGTATCCATGCCAGTTACGTGAGGAAATAATATCTCCCCAGTCAGCACCCGATAACTGATATGGAATAGCGATCGAAACGAACTCATCGGTAGTTGAAATTGATTTCATGTAAAGGAACGGAAAACAAACCCCTACAGTTATTAATATCAACAAACAATAATAAATTGGTTCTTTTATTTTTAATTTCTTAAACATGTACTCAAAAAATTAACAAATGTTTACAAATACTTCAGGCCAATAATTCATATGCTTTGGCTAATAATTCGCAGACAAAAAACCTTTTCTTAATTATATGATACGACAGTATTTTTTCTTTAATCGGGAGATTCTTTATAATCTTTAAATCAAGTTTGTCGATACCATATTTCTCAACCAGGCTGCAGAATTCCTTTTTTCTGTCAGCATATTTCCTGTCATTACTGTGATTGCAGGAATACAGAACAATCATGGTTCTCATAAAAGTCAGAATCCTGCCTTCGTATGCCTCTTTCATTCTCGCATTATCATGATTCTTATAATACTGATAATACCAGTCATTTAATACCTGCAGCTTGTGAGGAAAATCCTTTTGGAAACGATTGGATACCGAATCGGGATTAATTCTGTAATAATATCCTTCATTGTCAACAAATACACCTTTACAGGCTTTTTCATAAACAAGCAGGTTAAAAGACAAATCCTGCGTTTTAGGAAATCCGGGTACAAAAGCAATTTCATTTTCTCTCAAAAATGAGGTATTGTATATTTTATTCCAGATGCTTACGGAATCGAGGATTTTATAATTATAGCGACTGTCTCCCAATCTATTCATTGTAGCAATAGACAATTCGTCAAAATCCTTTTTTGAAAACAGAATCGGTTCTTCTGTTTTTTCACCTTTTCTTATTACTTTTCCGTTTGAAAATACATAATTCGTAAATAAAACAACATTATTTTCAGAATTTATGTATTCTTCAATTGCCGAAAAAACATTTTTATTTACAAAATCGTCTCCGTCAACGAAATAAATCCATTCTCCTGCAGCTTTTTCAAAACCCAGGTTTCTGGCTGCATTTGCCCCCTGGTTTTCCTGATGATAAACCTTTATTCTTTCATCTTTTTTTTGAAATTCATCACAAATACTGCCGGATGAATCCGTTGATCCATCATCAATCAGTAAAATTTCTACATTCTCATATTCTTGTTTAATCAGGCTGTCGATGCATTCGTCGAGGTACTTTTCAACATTATATATAGCAACAACACAAGTGATAAGCGGTTTCATTTTGTCACCTAATATACTTTTTTCCAATCTCATATATTACAAAAGCAACCGTCTCTTATGAAAGGGAAGTCTATACAATACTAAAGAGAAGCATTTTTCAATACTTCTCTTTATTATTTTAAAATTTTAAATTTTCAGAAAAACAAATATTCTTGATTATCGGTAATAATACCGGTTTGTCTCTGATTCAAGTAACATATTATTCCCAATTGAAAACAATGTATGTTCCCAAAACATCCTGTATATAACTGTTATCTGCCATTACTCTGATAAAATACATTCCTGCAGGCAACTTATCTTTAGTTACCATTTTGACATTTCCCGAATATTCAACGTTATATCTCTGAAGGCTAGTAGAATAAATATCGAAATATGTATTGTTACCCTGTGGAGTCTTAATTGCTACTTTTTTAGCCTTTGGAATTGAGAACTTGTACCAACGAACATAATCATACTGAGGAGTCTGAGCCAATTTGACTGTGGTTCCTGCCTTTATTGTCTGAGCTTTTGCTCGACAGTAATTATCCTGATTAATTTTTACAACAGGGGCAAAAGTATATTTTACTTTTGCAGTAGGAACTGTTGATCCGTATACTCCTTCGTACATCTCAACATAATATGTTCCCTTCTTAAGAGCTAAATATGCATCACCCTTCGCTGTTCCGGGATAAAACCATTTTACTCTCTGTTTCATGGCTTTATCTTTGTATACAGCTATTTCAAGACGTTCTGATGTTGCGTTTGTCCAAGAAAAGTGTACAAGTGAGTCTTCAGTAATTCCAAATTTGTAGTAAGCCTGATCTCCGCTCTTGGTTACGGAAACAGTGTTTGCATTCTTTAAAGTCTTGAAAGTAGTAGCAGCTTCAGCACGCATAGGTGAAACTAAAACAAGTGCTAAAAAGAATGTGCAGATTAATCCAGCGAGACTTAATAATAATTTTTTCATTTTCTCATTCCTTTCATAAATTACTATTTGCTGTTTCAAGGGTATTTTTATAGTAACATATATTATTTTATTTTGCAAAACAATTTAATTCTTATTCTTTTCAGTTATTTCAAGTATCAGACCTGCTAAATTCTTCGCATTTCCTCTTTCCACAAAATAATGATTTTCATCAGCCTTAAACAATTCGTGATTGGCTTCTCCGTCCCCAAGTATCATTTTTTTGCCCATCATTTCGTATATATAAGCTTTGCCGGGTATTGTCCGTCCGGCTTTTTCTATATCTTTACAAAAATGGCCGGCCAGACATAAGTCTGAAGCAGCTATATGCTCTGCAAGTTCTTCCTGCGAAAGCCATGTAGTATAGCTGACATTATCCTGAATCGGTTTGTTTAATTGCTTCGGAATCGGACCTATAATATCAAAATAAATTTCCGGACGGTTATTTAATTCGCGGATAGCATCCAAAACCACATCCACTCCCTGAAGCGGAAGGATACTTCCAAAATAAAGAACCGTAAATTTATCTTTCATTTCAGGAGTTTTTTTCTGTTCTCTAGGGTAATATATAGAAGAATCGGCTTCCAGGTAAATGGTTTCAAATCTTTCTTCCTCTCCGCCAAATTCTTTTATGAAAAAATCTGCATGAGCCCTGGTGTCGGTAATAACATGTTCTGCCGCCTCAAGAGTCTTTATATCCATCCAACGGCATATTTTCGATACTAATCCGCCATCTTTGAATTTTTTTCTGTCACAAATCAGCGTGTCATAGACAGAAATAAAAAAATCTATACTCAGGGTATTGTTCTTAAATTTTTTTCCAACGAACGGAACAACGAACTGAGGTTCAAAGCCAACGAATACTATATCATATTTATTCATTTTCCTTATTAGAATTTTTCCAAATACATCCAGAATGCGAAAAGGATTATTCTTTTTATCTGAATATATAAGATCCACGCTCTCTGAGTATTCTTTTAGCAATCTTATTTCCTGAGTATTTCTTATATAATCAATATTTTTTGTTGTAATAAATAATACTGTTTTATCTTTAACTAAATCTGTTGTTTTCTGCATAATTTCATGCGACCGTATTTTTGTCGTAACATCAACTTACCACACTCAGAAAGTGTGGTAAGTTGACATTATCGAATATTAAATTTTCTCATTAACTATTTTAAAAAGTTCAATTAATTCCATTTAAAAGCCAGAGCTTCCCCTACCGGAGCGTATGGATCAATCATTCCAACCGAAATATAATATGTTCCCACGGCAAGTTTTTTTGTTGTTGTAATAGTATTAGCATTGTAATCATAAGTATAACCTACTTTATCCAGGTTAGATGAATAAATACTTATGTTATTTAAATAATAACCATAACCATTATAATCATAAAGTTTCGTTAACGTGACTATATGAGCTCTGGTAACCTTAATTTTATACCAACGCATATAATCATGATTGTGAACCTGCGGAATACGCACAACAGTATCCTGGCTCACCAGCTGGGCTTTTTTTGCAGTATAATTATTCGTATCATATTTTGATGCCGGTGTCCAATTAATAGTAATCTTTGTGCTCGGAGCAGTTGAATCATCAAACAGATCAAGATAATACGTTCCTTTTTTCAAGGCCAAAAATTGTCTTCCGGATTTTCCTTTCACAAAATTACTTACCAATGTTATATTTCTTGTCTTACTATCATATATTATGCATTGAGCTTTATCGTTAGCATTATTAATCCATTTAATTTGAACCAAAGCATCATCTTCAAGCGTAAATTTATAAAACTGTTTTCCCTGATTTAACAATTTTACGGTTTGCCCATTCGTGATTGTCGCTGCCTGGGTCTTCATAGGAATGAAGGCTATAAATGCTGCTAAAATAATACCGACAAAGGCTAAAACAACCGTTTTTAAAACTTTCATCATCTATAATCTCCTTACGAATTTGGTATTTAACTCATTCTGCTTTTTCTTATTTAAAAACAGACTATAATTCATTTCCATTTAAAAGAAATAGCGTCGCCTATTTGGGAATCAGGTGAAGCCGGCATAACCAGAATATAATATGTTCCTACAGCCAATTTCGTCGTTGTAGTCTTACTTTGTTCATCCGTTCCAATGAGAAAGCTGCTTATAGAGCTATCATATTTTGATGTAACAAGAAAAACCTTGCTCTGAGGGCCGTACGGCAAAGTTATGGTTATTTTATGAGCCCTAGTAACTTTAATTTTGTACCAACGGTAATAACTATAAAATCCCACCTGAGGTACACGTACTAAAACATCAGGTTCAAGGTTCTGAGCGGTTCTGGCATTAAAATTGCCCTTATCATATTTTGATGCCGGAGTCCAGTTAACAGTTACCTTAGTGGTCGGATTGTAATCGTCATATAAATCAAGATAATACGTACCTTTTTTCATGGCCAAAAATAGCCTTCCTGATTTATTTTTTATAAAAAAAGCCTTCAATGTATTAGATCTTGTCTTATTAGTATATATATAACAACAAGCTTCATTGTCGGCATTGTTAATCCATTGAAATTGAACCAGAGCATCATCTTCAAGCGTAAATTTATAAAACTGTTTTCCCTGATTTAACAATTTCACGGTTTGCCCATTCGTGATTGTAGCCGCCTGGGTATGCATGGGAATAAAAGCTATAAATGCCATAAGCAATAAACTGAATATTCCCAAAAACATGATTTTAATCTGTTTCATATAATATCTCCATTTTATATACTCAAAAATTTTAATGATGTTCTTAAACACAGGTCAATTTATCGGGATTGTAACAATTAATTCCATTTAAAGGATGCGGCGGTTCCCATCTTCGAAGTATAATCTTGATTCCGCATTACAATATAATATGTTCCTACAGCGAGTTTTTTATCTAAGGTCCTTTCCGTTCCATCCGAACTAAATGTCCAATTATACATATCTCCCAAATCTCTAAAGTCACTTGAATAAATAGTAAAAAGATAAAGAGGAGCACCATACGTCTCAGTTATCGTAACCTTATGCGCTTTGGTCACTTTGATTTTGTACCAACGCATATAACTGTATTGGCCTACCTGTGCAACACGTACAGTCGTATCTGCCTCTAACAGCTGAGCAGTCTTCGCAGAATAATTTCTCTTATCGTATTTTTCTGCCGATGTCCAGTTAATCCTGACCGTTGTTGTAGGAGTCTCACTCACTTCATACATTTCGACATAATAGGTTCCTTTTTTTAAGGCCATAAATACCCTGCCTGTCTTATTACTATTAAGGTTCACCCATCTTAAATAATGCTCCATTAACTTATCTTTATCAGTAAAAATATTGAAGTCACACGATTTCGAATTGTTCCTAGCCCAGTAAATCTGAACCAGTGAATCATCTTCCAATGTGAATTTGTAGAATTGCTTTCCATATTCCTGCAGTACAACAGTTTGTCCGTTTTCAATAGTTGCCGCGTTGGCACGCATAGGAATAAATGCTATAAATGCCATAAGCAGCATGCTAAATAACCCAAAAAACAATATTTTTATTTGTTTCATAATAATCTCCATTTTATAAACTATCAAAAATACAATGATTTCCTTCTAACACAGGTCAATTATCCAAGATTAAAACAATTAATTCCATTTAAAGGCTGAAGCGCCACCTATTTTCGAATTAGGATCATACATATACACACAAATATAATATGTTCCCACTGCGAGTTTTTTTTCTAAGGTTTTTCTCTTTCTGTCCAAACTCATAGTAAAGCCATACTGCTCCCCCAAATCCCTAAAGTCACTTGAATAAACATTAAGAGCATAAATATAATCATAATCCTCAGTAAACTCAATCTTATGTGCTTTTGTCACCTTGATTTTGTACCAACGCATATAACTGTATTGACCTACCTGTGCAATACGTACAGTCGTATCTGCCTCTAACGGCAGAGCTGTCTTCGGCGAATAATTTCCCTTATCATATTTTTCTGCCGATGTCCAGTTAATCCTGACCGTTGTGGTAGGAGTTTCACTCACTTCATACATTTCGACATAATAGGTTCCTTTTCGCATGGCAATAAATTCCCTGCCTGTCTTATTACTATTAAGGTTCACCCATCTTAAATAATTCTCCGGTACCTTGTCTTTATCAGTAAAAATATTAAAGTCACACGCTTTCGAATTATTCCTAGCCCAGTAAATCTGAACCAGTGAATCATCTTCCAGTGTGAATTTGTAGAATTGCTTTCCATATTGCTGAAGTACTACAGTTTGTCCGTTTTCAATGGTTGCGGCATTGGCACGCATGGGAATAAATGCTATAAATGCCATAAGCAATAAGCTGAATATTCCCAAAAACATAACTTTCCCTTGTTTCATAATGTTTCCTCCTTTTACGACATTAATCCCAATTTTTGTTTCTATCGTTTGGATATCCAAAAATATCCAATCAATCACAATTTAAAAGGTACTGCTTTTCAATCGCAGGCAGGCGAATTGTCCATCGCCTATGCAGGTATCAGTACGATACATTTATTCTTTGTCTTTTTCTTTTATGTTCTTTTCAATCCAAGCAAGTCTGTAATCTATGTCTCTTGTCCTCTTCTGAATATCCTGTGATATTTTTCTGTTTGCCGATATTACATCTGCCATCATACCAAGGACCCAAATCATAACCGCAATCATTATAAGCAGACTGCATAAAATCAGAGACTGAATATTACCGTTTCCTCTGCCCATAAAAATGAAAACTATATATCGAACACCCAATGCAAACCCGATTACGAAAGGGATAATTCCAAGGCTTATAAAAAATCTCATCGGTCTGTACATAAGATATGCTCTGATAATCGTGACCATCGATTTTTTTACATATCCAAACATACTGTGAAACAGTCTTGAAGGCCTGAGTTCAGCGTTCGTCCTGATGGGGACGGACATAATGGGAATACTTGTCCTTCCGGCCTGAACTATCTGTTCCAAAGTGTATGTATATTCATTAATTACATTGAGTTGCAATGCAGCTTCCCTGCTGTAAGCTCTGAATCCGGAAGGAGCATCGGGTATATCTGTTCCTGACGCTCTTCTAACAACCCAGCTTCCAAAGTGCTGAAGTTTTTTCTTAAGCCACGAAAAATGTTCTGTTTTATCTATAGGTCGTTCCCCTATAACTATATCCGCTTTACCTTCCAGAATAGGGCGCACAATTGTTTCAATGTCATCTCCGCAATACTGATTATCTGCATCTGTATTAACAATAATATCAGCACCGTTTAAAAGACAGGCATCAATACCGGCCATAAAGCCTTTGGCAAGGCCTTTGTTCTTCTTGAAATTAACAACATAATGAACTCCCCAATTTTTGGCAACTTCAACCGTATTATCCTTACTTCCGTCGTTAATAATCAGATATTCGATTTCATCTATCCCATCTATATGCTTCGGTAAATCATTTAAGGCAATCTCCAGTGTTTCAGCCTCATTGTAGCACGGGATTTGAATTATCAGTTTCATATTTGTTTCCTCTTCACATGCTTTGACATTTTATTTTAACATTATTTTAAATTTCTTGTAAATCTACAAATTTTAGAAAAACTCCCGTATTATTACACATAATAAATTATATATCATCCACAGAATATAAATATATATATGTATAATATGTTTCATTATAAAAATATTCCGGGTATCCAATCCAGGTTTTGGTACCGTTTACCATATCCTCACTATGGACAAACGAATAATAATATAAAGGTTTATAATCTTTTTCGGTAATAGCAGTAATATCAAAATCCCCGTTATCTTCGTAAAAGAAATATACATTATCATAGTACTGTGACAGTATGTCGCTCTGGGTATTCAGGTCACCATCATACGGATACACCTCCTCACCGGATGCCTTTAAAATAAGCATCCATTCCAGAAGCGTTTCGGTGTCAGCTTCCAGAATAACGGCACTGTTGGGCAGTCTCTCCTGTTTTAGTTCCGCCTCAACAACATCCCACGGCAATTTGGTATCATCCGGAGTCTTAATCATTACGACATCATAATTAAGATACAGTATCACCGAAGATACACAAACCGCAGGAATCCACTCAGTTTTTTCGAAATCCCTGTATAAAACAAACAGGAATACAACAAATATCATTAAAAACGGAACATCATACCTTCCGTAATAGTAAAAGTGTGATATCTTCGGTCTTAAGAAAACGGTCCATATCATCATATACATAAAAGTAACATATATATAAATCATCGGAGTGCCGATTATTCTATCTCTTCGTATAAATACCAAACCTGCGAATATCAGGGGAACGCTTATAATTCCCGTTGCCAGGGATACCGCGGTTAAATTCGTTCTTGGATCACTAAAATTACCATTAAGTATCTTTCCACATATGAAAATGGCAAGCACAGTAACAATCAGCGAAACGATCTTTATAATTAATCCTCTATTGCTCTTTGCTTTTTCAATGAGTTTCTTAATTGCTGAGATTTTAAACAGCAGCGAAATAATAAGCACTGATAGGAAACAAGCAGAAACTGCTATAATAACAGCTAATGTCAGTTCGTTATCTCCTGACAGTTTATCCAGAACATTTTTTGACAGCCTTCTTAACGGCTGCAGATAATTGTGTATCGTATATAAAGATGCCATTCTGATTGAGAACAGAAATCCCGCAAGATATACGGGTAACATCAAAAGTGTGGCAAATACAGCTCTCTTTCTTTTATCCCGCAGTTCATTCAGCAATCCGCAAATCACAAACAGAGGCATCAAAGTATATGCTGAAACATGATAAAACGAGAATACAGCCACCGGAACCCATAAGAATAATGCAGCATCTCTTTTTTCGTTGCACAAAAGATACACAAAGAAAGCCATAATTACAGCAAGAAACATTTCGGTCAGTGCCGATTTGGATACCCATACCATCAATGGCGTGGTTCCAAGAATAGACAAAGCTATGGCTTCATAGAGTATTTTAATTCTGAAATTCTCCAGTATATAGAATGTCAGCATCAGGAAACATATGAAAAATACCGTCTGACAATCCTGCATATGGGATACACCGAACATCCTTCCGAAAAGTGCCAGTATGGCAGGCCATGTCGGCAAGCCGTGATATATTCCTTCAAGCCCCGTTTCTCCGCCAGCATTGTCATCCGCATAAAACGGTTCTGTCTGCCCCACAAGATAATAACCCTGGAGTAATTTCACTTTATCTCGGAAATATTTGTAATCCGACGGTTCATTTAAAGCCTTTAGTGCATAATCGAAATTAAGTACATTCGAATTGTTTTCATAGATTAATTCTATGGCTTTGGTCTGGTACACTCCCTGATCCTGACCCATCCCGAAAAATCCGAACTTGCTTCCTGTAATCAAAAAAGAAAAAAGAACAATAACAAGAACTGTTATTAATTCTTTTTTTTCGAACCTGATTTTCTTTAATTTTTTTGAAGCAATAACGGAAATTGAAAGTATAACCAGAACAGTTGCCAGACTAAAGACAACAGCTTTGGATATTGAAAAATAGTCAAATGTGAAAAGAGCCGCAGATGTCAGAATATATATAAAAAAATATCCGACAACACCAAATACCAAAGATTTTATAACAGATATATTCTCATTAAATTTCGAAAAAATAAAAGCAAATGCAAAAGCACTTCCCAATATCGAAATTATGAAAATTGTAATCAAAAGACTATTCGGCATTTTCTATCTCATAAATACTTTTTAATTCCGAAATATCCGCTTCCTCAAAACCGGGTATTTCGTTAACATACCCTATCACGCAGCCGTCGGTTTCGTAATAATGCAGGTTGTATTCACCGCTCTCTGGCAGAGTCTGTTTGTCAAATATAAACATGTGTTCTTTGTCGGGTGAAGCAAGTGTGCTGTTTCTTACAACCGCCGCTTCTTCTTCAATCGAACGGGCAAAATAATAATTGTTTAAAGTCTTTCCGTTATTTAAGCCCCAGTCGGTTAAATCAAAGAGAAATGTTCTGTCATCAGTGTCCGGAAGCACATAGCCGTATACGACATATTTTATTTCATCGTCGCTTCCGACAGCATCCCAGATATCCTCCGTCAGTGTGGACACATAGGTTCTTTTTTTATTAAACTCTTTGAACTTTGCCTTGTACACCTTGCTCATGTCAAAAATCTGAAGAGCGGACATAATCACAAGCGCTGCGATAAGCAGATACTGTTTCTTCGTGCATTTTACGGCAACTATTCCGGCTAAAAACATGATGATATAAACCACATTCCAGCAGAGTCTGCCCGAAGATCTGAACACCGACCATAAATCAAATATCTTCGCGGGAAGATGCAGATCCAAGAGAACTTTTTCGCCGATTGTAACCGTCGGAGACAGGGAAACAATCAGAGTGCACAGGCATACAAATGCAATCGCAATAATATGAAATCTGTATTTCTTAACCTTTTCAAAAGGCTTGCCCGAAACGAAAAACATCACTATCGCAAAGGCAAGCAGTAATATAAAACCTGCGCCTATAAATGCAAAGCCTTCGGCCTGTCCCGGGGAATACATCTTAAGGTCCTTGAAAATTCTCGACCAGCCCATGGGATTAAAGAACGAATTCAGGTTAAAACTGAAATATCCGAGGCCCCAGATCTGTGCCTTCATATTCGAACCGAATCCTCCGAATAAAGCCGTGGCTCCGGCTCCGGTTAAAAGAAACTCTCCTAAAAGAATAATGCTTCTGACTATTCTTTTGTTTGCCAGAAGATCATAAAGGCATATACCGGCCAGAATCATACCGTTCATTAGAAGGTAATACATGTGAACGGAGCCTGAAAGCAGTCCTGTTAATCCAATCAGAATATAAATCTTTTTATTGTCTTTATATTTTTCGGGAGCAAACAGTATCTCAAGCGGTATAAAAAGAAGCCACTGTCCGGCCAGAGCCGTATGTGCGAACATTCTTCTTATCATTACCGGTGTAAAAGCAAAAATAACACCGAAGATGATTATTGCGACTTTATTTTTCGTAAAATTCTTAATGATTCTGGCAGATAAAATTCCCTGCAGTATAAAGCACAAAACGCCCCATAAACCGAAATACTGAAAGGTTTTGGGGAGAATAGGCGATAAAATCTTAAAGAAAAATGCAACTATGGGAATCGAATCCGTAAAAATAATGCTGGCATTATTCGGATAAGACAAAGTATCAAAAAAGCCTATGGGAAACTTCCATGCTCCGAATCTGTATGCCACCCATCCGAGGTAATGCTGCGAAATGTCTCCGCCTGACAAAAGCCAGTCGACATATCCGGGATTGATTACCTTTACTCCGTATATCGAAATAAAGGCTAGTGCGGAAAGTGCTCCGACTATCGCATATACGATAATATCCGACTTATTTAAGCTTATTCTTTTTTTGTTTTCCTTTTTCGGAGAATTATTATCCATATATGCTTAACTGACACCTAAATGAATTCTTTTATCTTTTCGACTATAACCTCGGGACTGTATTCCCTTTTAATATAATCCGTGGCGTTCTTTTCCATTTCAGTCTTCTTCTCGGGATGCTCGATGAAGTCTTTAATCGTTTCCGAAAGATTATCCACCACATTATCAAGCCCAATCTTTACCACGCAGTCATTAGGCAGTTCGGAAAACCATCCGCCGCTGTTGGTAATGCAGACTTTTCCGGTCTGAAGAATTCTTATCATTGCACCGGAAGTCTCGCCCATGGAAGGGTTTCTCAAATTAACTATAATGTCCGAATGTTTGATAAAACTGTTAAACTCATCAAGATTTGTATAACCTGTTTTGATTACAAGACCTCTCTGAAGTTCATCGTCAACATATTCTCCGTCGCCCGCCATTACATAGCAGATTTTACCTACGCCCGAAGCCGCAAGTTTTTTCACCGCTTCGCAGACTTCACGGTTAAGTTTTGTCTCCGCGATATATCCGAATGAAGCCACTATAAAAGCATCCGTCGGAATATTGTATTTTGCAAAAAGTCTTTCTTTTTCAAGGAATGTTTCGTTTTCGCTCATCAGCGACAAATGGTTGATTTTCCTGATATTCTCTTCTTTTATGAGACCCGTCTCAAGAATTCTGTTCTTGGAGTATTCGGAATGAACCATTATTTTGTTGCCGGACGAAATCAGTTCCCTGTTAAAAGCCAGTGTCGGAGCCATTTCCTTCTGCTCAAGAAGATCCGCTCCGTGGCTTTTCACCGCACGTTTGATTTCAAGAAATCCATTCAGGCCCTCTTTGTGATATGTCTGGGAATAAAGATCGTCTTTTTTTAAATAATAACCGACAAACAGAAAATAAAGCATGAAATCATGCATTATAATCAGTCCGGGATGTGTTATTGCCGCATCGTAAATATACGAATGAAAACCGGGATGATTGCCGATATTGTAGATTCTGTAATCAAACGAATCAAAATCAATATCATCCACCCAGTATTTTAATTTCGGATAATTTTTTAAGGCCTCATCGGTCACTTCGTAATTATCCGTGTAAAGTGTTATATCAAATTCTTTTTCCAGCGCTTTTACCAGAGCTACCGAATAATCCGAGATACCGCTCTTCAAGGGAGGAAAAGGGCTGGCATATAAAAGTTTAGGTTTGTTTCCCATTAAAATTTCCTCTTATGACAAAAGCTGCTCTATTACGTAATCCCAGTTGATATTCTTTTCAATCAGAGATTTCTTTCCGTTTTGTCCGAGCTTCTTTGCTTCCTCTTTGTGATTGTAAAGATAATCTATTTTTTCTGCGATAAGTTTTGCGTCGCTGTCAATTACATATCCGTTTACGCCGTCTTCAACGAACTCCAGAGGTCCTCCTGCATCTTTGTGAACAATAACAGGCTTTTCGGAGAAGAAGCCTTCAAGCGTAATATATCCGTAATCTTCGTTATATGCGCCAAAATAAACGCCGAGGCAGTTTGCGTAATAATTTATCTTGTCTTCTTCCGAGATAAATCCTGCCATCGTTACTTTGTTTTCAAGATGGTTTTCCCTGATTAATCCGTCAATGTAATCAAGCTCCGACTTGCTGCCGGAACCCGCAATAATAACCTTTGCATCGGTTTTAATATACTTGGCCGCTTCAACCAGCAGTCTCTGACGTTTAATCTGATCAATTCTGCTCGCATAAAAGAAATAATCACCGTAGCTCTCACAGTGAAGTTTCTCGTAATTCAAAGGAGGATGATACAAAGTAACCGAATCAATTCCGTTGTATTCTTTTAATCTGTTGGACGTTGTCTGCGCTATCGTGAAAATCTTTTCGTATTCTCTGATATACTTGTTGTCGCAGCTTCTTATGTAGTCCCTGATTTCTTCGCCGTTAGGCTTGTGCTGCAAATCACCGTAGGGAGTTCCCCAGAGATCGTAAGCCTGTCTGTGCTGATGCATAAGCCACATGACCTTATTGTCATGCTTTAAATAATATGCAGGGAATTTTACGGCGATAACCTTGTCAATTTTCTCGCCGTTGGTTTCGCTTAAATCAATCATTCTGCCCATCATCATTGAATTGATGAGCTGTTCTGTGGGATACCACTTAAAAGGAATGGTAACCAGTTCGACCTTATGGCCGCGTTTTTTGAGTTCATCTTTTAACATGTCGCAGAGTATTTCCGCTCCGCCCGTGATAAAAGGAACCTGCACTGTTGCAATAGCTATTCTCATAATTTTACCTCAATCATTTTTTCCAATTCGCTCGTAAAAATGCCTTTGATTTTTTCGAAGCTGAATCGATTCTCGTAATTGTTTCTTCCGGCCTGCTCGAGATATTTTTTGTAATCTGCATTTTCGCAGATTACTTTAATAGCGGCTGCGTATTCATATATATTTCTTGAAAGCAGAACCTGATTGCTTCCGATGGTTTCGGGAACCGCACATTCGCTCAAGGCCACGATGGGGAGTCCGAAGTACTGTGCCTCAACAACAGGCACACAGAAGCCTTCATGTTCGCTGCAAACAAGCATTACATCACTGCCGAGATAATAAGTCATAAGAGTACTGTCGTTTACCTCTCCGATAAACTCAATATTGTCACCCAGTTCGTACTCTTCGATTTTGTTTCTTACTAACTCATTGTATTCTTCGATTTCATCGAAAAACTTGCCTATAATTCTGAGTTTGATATTGTCGCCGTAGTGATTACGGTAGCAGTTAAGAATATCAAGGAGCATTAAATGACCCTTGTTCGGAACCACTCTTCCGACAAAAAGAATATTTCTTACTTTATCTTCCACGAGTTCTTTTAAAAGTTCCTCGTTGGGTATAACCTTGCCCCACTCCTCAAGCTTGTTAAAAGGAGCGCAGATACTGATTTTTTCTTTGGGCAGTCCGACCAAATCATACGAATTGAAGGTCGAATCGCAGAACCAGTATGAATCGGGCTTTTCTTTTATGAACTCAAGTGTCTGTTTTCTGCCGTTGGCACACTGAAGATAATAAGGATTGCTGTAGGGTTCAAAGAATTTCTCCGGTGTTATGTTATGATAGCGGAATACTACCCTGGCTTTCGCAGCCTTAACCTTTTCAAAACCTTCTTCCCAGAACACACTGTGATGATAGATGATTACATTGTTTTCATCCTGCGCGTATTCATTGAATTTGTCTTCATCAATGTATTCCACGCTTTTATTCAATTTGTTTTGAGAATAGACATAACTTTCGTGGTTTTCACCAAGAATTCTGCCTATCAGTTCAATATCGTTTCCTATGGCATCATGATTTGTTACAGTCTGATGCATCTGAATAAAAACCATTTGTGTTCTCCGCTAAACTTAAATCCGTTATTCTATGCAAATAACCAGTCCGTTGTTGTTAAAATGTTCATCATCCGTTTTAACCGAAAAGCTTATATATCTGCAGTCAAAATCATTGTCACCTGCAGGCTTTACGGCAAACTTGATTTCGCCCTCTTTTTCACGAAGAATGAATTCGCTTTTTTCTTCGCCGTCATCGATATAAAGGGTTGTCAGTTCGTCATTGTTATATGCGTATTTCAAAGTATAATCGCCCGCTTTAAGCAATACCTTTCCGACAGGCTCAAGCAGGTAATGTCCTAATTCTTTATCGCTCCTAAAAGAAAAGACAGTATTTTCCGACCATCCTTCGGTGAAAAGGATTCCGCCTTTTCTTCCGAGGGCTTTTATGATGCTCTCCGAATATTCATCATCAAACGAAAGCTCCTGTCCGATCTGTTTTGCAGGTACTCCGCCGTATACTGTATTCGCAGGAACTTTTGTTCCGGGAACAACTACCGCTCCCGCTGCTATTACCGCATTGTCTCCGATTTCCGCAGGGCCTAATATCGTAGAATTCGAACCGAGCCATACGCCTTTTCCGATAACTATATCGCAGCCTTCTTTTTCATCGGCGTCTCTTCTTGCAAGTCCTTTAAGATTCTTGTCATGGCTTCCTGCAAGGATGCTGACATTGGAACCTGCAAATGTATAATCTCCGACGGTTATACAGCCCGAATTGGTATTAAAGAAGCATGTATAAACCGAAGCCTTGGGAGAAATATCAAGTCTGTCCTTCGAACCCCAGACAGTCATTCGGCCGCTTAAAAGGTTGTTTAGTCTTTCAAGATAATCCACGTCTACTTCAAGGTTATTAAGACGCTTTATCGTATCGGCAAGCTTGAGAATTTCTTCTTCACGTTCACGAATTCTGGACTCGGATATCACAAGTTCTTTTCTTAAATCTTTTATGGTGTTTCTGGCTTCATCCAGTTCTTCTTTAATTTCGGAATAATTACTGTTCGTTCTTCTGTTAAGATCCGAAATACTTGAATTGATGTCGGTTAATCTTCTGTTTATGTGGAAGATATTCCAGCAGGCAACTACCGCATTTCCAAGTACGGGAGTGGAGATAATTTTTTCTTTTCTCTTACGGCTCTTGTAAGCCTTTTCAAAACCGACTACTTCGACTTTTCTGTTCTTGCATTCGGGAGAATCTTTGATGATTCTGATTATCTCTTCTTTGGATTTGCCCTGCTTGTAAATCGCATTATAATAATTCTGTGCATCGGTTTTATCCGGTTTTCTTGCCAGCAGTCCCAAAAAAGCATGCTCTACAAAATCCATTCCGTCGTGGGAAAGCAGTTCGTCCATATACACTTTATGGAAGCCTATGACTTCGATATTTCTTCGCTGACCTTCATCGGAATTCCAGAAATTGTAAATAAGCTGTTCCCTGTCGAAATTCTTGTCTTCCTTAAGTTTCGCAATGAAATTGTCGTAACCCGCTCTGTCGGGCTCTCTTCCGAGAACTTTGACATACACATTTCTTAAGAACGTTTCGTCATTGTCCGAAAGAATACTTTCAACGAGAACAATTCTCTTTTTGTTATTCTCTTTTTTCCTTACCATTCCGACAACGGGTGCACCGGCGGATTTTGTTTTAATGTCTTCCGCTTCTTTCAGGATGTCCCCGTACAACGTCAAAAATTTGTCGTCGTAATCCCCTCTTACTTCGACATCTTTTTCGCTTAAAGATTTAAGTCCGGATAATTTGATTTGGGCGTCAAGATTCGCCTCCATACTTTTTCTCCTTTTCCCCCTGCAGGATCTGATTAAACCAGTTTCAGTGAAGTCTGTCTTTCTATCGTGTTTTTGCCGTCATCCACTCTGAATATAAGTGCGTATCCGCCCTTTTTCGTTCCGGGCTGTCCGCATACAAGCGTGGCATCAAATCTGTTGTTAACAATTTCAAGGTCTTTTAACTCAAGTTTGATTTCAGGCATGGAAACCACGGTCCCCTTATCGGATATAATGCATAACTGCATCTTAAGCCCTTCTTTGTTTCCCTTAAAGGTTATAGGAAGATGTACTGTCGAGCATACGGGAAGTTCAAGCGTTTCGGGCGCTCCGAGCACTATTTCGCCTTCTTCGATGTAAATGATAAAAGAAGGAATTTCAAGTTTGTCTTTTTTTACTTTGTCGTAATATTTCTGTACTTTGTTTTTCCACTCAAAATATTCGTCGATGCTTTTGGTGACTTTCTCGATTTTAATAGCATTTTCTGCGTCGGTATTTTCGGAATACTCCTCACTCATTCCGTCGAATATTCTTCCGTCCCTGTAAAGAAAATCGTAATGATTTTCAAACAGGTATTCGGTGGGTTTTACAAACATTTTCCAGTCCGTTCGAAGTCCGGGCCAGCACATTACTATGTAAGGCTTGGATCTGATCAAATCAGGGTATTTTGCCTGCGCATAGTTAAAATAGCTGCTCCATTCGTCAAGGCCCGTCATCTCTATGCCTTTGTGCTCATTGATCATTTCAAGGTAAATATCCTTTTCGATAATCTGAGGCATATGGCTTGAATACTGATATCCGGGATAGCGGTTTTCGTTGACGAATTCTCTGGTTCTGAAAATGTAATAATCGTACGATGTCATACCGCCCACAACGCCCTTCCATTCGTTAAGATCGTTGCAGTAGTAAGCCACGTAGGAATCGTCTTCTAAGAATACTTTTTTATCTATCTCTTTTAAAGGTCTGTAATCGTCATCGCTCATGATGAAAACTTCATCGAGCTTATCGCTCTGCATTGCCAGGCAGCGAAGGAAGAAGTTTCTTGTGCCGTGGTCTTCAGGCAAAGGTCTGCCTTTCAGAATTTCGCCGTCCGTAAGCGTATCGATTTTAATTCTCTTAGTCTCAATGGCTTTCATATCGTCAGCCACTTTGTCGGGACAGCAGAGAAGGATTTTTTCGATGAAAGGCATGTATGCTTCGATGTACGGAATCGTTCGTTTGATATCATCCACCCTGGCAGTAAGAATAACCATCTGTCTGACATCTTTTTTGGATTTACGCTCCGTGAATTTTAATGTCGATAAAGCATCTATAACTTTCGCGGCAGTCTCTTCCCACGTAAAAGGTTTAAAAGATTTTATCTCTTCTTTAAGCCTGTCGTACTCTGCGGGATTTTCCATCAGATTTGTAAGCTTATCCGTAAAATCTTTTACGTCGTTTAACTTAAAATACTTGCAGTAATCTTTGCCGACTTCTCTTAAAACAGGAATGTCTGTCGCAAGTACGGGAGTGCCTCTCTGAAGGCTCTCAATTATCGGAAGACCGAAGCCCTCTGCGTATGTGGCAAACGCAACCAGATATGCATTCGAGTAAAGATAATCTATCGCATTATCATCGAGTCCGACGAAATGGAAAAATCTTTTTCCGTTCTCGGGATGTTCTTCCATTCTCTTTTGCAGTTCATCGATGTTCCAGCCGATTTTACCGGCAAAAATGAGTTTTACATCCTTGTCAAAAAGACCCGCATCAAATGCGTCTAAAAGGAATGCGTGATTTTTTCTCGGCTCTATTGTGCCGACAGTAAGAACATATTTGCCTTTTGCCGCTTCCACAACTTCCTTTGGAATATTTGCGGTATCGGTTTCTTTCTTACCGCCGAAATCAGATCCGAGCCACGATACAAATCCGGCTCTTTTGGGAAGTCCGAGCTTGTCGGAAAGTTCGTTGATTGAATCCAGAGTACTCTGCGCCGAAGCGATAACCGCATCCGCATAAAGAAGGTATGAGCCTATATAGTTGATAAAACTGAATCGCGTGTTAAAGTGTGTAAACTGCGGGAAATTTATCGGCAGAATGTCGTATACGTATACAACGATTTTTACGCCCTGATGCTTAAGTGCGGGAAGAAGAACACTGCTCTTTAGAGAGATATTCCAAACCGCATCAAGTTCAAAGAAAATATCGCCGGGTTTCATGTCGCAGGGCATAATGGATTTGCCCGAGAAGATACGACTTCTTTCCTTTTCTCCGCCTTTTATGTATTTTATGAAATTGTCCGAATCAAGAACCTCAAAGCGGCTTATATTTTCGTTAAAAGAAATGAATGTCAGCTTTTCGGGAATTTTCTTATACATCTCGAGCGATATATTTCCGACCACTCTCTGAATGCCTGTAAGGAAATCCACTTTGGTGAGGTTCGTAACATCGACAAATATTGTCTGCATAGTTATCCCCGTCCGAGTAATTTATTCAAAAAACCTTTTACGGCCATCTTCCACTTAAGCGGAATCTTCGCTTTTATCTTTGTCATTGTAATTCTGACTCTGCGTTTGAATTTTCCTGTCGAATAAACGTATTCGTTGGTATGATCAATGTAATTATTTACTACACCCTTTCTTATACGTCTTTCAGTTGATTCATAAACAGATTTAAAGGTTTCTCTTTTGAACTTCAAATCATTTAAAGATTTGTCATCGAGTTTTTCAATCTCATCGTCTGCAGGCCATCTTCTGAATGTTATATAGAATAACGCATGGACAAGCATATCTCTGGGAATATCGTACACGAGCGAAAAGTCTGCAGCATCAGGCTTTAATTCAAGCGAAGCCATCAGAATCTCTTTGGGTGTGCAGCTCATATTTCCGCCAGCTTTTTGAAGGTTCTCCGATGTTATATCATACAGTTTTGAATAAATTGTTCTTTCTTTATCTGTCATCTTTTTTCCCGTAATAATATTATTAATCGGTATCACTCTTCCATGAGTGCTCAATGCTTACCGTTCCGGCTTCGCCTTTGACGTTGTTGATTTTCAGTCTGAAAACATCTCTCCAGAAATCATAATTAAATCCGTCAGGCTTGTGGAAAGCCAGGTCAAAAATGTAATTGCCCGCATTGACGGGAATTTTGTCAAATACAAGCGTAATGGTACCTTTATCCTTTAAGGGAAGTGTCTTTGACATATCGATAAGGGTATTGGTGCCGTAAATATGTACTTTATCGTCTCGGTAAATTGCCACGCCGACAACTGAGTTATCAATCTTACCCGGGTTTTCATAACCGATATGAATCTGAATCTGCTCGGTATTTAGGAACGTATCTCTTTCCTCACCCTTTTCATCCGTAACTGTTACAGAGCTCATAATGATTTCCTTTGAGCCCCATCTGTTGCTGTCTTCGGGTTTCTTTGTTTCTTCTGTATTTTCTGCTGCCTCGGTATTTGCCTCTTCAGCCTTGCTTTCTTCTTTCTTCTTATCCTGCTTGTCCTTGGCCTTTGAAAGAGTATTGTTGGCCATAAAACTCATGTACTTCGGATGAACATCAAAAGGAGCGCCCTCTTCTTTTATGATGCCTTCGTGAATCCAGATACTTCTGTCGCAGATAAGTTCGAGCTGGCTTAAGGAATGTGAAACAATAACAATTGTTGTGCCTTCGGACTTAATCTGACGAAGTCTGTTAAAGCATTTAGCCTGGAAAGCCACGTCGCCTACCGCGAGGATTTCGTCGATTAAAAGAATATCCGCATCCACGTTGATTGCCACGGCAAATGCCAGACGCATGTACATACCTGAAGAATATGTTCTGACAGGGTTGTCGATGAAGTCTTCGAGTTCCGAAAACTCGATAATATCATCTATTCTGTCTTCGATCTCTTTTTTGGTAAGGCCGAAAATTGAAGCATTGATGTAAATGTTCTCACGACCGCTCATGTCGGGATGGAAGCCTGCACCAAGTTCGATAAGACTCGATACTCTGCCGTTCATTTCGATGGTACCGCTGTCGGGATACATGATTTTGGTGAGCATCTTTAACGTGGTACTTTTACCGCATCCGTTGTGACCGATAAGACCGATTGCCTCGCCTTTTTTAACTTCAAAACTGACACCTTTAAGTACTTCTCTGTTTTCGAATTTACGTCTCTTTGAAAACAGCGTTCTTTCCTTAAGGGTGTGGCCTTTATCAAGATAAACCTTGAATTTCTTTGTTATATTGTGGACTTCGATTGCATTTTCAGGTTTCATTACATCTCCTCCACAAAGTGTCTCTGCATTTTGTCAAACGTGAACCATCCTATTGCGAATAACAAAATACCCATTAGCAGAGCTGATAAAAGAGTTGCAAGTTCGGGAACCTTTCCGTAATACAGAATGTCCCTGTATGCAATGATGATTGGTGCCATGGGATTTACATACATGTATATTGCACGAAACTCAGCGGGCACACGTTCCTGCGAATACATAATGGGTGAAAGAAACTGCCATGCCATCGTAATGATTCCCATGATAAACTGCATATCCTGGAAATAAACCGTTACTGCAGATAAAATAAACGTAAATCCGAGTGCCAGTATATATTCCGTCAGCATAACGGGAATTAAGCAAAGAAGCGCCAGAGGATTGAATTTGTAACGCGCAATAAGCATAACCGCAAAGATTACTATGAAACTAAGCAGCATGTTTACAAACTGACTTGTCACAAAAGAAATTGGCAAAACTTCTCTCGGGAAGTATATCTTCTGCACCATATTTTTCTGACCGGTGATACAGGTTGAACCGCCTGCCAGTGAAGTAGAAAAGAAAATCCATGGTATGAGGGCAACAAAAAGAAACATATAATAGTCTTTTACGTCGCTGTGCAAAACGATGGAAAATACAAATGTATATATCAATAACTGAAACAAGGGATTTATAAAAGTCCACAAAAAGCCCAGTACCGAGCCCTTATAACGGCCTTTCAAATCCCTTTTAACGAGACTGTATATCATAGTCCGATATGCATATATTTCTTTAATACGTTTTATCACTTGTCCGTCACTCCGAAATATACTCTAAAATGTTTGTTTTGTCCGTAAAAATGCACAGACCATAACATTATAATTTTATCTTAAATCGGGCCTTTTGTCAAAAATTAGCCCTGATTTTTCACCATAAAACAATCAACGGTGTCCGACACTTTTTTGTGAGCCGGACACCGGATTATTACTTAATTTCACTGATTCTTTTTTCAAGAAGATTTTTTACGCTCTCCATGCTTAATTTATCTTCTATGTATGCTTTGGCTTTCACAGACATATTATCATAAAACTCTTTGTCCGTGCAAAGCCTCTTCATATACTCTGCTGCCTCGTCCGTGTTCGCATCTGCCCACTTGGCGCCTTTTCTGTACGGAGACATGTCTTTTTCAAGTGTGATGAACGAATAATTCACCATGCATGCGATATCTTTGTTCATAAACTCGGTATTGGACGACCAGTTTGTCGCAATGCAGACAGTACCGTTTAGCATGGCTTCCGCCATTACAAGTCCGAAGCCTTCCGCACGATGTAAGGATACGAAGACATCCACATCTGCTATCAGGCTGTTGACTGCCTTTTTCTCTAAAATATCGGTGATAAAATAAACGTTTTTGTAACCTTCGAGCAGTTTCTTAACCGGTTCGAGTTTTTTCTCTTCCGCATTGTTGGTTTTTATAACTATTCCAACTGAATCATCTTCAAGCAAAAATGCCTTTTTAAAGGCTTCTATCGCACCAAGCGGATTCTTTCTCATCATCGTTGAGTTTGCATCAAACATGACTAAGAAAAGGAACTTGTCATCGGGAAGATTGAAATACTTTCTGTCGTATTTTGCATCGGTCTCGGCGGTAACATTGTAGGGAATCGTGACTACCGGCTTGTCGGTCACTTTTCTGATACTTTCGCTCGCAAATTCCGAAGGGGTCCAGATCTCATCCACAAGATTTATCGCAGGAGTCCATTCGTTAGGAAATTCTTCGAGTTCCCAGAGCCAGAATGCGATATTGTATCTCTCGTTCCATAAGTTTTCGTCGAATTCTACACAGCGAAGCATAAGCTCCGTAGGCTCCATATGAATGATGTTTATTCCGTAAGGAGTCTCTTTTACGAACTCTCCGTCAAATGTCGAATCGCCGTTTTGAACGGTTCCGATAAGATCAAAGTTTTCAAAGGTGTAATCGATATCCGATTCTTTTATGGCGTTGGCTAAAAGCCTGCAGCTTTGTCCTAAGCCTATCTGCGCCTTAAAAGGTCCGATTAAGTTTACTCCCTTTGGAAACAAAGAAGGATTATAGGGCTTTATGACTCTGTTTTTAAGCACAGTATTAACCCTGTGACGATAGAGCATAAGTGCCCTTTTTAAAAGGAGTTTTTGAGGTATTAACTTTTTCGTCGTTTCCTTAAAACCCATTATAATAACTCGTTTCTTCCCTGTGCTTTAAGTGTTTCTACAATCTTTTTAACACTCTGTGCTTTTTCCTTAGGACAAACCATGATGGCGTCCTTTGTTTCAACGATTACGAGGCCTTCCACATCAACTGCGGTTAATGTCTTGCCTGAAGAAAGAATGATGGAATCCTTGCAGTCTACAGCAACTACATCGCCTTCGAGAATATTGCCGTTTTCATCCTTATCTCGTAAAACTTCCATCATGTCGAAGCTTCCGACATCGTTCCAGCCCATCTCGCCAGGAACTACCAACACATCGCCTGTTGCAGCGGCTTTTTCCATTACTGCATAGTCTACGGAAATCTTTCTGATGTTAGGATAAACTTCCTCGATTACAGCCTTTTCGTTGTCTGTATTCATTGCATCGCCAATCTTTTCAAGGTCCGCGTAAATGTCGGGAATGTATTCTTTAAACTTATCAAGAATAACGCTTGCTTTCCATGCAAACATACCGCTGTTCCAAGCATATTCGCCTGAAGCAACATATTCTTTTGCAGTCTCTTCATCGGGTTTTTCCTTAAACTCGATTACGGACTTTGCATCACCGGTTTCGTTCTTGTCATATCTTATATAACCGAAGCCTGAAGAAGGGAATGTGGGATTGATACCGATGGTGATCAGTTTGCCGGTATTCTCTGCAGTTCTTACTGCTTCGTTTAAGATTCTTACAAAGCCTGCTTCGTCCTTAATGTAATGGTCTGCAGGAGTGATAATCATTACGCCGTCGCCGTATTTTCTTAAAATTTCCATAGCCGCATAACCGATGCATGCTGCTGTATTTCTGGCTGAAGGCTCAGATAAAATATGGTCGCTTTTAAGTCTTTCCTTTGTGGCTTCAAGCATTGAAGGAACCTGTGTAACATTGGTTACGATAAAGATATTGCTCTTATCTGCCACGAAAGCAAGTCTGTCGACTGCCTCGTTAACCATCAGTTCTTTTCCCGTAAGGTTAAGAAGCTGCTTGGGTGTCTCTTTTCTTGAAAGGGGCCAGAATCTTGTTCCGCCGCCGCCTGCCATAATTACTCCGTAAATATTCATGATTTCATCCTCCTGTGTATTCAGTGTAAGGTGCCCGGCTCGCGAAGCGTGCCCGGCTCCGTATCTATTGTGTCAAATTTCGGCCCCTGTTTTCTACATCCGGACGCCTTGACATTATGTTGTTATTTATTATAATCAAATTAAAGAGGTGCTACCGGAGACGGTTGCCCTGAGTTTTAAGGATAAACCTTAATAAACCCGTCGGGCTGGGACGGGTTTATTTTTTGTTTATCTCTTTGAAAATTATAATCAACAATGTAGCAAATGCAATGAGCATTATTAACAATTGTATTAAATCCTCTAGAGTTACAAACATTAGCATCCCCCTCCTTTCCTTTCGGGCTGGAGAGTGAGAACCCTCCGCAAAAATATGGAGGGCAACCGCCTACCGTTTTGGTAACACCTGAAATGATATTACCATTTCGGCTACACTTTGTAAATATTTAACAATGTGTTTTTATTATTATTGTGATATTGCACAATAATTTTATGTATTTTTTTATATACTTACACACGCGTCCTGGTGTCATTATTTGACAACGAACTCCGCCAGTCTTGAGATAACCGCTTCTTTAGAGTAATTTTCTCTTACGTACTCCGCTGCTTTTATACCAAGTTCAGCATTGGTTTTAGCATCTAAAAGTTTCGTGAGCGACTCCTTGAATTCCTCATAATTTCCAAATGAAAATCCGCCGCCGCTTTTCTTTATATGGCCGTCGAGAACCTCGCTTTTCGCGTTAACCAGCGCAGGCTTCTTACAGGCCATCCCTTCGAGAAGCGTAATTGAAAAACTCTCAAATCGCGAAGGAAGGCAGATTGCCATTGAGCCCTTCATGGCGGAGAACTTGTCTTCGTCAGAAACAAAGCCGAGATATTTTATGTTTTTATCATCGGGAACGCTCATGCCGCCTTTGCCGGTGAGAACGAGTTTCACAGGTTCTCCACCAAGTTCCGCATTGAATCTCTGCACATATTCAACAAGCATCTTAACGCCCTTGTTTTCCTCGATTCGTCCGCAGTAAACAATGTATTTGCCGTCGATTCCGTTCTTTTCGCAAAACTCTTTTGAGTTATCTTCGTCAGGGATATCTATGCCCATTCCGTTGACGATGGAAGGGACATTGCTGTTTTTAAACTGTTTGTTGACAAATTTCTTTTCCTCTTCGGTCAGATATATGATACCTTTTACACTGTTGAAGAGTTCTTTGTAAATCTCCATGTAAATCGGCTCTTCGTTATGTGCCGTCGGCACAAAGAAGGCTTTTTCATACACTTCCCTGGCGCCGAAATACGTCGGATAAAACATATAAGTCACGAAGATAAAAGCATCGTACTCGTCTTTGTGTTCTTTTATGAATTCAACTAAATCCGGAGTGTACGGTCCGCGGGCTTTCAGGCGTTTTTCTTCAAGTCCTATTGAGCTTATGCTGAATACATTTTTTAGGATCTGAAGAGAGCGCTGAGTGAATCTGTCGCGGTTTTTGGCTGTTTTAAAACGACGAACCGTTACACCGTTTATTACTTCAACATCCTTTTCGTAGTAATTCGCCCAGGTCTTAAAATCAAGCGCCTTGCTGGTTAAAACTTCCACATCAAATCCATCACGCAAAGCAAGTGCTTCTGCGGTCTTCCTCGTATATGTTTCCGAACCGCCAAGCACTTCGACTCCGTATCTTTGATTGATGAAAGCTATTTTTTTACTCATTAATTTCGACACCTTTAAGGCTCTTTTTAAGTTCTGCGACCGTATCGTCCCAGGTCTTGGGAACATATCCTTTTACGCGTTCGCAAAGGGCTTTGTATTTCTCTTCATTATCCAGCAGGTCACTGACAATATCTGCCATTTCCACACTCTTATTCTGATCGAAAAACAATGCTCTGTCGCCCGCAATTTCACGGTTGATATTTGTATCCGAAGCAATTACCGGAACCTCTCTTACAAAGGCTTCGATTATCGGCAGACCATAGCCTTCGATGAAGCTCGGGAAAACCATTGCAAAGGCATTTTTGTAAAGATAATCGATATCGTCATCCGTCGCATTATCCACATGCCATATACCGTTCTGATAGTCAGGGTCGGAAGTCAGTCTTTCAAAGAAACCATCCATTCCCTGTCCCGAAAATCCGGCGAAAACAAAGTTGATTTTAAATCTTAAATATCTCTGGTATGCATTAAGCAAAAGCTCGTGATTTTTTCTGGGTTCTATTGTTCCCACCATGAGCAGATATTTACCCTTTGAGACTATATCTTTTATGCTGCTCTGGACATTTTCCTCGGCGTTTTCTTTTTTCTTAAAATCACCGCCCAAAGGAATGATATCAATCTCGGGAATATTTACATCCATGTTCACACAGTGTAAAAGAATCGCATCCTTTGTATCCTGACTGGTTACGACGATTTTATCTGCATATAATAACGATGCGCCAAAGTAATCCGTGAAGCTCAATACGTCGCTATGATCACAGAACTGCGGATAATCGATGCTGATAATATCATAAATAAGCGGAACAATTTTTACGCCTCTGCGCTTTAAAATCGGATATAAAAAGCTTCTTCTGGCACGGGTCTTCCATGCTGTATCGCAGTCGAAGAAAATGCTGTTTTTTTCTATTTTGTAAAAAGTAATGTGCTCACTGCTTCTGATGGATTTTCTGTTGTCGGTTTTAGTATTGCAGAAATCGATAAACTCTTTTGTTTTTAAAATCCTAAAAGAATCGTAAAACTGATCGTATTCAAGGAAAACAAGTTCGAATTCATCATCCGCTGCAAGTCTTTTTACGATTTCCATCAATACTCTCGGAATGCCTGTAAAACTGGTACCAATCATTACCATTGAGACATCCAGATACACTTTTCTCATCTGAAAGTCCCCCTTATCTTACTTTGTATTCCTTTAGGCATTTTCTTGGCCATTTTTCTTAATTTTGCTGAAGAAACTATCTTAGCCGCAAGGCTGAAAACTCTTCCTCTTATGCCCGGTCTAGGATTGTATACGCAATGTGTTATATGTACGCCTCTTATAGAATATGATGCCTTGTTTGCAACATATTTAAGAAGCTGAATTCTGTTCATCTTTGAGCATTTTTCATTTTCTTCTTTGGAGGGAAGTCTCTGAAAGCATTTTAAAAAAATACATGACAAAAAAGCCTCCGAATCCAGATCTTTTAGCTCATCGTAATTAATTTCTTTCGGAGGTGTTCCTGTAGAATACAGAAATCCCGTTTTGTTACAGTTCAGAGTCTGCCTGTTTTCTTCAAGCGTTTTCTTCACATGATCAAAGAGATCCGCATATACTTTTACATCCTGTTCTTCGACCAGCATTTATATCTCCTTTAAACCGGCGTCTTTATGAAACGGAAGGTATAAAACCACCGGTAAAGCAATCGCAATCATCAAAATATATCTGTATGAATAAGCAATCGGACAGGCAAGCATAACAACCGCCCAGCAGACTGCCATAGGTACAAAAACAATCAGTTGTCTTCTTTTTTCTTTCTGAGCAAGAACCGATGTGAAGGAATACCACATAATCCATACAATGGTTCCCGACGGAATAAATTTTATCATAGATAACAGTTCGTTGTTAATCGATTTTCCGGTCAGCTCACAGAATAAATCTCTGTTTACATATCCATCGTTAAGAATATCCTGTATTCCAACGAAATAATCATAATAGTAGCCTATATAAACTCCGGGCTGCCAGAACCCTAATGTAAGCATCATATAAGCCTTAACGTAGGTTTTGAAATTCGGGAATAAAAGCTGTACCCATACAACGAGAAAATCTTTTACGTGGTCATTTAAATATTCCTGGTCTACGACTCTTTTAAGATCGTCACTTAATGACGGCACATATTTATTCTTCCAGTCTTCCTCGGAAATAACGCTATACAGTACTTCCTTCTGAGAGTCAGTCAGTTCTTTCCCCTCGCCTATTACCGCAGCAATCTGCTGAATCGGAACTGACATAGATTCATTCAGTGAGTCCTTTTGCACTCCGAAAGCATCATAAACAGGTCCCTGAATTATAAGTGTAACGGCGAGAACAGCCGCACCCGGAATCAGCAGGCGCAATACCTGTTTTCTGAAGGCGATAAGCACAATAATGAGAACAGCCAGAAAGATATGAAGACCGTTGTTTTTCCAAAAGCACATAAAAAGTCCTAAAAGTCCGAACTTAATGCAGAATCCGACGGTCACTTTTTCTTTTTTTGTAAGATCCCAAAGCAGCAAAGTCAGTAAAACTACCGCTGCCGAGAATAGTGTATCTTTCCAGAGCGCGAGGCCGTACGATGCGAAAAATCCGGAGATTGCATACATAATTACAGTTCCCCACTGAATCAAAGCATGTGCCCCTTTTACTCTTAATTTATACGCAACATATGCGCAGACACCTGAGAAAAGCACGGTCTGTGTGACGGCATATAAGAATACTCCGACGTTTATATCATCACTTATCAGTTTGCCGAGCCAGAGGAAGAATCGTAAAACCATTATATAAAGCAGTACCCAATGGTTGTGCATTACGGCACCGGGAGATAACGAATATCTTAAGGTCATTGCTCCGTCTCCGACTACGCCACCGGGGTAAAATGACAGGGTATAAGGCAGCCAGCAGATAAGGATTATCAGCCACGATATAAAGAAAAATAAAGGGTTTTTAAGAACTCTTTTTTCGGAAAGATTATTTAATTTCACTTTGGAAATCAGAACAGAAAGTTTGGAAAAAACAGGGAAAAGAAGTGCCGAAAGCGTAATGACCGTCAGAATGGCTTTCTTGCCGATAACTATGTAGTTTTCGGACATATTGCCTCTTATATAGTCGAAATGAACCTGTTTGCCCATTACAAATGCAACGGAAAAAAGAAGCGAGTATATCAGGAAAACCCAGCTTTCTTTAAATGATTTCTCGATTATCATCTGTCTGTAAAGATAGTAAACCAGTGCTGAAAATACTACGATAAAAACAGGCTGGTAACAGCCTAAGAAAGGCAGGGTCCATACCGTAAAAGCAACTACACCCGCCAGTAATGCAATTTTCCACGAAAGCTCTTTAAGAGTTTTTTTCATACTGATTAAAAACCTTTAAATACTCGCAAGTAATATTTTTTATATCGTACTGCTCGAAAGTATATTTTTTCTTTTCAAGCAGAAGTGCTTCATTAATCTTTTCAACCCAATTTGAAGCATCCTTCGGGTCATCGACGTAGAGTGCTTTTTTCTGCGTAACTTCTTCGAGACAGGCGCATCTGGTGGTAAGTACTCTCGCACCCTTCATCATAGCTTCGACGGGAGGCATTCCGAATCCCTCGAATATGCTCGGGAAAAGGAAGAGACTGCAGTTTTCATAGAGTGAATCTCTCTCTTCGTCGGACACAAATCCGGTGTCGATTACAAGGTCTTCCACGCCCTCTTCTTTGACGCACTGACTGAACTTATCCTTGTTTCCGCCTACGCCGCTGACAACGAGTTTTGTATCACCTTTTTCTTTTAAGAGCTTCATGGCTTTAATTAAAGTTTCAAGGTTTTTATGCGGAAGCATTGAACTTAATGTGTAAAAATATCCGTCCTTTTCGATGCCGTATTTTTCCTTAAGTTTCTCAAAAACATCTAAAGAACTTTCTTTTCTTTCTTCAAGGGTTACCGCATCGTAAATAACGGTTGTTTTATCCTTCGCAAAAGGATAATTTTTTATAATATCTTCTTTGCAAAACTCCGATATCGTGATGACTTTTCTGCTCTCAGCGCAGGCTTTTTTCCACGATCTTTTTGCAAAAATAATCTTCGATTTGGAGAAGTATTCGGGAAAATGAAGCGCCTGCAAATCATGGATAACCGTGATGTAAGGAATGCCGCCCTTTTCCACGCTTAAGCTGTTGGGTTTTGAGTACACGGGAACAAACATGAGGTCCACTCCTAAGCTTCTTGCAAGCTTGTCGAGTTTCGAGTTTTCCCACGCGATTCTCTTGACTCTTTTAAGGCTCTCCGTATCGCATATTTCGATCTTCATGTTCGGATATTTTTTGTATTCCTCGAAGGTCTCGGCCGTGTCTTTGCCGACGAAAAGCATATATTCATTTTTATCATCATACATTCCGAATCCGTTAATCAGATTTCTGGTCGCGGACTCGGTTCCTCCGCAGATTCTGGGGCGCACCCAGAGGAGGTCGATGCCGATTAACATACTTTTTACCTATTAGCTTAAAATAAACTTCGCAATTTCAATGCCCACGCACTCGAACCACGACCATATGCCGTAGCCGTTGTCTCTGTAGGCTTTGTAACGGTCCTTACAGCGCTTCTTGCACTGCTTGAAACTCTTTTGATTGCTCGCACCGCCGGTCATGAAATTCGCCAGTGTGACGTTCTTTATCGTAATGCGTGCGTTCTTCTTTCTTGCTCTTAAAAAGAACTCAAAATCATCATGAATTCCCACGCACTTATATGTACCGATCTCGTCGTAATAAGCTTTTCTTACAACCATCGTCGGATGGTTCCAGTGACGCGATGTGGGAAGCTTGTCGTACTTGCTTTTCTTAACGATTATTTGGCCGTTATCCTTGATTAAATTGATGTCGGCATAAAAGATATCGTACGGCTTTTCTTCGTACGCTTTAACGGCCGTTTCCACCATTTGGGGCTCATAAAAGTCACCCGAGTTAATTAATCCGACAAGTTCTCCTGTGGCTTTTGCGATACCTTTGTTCATGGCATCGTAAATGCCTTTGTCAGGCTCGGAAAAGATCTTGTAGTCGATACCTTTTTCAGCAAATGCATCTTTGTAAGACTCCGCTATCTCGACTGTCTTATCCTTGCTTGCGCCATCTATAATCAGATACTCAATATCCGTGAAAGTCTGATTCAAAACCGATTCAATTGTCTTTTTTATGACTGCCTCACTGTTGAAGCATATCGTAATTATGCTGACTCTTGACATTATTTCTCTGTAATTCTGATACTTTCCTCAAGCGAATAAACGCGATAATCGTCTTTATATTCCGTCAATTCTTCTGCATAGGTCAAATTACCAAATGCTTTGTTAACAAGGCCTGTGAAGTGGCTTAAAAGTTTTAAGAGCCATGTCAGGCCGCCCATGAGTGCTTTCTTTTTGCCGTGGGCTTCAGCTATCATTTTTACCATCTCTGACGTGTTGGAAAGTTCCTTGTTCGCAGGATGGAAAATGCCTCTTTCATCATTGTCGATCATTAGGCGGATGAACTCGCACAGGTTATCTATGTAAAGCATTGAACGCTCATTGGCAACTTTGGGAAATACCGGAAATTTCAGAGCAAATTTCCTCAGTGAATTATAATTGCCCTTGCAGCCCGGTCCGTAAATCATCGGAGGTCTTAAAATAACGACCCTAAAATCATCAGTCGCCAGTTCAAGAAGTCCTGTTTCCGCATTCAGCTTGCTCTCGCCGTAAAAGTTCTCGGGTTCGGGCTTTGTGTCTTTATTAATGATTTTTTCTTTTCCTATCGGAGAGCTGGCGCCGTATACAATCGCAGAGCTCATAAAAATAAACTGCCCAACGCCTGCTGCCTTTGCTTTTTTTGCCGTTTCAATCGCAAGCTCGGTATTTACTTTTCTGTAAAGCTCTTTGCCTTCTTCACTGACTTTTCCAACATCAGCATGCGCTATGCCTGCCACATGAAAAACAACATCAAATCCTGCGAAATTCCAGATATTTTCAGTTTCTTCTGCGTTTGCATTGCTTTCGGAAATGTTAGTATCATCACTGACAATCTTACCAGTCAGCGTATCCATCACACTAATCTCATATGCATCATGATTTGCGTGATTCTTTATGTAGTTTTCGAAGGAGGTACCAATAAAACTTCCGGCACCCGTGATCAAAATTTTTCTCATATTCAACTTTTTACGGGTGTAATGCGGTTTACTTTGATTTCACCCGTAATTTTCCTGTAACAGGAACTTATTTTACGGGCTTTTTAGGTTTTTATGCTTTTAGCCCGTAGTTTGCCGGTGCAAGGAGCTTGTTTTTACGGGCTTTTTAGAGTTTTTATGCATTTAGCCCGTAGTTTGCCGGTGCATGAGGCTTGATTTTACGGGCTTTTTAGAGTTTTTATGCGTTTAGCCCGTAGTTCGCCGGTGCATGAAGCTTGATTTTACGGGCTTTTTAGAGTTTTTATGCGTTTAGCCCGTAGTTTGCCGGTGCAAGGAACTTGTTTTTACGGGCTTTTTAGGCTTTTTAGCGATTTAGCCCGTAGTTTCCGGCATAAGTGCTTAGCTTAGCGGATGCGACGGGTCTGCAAGGCTACTTCGCTTCACGGCACGGTAAGTGCAACACTACTTTCCCTTTGCGTCGCCTGTGATCAAAATTTTATCATTGACCTGCCTTATATGTCGGGACTATCTCTGCGATTTTCTTTTTGATTTCTTCTATGTCGGGCTCGCCTTCCACGAATGTCTTAAGAGCCTCAATCTGCTCCATAAAGACCTTCTCATCGAAGTTAATCGGATGACCGATGTGGATTCGCTTGTTACGGGTTTCAGTCAGGCCTTCCTCGTCCATAAGCATCTCTTCGAAGAGCTTTTCGCCGGGTCTAAGACCGGTGAAAACTATCTCGATATCGTCGCCGACACGAAGGCCGGAGAGCTTAATTAAGTTTTCAGCCAGATCAAGAATCTTAACCGGTTCGCCCATATCGAGCACGAAGATTTCGCCGCCCTTTGCATATGCGCCGGCCTGTAAAACCAGAGCAACAGCTTCGGGAATTGTCATAAAATATCTGATGATTTCAGGATGTGTAACGGTTACGGGACCGCCGTCTTCAATCTGCTTTTTAAAGAGCGGAATAACGGAACCGTTTGATCCTAAAACATTTCCGAATCTTACCGCAACAAACTCGGTCTCGGAACGCTCGTTGTATGTCTGAACTATCATTTCGCAGATACGCTTGGTTGCGCCCATTACGTTTGTGGGGTTAACAGCCTTGTCTGTCGAAATAAGTACGAACTTTTTAACCTTCCATTTATCAGCCGCCTTAACGACTTTAAGTGTGCCTAAAACGTTGTTCTTAACAGCCTCATTGGGGCTTTCTTCCATGAGCGGAACATGCTTGTGAGCTGCCGCATGATAAACGATTTCAGGCTTATATTCTTCGAAAATCTTATCCATTCTAAGAGTATTACGAACGGACGCGATAAGAACAACCAAGTCAAGCTCAGGATACTTTCTCTTAAGTTCCTGCTGAATGTCGTAAGCATTGTTTTCATAGATATCCACGATAACAAGCTGCTTGGGATTGTGACCTGCAATCTGTCTGCAGAGCTCGGAACCGATTGATCCGCCGCCGCCCGTAACCATAATGACTCTGCCTGAAACGTAGCCCATGATTTCATCTAAGTTGGTTGATACAGGCTCACGTCCTAAAAGGTCTTCAATCTGTACGTCACGAAGTTTTGACATGTCTGCCTGAACTTCGCCGTTAATAAGCTGATACATACCGGGAAGGATACGAAGCTTACAGCCTGTTTCCTTGCAGATATTAACAATTTCCTTTATCTCATTAGGCTTAGCCGAAGGAATTGCGATAATAATCTCTGCGATATTGTATTCTGCCGCAGCCTGAACGATTACGTCTCTGCCGCCTACAATGGGAACGCCACGAAGCTTTTTGCCCCAGCAGCCAGGACCGTCATCGACGATACAGCAAACCTTCATTGTCAGGTACTGAGTGGTGGATATCTCTTTTATGATCTCGTTACCGGCCGAACCTGCGCCGATAACCATGCATCTTGTGGGCTCTTTGCCGCTCTCGCGAATTCTTCTTTTCGCACGAAGAATTCGAAGTGCACGATAAGAAAACCTGATCATCGATGTAATCGCCAAAAGCGCAACCAGGTAAATCAAAGGATATGATCTCGGAATCGGTAATTTAAAAATGAATTTGCAAATAACCTGTCCGATGGTGGCGGTGGTAACAGCTCCGATAATGTTGATGAGTTCTGTGGCGGAAGCGTATCTCCAGACGGAGGTGTAAAGGTTCCACGCCACGAAGCTGATCATCGTCACAACCAGGTTAATCGGAATGAACCAAATAGTAGATTTTAAAAAGTGTTCAGGCAAATCCTTGAAGGAAAAATCATAGCGAACATAAATAGCAAAAACCGTAACGACAAGAATCGAAATCATGTCCATTACGGCCAGCAAAATTATTCTTAAGATCATTTGCCTGCTTATGTGCAGTTTAATCTTCGACATCTAAAGCCTCATAAAAGATTTTCTCGTCATCAAGCCTCAGGCAGGCGAGCTGACTCGATTTGTTTCGAAGCGCCATACCGCAGTCGATGTTCATGATATGGTATCCGTCAAGGAAGTTCTTGTCATCGAGAACTATGCCCCTGCCCTGTTCATCGACACTGTCGAGACGCTGAGTAAAGATATGTCCCAAAACGTAAATGTATTTTTTGTTCGGGAATATTTTTTCATTGAGTTTCTTGGCAAAGCCCGCATCGTAGATATTCTGCCAAACGGCCTGGAATACATCTCTGTAGATAAGCTCGTTGTATTTGACTTCGTTGTCAAATCTCTTGCTCACGGCGTATGCGTGACAAAGATAGTATGTCTTTTTGCCCATTTTGACTTTTTTAGCCACGATTGCGTTGTCAAGATATATAAGAATTTCCGCTTTTTTCTTGGCGGAGCATTTCTTAAAATCCTCGAAGGTCTGACGGCCGCCGTTGCATTCATCTAACCAGAGGTCAAGTTCTTCGGTGTCCTGTCTGCCTTCTTTTTCGCATTCCTCGACGTTTCTTAAGGCTTCCATCATCAAAAGCTCATGATTGCCGAGAAACATTTTTACATTATCCATCTTCATGATGGTCTTTAAAATTTTTATACCGTCCGGGCCTCTGTCTATAGCGTCCCCGAGTACGAAAAGCGTATCATTGTCGGAAAAATTGATCTGCTTTAACATGTTCATAAAAGCATCATATTGACCGTGAATATCACTTAAAACGTAAGTACTCATTTCTTTTCTAATCCCCTTAAACTTCACAAATATCTGTCACATCAACCAGGATGACGGGCCTTATTCCCATTGGCACGTCAAGTTTCCAGTTCCTAAGCATTCCGGCCTGGATTGACTGACCGTCGCAGCTTTCACCGTAAGTGAAAGTTCCGTTATATTCGTTAACCGTTCCTCGGGTTCTTAAACCATATCCCATCGGAAGGCTTTCATTGATTTTCTTGGCATCCGCAAACTGCGAGAAGTAGCACGGTGCCTGCTCTTCGAAAAGTTTGAGAGAATTATTCGCTCTCACTGCGCCCGTACGCTCGTCGAAGCCGTTGATCATTTCTTCAACGCTCGGCAGGAATACACGGTCGTATGTGGTCTTGTCCGTAAAAGTAGAAATCGGAGTTCTTATTTCTTTTACGATGATTCGCTCCTGCTCCTCCTTGGAAAATGCTTCCTGGAAGAAGTCTCTGTTAAGCCACTCTCTGATGCCACTGGATTCCCATACGATACCTGTACGAATCTTGCCGATTTCACGCTCGGTCATATCCATGTAGTCCTTGTCATCAAAGAGCTGATAATCAAGCACGTACTCGGACTGCAGAATCATTGTGTTGCCTTTCTGCTGTCTGATAACCCAGGGAATCTCGGTGTATTCGAAGTATCTGTATTTTCTGGAATCTTCCTTAATCTTGGCTCTGTTAACGTTTCTGTATGCGGTGCTCATAAGAGCGCTTGCAACGTTGAATCTCTTGAATTTCGCACCCTTAATCATTGTGGAATCCACGAGATCGTAGGTTGCGTAAATAATATCTGTCGTAAGTCTCGAACCTGAAACTTCGTTCATCGGATAATGACCGAACCATACTCTTCTGTTCTTCTTGTCGTAGAGCATCTGTGTATTGATGGTCGGGAAGTAAACGGGCTCGTTCTTTTTGTTCATCTCTTCCTGTGAGAAGCCGTAGAGTGAGCGGCGAAGCTGTCCCATATCCTGCTGTCTGTCGGCGCACTGCATGTTCATGCCCTTCATGATGGCATCCGCTACACGCTGATCGATCTGGATATTGTAATCCGTAATCGGTGTCAGCGGTTCGTTCATACTTCTCCTAAAAGCATCGGTCGGAATATCGCCCGTAATCATGCAGTACATGGTCGCGCAGATACCGTAAACGTCGGTCCACGGTCCCTGTCCTTCGCCAACCATCTGCTCAAGAGGCGCATATCCGAATTTGCCGAAGTAAACCTGTGCGGTACGATTGTTTAATTTCTTCGTCGCACCGAAATCAATCACCTTGATGCTTCCGTCCGAATCAAGCATGATATTTTCGGGCGAAATATCACGGTGTATCAATCCCGCTTTATGAATTTCTTCCATGGAAACGATAACGGGCTTCATCAGTGAAAGTGTCTGCTCTACCGACAGATGTCCGCCGTTATTGTCGATGAATCGTCTCAGTGTGCCGCCTTCGAGATACTCCATTACCATGTATCCGGTATTGTTGGCATAGAAAAGCTCTTTAATCGAAACGATACCGGGATATTTCGCAAACTGTGCGAGCATTCTCGACTCACGAAGGAATGCCTTAAGTTCTGCCTGGAATTCTTCTTCCGTGGTATCTCCGGCTACGATTAAAGATCCGTCTTCTTTTCTTTCTACCATTTCATCGGGAAAGAACTCTTTGATAGCGACTCTGTATTCGAGCAGCATATCAAAACCGATATACGTTATACCGAAACTTCCCATACCGAGAATATTACCGATAAGGAATTTGCCGTTTAAAATCGTACCCGGTTCAAGTGCTCTTCCGAATGTTTTTACCCCTTTTTTCGGCTTGCCGCACACAGGACAAAAGTCTTCCTCTTTTGTCATATGCATGCAGCTTAAACACATTTTTTTAATCTCTGATATTTCCATACATTATCCCCTTGATTTATGTCACGTAACAGGCTTCTTCCATAGCCTGCGTTGTGTAGTCTGATTATTTAGGTAAAGTGAATGAACTCTTAAGGCTTACGATACGGTTAAATACCGGTGCGCCTTCCTTGGAGTCCTTGTAGTCCACGCAGTAGAATCCGTTTCTTACGAACTGGAAACTCTCGAATGCTTTGGCCTTTGCAAGATCCGGTTCAACGTAAGCGGTTACAATCTTTCTCGAGTCGGGATTTACATTGATGCTGCCGTCTTCCTCGTTGTATACGCCCTTTTCTTCGTCAACAATGTTTTCGAAGAGTCTAACTTCAACGGGAACTGCGCTCTTTGCGTCAACCCAGTGGATTGTACCTTTAACCTTTCTGCCGGTAAAGCCGCTGCCTGACTTTGTCTCGGGATCGTAGGTACAGTGAACAACCGTTACGTTACCGTTTTCGTCTGTCTCGTAGCTTACGCATTTTACGAAGTATGCGTTCATAAGACGAACTTCGTTGCCCGGGAAGAGTCTGAAGTATTTCTTGGGAGGCTCGATCATAAAATCTTCTCTCTCAATGTAGAGTTCTTTAGAGAAAGGAATCATTCGGCTTCCGAGTTCCTCGTTCTCCAAGTTGTTGGCTGCCTCTAACATTTCGCCGTCGCCTTCGTAGTTATCGATTACGAGTTTAACGGGATCAAGGATTGCCATCATACGAGGTCTCTTTAACTTAAGGTCCTCTCTGATACAGTACTCAAGCATTGCCATGTCGGCGATTGAATGGGCCTTTGATACACCGCAGAGGTCTACGAACATCTTAATCGATTCGGGTGTGTAACCTCTTCTTCTAAGTGCTGAGATGGATACAAGTCTCGGATCGTCCCAGCCGTCTGCGATACCGTCTTCAACGAGTTTTTTAATGTATCTTTTACCTGTAACGACATTCTTTAAATAAAGCTTGGCGAACTCTATCTGTCTGGGAGGTCTTTCGTATTCAAGCTCCCTTACAACCCAGTCGTATAAAGGTCTGTGGTCTTCAAATTCAAGTGTACAGATGGAATGTGTGATGCCTTCCACTGCATCTTCGATAGGATGAGCGAAATCGTACATCGGGTAAATGCACCATGTATCACCTGTTCTGTGGTGAGTCATGTGAGCTACTCTGTAGATAACCGGGTCTCTCATGTTCATGTTAGGAGAAGCCATATCTATTCTTGCTCGTAAAACTTTCTCACCGTCGGCAAACTTGCCGTTCTTCATGTCTTCGAAAAGCTGTAAGTTTTCTTCTACGCTTCTGTGAATGCCGGGATCTTCTTTGCCGGGCTCAGTGAGCGTGCCTCTGTATTCTCTGATTTCATCAGCAGACAAATCTGAAACATAAGCTTTGCCTTTTTTGATAAGCTTAACTGCGCCTTCGTACATCTGTCCGAAATAGTCCGATGCAAAGAAAAGTCTGTCTTCCCAGTCTGCACCGAGCCACTTGATGTCTTCAAGCTGTGAATTTACAAATTCGATTTTTTCCTTTGTGGGGTTTGTATCGTCGAAACGCATATTAAACTTGCCGCCATATTCTTTAGCAAGTCCGTAGTTAAGAAGTATACTTTTTGCGTGTCCGATATGAAGGTATCCGTTAGGCTCCGGCGGGAATCTTGTATGTACCGTATCGTATACTCCCTCCGCGAGATCCTTATCAATCATCTGCTCTATAAAATTGCGGCTTGTTTTCTCCTCAGCAATTTCTTCATTTTCCGCTGTGATATTTACATTTTCTGACATTTTAAATCAACCTCAGTTACATAGTTTTTCCATCTAATCATAGATAGAGTAATTCTACCATTTTTTGAGTATAATGTAAACCTTGACGGCATAAAAAAAGAAGGCCTTTTTAAAGCCTTCTTTTATGCTATTTTCTGTGATTTTCCGCTTCTTCATGCTTCTTTTTGATTGTAACTATCGCGGTTGTGCCTTTCCCGACTTCACTCTTCATAACGAGATTGGCTTTTCCGCTGCTCGAAAGTCTGAATCTGGTGTTTTCAAGACCTACGTGTCCGCGGCCGTCTTTAGAGGCCTTGTCAATCTTTTCTTCTTTCTCTTTTCTTCTGCGGCTTATGAGTAAAACGCCTCGGTCGGTAGCGTTTCTTATGTCAAATATTGCATCGTTTTCGAATTCTTTTGTATCAAATCCGACACCGTCGTCAATAACTTCCACGACAAAGTCGTTATCTTCCTCTCTGGTCTTGATAATAACTTTTCCGGGGCCGGCTTTTTTACGAATGCCGTGTTTTATCGCATTTTCGACGAGCGGCTGTATGGAAAGCGGCGGAACTTCAAAGTCCATCGTATCAATATTGTATTCGACGGTCAGATCGTCTCCGAAACGCATTTTTTCAATCCAGACATACGAATCTATATGCTTTAATTCCTCTTCAAAGGGAACCCAGCCCTTTTTACCGATGGAATCGATGTTTCCTCGAAGGTAATCGGAGAATGTCGCAATGGCTTCCTTGGCTTTTTTAGGGTTTTTGTCAACGAGTCCGTAGATTGCGGACAATGTATTGAAAATAAAGTGAGGGCCGATCTGCGAATACATCACTTCTATTCGCGTCTGCCTGATGATTTCCTCTTCCTGCTCGAGCACCGTCTTAAAGTACAGCATCAGGAAGTAGATAAGTGTCGATAACATCGTAAAATTAACGATGATTCTTCTCGACTGGTCGACTGTTTCAATGATGGAACCCGCGATAACGACTATGGCCGAATATACTACGGCGAATGACGTTTTTTCCTTACCGGAACCGAAGTATTTAATCGAGTCAATGATAAGGATTAAAAGATATAATGCGCTGACCGCGAACGGAACAAATCCCAAAGGTCCTCTCTGCCAGTGGGTTCCGTCAGCTTTCGTGATGTAATAGAACGGAAGGTCCGTGAAATAAGCACTGCAGCAGACAATCGTGTCTATGATAAGCGGGAAAACAAGAAGCAGATTAAACTTCGGATTTAAACGTTCACTTACCAATAGATAAAAATAAACAATCAGCGTCGGACGAATGATGTAACCAACTATATCCACAGTGATTCGAAGAGGAATCATCTCCATTTCGGGTGTGAAGATGATGTGGTTTAAGGTCTCCGAAAACATCAAAACAAGGTCCAGCGCAATGATCTTAAAAAGATAGTTTTTCTTCTTTTTACTGATCGTATTGTTGGATATGAAAACCGTGGTAAGTCCTATCATTATGACTATCGCGGTTAAATATTCGTGAAAAAGCGCCGATATGTACTCTGCGATCATGGTACTCTCCGATTAATAATTTTATTGGCAAATATTTCTCATCGGTTTATAATCAACCTTGTTAATGAGGTAAATAATGATTTCTTTTAAGATTGCTTTTATAAATGTTCTTATAGCCCTTTTGTACATGCTGCCGGGATACATTCTCTGCAAGGCTAAGAAGGCGACGGCGAACCATCTTTCAACGGTTTCGGCTATTTTAATTTACGCCTGCTCGCCGTGCATGATTGTGTCTTCTTTTATTTCACTTGAGTTTAACAAAATAAATCTTATCTATATGGGACTGTTTTTCGTAGTCTCTTTTGTAGTGCAGCTTTTGTTTCTGCTGCTTGTATATTTCATCTTCAGAAAGAAATTCAATATTTCAAAATATCGCATGCTCACGATTGGTTCGGTGCTTGGAAACTGCGGTTTCTTCGGTCTTCCGCTCATAAAAGCATTAATGCCCGAAAATCCCGAGGTAGCCTGCTATTCGTCGATATATGTCATAACAATGAACCTGCTGGTATTTACCGCAGGTATCTACTGTCTTACTCAGGATAAAAAATATATTTCCGTAAAAGCAGCGCTCGTCAATCCGACCACGTTTTCGTTCTTGGTTGCATTCCCTCTGTATCTTACATGCGCATCTAACTGGATGCCTGCAGTACTTAAGGACAGCATAAATCTGCTTGGCAAAATGACGACTCCGATGTGTATGTTTATCCTCGGAATCCGTCTTGCAACAATGGATTTTAAAAAGCTTTTTACGAATTCGTTCGTGTATTTTGCATGCGTGGGAAAACTTATCGTATTCCCTCTCTTTGCGTATGCACTGCTTTTCTTTATCCCGCTGCCTCAGTCTTTTAAGGCAAGCATGCTAATTCTCGCTGCCACACCCTGCGCATCGATAATTCTTAATCTCGCGGAGATCCACGGCAAGGAAACCGAAATGAGTGCGAACTGCATTCTTTTAAGTACGCTTCTCTGTATCCTTACAATACCTCTCTTGGCATTTCTTATCTAATCCACAAAACAACTTTAAGAATTCGTGTATTTAATGACATCAGTATACCATATTACTTGAAATTTACACTATCTTTTATACAATTATACTTACAGTTATATAAAATTTTGAGGTATCAAACATGGCTGAAAACAATGTAAAATACGATGCTTTTATAAGTTACAGACATTCAGAACTGGATAAATTTGTCGCAACGACTCTTCATAAAAAACTCGAAGCCTTCAAACTTCCCAAAGGCGTTAAATCCCCTACGGGCAAAACCAAAATCGAGCGTGTTTTCCGAGATCAGGACGAACTGCCGCTTTCAAGTAACTTAAGCGACCCTATCAATATCGCGCTCGAAAACTCGGATTATCTGCTTGTTATATGTACACCAAGACTCCCTCAGTCCGAATGGTGCAAGAAGGAAATTGAGACCTTTAAGAAACTTCACGGCAAGGAAAATGTCCTGGCAGTTTTAGCCGAGGGTGAACCTGACGAATCCTTCCCCGAAGCGCTCATAAAAGAAGAATACGAGGAAACAAATCCCGACGGCACGAAAGAGATAAAAGTACGCTTAAACGAGCCCCTTGCGGCAGACGTACGAGGCAAGAGCAAGCGTGCCATGAAGAAGGCCATGAATGATGCTGTGCTTCGAATCTGCGCGGCTATATTCGGGCTTAATTATGATGCCTTAAAGCAGCGTCACAAAGAACGTGCGATGAGACGAACAATTGCTATTATAAGCGGCGTGGCTGCCGGTTTTATGCTATTTACCGCGGTCTGCATCGGTTTTATGTTTAAGATCATCAATCAGTCCGAAATGATACTCGATCAGAATGCGGAAATCATGAGTCAGAACGCGGAAATCAAAACGCAGTCCGACCAGATTATGCAGCAGAAAGAACAGATTGAAGCACAGTACACGGAATCGCAGATAAATCTCGCACAGGCTACGACGGTAAGTGCCGAGACACTTATAAGCGACGGCAGAAAACTTGACGCAGTTTACGCACTTCGTAAGGTCATGCCTACGTCATCAAACGATAAATCTTATCCGTACACAGCAGAGACCGAATATGCTTTGTCAAAGGCTTTGGATGTATACGCAAATCCTGGCCACCTTGTGGGCGGTCGAACCTTCGAATCAGAGTCAATCATAAAATCGGTAAAATCATCTCCTAACGGCACAAGGGTTGCATCGGTTGATGCGTGCGGTAATCTTCATGTATGGAACCTTGAAACCGGCGAAGAACTGTATGCAAATACACTTTCAATTCCTATAGGACATGATGATAATGCATTCTTTTTGCCCGACGAAGACAGTATTGTTTTCAGAAATGACAAAGAAATCAAAAGAGTAAATTATTCCGACAATTCAGAGAAAACAATCACAAATCCCGATATGTCGGAAGGTTATATCGGAGATATTTATTATTTTAAGAACAAAGCGAATTATATGATTTTCAGCGCAGACGGTTTTACGATGTTTGATATCAAAACCGACGCGATTAATGAAAGCGTTTTTTACAGCGAATTGTACGATGATGTATTCATCTATTCATACAACAATGTGGCTGTTTCTGCGGATGAAAAGTATGTTGCCTTAACATTTTCGCCGGCAGCTTCGGGCGTGTACGATCTCATTATCTTTGATACCGAAACGGACGAAATGAAGAAGTATGAACTGCCGATTGATATCGCATCATCACTTATTTTCTCCGACCATAAAATATATATTTCCGCAGCCAAATATATAGGCAACAGTCTGTCAAACAGCGAAGATCATTTAATCTGCATGGACGCCGAGACGGGCAAAGTTATATGGAACGCCGTGGCTCCCGCATATTTAAACGAGATAAAGCAGAACCCCGCATCAAATAAACTCTTCGGCTACGGATACAGTACGCTGTACGTGTTTGATACGGAAAACGGAAAATGTTTGGACAGCTACAATGCGCAGGCGCAGATCAGCGGACTGTCGGCATATGACGACGGCAGAGCTGCTGTTTTCACAGCCAACGGAATCATGTATTCATACACGGAAGGCACGATGGGCCTTTACAATTATCAGTATTTTAACAATACTCCAACCATAAGAATCGAGAAATACTACGGCGCAACAGACGGCGTTTTCCTGCAGTTTGCGGGTGAAACATATTTCACTCATTATAAGAACAAACCCGATAAAGGCGAGGAATTAATTAAGGCATATTCATCTGCAATAATGACCGTGAATGAAGCTGAGGGATTCTTAAGATTAAACAACGATGCGAAACTGATCGAATACTTCACGCTTAAATCCGGTGAGCCTTCGATGAGCACCGAAAAGAAGAATTCGAATTATACTTTCGTGGGCGATGGCAGCGAATACTTTGCTTCCTTCGGCTCGGGCCTTTGCATCCAAAAGCTATCGGACGGCTCAATCGCAAAAGAACTCGGTATGATGGATACTCCTTCTTTTGGCAACGGCGCGGTAACTAACGACAGAAATTATATAATAAGCGATATGTCGTTTCAGGGCGATATATTCCTTTATTCGTTAAGCACGGGCGAAGTTGAAGAAGTTTTAAGACCTGATATTCCCGAAGGTGAAAACGTTACGGTATACGGATTAAGCAGGGATTATTACGCAGTAAGAAGAGAGTCCGGTGTCCTTGAAATATATAAGAGCAGTGAGAAAGAACCGGTGTTTACGACCAAGAGGGTTTTAAGTTCTCAGGACGATGTCAGAGTGTGCTACAAGGCTGATTGTTTTACCGTGACATACTTTGACAGTACAATTGAAATTTACAGTTTCGGAGAAGAATTCAAGCTCTTAAAGACTACGAAGCATTCAGAGTTGACCTCGGCAGGAATTGAAGAATTCAATTACTACGCCGGTCAGGGAATGTATGTTTTAGCCGTGAACAACAGGACCATCCTCTTCAACAATGACTTCGAAATGCTGGCCTTTATACCCTACCGGGCTAGCTACATTCCTTCGAAAGATTATTTCGCATTTTACAGTGCTTCGGCCCTTCGTTCGGTCAAGCATTATCACTACGACGACCTCATAAAAGAATCAAACGTATTCCTCGGAGATTATTATCCGTCGGAATTTGCGAGAGATACTTACAACCTGGCTAAATAAAAAGAACCCGCAGATCGTGAAGGTCTGCGGGATTTTTCTTTTATGATTTTTAATTTACGCCGGGTTTTTTTCTGCCACATTCCGTGCAGAATGGCATTGCGTTAAGTGTTCCGCAATCAGGGCATTTCCAGATTTCATATGCACTGGACGGCACATCAGTGTTTATTTCAGGATGGGCGTTATAATCCATCGTCATTGTGTTTCTTGATTTAACACCGATTGTTACGTCGTGGTCGGGCATTGTGAATGTAATCACATATCCGTGTGCGTTGTCATAATCGGTCTTAATCTTCACATCATCGTTTTCACAATAGAAGTTATAGTCGGTGTCTGTCGCAACATACTTAAAATAAGCCGTAACTTCCTCGCCTGCGGCATAAGATTTCTTGTCCAATTCAAAACCGCTGTCGGCGTTAACCTTGTACTTCTCTGCCCCACATCCAAGCAAACTCATAACCGCCAATACCTCCAATACAAACAAAATCAATTTCTTTTTCATATATTCCCTCTTTGTAAATTTATCTTTACAGGAAATATGATAGCACATTTTAGGTTTCATGTGTCGGATTTTTTAAAGGCGGTAGGGTGCGCAGGCGTAGTTGTAATCATTTCCGTCTCTTCCGCAGATTACTATGCAGTAACTACCCTGCGGCGGTTCGCCGTATCGCCTGGAGAAAAAGGTTACTTTTACTTCGTCGCCGGCTTTTAAGACTTTACTATATGCGGGAAATGTGCCGTAATAAGCATCTACTGCAGGATCATCATCAAGAAAGTACCACTCTCCGTCCGCGAAAACAATCATTCCAAAGAAAAGCGTTCTTTCCTCATAATGCCAGTCTTTTTCGCCGTTGTTTTTAAGGTTTATATCAATCATAGGAACACCGTCTATTTCGTATTCCCGTACGACTGTGGCTTCGATGTCGGGATTTCTTTTATCCATGGCTTCAGTGGTTTTTAGGTAGTCTGGGTTCCACTTATGATTCGCGTATGCGAGCGGACGGAAACAGCTCATCTGCATTATATCGTCAACTTCGACTTCCCTGAGGAAATCGTTTTCGTTAACAACCATCAGGTCCGAGAAATCGATGTCGCATTCGTAGACGTTGCCCGTCTGAGTAATTAAGAATCCGTTGCTGTAGACCCACATTTCGCCGGTTTCGTAAGAATCCGTTAGACCTGTTCGCGGCTCGATTTCGAACGCATACATCGGATATACCAGATCGTCGGGTGTCCAGTCCTCTGCTAATTTTCCCTTAGTTTCAAGGATATCGTGCGCATATTTGTTATATATTCTTACATCATTGTCGTACCATATTCTGTGAACAACCCAGGTCATGGCCGTGCCGTCGTATCTGATGACATCAATATCGTACCAGTCGGCAGGCATTCTTGCGATTCTCATCATCTCCGGAATCTGCTCTCCCGCATACTCGGGCGTGGGACGGCCGAAGAAGAGGTTGAGGAGGAAGAGGATGAGGATGGCTTGGGTGAAGAGAAGGATGGCTAGGATTATGGCTATGTTTTTTAAATTGGCATTTGTATTATTTCTATTCATTTTTGCGACCTTGTTTTTATCTGTTTAGGCTTTTATGTTTTATAAACAATTCAGAAGGGAAAAAATTACAAAAGCCCCGCACAAAAATGTGCGAGGCTTAGTTCTCTTAATTGATTATTTCAAAACTGTATTAACTACTTTCTTAACATCATCTTTCTTTATATCAACCGCCTTGGTCTTGTCATTTACTTTCTTGATAACATCATCGGCAACCTTGGTGTCGAGTGCTTTATCTACTACTTTTTTAACGTCCTGTTTGTCAACATTCTTGATGATTTTTTCAGCTTCCTTTTTGATATCTCCCATAATAAACTCCTTTTGTAAAAGGCGATGCCGCCTACGAGTTTATTATATCAAATTTGAAAAAGAATTTGTACAGAGATGTGTCCCCAACTGTTCAAAAAAGCCAAAATAGAACCGTCCCTAGTTGGCCGCTTTTTTCTTTTTAAGGAAGGCGATGCCGAATGTGATTGCTGCGATAACTATTGCTGCGGCTGTTGCGATGGCAACTACCATCCAGTTAACGCTTGCAAGGCCTGCGAAATCGAACTCACCTGATTCAGGGTTCTGAAGGAAGGGGAAGATGCATGCGATATCAATGATAAGGCCTGCTGCAAGTGCAAGTCCGCCTGTCCATAAAAGAAGAGGAAGTTTGGTCTTCTCTGTCTGAATCATGTGCTTGATGGTAGGATTTCTGAAATCAATCAGTGAACCGATGTAATAAGCAAGTGCAACTGTTACGATTGTTTCAGGAATCATGTATGTTGCGTTGTAACCGAATGAATAGATTAATGCAGCGTTGGTGGGAATTGATAAACCTGCCCAGACTGTAGCGCCTGAGATAACGTGACATGCATATCTTAAAAGACATGCAACGATTGTACCTGCTACCAAAGCTGCAGGCTGATTCTTGATGATCTTTCTGAAGATACCGCCCAGGCCGATAACTGCGAATGCAATTACATAATCCAAAAGGATTACTGCAATGATTGAAACCCATGTTGTAACATATGAGAGTGTGTTAAGTCCCAAAAGCTGCTGAATGATACCGTAGCAAAGTCCTGTGATAAGGCCGTATTTTAAGCCGTGTCTGTAGGAAATGATGATAACGGGTAACATTGAAGCTACTGTGACTGAACCGCCGTAAGGCAGGTCGATGAGTTTTACGAGCGAGAGTACGATACCTACGGCAAGCATTAATGCACATTCAGCAAGTATTCTCGTGTTAGAAATTGAGTTTGGATCTTTTGTTACTTCTTTTGTTTTTGACATAAAAAAACCTCCTAAAATAATGCAGGAGGAGACAATAAAACTGCTTCCTTACGCCGGAATTACCCGGTTCAAGTAATGAGGGTTAGATATAAAATATCTATCTCAGCTAAAGCTCCCCTAGCAAAAACAATAATTTGTATTTATATACAGCGGTTATTATAGTGAATTTGTGGATAAAGTGCAAGTGGGAATTAAAGATTTTCTTCTTTTTCACTTTATACTTTCATATTCTTGATTTCCTCTATCATTCTTTCAGGGCCATAATATTAGTCGGTTTTATATGATAGGATATTGACAAAATCCTATCATTGTAATATTGTGTTCTTGTATTGATAGAATTTCTCAAAAATGCTATCATGTATTGGAGGAATACCTTGAAAGTTACTGTTAATGATATCGAAGAATATCTTATTGATGTAAAAACGGCAGTTAATGCCGATAGATATAGAATCGAACTCAACGAAAAAAGGCAAGATAATCGTGACCTGTTTGCAGAATATGTTATTAGCGAAAAAAAGCAAAAGGAAATATTATTAAGTCTTACTGCCAAAGATTTTTCCAAAATAGTCCCAAACGAGCATAAAGGTTATGAACATGAAATGTTATATGTCTTTGGCAAAAGTATTAAATTGCTTCGTAGGTTTAGCTCCGGGGAAAAACCGGTGTCATTATATATCAAGTTTAATAAAACAGAATCCCAGTATGTAATAGTTATCTCTTTTCACGAACAAAAATATCCATTACATTATCCTTTCAAATAAGGGTTCTAAACAATAGGGGGCAATTTTATGTCAAAAGAAAAACACTTTGATTTTTGTACGCAATGTCGCAAAGAAGCGGCATATTTTTTACGTAAGAAAACCTATAAAAAAATAATCAGAGACAAAGAATACGAATTTGAAATTACTACGGCAATCTGCGAATCTTGCGGAGCGGAAATGAATATTCCCGGTCTGTTGGATTTGAATGCCAAAGAAATCGATGAACAATATAGAAAAGCGAACGGAATAGTCAGCATCGATGATATTAAAACAATCATGCAAATCTATAATATCGGGAAAGCTCCTCTTTCTATCGCACTTGGATTCGGCGAAATTACCGTTACCCGATATCTGGCCGGTCAGATACCTTCAAAAGAATACTCGGATATTATTAGAAAGGCTTTATCTTCGCCTAATTATATGGTGGAGCTGCTTAATAAGAATTCCGAGAAAATCGGGGAAGCCGCTTATAAGAAATCAATCAATGCTGCAGAAGAAATCGCGGATATGTTCTGTCTGTCAGACAGAATGATATCAACCATCTCTTATATATTTGAGCAAATGCAGGAAGTTACACCTCTGGCTTTACAAAAAATATTGTATTTTACCCAGGGAATCCATATGGTTATGTTTGGCAGCCCTATGTTTACCGAAGACTGCATGGCGTGGGTTCACGGCCCTGTCTATGAAAAAGTATATAACCTTTTCAAAGATTTTAAATATAATCCGATTGAAGATGATCGATTTGCCATTTTTAAGCAGCGCTTCACCGAATTGGAAGAACCGGAAAAAACAGTAATTGATCTTGTAATTAACACCTTTGGAAAATATAGCGGAAAAGTACTCGAAGACATTACTCACGAAGAAGCTCCCTGGAAAAATGCCAGAGTGGGATATGCTCCTACTGAACCGTCCAAAGAAATAATCGGCAAAAATGAGATAAAAAAATACTTCTCCAATGTATCGAAGAAGTATGACCTGACTACCGAAAAAGGTATTAATGCGTATATTATGAGTTATATGTAAAAAATCTTTTCCCATGAAAATTAAAAGACCCAACGTGGTCCGCATCGTTGAGAGGCGTGTTGGGTTCTGTTGAAAATATTATATGTTATCCGTCTGGAAAAAACAATATCCAGTGCTATTAGTTTTATCGAGTGGCTCACTTTCAAGTCAGTGTTTATGTTAAAAGCGGCTCACTTTTAGATTAGCATTTATACCCGCAGGCGTGTAAGCGTCTGCGGGCCGGTTTTGTGTTAATCATAAAAGAAATGCGTTTCTAACGGCTATTTTCTCTTGGCCGAATAGAAGTGATAAAGGCGCGGTTCGTCATCATAAATATCCTGATACATGCGTACATCCAAAAGATCAAATCCGGCCTTTTCGGCGGTCTTGCAGGAAGAAACATTTTCGTCCAAAACGGTGGCAATAATTTCGTCTTCACCATAGTGGTCGAAGAAGAAATCAAGATAAGCTTTTACGGCCTCTGCGGCGTATCCTTTTTGTCTATATTCGGCGCCGATTCCGTATGTGATACCTATCTTACCGGTGTCCTCATAAAAGGTATTGCCCACGGTACCGATGACTTTTCCGTCATCTTTTAAGCATACAATCCAGCATATATAATCAACTCTCGGATTGTCCTGCTCGGCTAAAGAGATGGCTTCATCAATCCATTCTCCTATCCATTCGGCGCAGTCCGAATCAAGCCCCAATTCGGAAAAACTTCCGTCGCGGGACATTTGTTCAAGTATTATTTCATCGCCACATTGGATGGGGCGGATTGTGAGGCGAGGGGTTTGGATATTCATTGTTTTTTACTCCTTGTTTTAGTTATTGACTATGTTTTATAAATGGTGTAGTATACACACATCTTATTTTCTTATTTTTTCCCTTTTTAATATTATATTCGGTGACACTTATTTTTTCCACTTACAAAAATAGCCCGTAATTTTGTACATTTACGTTTATTGACACTCTATCAATTGAATTGTATACTATCAATTGATAGTGAATATCATGTGAGGAGATGATTGAAATAGTTCTTAGCATACAATCGAAAAAACGTGAGGTAATCGCTTTTCTTAAAGAATTAAAAGAAATTCTGGAAAACGATACTTTTGATATAGATACTAATTTTACGTTAATAAGAAAGAAAAAGCCCAATGATGAGGAGCACTCTACACCATATACCCTGTTGGATTTAAATTATGATGTATGGGATGTGGTCAAAAGACTAAAAGAATTAACTGTTTCAGAGTATTCTGAAACAAGAATAGATAAAGATGATCAGAATCCACTTTTATTATTTGTTTTTGGAAAAAACATAAAAGGAAAACTCGTATATGTTAAATTAAAAATCAAGGGAGAGCAAAACCGACGCGTATTATGCGTGTCATTCCATTATGCCAGGGAACAAATGTATTTCCCGTATGCGTAAATGGAATCGAAAGGAGTAAATCATGGGAAAGAGCAAATTAATCAGAAAAGTTCACATGGATTGTCCGCTATGCGACAAGACACACGAAGTAGAAGAAAGAATACGCAATGCAACCATTACCATAAAGGGTGAAAAAGTAACCTATGAAGAAAGGTTTTATTTTTGCGCAAATGCGGATGAAGAGGAAAATGAATTTGAAACCGGCTCTATGGCAAACGAAAATCTTCTTAATGCCCGTAATGCATATAGAGTTAAACAAGGGCTGCTCACTTCTGACGAGATTGTTGCTATAAGAGAGAACTATGGTTTATCTCAAGTTGATCTTGCAAGATTGCTCGGATGGGGTGAAGCAACAATTTCTAGATACGAAAGCAAAGCCATTCAAGATGACTCATATGATATAATGCTGCGTTTAATCAAAGACAATCCACTTCAAACATTAGAGTTCCTTAAGAGAAATGCTGATAAGTTTTCGGCTCATAAAAGATATGAAATAAGATCTAAAATCGTAGAAAAGCTCGACTCATACGGAAAAGAATATTTGACGAGACAAACACTTGAGGGCGAATATGCATGTTTTGACGAGCCGTCCGATTCAAACGGTTATACCATTCTGAACATAGATAAACTCGAAGCCGCTATATCTTATATAGCCGAGAAAGTATCTAATCTCTTTAAAGTTAAGTTAGTTAAAATGCTCTGGTATACTGATGCACTGTCTTTTAAAGAAAATGGACATGCCATCACCGGACTGGTATATCAACATAAAGCAATGGGTGCCCTTCCGATTGGACATCATAGCCTTCTGAACCTTGAAAACCTGAATGTTCAGGAAGAAGAAAGCATTAATTACGATTCCATGTTCCATATTTACCCTACTGAAGGTATGGATTATAGCATCCTGGACGATAAAGAAAAAAAAATACTGGATACCGTGATAAAGAAGTTTAAGAATTATAAGGCCCAAGAGATTGTAGACTATATGCATAAAGAAAAAGCTTATAGCAAAACAAAGGCTGGTGAGATAATACCGTTTTCGTTGGCGAAGGAAATAAGGGATTTCTAGACAATTATATAATTGATATGAATAAAAGTTAAAAAGGTATCGGGCGTCAGCCCGATACCTTTTGTTTCACTTGGCATTTCATTTCATTAAAGCGAGAAGTGTCCCCACCTGGCAAAAAAGGCCAAAATAGAACCGTCCCTAGTTGGCCTTGGCAAAAAAGGCCAAAATAGAACCGTCCCCAAATGGCTATTCCGCGATGTGCCCTTTGGCCTTGATGACATCAATGACGGAGTCGACGTACTTCTCGCAAAGTTCATCGGATTGGGCTTCAACCATAACTCGAATCTTGGGCTCGGTGCCGGACTCGCGGACGAGGATACGGCCCTCATCGCCGAGGGCATCTGCAGCAGCTTTAACCGCAGCCTGGACGTCGGGATCGTTCTGGGCGTCGGGTTTGCTCTTAACGCGAACGTTCTTTAAGCACTGAGGATACATCTTCATTTCTTCTGCAAGCATTGAGAGAGGCATCTTTTTGTCGAGCATGGTCATCATAACCATGAGGGATGTGAGGATGCCGTCGCCTGTTGTGGCGTATTTGCCGAAGATGATGTGTCCGGACTGCTCGCCGCCGATTACATAGCCGTTTGCCATCATGTTTTCGGCTACATATTTATCGCCGACTGCTGTCTTTTCGGTACGAATGTCGATGGCTTCAAGAGCCTTGTAAAGGCCCATGTTACTCATTACGGTTGTAACTACTGTGTTGCCGTCAAGCTGGCCTATTTCTTTTAGGTACTTGCCACACATATACATGATATGGTCGCCGTTTACCACGTTGCCCTTCTCGTCTACAGCGAGACATCTGTCGGCATCGCCATCGTATGCAAAGCCAGCGTTCAAACCATTGTCGAGCACGTATTTTTGGAGGCCTTCGATGTGTGTGGAACCACAGTCTTTGTTGATGTTCACACCGTTGGGTGTGTTGTTGATAACATATACTTTAGCGCCGAGTGCCTCGTAAACCGCACGCGCAATATTCCATGATGCGCCGTTCGCACAGTCAAGACCAACCTTGTAGCCATTGAAAGCACGTGTGGGAATTGTCATAAGATATCCGATATATCTGTTACGGCCTGCTGCGTAGTCAACAACATTACCCATTGCTTCACGCTCAGCCAAAGGCAGATCTTCGTCGGAATCAATGTATGCTTCAATCTTTTCTTCTATCTCAGCTTCAATCTTTTGTCCGTTGGCACGCATAATCTTGATGCCGTTATCATAAAACGGATTGTGCGAAGCCGAAATCATAATACCGCAGTCAAAACCATCTGTTCTGCAGCAATAGGAAACGGAAGGTGTAGTAGTAACGTGTAAAAGATACGCATCCGAACCTGAAGAAGTAATACCGCAGGCAAGCGCATACTCAAGTGTATAAGAAGAACGTCTAGTGTCCTTACCTATGATGATACGAGCTCTGCCGTCTTCGTGCTGTTTGCCGTAATACCATCCGATATAGCGACCAACCTTAAAAGCCTTAGCCGCTGTTAATTCTTTGTTTGCTTCACCGCGGAAACCGTCGGTTCCAAAATATTTACCCATTGTTTTGTCCTCGCTTTTCTTTGAATAAATTTCATTGATACTGTATTTTCGAAATATTTCTCTTTTCGAATAGATTTCAAAATTATTATTTTCCCATGCAAATATAATTATATATTTCTCAAATTAGTCAATTCTTCTTTATACTGATACATTTTTTCACTTTGTAATACATATATACCCATTTTAAATATCTCATCATAAATATTTTCATTTTGTATCATTTTTTGTGATTTCGTATTATGACGAATCCCAAAAGTGTTTACAGAATTAAAAAACTCTTCACTTATCGCACTGCAACTTAATCCCTTATACTTCTTTCTATTCGGTTCCAAATACTGATAAATAGCTTCTATCGCCCTTTTCTTATATTCGCTATCATTTATATTTCTGATGTCATAATACCCAAGAAGGATCTCTGATAATTCCGGAGCAGTTTCTAGTACCGAATCAACCTCAACATCCCTTTTTGATATAACATAATAATACTCATTTTTACTATCATCATATTTTTCTCTTATTTTCATATTACAGGATTTTTCAATAATATATTCTATATTTTCTATAATTCGAATAGATTCAGTTTCTACTTCGCTTGAACTTAACATTAAGCTCATTTCTGAATCTTTTCGTTCTTGTTTAGGTGCCCAATATAGAAGATTAACCATTAATTCCAATATATACAATATATCTTCATCTTTTTGAGCACGAAAGAAATCAATATTTATTTGATAAAAATAATCTTCAAATCCAATTGCGCCCATTCTAAAAGGCCAATTTTTTAAGCAGTATTCTAAATATTTGAAAAATCTTTCACTTCTTGCATTATAACAGCCTTTATTTATTGTAACAGTTATATTACTAATGTCGTTAAAGAATTTATTATATGCTTCTATTAAGTCTATTCTTCTTTCTATTGTAAAAATACTATCTCTCATCCAAATTTCTTTTCCTTTAATTATCTTCTCTAAACTTAGTTTATTTGTTATAAACACTTTATATAAATGCTTTTTTCTATTAATTTACAATATAACAAAATTCTTTAATTTAGCAATACATATATTATAAAAACCCATAGGCGCGTTAGCGCCTATGGGTTAAAACTAAACTCTTTCAAAAAAATAAATTATAAAACAATCATATCCATCCCTTGGTTTAGAGATGTGTCCCTCGGTGGTAAAAAAAGACCAAAATAGAACCGTCCCTAGTTGGCTCATTATCTCTCCGCTCTCATCGGATTGTTCAGGAAATCCTCATAAGCGAGTTTGATACCATCCTCCAGCTCTGTGGTGTATGTCCAGCCAAGTTCCTTAGCCTTGGAAACATCAAGAAGCTTTCTGGGAGTGCCGTTGGGACGTGAAGGATCCCACTCTATTTTACCGGTGTAGCCTATAACCTTGGCTACAAGTTCGGTAAGTTCCTTGATGGTGAGTTCTTTGCCGGTGCCGGCATTGACGGTCTCATTACCGCTGTAATTGTTCATCAGGAATACGCAAAGATTAGCAAGATCATCTACATATAAAAACTCACGAAGAGGTGAACCGTCTCCCCAGCATGTAACGCTTTCAACTCCTGCCACTTTGGCTTCGTGGAAACGACGAATTAATGCAGGAAGAACGTGGCTGTGCTCGGGATGATAGTTGTCGTTGGGTCCGTAAAGATTGGTGGGCATTACGGAAATGTAATCGGTACCGTACTGACGATTTAAGAATTCGCAGTATTTTAGACCGGATATCTTTGCCAAAGCATATGCTTCGTTGGTCTTTTCGAGTTCACTGGTTAAAAGACATCCTTCCGTCATAGGCTGAGGAGCCATACGGGGATAAATACATGAACTGCCTAAAAACTCGAGTTTTTTACAACCATTCTTCCAAGCCGAATGAATAACATTCATTTCAAGCATCATATTATCGTACATAAAATCAGCCAACGCAGATTCATTAGCCACAATACCGCCAACCTTGGCTGCTGCAAGAAATACGTATTCGGGTTTTTCTTTCGCAAAAAATTCTTCAACATCATCCTGGCGCATTAAATCAAGTTCTTTGTGTGTGCGAACTATGATATTGTTATAACCCTGTCTGTTTAATTCTCTTACAATTGCTGAACCCACCATGCCCTTATGTCCAGCAACGTAGATTTTCGCATCTTTCTCCATCATTTTTCATGTCCTCTCATAAAAACTATATGTGTTAGTACTCAATCATTTAAAATATGATTCAACAATTTATTTATTTTCCTTTTTACCTTGCCATAAAAACCTTTGGTTGGTTTATTGTTCTTTTCAACTAGCAAAAAAGTTTTATTTATGTCATTTTTCCAAAATTCACTACGATTTTCCGGCTTCTGACACGGTGTTTCAAGTGGTGGCTGCATGCTATCTTCAATTCGCGTTTTTCGGATATCCAACATTTCACTCACCTTCTTAAATGCAGAATATCCCGTTTCATCATTAATCAAAACTAAACTAACACCTTTATCATCATTAAACCCTGGTGTAGCATTATCAATTCCCCAATAGTCAGCCAATGTAATATTTCCCGGATGGATAATATCTTTATATGGACAAACATAACATGAAGGACGTAAAATAGAATGTTCATAAAACAGTGTGGTGAACACGCGGCTGTTAATTATTTTTCCGTTTTCAAAAACAATACTTTCCACATGGTCCTTCCATCCAAAATCCTTCTTATTTCTAAAATCCACCGACTTGACTTTACTATGATTTTTCTCCTCTTGCCAATAAATATAATCTTTCCAAACTAAGGGGCTGGGGACACCATGACATACAATATCTATCGTCAATAGGTTTTCATAACTTTTCCCAAGAAAGCCGATTAATCCAGACACTTGGCATGAAGTACCTGAAAAAAGAACATATTTTTCACTATCTAAATCTTCTTTAACTTTTTTATAAACATCTCCCATTTCACTTTGAATATATTTCGAGCCTCTCATTCTATCTCGCGTAAATGTTTCAGTCGCTCTAATATGAATTGCTGAAAAAGAATCATCTAAAACGCAACCATAAACAATACCACCTGATAATAGAACATAATCTGTCAATGCAGTAAAAACCCCGCCCGATCTGCTCGCCATACGTACATCTATATCTTTATGCTTAACAGCAAAAGTAATTGGCTTATCCCACTTTTCATTTTTGAAATAATTATTCATTTCAGACACCTATCAACAAAAGGCAAGACCATTATTAATATTTTTTCCGCTCGATTTTATTTATAATAACCCTTTGCCGCTTGGTCAATTTTAAACACACAAACAGAAAGGCATTTGTAACAACGAATACATTTTTCAGAATTTATCACCGGATAAAGAAATCCTTCCTCATCTAACTCCATAACTATTGCTTGCACTGGACAAATTGCATAGCACGCCGTACAGCCACAACAATTCTCTTTCTGTTTATATAATTCTGGTAAGGGCTTTAATTCAGTTTCTTTTATCAAATTATTATTTTCTGTTTCATCGCCTAAACTATTATTTTGAAATACCATTTTTCATATTCCTTAATTAATCAAAATTGAATAGCTACAAATGTGATAATAGAATTTTTTATCTTGGGAACTTCTATTTTGAAACAGAATACCAAATATAATGATTTATCTCTTCTTCTGTATATCCACCTATTTCCCTTATTTTTTTTAACAAATCGACATTATTACTAATGCATAGTCTTGAATAACAGTTTTTATCATAAAACTTTACAGCACGTGAATTTATCGGATCTACGCACCAGTAAATACAATTTAAACCCAATTTTTCTAAACCATATTGAATAGTTTCCTCCATTGCGCTTTTGGAATAACCTTTTCCCATTGCACATTTCCGTATAGCAATTCCAAATTCTGCTGTTGATTCCGTAATATTCTTAAGACTTACAGTTCCCATATATTCGTCAAAATCATTAACTATGGCAAAATGACAATTGTCGTTTGTTCTATTGGATTCTGTAATAAATCGTTCGCAATCTTTTATGTCCTTTTTTGAAAAATCCGTTTTTAAATCTTTTACAACATCCTCATCATGCATCCATTCCAACATATATTTTGCATCTTTAATACATAGATTTCTTAGTTTCATTGTTTTCTCCTTTTTATTATCCTCTAGAAGAACTATCTTAATTGTGAAATTATCAATTCTTTATCTCGAAAGGATTCTCTTTCAATTTCCATCTATAAGTATAAGCTATAGCGCATGAAATCAAGTACGGTATTAAGCTGTAAAACAATGTTTGAGGATTCCCAGAAATACCATAAATCAGAAAAAAGACTTGATAAATAAATGAGAATAAACAATTCCTTTGTATATCATTCGAGTAAAATGTTCTGTTTTCAGAAACTAATCTCAAATTTCTATAAGCAGTATATAAAGACACTAAATAGAACAAACCAAAAATACACGCTCCAACAATACCGGTCTCACAAATTAACTGAATATAAATATTATGAGGATCATTTCCATCTAAGTTTACGCTTCTAAAGTGTAACCATCCTATTCCAAAAATAGGGTGAGCACGAAATTGTTCAATTGCTGTTTCCCAATATCCATATCTTGCTAATAAGTTTCCATCTGATTGCAATGCCGAGAATCTATGTAAATAGTTATCAAATACAGGACTAACAACGGAAACGAAATAGAAAACACCCACAACTGAAATAATCGCAACGATAAACTTAAAAGATTTTTTGGGCGAAGACAGGGTCCAATTAAATATTATGTATCCCCAAATAATTCCTATAATTGGAGCTATAACTTGGGCTCTCTTTCCGCACATAATCATTGCTACAATATTTAATACTATAATAATATAATACTTCCAAGGACTACTATTCTTTGTCTTAGAAATCAAACTCGATGTATATAAAATCAATGAGTTCGCAAGCATTATTCCATTATGAGAATAATGATCAGTTATGCCACTAGTAATTTGATGTGATTGATAATAATCAAACATACCATAGGGATATAGTTTATATGCAAAAAATCTATAATATGAATTAGTATCAAAATAAAGCCATATTGTTGTAAAGATAAAGATTAATGAAAATGCAGAAACCAATTTCATATTATAATTAATCCATTCCCCATCATTTATGCAAAACAAGAAAGCAATATATAATAAAATATATTTTATGTTTAACATCGTACTGTACGATCCTGTTCTTCCATTCCAGAAGAAGATACAAATCAATACTATAACTAGCGCTATTTTCAAAAACTCTTTGCTTATTCTTTTTTTTAAGTGATGTGTTTTGTTATGATATGCTAGAAGTATTATACCTATTAGAATCAACATATCATTAACCATCATATTATTAAAAAAAACATCATAAAGAGAACAGATATATGATTCAGTAAACATCAAAAACAATGCAACTGGATAAATAATATTAGAAATTTTCACTATCCACTTTCTATCTAAATCTATTTTCATTTCTTCCTCCAAAATCGGAATGATGTCTTCATAAAAAATTTTTCATTAAAATTTAGTCCATTAATTATTTTTTTATTGTTTTCAAAACCTTTATAAACTCATGATTAGCCGCAAAATTTACTAAAAATCCTATTATTCCATAAATAAAGGTAAGGGCAATTCCATGAATAATGAATTGACCATATGTTTCGATATTTAGAACAACAAAATTATTAAGCACCACTGTAGCCGCAAACAATCCAAAATTTGCAAACATTATTTTCAAGGTATACCAACAAGAACGCTTTAAGACCACTCTATCCGAAAGAATAGTTAAATAGACAATCTTTAATGGCAAAGCCAAGACAGTAGCCGCCAAAACTCCCACAATGCCAAATTTTCTAACTAATATAATTGATAGGGAAATATTAAGAAGCGCTTCAACAAAAGAAACTATACTGGTGGGTTTTGCGTATCCTGCAATTCCCGACAAATTACCCGAAATATATCTACTCCAAGATAGAATCTGCACCATACAGAATAGAAAAGGCAAGGATGAAATAACATATTCGACATCAGTTACATTCTTGGTATATAGTTTAACAAAAGGAATTGTGAGCATATAAGAGATACACATAAGTGTCGTCATGCCACCAAAAAAAACACTATTATATGTATCATGAATTTTAATATACTTTTCTTTATTCTCAAAATATGTTTGACCAAGCAAATAATTTAGACTGTTATACATTGCACTTAAAAGAGAGTTGATGTTTACAAAAACTAAATTATAGATTGCATAAACACTGGACAATTTCGTGCTCAAAAAAATAGAAAGAACAATCATATCAGTCGAAGAAAAAATAGTCCAGGCAATTTCAGTAATAATAAATGAGTTTCGATTCTGTAACTTTGCATCTTTCGGAGCTGATTTATAATCAATCCAACTGTAATTCTTACGAAAATAATAAATATAAAAACATATTTTTAATAATGTCAAAATAAAATATGCAAACTGCAAAAAAACAATGTTTGCCTTTAGCAAAGCCATCAAAATTTTTACAATATAACTAATTGTTTTATTGGTAACATCAGTACCATTATTAATGTATCCTTTCCCACTTGCAAACAAAATACTTCTTTTGGTTTGTAAAAACAAAAAGGATACAACGCCTGACATTCCTTCAAAAAGAACAACAAAAAATACTGTCCAGTAACTAAGTGTGGTTTTTATTACGAACGGAAGAGCGAACGACAAAGCCAAGACGCAAATCCCATAGTAAACAGAAATCCGCTTATAATATCTATTTGCTATCGAAACTATATAGGAGAAATCTTTATTATTATTTTCCGAAATAGGTTTATAAAGCGCTATTTTCGTTGCTTGTCCTATACCGGCTTCCAATAATGCCATATATGTAAATATTTGTCCTATCGTACTTATAAGTCCGTTTGTATCAGATCCATATTTAGTTATCATTATACGGGGAATAATTATTCCTAAAGCAATTATTATAAATTGCCCTCCAAATCCCCATATTATGTTTTTTGTAAATTTGTTCTTCAAAAATGTACTCCAGAAATTTTAAATTGTATTATTGCATAATATTTTTTTCAAGATATTCCAAGGATTTTTCTCTCAACTGATTCAATGTTAATGAAATAACCGAATAATTAAAACTTTTTTCAGCAATAGTAAAATCATTATTATTCAAAAGCAACTGTTCAACTTGCAAATCTATTAATAGTTTGGACACCTTCTTCATTATGAATTCTGTAGGATTAAAAACCATATTTTTTTGAAAAACCATTCCAAACATTAATCCATGAAATGTACTCGTTAAAATACAACTTGAATATTTAAAGTATCCTAACCATTCAAAGGGAGATAATTGATCTCTTCTAATTGTTTTATCGCACCAAGAATAGCACTTTCCCATAAACTCAAGATTAATTATCTTTAGACCTCTCTTTTTAGCAAATTCTGTTAAATTCTGTATCTGCAAATCCGTAAAATCGCTTCCATACACAATAGCATATGGTTCTTTTTCGTGAGGTAGTATAATGTTTTCATCGTTTGAAAAATCATATAAAAGCGTTGGATCCAAAACCAATTCAGGCTTATTTCCTGTAATTATCTCAACAATTTTCTGAGAATTCTCATCCCTGACAGAAATTGCGTCTAACGATGAAATTAGTTCATTTACATATTCTGGAATATCATCTATAGAATTGCTATTGCCAAAACTAGGCGCATAAGATATTTTTTTCTCCGCTAATACTCCCCCTCCAAAAAGGTACTCTTCTCCATATAATAATTCGCTATTATAATCCCAGATAATATCACTACCTAAAACTAAAATATCCATTTTCTCGCTTGGAAATTTAATTATACACTTATTATATGTATGAGGAATAATATTATAATGTTTAATGTATTTTCTCAATTCAAATTCTTTTTTTAGGCGCAATATTTTTCTTTTATCGAAACGACTATTATAATAAAAATCATAATGTTTCTTCCCTAAATAAGCAATTTGCTTAACATCATCATCTTTACATATATGTTGTAAAACCATTTGAAGAGCATAAGCTTGAAGAAAACAGCCATGATTTGGTACACCCCAAAATGTTAATATGCGTACTTTCATTCGCCAATCCTTTTTGTTCTCGAATTAATAATATTTTTTATCATTTTTCGGTATATATTAATTAAGAATCCCATATGCATTGCTAAACCGTACCGAACTTGATACCAAATCTTAAAAAAACTATTCGCATCCCTATATTTCATAGTTCTTTCTATAAAGGATAACCTATAGTCTATTTCATTTTGCTTTAAACAAGCAAAATCGGAATTTCTGTTAACATAGAACTCTCTAAAATCCGCAAAACTTCTAATCCAATTAACTATTCCCCATCCCTTCAATATTTTTGATGCTTCAGAATAAACATATAGATTTACATATGCTTTTTGAAGAGGATTTCGCATATTCCAAGAGCTTCCTTCGATTTGTCTATATGCTACCATACAATCTGGAGTAAACAGAATATCCCCATACTTTATAAAATTGACCGTAATGGTATTATCATCAAAAAAACTTGAATTTATATGCTCCACATTTTTATGATAGATATTTCTAAACATAAATGTATCGGCGTGAATCCAAGAATAACTCCAGTATATTTTTTTATTTATTATTCTTGTGAACTCGCAAGGATTGCATGCAACTACAGATTTTTGAGATTCGTTCTCCCACACAAAATTGATTGGATGCGCCGCACAAATACAACTAGGATTCTTGTCAAGAATATTCTTTTGTTTTTCAATTTTATTACAGTCAGTAAAATAATCATCCCCATCTAAAAAAATGACATATGAGCCTTTTGCTTGTGCATATAAAG
>JAEEGF011644272.1_pt1 | contig 128693 bp, 105 predicted proteins | sample 9134171 | NCBI WGS metagenome assembly JAEEGF01 (sample SAMN16246542, study PRJNA631951) | gut metagenome | biome: gut microbiome; feature: rumen; material: AP-attached | host: Bos | place: Iran: Karaj | collected 2018-10 | reverse complement strand
TTACAATATTCATAAAAAGGCTGTCGAATATCAAAGAAATGGCAACTTAGATATGGCAGAAAAAACCTATCGAGATGCCTTGCTGATATATCCAAACAAGCCTGGAATGATATTGGGATTGGCTAGTACACTGGCTTTAAAAGGTGATACCGAAGAAGCGATAGAGTTAATGGAAAGAGGTTTGCCTATTTCCATTAACGAAAAGCAGAAATCAACGATGAGAGCCGCATTATGTTTTTTGTACCTGAAGGCCGGGCGAGAAGATAAGGCGTGTAAGCTCGCGTCACAATTACCACATATGCGTGAAAGCAGAGAGGTTATACAGCCGCTGATCAAACAGGGCCTTAATGACTCTCAAATCGACGAAAATATTAAGACTATCATTTTAGGTGATGGTGAAGGAATTTGGTAAGTAGTAAGTTAAGGTAGTTTGACTTGATAACACTTCCGTGATAACAATGTGATAACATTAGCTGTTACAGACCATGCGATAAGGACAGCTGAATTCAAGTGGAGTTAAATCGTAACAGATAACCCTAACAAAAATGTTTAAGATACAGCTTAGAGTTATTCTTAACTGCGCAGAGACGACCGTTGAAAACAATATCGCATATTTGCGCCACAACGGTTATATTGAACGGGTTGGTTCAAGAAAGAATGGATATTGGAAATTATTGTAAATACAAATCGATTTTTTTGGAGGTATTACTATGGTTCATCTGGAAGAATTAAATAAATACAACGTTTGGGATATAATGGAGTTGAGCGTAAAGAAGGAACAGGAGGGCTTTCTTGCAAGCAACGTATGGAGTCTCGTTCATGCTTACGTCGGGAACAAGACCAACGGGGCCGTATACCCATTCGGGATCTATGACGATGACACTCCTGTAGGCTTTTTGATGCTCGCCTATGACTATGGAGAGGTTTGCGACGACAAAGATGCACCGAAAATCTCAAAAGACAATTATTTTCTCTGGCGCCTCATGATTGATGAGGAGTTTCAGGGAAAAGGTTATGGACGTGAGGCTGTCAGGCTTGCCCTGGATTATATCAGAACATTTCCCCACGGAAAAGCGGAGTATTGCTGGATCTGTTATGATCGGGATAATACGGTGGCAAGAAAGTTGTATCGCTCCTTCGGGTTTGAAGAGATTAAAGAGTATGAGGATGGCAATATTGATGCTGCCCTGAAACTGTGAGGAGTATTTGATCATGGATAAGAAAACAGCGGTGGAAATCTCTGCCGCGAAGCAAATGGGTGTCGAGCATATTGTTTCGGATGAGAGGAACATTAAAATAAGTCTCTATACTCCCAAACTTGATGAGTTATGGTTTCGTAAAGAATTTATGTCAGACCCGGACACAATGTCATATAATAACGCCTGGGGAGGTACGATACCCTTCCCAAAAGAAGACTGGGAAGCTTGGTATAATAATTGGGTAGTGGCTGATGATGACAAGCATTTTTATAGATACATTAAAAATGCAAATGGTGAGTTTGTCGGAGAGGTCGCCTATCATATCAAAGGCGAGCGTAAAATGTGTATGGCAGACGTAATCATAGAATCTAAATATCGTGGAAAGGGATATGGCAAAGCCGCTTTATTGCTTCTTTGCGAACAGGCAAGAGAAAACGGAGTCGATTGCATATATGACAACATTGCCATAGATAACAGTGCAGTTAAACTTTTTCAGGATGTTGGTTTTATAGAAGAATACAAGACAGAGGAGTTTATACTTTTGAAAAAGCAACTAAATAATAAGGATGTACAGATTCAGCAAAAAAGAGAATGCTGAATGAACTTGATAAGGAAATGATAATAGGATGCAGGTAATCTTTGTGGTTACCTGCAGTTTTATTTTGTAGAAATAATGGTGTACCCAATAAAAGGAATATATACGTTGACAACGTATACGAGTTGATTTATACTTTAATAAAGTACATAGTTGTTTTTGGAGACGAGGATATGGATATTTCAGAAAAAATAAAGGAGTTACGAAAGAAAACGGGATTGTCGCAAAGTAAATTTTCCGCTAAATTTGGAATTCCCGTAAGAACTCTTCAGCAGTGGGAACAGGGAATAAGCGCCCCTCCGGAATATTTGGTCAGAATGATGGTGTATATTATGCTGCTTGAAGAAAAAAGCTCTATACAAGACGAAGAACCGATAAGGGGGAAAAATGCAGATGGCAAATGATAAAGTTCAATTATTTGAAGACCAGCCGATAAGGACGGCATGGGTTGAGGCTGAGGAAGAATGGTATTTTTCGGTTGTGGATGTAGTGCGTGTATTAACGGAACAACCGGATACAGACGGTGCAAGAAATTATTGGAAAGTTTTGAAAAACAGAATAAAAGAAGAAGGAAATGAACTGGTTACAAATTGTAACCAGTTGAAGATGAAAGCTCAGGATGGAAAAATGCGTTTAACCGATGTCGCCAACACAGAGCAACTGCTTCGTATTATTCAGTCAATCCCGTCAAAAAAAGCCGAACCATTTAAGATGTGGCTGGCACAGGTTGGCAGGGAGCGCATTGAAGAAGTAATAGATCCGGAGTTGACTATCGAGAGGGCTCTTGAAACCTACGCTAAGAAAGGCTATTCTAGAGAATGGATTAATCAGCGACTGCAGGCAATTCAAGTAAGAAAAGAACTTACAGATGAGTGGGATAAGCGTGGCGTCAAGAAAGGCATAGAATATGCAATCCTGACAGACGAAATAACGAAAGCCTGGTCCGGAATGACAACACGACAGTATAAGAATCATAAAGGTTTGAAAAAGGAAAATCTCAGGGATAATATGTCCACATTGGAGTTGGTGCTTAATATGTTGGCTGAGGCCACTACCACAGAGATTTCAAAGCAAAAGAAGCCGGAGACTTTCGAAGAAAATCGAATGGTTGCTATTGAAGGTGGAGAAGCCGCGGGAGAAGCACGATTGGCGGTGGAAAAGAGGACCGGAAAACCTGTAATCACGAATAAAAATGCAGCCCAATTGCAAGATTTGGTTACAGGTCTCATTGAAACTATAAATGACAAAAGCGATGATCAAGAAGGGGAATGAATAAGTATCCCGAAAAGCAAGTTATAACATTACATTCCAGAGAAGAAGCGGATGAGCGGATGGCATCGCTTGAAAAGATATAATGCGCAATAAAGCGCAAAATTGCGCTTTAAATTAATTGGTATAATAACAGGAGGAGTATTTTATGATTACATACAAAGAAATAGATTCAACGTATTTAGAGAGAATTAAGGAAATATTCGAAGCAGAAGGATGGATGGCGTATCTTAATAATGATGATAAGTTAAAGAGAGCGCTTGATCATTCGCTTTATATTCTCGGGGCTTTTGAAGATGATAAGCTTGTTGGATTTATAAGATGCCTGGGTGACGGCGAGCATGCTGTTACGATTCAGGATCTTATTATAGATAAGGAACATCAGAGAAAGAAGATTGGAACAACATTAATGAATAAGATGTTCGAGAAATATTCGGCTGTAAGATTCATACAGGTTAATACTGACTTAGAAGATGAAAGAGACAATGCTTTTTATAAAGCAATGGGGATGCGCACATTGGAAAGCGTCCATATGATCTCATATTGCAGGTAAGTGTATGAACAACAAAGATTACAAGATTTCCTTCGCCCCGATGGAAGGAATTACCGGGCAGACCTTTAGACGCGTGCATGCAAAGATGTACGGCGGAGTGGATACATATTACACCCCGTTTCTTGCGGCCAATAAGAATCATGCCTTTAAACATCGCGAGACACGCGAGTTTATTCCATATGATCCGAACCTGATCCCGCAGGTAATAGCATCGAATCCTAAGGATTTCGTCTGGGCAGCAGGTGTATTAAAGGACGCGGGATACGAGCAAGTTAATCTTAACATAGGATGCCCTATGCCAACTGTTGTAACCAAAAAGAAGGGCGCAGGGCTTTTACGTGATTTAGAAGCACTCGACCGCTTTCTTTATGAGATATTTGAAGAATGTAACCTTCCCGATATCTCGATAAAAACTCGAACCGGATTTGAGAATAATGATAATGCGGCTGCTATCGGTAAGATATACTCGAAGTACCCATTATGCGAAGTTATCATTCATCCGAGAGCGCGCGAAGAGTATTATAACGGGACACCTGATATCAGCGCTTTTATTAACATGAAGAACGAGCTTTCCTGCCCGGTGTGCTATAATGGCGATATAAGAAATACACAGGATTTCGAGCGATTAAGAAATGATTTTAAGGATGTTAATCATTATATGATAGGCCGTGGGCTTCTTGCTAATCCCGGTCTGGCCCTCGCCATAAAAGGAGCAGACGAAAAGCAGGATAAGAAGGCACTGTATGACTATTTGACAGTCCTTTGGGACGAATACTCAAAGGAACTTTCGGGTGAAAAGGCGATTTTATTCAAGATGAAGGAACTATGGTATTATCTTGAATGGCAGTACCCGGATATGGAAAAAGAGATTAAAGCAATAAAGAAATCCAAGTCTGCACCGGAGTACAAGGCGCTTATCGCAAAAGCTCTAACCGGCAGGCAGGATAGATTCGCTAGCATGGAGAATACAGTAGAATGAATACAATTCTTATAATTGAAGATGATATAGCATTACGCGAAGAACTAAATACACTTCTTACGAATTCCGGGTACAACGTTAAGATGATCACGGAGTTTATTGACGTTACGGAGCAGATGAAGAAGATAAGTACGGATCTTGTTCTTCTTGATATTACTCTTCCGAATGAGAACGGCGAAGCGATATTGCAGCAATATAGGAAAAGTTCTGACACGCCTGTAATCATGCTTACAAGCCGTACGGGTGACATGGATGAAGTGCTTTCGATAAGTTACGGTGCGGATGATTATATTACCAAGCCTTATAATCCGACAATACTATTGCTTAGAATCTCAGCGATTCTTAAAAGGACCGCAAAGACAGTTAAGGCGCTTTCTTATAGAGACGTTAAAGTATCAGTTGCGAAGGGAAGTCTAACACGTGAAGATAAAGAGCAGATTCTTACAAAAAACGAGATGCTTATATTCCGGCACCTTCTTGACCACGTCGGGGAAATAGTTTCGAGAGACGATCTTATGACGGTTCTATGGGATAACGATGAGTTCTTGAATGACAATGCATTGTCGGTCAATATAAGCCGCCTTAGAGGTAAGCTGGAAGACTTGGGACTAACCGATGCAATAGAAACTCGTAAGAAACAGGGGTACATATTAAGATGAGATTCAGAGATTATATAAAAGATCATGCACTTATAATTACAGTATATGCCGCATCTCTTATAGTAATCGAGATATTTTTGAAAGCCTTCGGGACGAACGTGCAGGCCATGGGTGTAGTGGCAGCAGTTTTTATCCTGATGGCTTTTGTTGTGCATATATATGATTTAAGACGAAGAAAAAGATTCTACGATGTGCTTGAGACTTCGGTAAAAGAGCTTGATAAGAAGTATCTTCTGCCTGAAGTACTTGATGAAGCGCACTTTTTGGACGGTAAGATTTTGTCTGATACATTGCAAGACTGCGGTAAGTCAATGACAGAAAATGTTACTTCGGAAAAGCGCAAGATGCAAAGTTTCCGTGAGTATATAGAATTATGGGTGCATGAGATTAAGCTTCCGGTTTCTGCATTGAATCTAATGTGCCATAACAATAAGGAAATCGATCCGAAGATGAAGGTACAGTTAAAACGAATTGATGATTATATAGATAATGTACTTTATTATGCAAGAAGCGAGAACGCCGAGAAAGATTACATAATTAAGGAAACCCCGCTTAACAGAGCTTTTTCAGCTGCGGCGGGTAAGAACAGAGAAGAACTGCAGCTCTTAAATGCCACGATTAAGGCAAGTAATCTTGATGTAAGCGTTATGACAGACGGAAAGTGGCTGGAATTCATAATCGGACAGTTACTCGACAATACGATAAAGTACCGTGATGAAGAAAAAGCGCTTGAAATCAGAGTGTCTACAAAGAAAGAGAACGGTAAAACTGAGCTTATATACGAAGATAACGGAACCGGAATATTGAAAGAAGACCTTCCGCGAATATTTGAAAAGTCCTTTACGGGAAGTAACGGCCGGGAAACGCAAAAATCTACCGGAATGGGACTTTATATAGTTAAAAACTTGTGTGACAGACTTGGTCATACCATAAGAGCAGAGTCGGAAAAAGGCAAATATACGAGATTTACGATTACATTTGCCGATAACGATTATTATTGCAGGTAAATTCAAGATTACAAAATTGTAATGTTCCGTAATATTAGAAAAACGACACTTGGTATTGAAAAGTGTATAGTAAAGGCATAAAGGGCAGACGTGGTAAGAACTGCCACAAGATTCGAAGGGAGTTAAAAATGGAATTACTTAAGGTAGAAGGAATTGAAAAATATTACGGAAATAAAGTAAACCTCACAAAGGCGATAGATGATATCTCCTTTACCGTAGAAAAGGGTGAGTTCGTTGCAATAATGGGAGCTTCGGGAAGCGGCAAGACAACACTTTTAAACTGCATTTCAACCATTGATAAAGTAACTGCAGGACACATCTACTTAGAGGGCGAGGACGTAACAACATTAAAGGGAAAGGCACTAAATAAGTTCAGAAGCGAAAAGCTCGGTTTTATCTTCCAGGACTTTAACCTTCTTGATACATTGACAGCTTACGAAAATATTTCACTTGCACTTTCAATTCAGAAGCGTCCGGTTAAAGAGATAGAAGAAGCAGTTAAGACAGTTTCCGAACAGCTCGGAATAACAGAAGTTTTAAATAAGTATCCTTATCAGATGTCAGGCGGCCAGAAGCAGAGAGTTGCATCAGCAAGAGCAATTGTTACCAATCCGAGCATCGTGCTTGCGGACGAGCCTACAGGTGCTCTTGATTCTAAGTCTGCCAAGATGCTTCTTGAAAGGTTTACTTATCTTAACAGAGAAAACAATGCCACAATCATGATGGTAACACACGACAGTTTCTCTGCAAGCTATGCAAGCCGTGTAATGTTCATCAAAGACGGTAAGATCTTTAATGAGATTTTACGAGGCGAAAGCTCAAGAAAAGAGTTCTTCGATAAGATTATAGATGTTGTAACACTTTTGGGAGGTGACGCAGCAGATGTTGTTTAGAATGTCACTTCAGAATATCAAAAGAAGTATAAGAGATTATGCAATTTACTTTTTTACACTTATCATAGGAATTTCGGTTTTCTATGTATTTAATGCGGTAGGCGGTCAGGCTGCAATGATGCGTGTATCCGCCAGCAGCAACGATGTGGTTGGACTTTTAAAGTCAATGCTTTCGGGTGTTTCTGTTTTTGTAGCCGTTGTACTTGCACTTCTTATAGTGTATGCCAGCAGATTCTTAATGAAGAGAAGAAACAGAGAGTTCGCGCTTTATATGATGCTTGGTATGGGCAAGAGAAAGATTTCTGCAATTCTTCTTATGGAGAGCCTTATAGTAGGTGCCGGTTCTCTTGTTGCGGGCCTTTTGGTAGGTATTGCGGCATCACAGCTTATGAGTGCGCTTGTTGCAAGCCTTTTTGAAGCTGATATGACAGCATATAAATTCAGCATTTCGACGGATGCGCTAATTTTAACAGTTGTATGCTTCGTTGTAATGTACTTTGCGGTAATGCTATTAAATGGTGTAGCAGTTACACGAATGAAACTTATTGATTTAATGAATAGCAGCAGAAAGTCAGAAAAAATAAGCATGAGAAATCCCTATCTGTGTGTAGCGATATTTATTATTTCTGCTGTTTTACTCGGAGCTGCTTATTATCAGGTTACAGTTGACTTTGACTCGTTAAATGAAAACAGACTTATGATAGCGATAGTTATGGGAGCCGTAACAACAGTTCTTATCTTCTGGTCGGTATCGGGACTTATGCTTAGAATATTAATGTCGGTGAAGAAGGCATATTTTAAAGGCTTAAATGCATTTACCTTCAGACAGATTTCAAGTAAGATCAATACCATGGTACTTTCCATGAGTGTCATCTGTCTTATGCTTTTTATTACAATCTGTACATTATCTTCGGCGTTTACCGTAAGAAATTCTATGAATAAGAATTTAAAAGAGTGTTGTCCTGCGGATGTTCAGATAACATATAATTATCCTGACGGTGAAGCTAAAGAGCCGGGAGAAAATAAAATAGAATCACTCTATAACGAGTGCGGGGAAAAGTTAACGGAAAATATTAAAGAATATACATTTTTGGGGATTTATAGAGACAGCGAATTTACATATGAAGACTTCCTTGGGGTTCATAAGGAAGAATATGAAGAAGAAGATGCGGTTGTGCTTTTTTCCGGTGTTGAATCTTTGGTTAAATTAAGTGAATATAATGCATTACGAAATATATTCGGAATGAAAGAGATTGCGCTTGAAAGTGATGAATTTGCTGTAATTTGTGATTATAAAGTCATTATGCACTATATCGATTACATATTAAGAGATACCGATTCCCTTACAATTTTCGGTCATGAACTAAAACCAAAATATAATAATACAATTGACGGATTTGTTGAAATCGGTTCACAACCGCTGAATTATGGGATGATTATAGTGCCGGATAGTATAGTGGACGAAACAGGCATTGTATCGATGATATTTACCGGCAATTACGATGCAACAATAAAGAATGAGAAAATAGGTATCGATGAAAAAATAACTGCAAGCTATAAAAAAGTTCAAGAATATGTTTCCGAAAAAGAGGATGAAGGTTATTGCTACCTTGATACAAAGAATGATATCTATGGTTCAACCGTCGGAATGACAGCAATTATCACTTTCCTCGGATTATACATCGGAATAGTATTCCTTATTGCAAGCGGCGCAATCCTTGCATTAAAGGAGTTATCCGACAGCGTGGACAGTATTCCTCGTTATGAAATGCTTCGTAAGATTGGTGCAGAAGAAAAGACTATTAACAAGTCGCTTTTCTGCCAGACGGGAATCTTCTTCCTTTTACCGCTGGCCTTAGCAATAATCCATTCCATCTTCGGAATGAAGTTTGCGGTAAAAGTTCTTGAAGGATTTGGAACCGATGGCATCGGAATGTCGATTGCGGCAACATCAATAATCCTTGCAATTATCTACGGTGGATACTTACTCGTAACTTACCTTAACAGCAAATCAATAGTTAATACAAAAGTTCTTACAGACAGGGTTTAAATGACCCTGTCTGTTCTAATAAGATGAATATTTGCATAGTATTAAAAAATTTGATAGAATAAGGTTATAGTCTTAGGTGGCACATCGAAGGCCTTGGGGGGAATAAGATGAGAAGCCTGCGTTCGAAGATGACAATATTTATTGTTATGGTAGTACTGGTTAGTTCGGGATTGCTTTCTGCTATTGGTTATCACCGGGCTAAGGAAACTATGTCTTCTCAGCTTGAGGATAGCTACAGTATTGCAGCGGAAAAGTATGCCAACGAGCTTACTGCGTGGCTTAATTCGCGTGCTACCGCCGTAGAAGTTCTTTCTGCTCAGATTACACTTGACGAGATCTATTCTGCCGATTATGATACCTTTCATAATTATCTTGCAGATATTCACCGTAGTTTAAATAAGAATGAATATGTATATGATGTGTATTTTACTTATCCGGATAACAGGATGGTATGTGCAAGCGATTTTATCCCGGATGGGTCTGTAGATTTTGTTAATGAGCGTGACTGGTACAAAGAAGCCGTTAATGTGGGAGGCATTTATTATTCAACACCTTATAAGGATTCGGATTCGAATGAGTCTATCATTACAATTTCGAAGCCTATATATAAGGACGGAGAATTAAAGGGTGTTCTCGGAATAGATGTATTCGTCGATACCTTGATAGATATAGTAAGCAATGCTGATGTTTCAACGGGTGGCTATGCGTTCTTAATAGATCAGAATATGGGAATGATCGTACATCCGAGCGATCAATACATATATGACGGTACTCCGGTTGGCGTAATGGATGTTCCAAACCCTATATACGGTAAAGTTGTTGAGAATATTCTGGACGGTTCAAAAGAAACGGTTTATCTTAAGGATTATGATGGGGTAACCCGAGGTATAGTTATTGCCAAGATGAAGAATACGGGCTGGTATGTCGGTATTGCAACCGACAGAGATGAGCTTATGCGAAGCATCGGAGGTCTTATGCGGGGCTTCATGATAGCTATGATGGTTGCTGTTGTGATAGGTATCGGTCTATCCATATTCCTTGCTTATGCACTTGATAAGCTCAATGTTCAGGAAAAAGAGCGCGAAAATCTTCAGCGAATGCAGCAGATTAATCTGAATGTCACGCGTTCGCTTGCGGCAACAATAGATGCAAAAGACCATTATACAAGCGGACATTCGCAGCGAGTTGCGGACTATGCTGTGGAAATAGCCCGAAGAATGGGTAAAAGCGAGGAAGAACAGCAGGTTATCTATTATTCGGGAATTCTTCATGATATAGGCAAGATATGCGTGTCTGAAGATGTTATTAATAAGCCGGGCAAGCTTACCAAAGAAGAATTCGATCAGATAAAAGTTCATCCGACCAGCGGTTATCATATATTGCGTGATATTCATGATGATGAAAGAGTTGGCCTTGGCGCAAAGTATCACCATGAGCATTATGACGGAAGCGGTTATCCTAATGGACTTGCAGGTAACAATATTCCTGAAATAGCCAGAATTATTGCGGTTGCGGACGCATATGATGCAATGGCAAGCGAGAGAAGCTATCGAAAGACATTGCCGCAGGATGTTGTAAGGAACGAGATTGTTAAGGGTAAAGGAACACAGTTTGACCCGGAGATAGCGGATATTATGCTTAAGATCATGGACGAGGACGCAACTTATGAATATAGGCAGCGTCAAGCCAAGATCAGGAATGTGCTTGTTGTCTCAGATGATGCGGAGAACGTAGCGATTCTTCAGAGTATATCCGATAAGTCCGCGGAATTTAATATTATTGCGGCTTCAACTGAGCGACAGGCATTGGAGATACTGAAAGGTGCGGAAATAGTACTTGTTATAACGGATATTATGTTTGCGGATACCGATGGTTTTGCATTTTATGAGAGAATCCGGGAGAAATATGATATCCCTGCAATAATGCTTACTTCGGATAAAAGTACGGAGATTCTTAACAGAATTAAGAAAGCAGGTATTGTAGACTACTTAAGTAAACCGCTTAACGAGGCAATTGCAAGAGAAGCGCTCAGGGATATTTTAAGAGAGTACAGAGAATAGGATAGATTAAGGAGTATTATTGTGAAAAAGCTATACATTGCGGTTATATTGATATGCTTTTTGGGAGCGGTTATTTTCCTCGGTTCTAAAGCAGGAGAGAAATTTAAAGGGCTCACCGAAATTGTTAACCGGGAAGAGTCTGAGGATACGGGAGATAAGGAAGAACCTTCAGAAGATAATAAAGATGATGAAGGTGAAGGTAATTCAGAGAATGACGATAACACGGGGGAATCTGATGATAACACCGGCACTTCCGAAGGCAATACGGGTAATACCGGTAACGGTAATGAGGACGACAACACGGTTCATGGTAATGTAGATACATATGTAATGTATGTTACAACCAAAGTTAATGTAAGAAGAAGACCTACAACAGACAGTGACAGGATCTGCTCTTTAAAAAGAGGCGAAAAAGTTAATGCCGTAAAAGACGAGAATGGCTGGACTAAGATTATTATTGATGGTAAGTATTACTATATCTGCAGTGAATATCTTTCAAAGGACGAGCCTAAGAATACAGGATATGTTGTATGTATAGATGCAGGACATCAGGCACATGCCAATAATGAGAGAGAACCTATTGGTCCGGGAGCAACAGAAACCAAGCCTAAGGTTGCCGCAGGAACATATGGTCCTACAAGTGGGCTTAACGAGTATGAACTTAATCTTCAGGTAGCTCTTAAACTTCAGGCGGAGTTGGAGAACCGCGGTTACACCGTAATAATGGTAAGAACCACAAATGACGTCAATATAAGTAATTCCGAGCGCGCAGCAATAGCTAATAATGCCAATGCAGACGCTTTTATACGAATTCATGCAAACGGATCGGACGATACATCCGTTCACGGAGCGATGACAATATGCCAGACAGCAAGTAACCCTTATAACGGTAAATTATTTGACAAAAGCTATGCACTTTCGGAAGCGATTCTTAATAATTTCGTCTCCGCGACGGGATGCAGAAAAGAGCGAGTCTGGAAGACTGACAGCATGAGTGGAATCAACTGGTGTGCAGTTCCCGTTACGATCATAGAGATGGGATATATGACGAATCCTGATGAAGATCGTCTTATGGCTTCGGCGGATTACCAGACGAAGATGGTAACCGGTATTGCCAACGGTCTGGATGAATATTTCGGAATCAAGAATTAACCACATAAAAAACTTCATAAGTTCACGATTTCATAACTCTAATTTTGTACTATGGTACGTATGAGAATTATGTCTGCCTATGGTAGAGACGGAGGATAAAGTCGTGAAGAAGCATATATCGGCAACCAATTATAGCCGTATTCGAATGTTTTTGCTTATTTTTATAGGTGTTTTAGTGAACGTATTACCGGCATACATGGCGAATAGCTTGGGGTTGCCTTTATTTTTGGATACAATCGGAACAATAGCGGCATCAGCGCTTGGCGGAATTTTCCCGGGTATTCTTGTTGGTATGTTGACTAACGTCATATGTATGATATTTGATTCGAATGCTATCTATTTCGGTTCAATCAATGCCCTCACGGCAGTTTTCGCGGGACTTTTTGTCTATAAGTATTCATTTAGGAGAGTAAGAAAAACAGTTATCTTTGTGGTTTGCCTCGGCTTCTTTGTTGGTGTTACAACTGCCGTAATCCATTGGTTTTTGCTTGGAGGAAGCCAGCGAGCAGTTATAGCGGGTATTTCCGATTATTTTAAAGGTGTTATGGGAATGCACGTATTCTGGGCTTTTCTTATAACCAATATATTGTTGAATGTTCTGGATAAAGGCATTACGACACTTGTAGTATGTCTTTTCATGATTATACTTCCACAGAAATTTATCGAAAGTTTCGGAAACAGTGGCTGGAAACAGCGCCCGCTTACCGATGCTGAACTTAAGTCTATACGAAAATGGGGTAAAAAGCTTAAGTTTTCTTTGCGTGTAAGAATGACTCTTACAATTATCGCAATAACAATTGTGCTCGTAATTGTTACGGGTTGGATCGGTACGCGCCTGTATTATGATAACGAGAAGCTGGAAAAAACCGAGAATGCGCTGAATGCGGCCAAGTTTGCAGCAGATATAATCGATGCGGAAAAGGTTGATGATTATCTGAAATATGGTCGTGACGCAAAAGGATATGAGGAAACGGAGCGGCTTTTGACAAGAATTAAGAAGAGCATAACGGATGCCATGTATCTTTATGTTCTAAAGGTTGAGGAAGACGGATGTTATGTTGTTTTTGATGTGGAAACTGAGGATACTCCTGCTTATCAACCGGGTGAAAAGATAGAATTTGAGGAAGCATTTTACCCTTATATAGACGCTTTGCTAAGAGGTGAAGAGATAGAACCTATTGATTCGGATTACATAAGCGGATGGGTTAGAACTGTATATTATCCTGTTAAGAAAGAAAACGGCCGTACAGTATGTTATGCTTGCGCAGATGTATCACTTATGTATATGGCTGATTATATGAAACTGTTTATTATCAAAGCTGCTCTTATACTGGCAGGTTTTTTCCTTCTTATTATTTCGTTTGGCATTTGGATAACTGAAATATATACAGTATTTCCGATAAGCAGTATTGCGGAATGTGTTGATGGCTTTTCTTATGAGACGGAGACAAGAGAACAGATTGAAGAAGATGTAAAAAGAATACGAGCCCTTGAGATACGAACAGGCGATGAGGTTGAAAAGCTCTATGATTCAATTTGCCAGATGACATTAAGTCAGTCAGAGCAGATGCGAAGCATTAAGCGATTGTCTGATTCCACAGCCAAGATGCAGGATGGTCTTATTATTACAATGGCGGATATGGTTGAAAACCGTGACTCTGATACGGGTGCTCATATTCAGAAAACGGCGGCCTATGTAAGAATCATAGTTGAAGGTCTTAGAAAGAAAGGCTATTATGCAGGTAAGATCACACCGAAGTTTATATCTGACGTAGTACGATCTGCACCGCTCCACGATGTCGGTAAGATTAATATATCCGATAAGATACTTAATAAACCCGGTAAGCTTACAGATGAAGAATTTGAAATCATGAAGAGCCATACGACTGCGGGTAGGAAGATAATAGAGCGCGCGATCGGTATGGTTGAGGGCGAGAACTATCTTAAAGAAGCGAGAAATATGGCGGCTTACCATCATGAGCGATGGGACGGTAAGGGATATCCGGAAGGACTTCACGGTGAAGTTATTCCGCTTTCTGCAAGGATAATGGCAGTAGCGGATGTTTTTGATGCGCTGACGTCTCCACGTGTATATAAGCCTGCATTTTCGCTTGAGAAGGCACTGACGATTATTGAAGAAGGAAAAGGAACGCAGTTTGATGAAAAGTGCGTTGAAGTTCTTATGGAATCGCTTGATGAAGTTAAATTCATATTAAGAAAATATAATGATGAGAACTAGAAAGGAGGGTATTCAATGTTTAAGCGTAATATCAAAAGAATAGCTGCTTGCTTTATTGTAATATCACTCCTCATGGGATATTCGGCCTGTTTTTCGTATGTAATCGCAGAAAGCACCAATGATATTATTACAAGTGAAGATGACGAGACTTCTTATATAGGCGGCGGATATGCTGTAACAGGCAGGATAGAAGGTAAAGGATATACTTTTGAAGTTTACGATGCAAGCAATGGTCTTCCGACATCGGATGCGAATTATATTATCGGTACAAGCGACGGTTATGTATTGATCGGCGGATATAGCGGAATAATAAAATATGACGGCAGCACATTTGAGAGACTCGATACATCTTACGGGCTTACAAGCGGAAGGGGCCTTTTTGAGGACAGCAGGCACAGAATTTTTGTGGGAACTAATGATAATGGAGTCGTTATCATAGATGGTAATGAGAACACGCATATCACTTATAAAGATGGATTGCCTTCTTCCTCCATACGTGTATTTGCAGAGGATGATAACGGAGATGTATATATAGGAACAACAGCCGGAGTATGTTATGTGGATAATGATAATACTCTTCATGTTATAGATGATGAGCGTCTTAACGATGAGCGTATTCTTAAACTTGAATCGGACAGTAACGGAATAATCTACGGGCAGACGAAGAATGGAATACTATTTGAAATTATAGGTGAAAAGGTTATTAAGGCATATAAAAGCTCAGACCTTGGGTTAGAGAAAATAACCTGTATACTTGCAGACAGAAACCGCGCGGGATATGTATATCTATGCGGCAGGGGGACATTATATTACGGTAAGTTCGGAAGCGATATAAGCAGTTTGAAGAAAATATCGGTAGCCCCTCTTGAGGAAATTCATTGGATAAGTTATGACTGCGGAAGAATATGGGTTTCGTCCATAAGTCAAATCGGTTATCTTAATGAAAAGGGTGAGTTTGAGATTATCGAGAACCTGCCGTTTGACAGTGGTATAGAAATGACTACATCTGATTATCAAGGCAATATATGGGTTGCCTCATCTACGATGGGTGTTATGAAGATAGTAGCTAATAATTTCGTTGATCTTTTCGATGCAGCGGGGCTCGAAAACGAGGTTGTTAATGCGACTTGTCTATACAACGGAAAGTTATATATAGGTACAGATAATGGTCTTAGAATACTTGGCTCGGATAACAGTGTTATAGAGAATGATCTCACTTCATTTATCGGAAGTGCAAGAATAAGAGGCGTAAACAAAGATAATAACGGTAACTTATGGATATGCACTTATTCTAACACACTGGGTCTTATATGTTATAACGGGAACAGTGGGATTAAGACTTATACGACGAAAGACGGAATGCCCAGCAATGAGGTAAGATGCTTGGTTTCGTCGGTGGACGGTTCTGTACTTGTGGGAACCAATGGTGGTCTCGCAGTTATCAAAGATGGCCGTGTCGTCAGAACAATTGATGATTCAGATGAAATCAGGAGCACGGTTTTCTTAACGGTCGAAGAAGGCGAGGACGGAGAAATATATATCGGTACCGACGGTGACGGTATATATGTTATTGACGGCGATAATATAAGAAAAATAGGGCGTGACGAAGGTCTTACCAGTGACGTTGTAATGAGAATCAGGAAGGATACAAAACGCAGTATATACTGGCTTATTACCTCCAATTCGATTGAATATATAAGAAACGGTTCTGTTACGGAGATAAAGTCGTTCCCGTATAACAATAATTACGACATGTATTTTGACGACAAAGATAACGCTTGGATAATATCTTCGTACGGAATATATGTGGTTGACATCGAATCTCTGATTAAAGACGAAGTAAGCGATTATAGGCTTTATACGATAGCAAACGGATTGACTGCAACGCCGACTTCCAATTCATACAGTGCATTAAGCAGTTCCGGGAATCTCTATATAGCATGCAGAACAGGCGTATGTGAGGTTAATATCAATAGTTTTACCGAAGACAGATTAAAGGTCAAAGTAGGTGTAAATTCTGTATATTGCGGTGACGAGAAGGTACTCCCGAATGAAAAAGGTGAATATATAATCCCTTCACTCACCGGACGTATCAGAATTACCGCATCTATATTGGACTATACTCTAATTAACCCGCTTGTAAAGGTATTTATTGAAGGGCATGAAAATGAAGGATTAACGGTAAGAAGAAGTAAATTGCAACCGCTTGAATATACGGGACTTCCATATGGTAATTATGTGCTTCATATTCAGGTAATGGATGCATCCGGCGAGAATACGATTATTGATGAGACGTATTCTATTGTTAAGAAACCGCGATTTATGGAGCTTCGTGCGTTTAGAGTACTGCTTATTATTTTGATTGCGATTATTGCGGGTCTTATAGTATGGCGCGTAATGAAGATAACCGTAATTAAGAGACAGTATGAGGAGATAAGAGAGGCAAAAGATGAGGCAGAACGCGCCAATACGGCAAAAACACGTTTCCTTGCCAATATGTCTCATGAGATAAGAACGCCGATTAATACCATTATGGGAATGAACGAGATGGTATTAAGAGAAGATGCGAGCGGCGTTCCAAAGCATTACTTTATGTCGATGGTTAATTATGCACTCGATATAAGGGGTGCTGCAGAATCACTTCTTGGATTGATCAACGATCTTCTTGATATGTCTAAGATTGAGTCCGGCAAGATGCATCTTGTTGAGCAGGAATATGATGTTCAGGAAATGCTCCGCACCATAGTATCAATGATAAGAGTGAGAAGCGCGGAGAAGGAATTAAACTTTGATGTAAGTATAGATGAAATATTGCCGCGTCGCCTCTATGGTGATATGGGTAAGATTAAGCAGGTTGTGCTTAATCTTCTGACCAATGCGGTAAAATACACGGAGAAGGGCGGCTTTATACTGTCTGTTGAGCTTGAAAAGCGCGAGAACGACGATTGTGTTGTGCGCTTTTCCGTCAAAGATACCGGAATAGGTGTCAAAGAAGAAGATATGGATAAGCTTTTCACCGCATATACGAGACTGGATGAAGAGCGTAACAGCGGGATTCAGGGAACCGGACTCGGACTTGATATTTCGCGAAGGTTTGCAGAACTTATGGGTGGCAGTCTTGTGTGCAAGAGTGTGTACGGACAGGGATCTGAGTTTATATTTACTGTTTCGCAGAAGATAATCGATAGAGAACCGATAGGTTTATTTGTTGAGCATGATGAAAACGAGGTTAAAGGACCTTACATTCCTAAATTCGTAGCTCCTGATGCAGATGTGCTGGTTGTTGACGATACGCCTATGAACTTAAGCGTAATTAAGGGATTGCTTAAACCGACCAAGATATTCGTAACAACAGCTGCAAGCGGAGAAGAATGTCTTGAGAAGATAAAAGAGACTAAATTTAATGTTGTATTACTCGATCATATGATGCCGGGAATGGACGGAATCGAGACAATGGCAAAAATCAGGGAGTTTGACAAAGAACTTCCTGTATATGCGCTTACTGCCAATGCAGCATCGGGTGAGGATTTCTATAAGTCGAAAGGCTTTAACGGTTATCTTTCAAAACCTATTGACAGTGAGATGCTGGAAAAGACTATAATGAAACATCTTCCGCCGGAGATGATGGAGAAAGCTACGGAAGCGGATGCAATTATGGATCTTACAGAGATACCTGAAAAGTACAGTTTCATATATAAGACCGAGGGAATAACGGTAGAAGACGGAATTAAGAATTCCGGCGGAATATCTTCATACATTGTTTCGCTTAAGAACTTTAAGGATACCATAGAAGAGAATGCAAAGGTTATAAAAGATGCATACGATGCAGGTGACATAAGGCTTTATACCATTAAGGTACATGCGCTTAAAAGTTCTGCCCGTATAATCGGTGCAAATGAGCTTTCTCATCTCGCGGAAGAACTGGAGAATGCAGGAAATGCGGGAGACAGAAACTTTATAGATCTTAATACCGAAAAAGCTTTAAACGATTATTATTCGTTCCTGGATAAATTAAGCGGAATGGATGATGAAGATGATGGTGAAGGAAAAGAAGAGATAGCGGCTGAAGAATTAAAGAGCGCATATGAAGCCTTGAAGGATTATTGCGAATCAATGGATTATGATTCGGCGGAAATGATATTCGAGGAATTAAGTAAGTATAAGCTTCCTAAGGAAGATGCTGATAAAGTTAAGGAACTTAAGGCACTTCTTAAGAAACTTGATTGGGATACAATGGAAGAGCTTATAGCTAAGTAGGACATAAGGAGAATGGCTGTATGTATGGGATTATTCGTGCGAATCAACTTGATATAATGCTTCTTTTATGCGGGGCGTGCGGTATAGTTACGCTGCTTATTATTATGACGGATTTTCTTACCAAGAAACGCAAGAAGATATTGGTTCATTTGGAACTTATCGCACTGTTTTTACTGTGGTTTGACAGAATGGCATATATATATGCCGGAGTGCCGGGCAGTAAGGCATATGTTATGGTAAGACTCTCTAATTTTATGGTGTTCTTACTGACAATTTCCATTGTATTTATGTTTGACTTATATCTTATGGATTGGTTTGCACATGAGGGTGGAGTCGAGGTAATACCTAAACGCCTTAAGATAGTAGCGATTATATCGCTCGCTGATATGCTGCTTGTTGTTATATCCGTAATGACAGGATGGTTTTATTATATCGATGCGGATAACTTCTATCACAGAGGCAGCGGATTTATCTTCTCCTATATTGTGCCGGTTCTTGCTCCTTTACTGCAATACACTGTAATAAGACAGTATAGACGCGTATTTACGAGGTTTATTTATCTTGCTTTAAGAATATATATCTTTGTTCCTATCTTATGCGGAATAATTCAGGTTAAGGCATACGGTATTTCCCTCGTAAATATGTCGCTGGTAGCTGTTTCCATAGCGATGTATTTCTTTACCTATATTGACGTTAATAAGGCTGCGGGACAGGCACATGAGCTTGAGCGCCATAAGATGGAAGAAGAACGCTTAAGTATGAAGAGACTGTTTGATCAGATTGCCAGAGCTTTTGTATCAGCGGTTGAAAAGAAGGATGATTTTACGGAAGGTCATTCGCTGAGAACCGCTGAGTATGCAAGAAGAATTGCAAGAATTGCGGGTAAAGACGAAGATTATTGCGACAAAGTATACTATGCTGCGCTTTTACACGATGTCGGTCTTATCGGAATACCGGATAGCGTAATTAAGAACGAGGCAAACCCTGATAAGTGGGATTACGAAGCTATCAGAAAGAAACCTGTGCTGGGAAGAGAGATTCTTTCAAGTATAACCGAATATCCTTATCTTAGTCAGGGAGCTTATTACAGCCATGAGAGATTTAACGGAACCGGATATCCTGAAGGACTAAAAGGTGAAGATATCCCGGAAATTGCAAGGATCGTCGCCGTTGCGGATGCGTATGATACCATGACAACGAAAAAAAGATATCGTGATGCAAGACCTTATTTCGTTGCGAGAGAGATGTTCGTAAAGGGAGCGGGCGTGGAATTTGATCCGGTATATGCCAATGCAATGATTAAGATAATTGATGACGATAATGCGGGCTCGGAAAATAGGGAGATAGAGAAGGTTGAGACCGAGTTTACATGCAAGGAATACAGAGAACATGTAAGCAACGCGGTTATGATCGACAGGTTCCCGCTTGTTATGGAATTTGACTGTGAGGATATAAGGGAGTCTGAAGATGGATACAGCATGCCTTCTGTAATTCTCTTTGATTCGTTCGACAGAAGAATACATGATAACGAGAAATCGATTGATGCATATAAATATGTTGAATATGGTGAAGTCTGGTTTGACGGACATGCGATAACCACCGGTGCCAGAAATATTGAAGTTGATGTAAAGGACATTAATCTTGACCGAGGAGGTTATAAGATTGTGGCGGCGAGATACGAAGATCACGTAAAACTGGAAATGGTTTGCGCTGATAAGCAGATTGAAGCGATAGTCGCATTATCCGATAGCTCCAAGGCAACATACCTTGCTCTTACAGGTGAAAATTGTCATATCAGTAATATTCGTATCCATAAGTCGGATGAGAAGATAACGGAGAACAGTATAAGGCGAATAGCTGATGCAATAAGTTATATAGACCGTATTGAATCTGATATTCGTAATATCCAGATAGACAGAGAACGTTCGGCTGCGACCGAAGGAATTGAGATAAAAGATACCCTTACGGTAGCATTTCATTCCATGAGCTTACCGACATCGTCACTTGTATGGCATTGTCCGTTTGCAATAATATTCAGCGCGGATGACGGACGGGTAGGTGGCAAGAATTACAAGGAACATGCGCTTATCAAGCTTAACGGAGAGATTGGCGGAACGCAAACAGATGCGGCCAACAAGTTTACCATGGTTAAAACTGAAAAGTTCGTAAACTGGGATACTTGGAAAGCGATTAATAAAAAAGGCACTGAGTATAAGATTCTGCTTGAGAGAAAAGGCGATAAGATTATGTTCGAGGCTGATAATCAAGGCATTAGAATTGAGAATACCACAATCCTTAAGGAACATGTCGGTAAAGTTTATATTGCACTTACCGGAGACCAGTGTGCTCTCACGGATATAAGAATTAAACAGCAGTAATTCAATCCAAATCAGTTATATATGTAAAGTGCGCCTCTTGTGAGACGCACTTTTTTTGTTGTGGCGAACATATGCTTTATCGTGTTATAATAATAACAGATGTGCGTGCTTTTAGAATAGAGCGCAGATTTAAGAGTATCAGAGAGTGTGGGAGAGCGAAATAATGATATATGATTTGCCTGCAATAGAGGGTATAGACTGGGAGAAAGCGCACAGTTATCTTCCGGATAAGGATATGTTAATAAAAGTTCTGGAGGAGACGGTCAGAACATGCGTAAAGCATACACAGCTTTTGTCAGTGTTAAAGAGCACTGTGCTGACGGATCCTTCCGGTGAAAGCTTTGCTGCTTTTAGAATTCAGGCTCACGCAATGAAAGCGACTCTAAGAACGTTAGGTTCAGAGCTTTTTGAAAAGGCATTTTCGTTGGAGATGGCCGGAAGGGATGGGAATATTGATAAGATTCGCGATGATACGGATTCATTCATCGAGGACTACAAGAGATTTTCTGAAAGCCTTAAGGCTGTTGTGGGTGATTGCGATAAGGGTAAGGCTTATGATCGGGAAGAGTTTATTAAGCAGATAACCACATTAAAGAGTGCGATGGAGACATTTGATGTGGGAACATTACAGGAAGCATTTGATGAGGCGTTAAGAATGGATCTTCCGGAAGAATATAAAGAGGTGATAACAAAGCTGGAGAAAGCGGTTCGTGAGCTTGATTCGGATGAAGTTATAAGATGTTGTAACGAGTTATTGTAAGTGCGGCAGTTGGGTGTTTTTAGGTGACATTGAAAGGGACATTTTACTATGAGATTTGTGGCAGTAGACGAGCTTAAGCCCGGAATGATAGTCGGCCGTAAGATTATCAACAAGAGGCGTAACGCGATGATTGAGAAGGGTATTACCCTTAATGAGAAGAAGATTGAACATCTTATCAGTAACGGTTATCTGGGCGCATATATAGTTGATGATTTTTCGGAAACGGTCGAAATTCAGGAGACGGCTGATGAGAAGACTATCGAGAAAGGAATAGATGCAGTATCCGATGCCAATATCGGAAGCATAGTTGAGGTTGCGTCCGATCTTGTAAAAGATATATCAAAATTAAAGAGAATAAGCGTGGATATGCTGGATTTGCGTTCTTTTGATGATTATACATATCATCACAGTGTAAATGTGGCTATATATGCTGTTGCTGTTGCAACCAGAATGAGACTTCCTGAAGAACGCATTCAGGAGCTTGCGGTTGCGGCGCTTTGCCATGACCTTGGTAAATCCAAGATAGACCCCAATATTATCAATAAGAAGGGACGTCTTGAGGATGAGGAATTCGAGCTTATTAAGAAGCATCCGCAATTAGGCTACGATATCCTGTATAAGAGCTTTAATATTTCATCACCTGCACGTCAGGCGGTTTTATGTCATCATGAGAATGAGAACGGTTCCGGATATCCTAATGGTATGGTTGGAGATGAGATTCCGCTTTATGCCAAGATTATTCATGCGGTAGATGTATATGATGCACTTACCAGCAGGAGACCTTATAAGGGACCGTATTCTCCTGCGGATGCGCTTGAATATGTGCAGAATGGTGTCAATATCCTCTTTGATGCCAAGGTTGTTGAAGCAATGAAAAGCGTTATTCCTGCATATCCGCCGGGAATGGATGTAACACTTTCAACAGGCGAGAAAGCGGTTGTTACAGCGCATACAAATAATGCGTTAAGACCTCGTGTTAAGATTTACGACTCGGGTAAGGAAGTGGATCTCGCCATGAACCCGAAGTATTCCAATGTATTTATTATAGATTCGGGATTCTATAAGGAAGAAGAGGAAGCTTCTGAATCGGGTGTTGAGAAGTTAAATGAGGATCGCGGCAAGGAAAGAGAAGCCAAGAAGGTTGTTCTTATCGTAGACGATAACAAGACATCGATTTTACAGACAAGAGCGGCACTCGGCACTAAATACGATATAGTTGAACTTGACAGTGGCATTGCCTGCCTTAATTATATTAAGGTTAAGGGAGTACCGGATCTTCTTATTATGGATATAGACATGCCTGTAATTAGCGGCATGGATACGGTTGAGAAGTTAAGAGAAAGAGATTATAAGGATCTTAATGTTATCTTCCTTACTGCGATAGCGAGTAAAGAGATGGTTATGCGATGCAGAAAAGCAGGCGCAAAAGATTATATATTAAAGCCGGTAAGTCCTGTATATCTTAGGGAACGTGCGGAAATAGCGATGGACAAGAATCTTGACAGAGAATAATTAATTATATGATGACGATACTTACGACCCTGTTAATTGTATGGGGAACAATCTCAATTATATACGGTATGCATTACTTTGTGCATGAGAAGAAGGGATACTATAGAAGCACTATGCTCTTATTAGGTCTCTCTGCGGGAATGTGGCAGCTTGGATACGGAATATTCGGGATATGCGATAATTTGCATATTTGTGCAATTATCAGAGCAATTGCTTTATTCGGAGTAACTCTTTATCCTCTTACGGAGACTGTTCTTGCGCTTTATATGACAGGAATAAGTAAGAAAATTCAGTATGCGGTCAGAACTGTTTTAACTGTATTCGGACTTACTGACTGGATTCTTTTCTCCAACCCCAATGTGGATATTTTCGAGAGGGTTGGCGGTTTTACAAGATTCAGAGCGGTAAGTTCAACAGGTAGAAATATCCACGTTATATTTGTCATGACAGTCTTTCTTATTGCGTTTATCAGCTGGCTTTTGTGGTTTAAGCGAGTTACCTTTAAGCGTGAAAAGCGCCTGTTATATAAAATTCTTGTTGCCAATTTTACAATTATGGTATGTACAATTCCTGATACCATGTTTGTATCCAAAATGCAATACGGTTACCCGACATCCGGAATCGGTGCGGGAATATCACTGCTTCTTTGGTTTGTCGCATCCGAAAAATATAATACCTTCCTTATTTCGTCCGGAACACTCGGAGATTATGTGGAAAAAGTTGTAAACGAGGGTGTTATTGTTTTTGATGTTTCGGGCGAAGCAATAGAGGTTAATGCTTTTGCAAAGGACAAGCTTGGAATAAAATCGGGGCAGAAGCCTTCTGAGTTACTTGCAATCGGCAAAAGTGATGAAGAGATATTTAAAGAGCTTGAAGAAAGTGGCAGTGTAATATATAAAAGCAATATTATAAATGAGGATATGGTATATATTGCGAACATGACGGTTGCACGTGATGATTACGGCGAACCGTTCGGGTATATAATGACTCTTACCGATATTACCAATGAGGAAAGGCTCATTGTTGAGGCAAAGAGCGCAAGTAGTGCAAAAAGCAGATTCCTTGCCAATATGTCACATGAGATAAGAACACCGATGAATGCAATAACGGGCTTTGCGGATATAATTTTACGTGACAGCAAGGACGAAGTTGCACGTGAGAATGCTTCGTTTATAGCATCATCCGCCAAGACACTGCTTGCGATTATTAATGATGTGCTTGATTTTTCCAAGATAGAATCGGGAAAACTATCAATAGTTAATGAAAATTACAATACGGTCTCTCTTTTAAGTGATGTAAGTGCAATAATTCGTATAAGGCTTATCGGGAAGAGAGTGTCGCTTGATGTGAATATAAGTCCTGATTTCCCGTCGGAACTTATCGGTGATGAGATCAGAATTAAGCAGGTTTTGATTAATCTTTTAAATAATGCGGTTAAGTATACTCAAGAAGGATATATTATTCTTTCGCTTGATTATGAGAAAATCGATGAGAAAAAATGTCGTATTATGGCAAGTGTTACCGATACCGGAATTGGAATTAAGGAAGAGGATTTATGCAAGTTATTTGAAAGCTTTACACAAGTTGATACAAGAAAGAATAAGAATGAAGAAGGAACGGGACTCGGACTTGCGATTGCGAAAAGGCTTGTTAATATGATGGGCGGCGACTTAAGGGTTGAAAGTGTATACGGCCAGGGCTCAAAGTTTACGTTTGATTTTATAAATGAAGTTTCGTCATGGGAAGGTGTCGGAGAATTCGAGGAGGCATTGCATTATAGAGAACCTGAACTTTTCAGGACTTCAATGACTGCAGAAGACGCGAAGATACTGGTTGTTGATGATAACTCAGTTAATCTTCGTGTTATGGAAGGCTTGCTGATGCCTTACGGAATTAAGCCTACTTGTGTGGAAAGCGGAATTGCTTCTATAAGATGTGCCGAGCGTATGAAGTTCGATATAATATTTATGGATCATATGATGGCGGATATGGACGGATATGAGGCTATGAATAGGATCCATTCGATTGAAGGCTGCGAGAACGTACCGGTTATAGTTTTTACAGCAAATGCTTTAAGCGGAGCAAGGCAGGAGTACATTAAAATGGGCTTTGATGACTTTATTGCAAAGCCTGTAAGTCCTGTGGATATAGATAATGTCTTGAGAAAATTCTTACGGGAAGAGCTTATTAATGAGAATTAGAGCCGGTCTCGTTGATTAAGAAATGGAGGATCGTTATGCCGTACTGGGTTGTTGTTGTTGATGATGATGTAGTTAATCTTAAGATGGCGGGGCAGATTCTTTCAAAAAGCAATATGAGAGTATCTGCAGTTAAGTCGGGAGAAGCATTGCTTGAATTTATGGCGGATAATAATCCCGATCTTATCCTTCTTGATATTATGATGCCGGGTATGGACGGATTTGAGACTCTGAAGAAATTAAGGGTTCTTGAGAGCGTAAAAAGAGAGAAAAATGCCCAGGTTAATGAAGTGCCGGTAATCTTCCTTACCGCAAATGAGAACGAAGAATCGGAGACCATGGGACTGAAGCTTGGAGCAATGGACTTTATTAAGAAACCGTTTGTTCCGGAAGTTCTGGTGTTGCGTGTACGACACACTATAGAGCTTGTTAATCTTCAGCGCGACCTTGAAACAGAAGTTGAGAAGAAGACCAGAGAGAATGAACGATTGTCTCTTCATGTGGTAGAGACTCTGGCAGATGCCATTGATGCGAAAGATACATATACCAACGGTCACTCGGGACGCGTGGCTGATTATTCGAGAGAAATCGCAAAGCGTTTTGGTTATACAGTCAAGCAGCAGAATGATATATACATGATGGGACTTCTTCATGATGTAGGTAAAATCGGTGTTCCCGATGCGGTTATCAATAAGCCCGATAAGCTTGATGATGAAGAATATGCCATGATTAAGAATCACCCTGTTATGGGTGCCAGAATATTAAAGAATATTAAGGAGATGCCGGGCCTTGTTACGGGAGCAAGATGGCATCACGAGAGATTTGACGGAAAAGGATATCCTGACGGATTGTCCGGTGAAGATATTCCTGAAGAGGCACGTATAATCGCGGTTGCGGATGCGTATGATGCGATGACGAGCCACAGAAGTTACAGAAGAGCCCTCCCGCAGGAAGTAGTCAGGGGAGAAATACTTAAGGGTAAGGGAACTCAGTTCGATCCGAGATTCGCGGATGTCATGATTGAAATGATAGATGGGGATACTGAGTACAGAATGCAGGAAGACGGCAGCGAGAGAGTATAGATATAGGGGGACATATGCAGAAGGACAATATAACTCGGAAGTTATTTGAATCGACACATCTTATGGTGCTTTTAAGCTATTCATTGTTCTCAATCATATTAATCGGCGAAACGATTATTATGAAGTGGGAATTATGGGCGATTCCGCTTGTCGTTATAAGCAATATCATGTCATGGATCATGCATATAAGGAACAGTGTTCCTACAAAAGCCCGTACCTGGATATATGCGGTTCTTATGATGGGAACTTTTTTCTTTTACGGAATACATCCGACCAGTACATACGATATCGCGGGTGTTATGTGCGCGATACTTATACTGTATACAAGAGCTGATGATGAAGGATTGCTTACACTTGCTCTTATAACTTATTACATAACATTCGGTTACGACGTATTGATAATGTTACAGGATCTGTCAATCTGGGATGCGCTCCTGGTGACAAGAACGATGCTTCACATCTTTCTTGTCGGAATGGTATGGTGGGTTGCCCGTTCCGTTGTAAGGAAGTGGTATACGACCCTTCATCAGACAGAGAAAGAGATAAATGAGCTTCGCGATGCAACCAAGCGAATGGATGACTTCATGGTTAATATTTCCCATGAGATTCGCACGCCTATGAATGCGGTTGTAGGCTTGTCGTCTGTTATGGTTAAGGAAACCAAGAACAAAAGGCAGCGCGAGAATATGGAGAAAATCCTCGATGCAGGCCATCGCGTATCCACGCAGATAAGCGATATCTTAGACCATACCGAGCTTGATATGGGCCGCCTTGCGGTAACAGATGAAGTCTATATGATGTCGTCCGTGATTAATGATATTATCACCAAGGTAGCGCCTATTAATAATGACAGACTCGAGCTTATGTTCTATGTCAATCCGTCGGTGCCTTCATCTATGTATGGTGATGTCGACAAGATCAAGAAGATTATCTGGCACCTTGTAACCAATGCCCTTAAGTTTACGGCAGACGGTGGCGTATATGTTAATATAAAAGCGCCAAGAAGAGAGTATGGCGTTAACCTTCAGATAGAAGTTCTCGATACCGGTGTCGGAATGAGCGAGGATGAGATAGAGAAGGCATTTGAACTTTTCTATCAGTCGAATTCGGGACGTACGCGTTCTGCGGGTGGTCTCGGCTTGGGACTTGCGATTGTGCAGGGATTTGTTAAGGCAATGGGCGGATTCCTTACTATAGAGAGTGAACTTGGTGTGGGAACGAGAGTGTTGATCAGTATTCCGCAGCAGGTAGAAGATTCCACACCTTGTGTGGTAATCGATAATCCGGACAGACTCTGTGTTGCGGGATTTATAAGATTTGTGACTATTCCTCATCCTGTTGTAAGAGAATATTATAATGCGATGGTTAATAACCTGTCACAGGAGCTTAAGGTTCCGTTCAGATGGGTGGACAGCCTTGAAGAATTAAAGAAACTTCGCGGAGTATATAAGCTTTCTCATATAATCGTGGGCGAGTCGGAATATGCGGAGTACAGAGAATACCTTGATTCAATTAAGGATGAAGTTGAGATACTTGTATTTGCCAAGAGTACATTTGAGATTGATGAGCAGTCGGGCTTCACGCTTTTGAAGAAGCCGCTGTCTACATTCTCGATTCTCAATATCGGCGAAGCGAGAGAGGCTAAGAACGAGGAGCATCATATTATGCTTAACGGCGTAAGAGCTCTCGTTGTAGATGACGAACCGATGAATATCTTCGTAGCCAAGGATATCCTGGAAGAATACGGAATGATAGTTTCTTCTGCAGAATCGGGTATGGAATCCATTAATATGTATGAGAAGGAAGATTTTGATATTATCTTCATGGACCATATGATGCCGAAGATGGACGGTATAGAAGCGATGAAGCGTATAAAAGCGCTTAAGAAGGACTTGAATCGTGAGACTGTAATTGTTGCGCTTACTGCAAATGCAGTCAGTGCTGCTAAGGAAATGTTCATTGCGGAAGGCTTTGACGGATTCATCCCTAAGCCTATAGAGATTGCAGACTTCGAGCGAGTAATGAAGCATGTGCTTCCGGCATCGCTTGTTAAGAAGAATGTAAACGGTGAGAGACGTCCGGTTACAGAAGAGGATCTTGTTACTGAGAAGAGCAAGTATGATGAGCTTACGGCATTTGGAGTAGATACAACGGTCGGATTAAAGTATTGCCGAAATGACGAGCAATTCTACGAATCACTTCTTGGCGAGTATGCAAAGAGCCATGATATTAAGAAAGCTGCAATGGAAGAAGCGTATAATGCTGAAAATTGGACAGAATATGCAATTCATGCGCATGCAATTAAGAGTACATCAAAGATGATTGGAGCCACAGAGCTTTCTGAGCTTGCAAGAACCCTGGAGGAAGCAGGAAAAGCGGGACGAGGTCAGGTAATAATAGACTCTTACGAGAGATTTAACGCAGATTATGATGAGCTTACCGATATAATTAAGAAACTTACCGGGATGAATGAAGAAGAGAATGAATCAGATGTCTTGGAGTTTGCACCGGAAGACAGCGAGGTTCTGGAATTTGAGCCCGCAGGGACCGGTGACGTGATTGAATTTGCTCCGGAGGGAAATGACAATGATTAAATGGATTAATGATTATATATCGGATGACCGTCTTGAATTACGTTATCGTATGTTTGCCGTTGTATCTTCTGTTGCGCTTTTTTGCTTTTATCTTATAATCCTGTCACGAGTTGTAACCGGTAATTATAAGGCGGCAGGAATTGAAGCAATCGGGGCACTTATCTTTACGGGACTTGTCCTGTGGGGGATTAAAAAGGGCAGACAGGAAATGGCGGCGAGGCTTATCTGTGCAATTATAGTATTTCTTGTAATGCCGTTTTCATACTTTTTTGTCGGCGGAATATTAAACGGTATGATAATAGGCTATGTAATAGCCACGATGTATATAAGTATTATTCTTGAGGGACTTGTAAAATGGATATTTGTAGGTCTTCAGGCACTGATTACCGCAGGGTGCTTCTATATCGATTATTCGGGAAGAGTTGCTGCCAACGAGATTGTTTCTGTAAGGGAATTTGTCGTTGCATTCCTTTCCGTATTTCTTATAAGCCTGGTAGTTACCTTAATCGTTGAATTCCAGAACAGGATGAATGCGATTGAAAGAGAGCGCTCGCGTATAAGAGCGGATGAGATTGAAGCTTTAAACAGATCTCAGAATCAGTTCTTCTCAAGTATGAGTCACGAGATTCGTACACCGATTAACACGATCATCGGTCTTAACGAAATGACACTTCGTGAGGAAATATCGGATGAGGTTGCGGAGAACTCAAAGAATATCCAGTCAGCAAGTAAGATGCTTCTTCATATCATTAATGATATTCTTGATATGTCCAAGCTTCGCTCGGGTAAGATGGAACTTACACCTTCTGCATATGCAACGGGCGATATGCTTTCGGAAATTGTAGGTATGATCTGGATACGTGCAAAAGAGAAAAAGCTCGACTTTCATATTAATGTAGATCCGATGCTTCCGATGGTACTTTATGGTGATGAAGTAAGAATCAAGCAGGTGTTGATCAATCTTCTTACCAATGCGATCAAGTATACCAAGACGGGTTCCGTTACTTTATCGGTTCAGTACGATAAGAAAAGTGATAAAAGCGCAGAAGTAACATACACCGTGGAAGATACAGGTATGGGTATCAGGAAAGAAAGTATTCCTTATCTGTTTACGGCGTTTAAACGCGTTGATGAAGATTCCAATAAGTATATTGAAGGAACGGGGTTGGGACTTTCAATAGTTAAGGAATTCGTTGAAATGATGAGGGGACGTATAAGCGTCAACTCTGTATACACACAGGGTTCAACCTTTGTTGTAACAATTCCTCAGGGAATTGAGGATGAAAGAGCAGTAGGAGAACTTAATCTTGAAGGGCGTCACAGTAACGGCGTAAGAAAGCACTACAGAGTTTCGTTTGAAGCACCGGACGCGAAAATCCTTGTTGTTGATGATTCAAGGGAGAATCTTCTTGTTGTATCGAAGCTTCTTCGCGAGACCAAGGTGCAGGTGGATACTGCGGACAGCGGAAAAGAAGCTTTAAATAAGACGCTTGAAACTGCATATGATTTGATCTTGATGGATCATCAGATGCCTGAAATGGACGGCATCGAATGTATGCATAAGATACACGAGCAGCTCGGAGGCCTCTCAAAGGAAGCAAAAATCCTTGTGCTTACAGCAAATGCGGAATCCGAGCGTCGCGAGATATATGCCCGTGAAGGCTTTGACGGTTACCTGATCAAGCCTGTAAGCGGTGAACTTCTTGAATCTGAAGTGTCCAAGAAGTTACCGCAGAACAAGGTAAGATTCATGTCGGATATGGCTGCACATACCATAGAAGGACGGGAGAATAAGACAGAGAGAAGAGGAAAGCGTATACCTATTATGATTACATCGGAGAGTGTATGCGATCTTCCACGTAATCTTACAACCGGTGTCGATTGTGAGCTTATACCTTATCACGTTAAGACTGCGGCAGGAGATTTCCTTGACGGAATTGAGGCGGAAGCAAGAGGACTTCTTTCATATATGGCAGACGGAAGGACGGATGCGAAGTCCGATGAGCCTTCTGTTGCGGAGTATGAGAGATTTTTCGCGGAATGTCTTATGCGTTCCAACAGAGTTATACACATAGCGATGTCAAGCAAAGTCGGCAAGGGATGTGATAATGCAATAGAGGCATCGAAGAGTTTCGATAATGTAGTGGTTGTTGACAGCGAGCATTTATCAAGCGGAATGGGTATTATGGTGCTCGAAGCGATTTCGCTTGCGGGAAGCGGTCTTAGTACCGAGCAGATTGTTGAAAAGCTCAATGACTTAAAAGATAAAATCAGGACAAGCTTTATTGTATCTTCTACCGAGTATCTTGCAAGAGCGGGCAGAATCAATCAAACAGTTAACAGTATTGCCAAGGCATTCTTATTCAGACCGGTGCTCATCTTAAGGAAAGGCAAGATGGCTGTAGGCAAGGTCTTCTTCGGTGAAGAGGAGGTTTCGATTAAGCGTTATATAAGCCATGTATTGAATGTTATGGCACCGATCGATACCAAGCGTGTATTTGTTACACATGCGGGACTTTCGGTCGATGAGCTTAAAATGATTGAAGAAGAGATAAGAAGCAAAATCAACTTTGAACAGGTGATCTTCCAGAAGGCATCTTCCGCGATAACTGCCAACTGCGGACCGGGAACAATGGGAGTATTATTCAGAGTTAAGTAGTTACGGAGAAGTTATGCATATACCGAAGTCTGAAAGCAACGAACTTGATATTCTGACATTTGAGGAGGCTTTGAAAGAGCATCCTGAAAGCAGTGATTATGATAGAGATAAATGGCTTTATGTGCCGAATTTTTACTCGGAGTACAGGTATATACTCGGTACAAAGGGGGAAAAACCGCTTATAACGATAGGTATTAACCCTTCTACCGCAGAGCCCGATAATCTTGACAATACGTTAAAGTCAGTAGAGAGAATAGCCCATGGAAACGGATTTGATTCGTTCATTATGTTTAATGTGTATGCCGAGCGAGCCACGAATCCGGATGATATGGATAAGGTCTTTAATGAAAAGCTCCATAATGAGAATATGAAAGCATTCAGATTCGTGCTGGAGCATGCCGGTAATAAGCCTTCTGTCTGGGCCGCATGGGGCGCGATTATAGAGAAACGCTCTTATCTTAAAACCTGCGTTGCGGATATGGTTAGAATCGGTAATGAGTATAATGCCGCATGGTATAAGGCGGGAGCTGTGTCTAAGGCGGGTCATCCGCATCATCCGCTGTATCTTAAGAAAGATGAGCGGTTGGAGCTTTTTGACATGGATACTTATCTTATGTAATTGACCGTGAAATCAGTGGTTGATATAATTATATTAAGGACTGAAAAAGTTAAAAAACTATATTAAGCGAAGGAGATATATAATGAGAACTATTGGAACAGTGGCAAGAGGCGTAAGATGCCCTATTATTCGTGAAGGGGATGATATTGCCAGGATTACGGCAGATGCGATCATCGAAGCGTGGAAGGATGCAGCGATAATACCGCATGATAGAGATATTGTTGCAGTTACCGAATCCGTTGTTGCAAGAGCACAGGGTAATTATGCAACAGTAGATCAGATTGCTCAGGATGTTAGAGAGAAGACCGGCGGCAATACGGTTGGAATCGCTTTCCCGATTCTGTCGAGAAACCGTTTCTCCATACTTCTTAAGGCTATGGCAAGAGGCTGCAAGAAAATAGTTCTTCTTCTTTCATATCCGTCTGATGAAGTCGGTAATCACCTGGTTGATTGGGATAAGGTGGACGCTGCGGGAGTTAATCCTTATTCGGATCTTCTTAATCTCGATGAATTCAGAGCAAAGTTCGGTAAGACCGTTCATCCTTTTACGGGTGTTGACTACATTGATTTCTATTCGGAGATTATAAGAAGCGAAGGCTGCGAAGTTGAGATGCTCTTCGGCAATAATGTAAGAGTATTGAAGGATTATACTGATGCTGTTATTACCTGCGATATTCATACAAGAGCAAGAAGTAAGCGACTTCTTAAGGAAGCGGGCGTTAAGACGGTACTCGGAATGGATGATATTCTTAATGCGCCGGTTGACGGAAGCGGATATAACGAAAAGTATGGTCTTCTTGGTTCTAACAAGGCTACGGAAGAGAAAGTTAAGCTCTTCCCACGTGATTGTAACAATGTAGCGGAAAGAATATCCCATCTTCTTTTTGAGGCATCGGGTAAGCAGATTGAAGCGATGGTATACGGCGACGGAGCCTTTAAAGATCCGGTCGGTAAGATTTGGGAACTTGCGGATCCTGTTGTATCACCGGGTTATACGAAGGGGCTTGAGGGAACTCCGAATGAGCTTAAGCTTAAGTACTTAGCCGATAATGATTTTGCGGACTTGAACGGAGATGCCCTTAAAAAGGCAATCGAGGAGCGTATTAAGGCGAAGACAAGCGAGAGCCTTGTGGGTAATATGGTTTCGGAAGGAACAACCCCAAGACAGCTTACAGATTTAATCGGTTCTTTGTGTGACTTAACCTCGGGTTCCGGCGATAAAGGAACACCGATTGTATATATACAGGGTTATTTCGATAACTATACCACAGAATAATAATTGAATATACGACATAAAAAAGCCTCGGATTAACCGAGGCTTTTTGATATGCAATTTATGCTTTTCCGTCAGAACCAAGTACGTTTACGATTTTGCGAGCTACCATGTCTTTTACGGCCTGGCGAGCCGGCTTTAAGTACTGGCGAGGATCGAAGTGATCCGGATGCTCTGCAAAGTACTTTCTGATGTTACCTGTCATTGCAAGACGGATATCGGAATCGATATTGATCTTACATACTGCAAGCTTAGCAGCTTTTCTTAACTGATCTTCAGGAATACCGATTGCATTCGGCATGTTGCCGCCGTACTTGTTGACCATCTCTACGAACTCCTGCGGAACTGAAGAAGAACCGTGAAGAACGATAGGGAAACCAGGGAGACGCTTGATGCATTCCTCAAGTACGTCGAAACGAAGTGGAGGCGGAACAAGAATGCCCTGCTCGTTTCTTGTGCACTGTTCAGGACGGAACTTATATGCTCCGTGAGAAGTACCGATAGCGATTGCGAGTGAATCACAGCCTGTTCTGTCAACGAACTCTTCAACTTCTTCAGGACGGGTGTAGCTTGACTTTCCAACTTCAACTACAACTTCGTCTTCAACACCTTCAAGTGTACCGAGCTCTGCCTCAACTACTACGCCGTGAGCGTGAGCATACTCAACAACCTGCTTGGTTATCGCGATATTCTCTTCGAAAGGTTTGGATGATGCATCAATCATAACGGATGTGAATCCGCCGTCGATACAAGACTTGCAAAGTTCGAATGAATCGCCGTGGTCTAAGTGAAGACAAATCGGGATATCAGGATGCTCGATAACTGCAGCTTCAACTAACTTTACAAGGTATGTGTGGTTTGCGTAAGCACGCGCTCCCTTACTAACCTGTAAGATAACCGGGCTCTTTAATTCATCAACAGCCTCTGTGATACCCTGGATGATCTCCATGTTGTTAACGTTAAATGCGCCGATTGCATAGCCCCCATCGTATGCTTTTTTGAACATTTCTTTAGATGTTACTAATGCCATTTAATATATCCTCCCATATATTAATATTATCGCCTATTGATAATTGTACTTATTATTTTGGAAATAGTCAAACATTTATATTGATTATTTTAACAAACAATAATATAATAATAATGTGAACCGTGGTTCACGAGAAGGAGGTTTATATGGCTGAAGCGAATAACAAGAAAAAGGAATTGTGGCGAACAGTTAAGTTTGCACTTTTCTCTGTAAGTGCAGGGGTTATAGAGGCTGTAACCTTCACACTTTTGAATGAATTTACACATTTAAACTATTGGATATGTTACTTAACGGCCCTTGTTTTGTCGGTGCTCTGGAATTTTACGTTAAACAGAAAGTTTACTTTCCAGTCTGCCAATAACGTGCCGATAGCAATGCTTAAGGTTGCGGGATATTATGCAGTGTTTACGCCTGTAACAACTCTTTTGGGTAATTATCTCGTAGAGGAATTGCTTTGGAACGAGTATCTGGTTACAGGATTAAATATGCTTTTAAATTTCACGACAGAATACATATTTGACAGATTTGTCGTGTTCGGCAAGACAATAGATACCAATGATAGGGCGAAGAAGAAGGAGGAAGAGAGTAATGGCATATAACGGATTTGCAATAGACGAATATTTGGACGCTGATAAGGTGACGCGTCAGCTTGATGAACTTATCAAGAAGCCTGTATACACGGTAAGAGCAGCAGAACTTAAGAGATACGAAGAAGAGTATTTTGAGAAAAGGTGCGCAAAATCCAAGGAAATGATTACCGAAGCAAAAAACGTAATTCCGGGAGGCGTACAGCATAACCTTGCATTTAACTACCCGTTCCCACTTGTAATTACCAAGGCAGAGGGTGCCAAGTTATACGATATAGACGGTAACGAGTATTATGATCTTTTACAGGCAGGCGGACCTACAGTACTTGGAAGCAATCCTGAGGTAGTAAGAAATCAGGTTATAGATTTACTTAATACATGCGGACCTTCAACAGGACTTTTCCATGAATTTGAATATAAGCTTGCTAAGAAAATCTCTGATTCGGTAGGTTCTGTAGAGATGTTCAGAATGCTCGGGTCGGGAACTGAAGCCTGCATGGTTGCAGCAAGAATCGCGCGCCTTAAGACAGGACATAAGAATATTTTAAAGATGGGTGGAGCTTATCACGGCTGGTCAGATCAGCTGGCTTACGGTATAAGAATTCCGGGCACCAAGGGATTACAGAGTAAGGGCGTTCCGAACTTTGTATTTAAGCATACAGATGAATTCTTCCCGAACGATCTTCATGACCTTGAGAAGAAGCTTAGAAAGAATCAGCTTACAGGTGGTACTGCAGCAGTATTTTTGGAGCCTGTAGGACCGGAATCGGGTACACGTCCTGTATCCAAAGAATTTGTTAAGGGCGTTGAGCGCCTTGCACATAAATACGGTGCACTTCTTGTATTCGATGAAGTTGTAACCGGATTCAGAATCGGAATGAGCGGAGCGCAGGGCTTCTTCGGAGTAGACCCTGATCTTACGGTATTCGGTAAGGTTATAGCAGGCGGATATCCGGGAGCCGGCGGAATAGGAGGACATAAGGATTGTATGGCTCATATGGGAGCAGGCCTTGATGCTTCGGGTAAGAAGATTGCAAAAGCTCTTTGCGGCGGAACTATGGCAGCAACACCGATTTCCTGTGTTGCGGGTTATTATACATTATGTGAGATTGAGAAGACCAATGCCTGCGAGAAGGCAGGACGCATGGGCGACAGATTAACGAAGGGCTTGCAGGAACTTATACGTAAGTATGACCTTCCGTTTGTTGCTTTTAACCAGGGATCGATCTGTCACTTGGATAATGCCGGAACAATGCACTTCTATATTGACTGGAAAAAGCTTTGGAAGGTGCCTGAAGTATTGAAGCAGACAGATATCAGAAGAAAAGAGATGGAGCATATCGGTGCGGCATATACTGCGGAAGGAATCATAACCCTTGCGGGAACAAGACTTTACACATCCGCGGCATATGATGAGGCGATGATTGATGATGTACTTTCAAGATTCGACCGTGTATTTGCCAAGGTAGGAGTAATGGGAGAATAACCATGTACAGTGAAAAAGAAGCAAGAGAGATTCTTGTCAAAGCAGGACTTGAACTTGTAAGAACAGGTCTTATTGCAAGAACCTGGGGGAATATAAGTGCAAGAATTTCCAATGAAGAATTCATTATAACACCGAGTGGAATCCCTTATGAAAGACTAACCGCAGATATGATGGTTAAGGTTAAGATAAGTGATCTAAGCTATGAGGGAGATATTAAACCATCGTCCGAAAAAGGCATACATGCCAAGGCATATCTTTACAGGAAAGATGTAAACTTTATAATCCATACGCATCAGACATATGCGACAGCATTAAGTGTTACATATATTGATATGGATATTGAAGATGCTGAAATGAAGTCGGTACTTGGTGATAAGCTTGTAACAAGTAAGTACGGAATGCCTTCAACCAAGAAGCTTATGAGAAATGTTGAAGATGCGATAGTTAAAAATCCGGATGCCAACAGTATTCTCCTTATGAATCACGGCACACTCTGTATGGGACACGATTACGACTCGGCGTTTACAATAGCGAGCGCACTTGAAGAGCTGGCAGAAAAAATGGTCAACCGCAAGCTTAAGCCCGAGAGTCGTGAAAATGACGCGGATGGTAAGAGCCTAACAATAAAAGAGGCGGCTATATCTGTGGCGGAGGAAAATGTTAAAGGCAGATTTATCTCATTCAATGATGATAGAAATGTCAGTATATTGAGTTCGATTATAGACAACAATGTCCATCTTCTTGATGATTATGTGCAGATAGCCGGAACAAATATAAGGACTATTGAGGTTGGAATTGCAGACTGTAATAATGAGGCAGCGAGAAGCAGACTTGGCAAGAAAATTAAAACTGCGCTTAATAATTCCACAGTAGTATTTATAAAAGGCATCGGTGCCCTTATAGCGGCACCGACGGAGGACGATGCTAAGGCAGTCGGAATGATACTTGATAAGTATGCACTTACAAGATTGTACGCAGCCGGAAATGAAGCAGTACATAAGCTTGGCTTCTTAGATGCGATAATCCAAAGATTTGTATATGTAAAAAAGTATTCCAAGAAAGCAAAGGGAAAATAGATGTTACAGAAGCTTAAGGAAGAAAAGCTTAGGGAAATACTTGAAAAAGGAAGCAAAGAATTTGCTGAAAAAGGCTTCGAAAGAGCATCGATGAAGAATATCGCAAAAAGTGCGGGTATAAGCGTGGGGGTTTTGTACAAGTACTATGAAAACAAAGACGATTTCTTTAACGCATGCCTTGAAGATAGTCTCAAAGTGCTGTCAGAAAAGATGGAAGAATTCATTTCCTGGGAGATTACCCCGAGAGAAAGAATAGAACGACTTCTTCATCTGGTACTGGAATTTTCGCGAGAGAATCCGGATGCGGTTCGAATGTACCATGAGATCACATCAAGTTCTTTTACCGAGAAGGCTCGCAAACTTGCTACCCATATTGAGTCTATATCGGCGAAGACCTACCGTGATTATATGGCAGCACTTAAAGAGGCGAACTTATTAAAAGAAGATATAATTCCTGAAGCGGCTGCTTTCTTTTTTGATAACTGCTTGATGATGCTTCAGTTTTCATATAATGTTGATTATTTTGATGAAAGAAAGAAGCTTTATCTTGGCAGTGTATATGATAATGACGACGTGCTTATAAAGCAGATGATGCTGATGCTTGACGGAGCACTCTTAAGGAGGGATTAAGATGGCATATGTACTTTCATATGACATAGGAACTACCGGAGTTAAGACATGCCTATATAATGTTACGGACAAGATTGAATTTGTCGGTGCAAAAAAGCGCGATTATAAGTTATATATTTTAGATAACGGAGGCGCGGAACAGGATCCCGAAGAATGGTGGGAGGCAATGCGAATAACAACTTCTGCACTCCTTAAGAGTACGGAAATCTCACCTTCGGAAATTAAAGGCATTTCATTCTGTTCACAGATGCAGGGACTTGTGCTCGTAGATAAAGAAGGAAATGCGCTTCGCCGGGCAATGAGTTATATGGATCAGCGTGCGACCGAAGAGATTAAAAAGGGCATTGCTTATGGTATACAGATAGCCGGTGCCAATATATTTAAGCTTCTTAAAAGTCTCTATTTAACGGGTGCGGTTTCTTCGTCGGTTAAAGACCCTGTCTGGAAGTATAAGTGGGTGGAAGCTCATGAGAAGGACCTTTTCAAGAAAGTATATAAATGGCTCGACGTTAAAGAATATCTGCTTTTGCGTTGTACCGGTGAATTTGTAATGACAGAAGACAGCGCATATTCAACTTTTCTCTACTCAACAAGAAAGGGAAGCAAGGGTTGGCATAAGTCGCTTTGCAGGATATATGGTGTAAATCCGAATCACTTGCCGAAACTTATTAAGACTACAGACCTGGTCGGAGGCTTAACGGCTAAGGCGGCCGAAGAATTAGGACTTGCGGAAGCAACACCTGTATTCGGCGGAGGCGGGGATGCCACATTAATAGGAGTCGGTGCGGGATGCGTCAATCCGGGCGAAACTCATATTTATTGGGGAACCAGTGGATGGGTAAGCACTATAGTTGACAGACAGCTGGTTGATACAACTGCCATGATAGCAGCTATCGTAGGTGCGGAAGAGAATAAGTACAATTATTTCGCAGAAATGGAGACTGCGGGTAAGTGCATGGAATGGGTTAAGACCAATATTGCACGCGTAGACGGATTCGAAGAAATGATCGATATTGCGTTAAAAGCTCCTGCCGGTTCATCCGGAGTGCTCTTTACACCGTGGCTTCACGGTAACAGATGTCCGTTTGAAGACCCGACCGCATCGGGAATGTTCTATAATCTTAAGCTTGAGACAACAAGGAGCGATATCTTAAGATCCGTTATAGAAGGAGTTTGTTTCCATCTTCGCTGGATGCTTGAATGTGAAGATAAGAAGATTAAGACAAGTGACACGGTAAGATTTGTCGGTGGTGGTGCCGTGTCACACACAATTTGCCAGATCCTTGCCGATATCTTGGGAAGACCCGTAGAAGTTGTTGCAGACCCGCGCAATGTAGGTGCGGTTGGTGCCGCAGCAATCATAGGTGTCGGATTAAATAAGATTGATTCGTTATCCGAGGTAAGGAACTTCGTTCCTGTTGAAAGAACTTTTGAACCAAGGACGCAGGATAAGGAAAGATACGATAAAAACTACAGAGAATTTAAGATGCTTTACAAAGAAAATAAGCATATGTTCCATAAAATCGCTAAGATTCATTAAGAATAATACATACTACTAATTCCATACATATCATTTGCCCCTTCGCTTCTATTGAACGAAGGGGCAAAATGGTGTAAAATAAAGGGTACGGAGTTTTTATACCATGTAGGAGGATCTTACTGATGAAGACTATAAGAAGAATGGTATCTTGTATAGTTATATTAAGCCTTATTATTACGATGTTTGTGCCGAATTTTGCAGCTTCTGCAAATGCGGATTCGAGTAATAAGGTATTTTTGATGGATGTATATACATACGATGACCGAATCGACACCTGGACGAAAGGCTTTATACCGAAGGTTATTATTAATAACCCGCTTGAAAAGGTTAAAGTGGCTGATTTGACAATTAACTGGGAGAACGTTTCGGTTATTCCGGGATCTGAGAAGCTTGAATTCGGTGACGGAAGAAGCTGGATGGATCCGGATGAACCGTTATATCCGAGAACAAGATATTCCATAAGATATTCATTTGAAGTAACGGATCCTTCGATTTTTGAGGATATAACTGCAGTGCAGATTTACCTGGGACCTACCGCATCTCATGACAGCGGATATCAGGCTGCCGAGATGAGAATAGAAGGTCACAGAGTTTATGTTACTGCTTCCGCCAAGCCGTATAGCCTTGAGATTTCCAGGGCAGCATTACAGGCTGTAAGTGTTGAACCTGTATATAAAAAGGCTCTTCCGCAAAGCCTTACTCTTCTTAACGGAGCTCCTTTTTCATCCGGTACAATACAATGGTATTTCTTTGATAACGGTACAATCAAGACTGTAACAAATGCATCTTACATGGCAGATCCTGATCAGAATAAATACTATTATCTCAAGGTCAATTTGGTAGCGGGTAATTTGTTTGAGTTTAATACGACAGATCCATCATTCTATAACGGACAGCGGCCTGATGGCTTGAGCTTTTCCGTTAATGTTATAAAAGATTCAACCGGAGCGGGATATGAAGCTGAAGTTACGATAACCCGTATCGTACCTGAAGTTATAGAAGAGGATCTTAAGATTATATCCGAAATTACAGCGGAAACAGAGTTTTCTTTCGGAACGCAGGCAGTGGCATTGATTGCGGATGTAAGACCTTATCTTCCGAAAGCTCTTAAGGTTAAGTTGTACGGAACTGATGAGGAGGCAACAATTCCTTTTACATCAATTACTAATAATATTGATAACTGGCATATATATGCTGTATCGGGTAATGGTATCGGAGCGGAATTGAGCGATGCTGCGATAGTGCAGAAGGGCGATGATATCGAGTATGTTGCGATATATCCTTATTCAGCATTGCTTAGGGATATTGAAGAATCGGAATTAACCGATGTGTTCCATCTTATTGATACATACAGATATGACGTTGACTATCCGGGGGCAGCGGGACATGAAGAAGGATATGCGATAAGATTCACTGTTCGCCCTGTAAGTACATATAATGGTGCCGCTCAGGACGGATATCGCAATATGGATGTTCCTTCATTGAACTTTGTATATAACGGAGCAAATTGTATATATCAGGCTGTAGGACAGTGTGCAAATGCGATTGAGTGTGTTGTTAACCCGCTTTTGTTCGAATATGGAACAGATGTAGAGACTGCGTTTAATCCGGGATTTAATGTGTATGGAGTATGCTCTTCACAGCCGGGTATATATAAGGCAATTAATCAGGGAATTCAAGGATATACTGTAGATAGTGCAATCATATATAAGTATTTTAATCCGGAAGATTTGAAATACAATAAGATGCAGGTCGGATCAATAACGATTCTTACGCAGGTTCCGGAGACGGGTGCCGTTGCATCGGATGATGTAACCGTTGCTGCAAGTTACGATTATGAAAAAGGTCTTGATACTGCTAATGCCAAGCTTAGATGGACTCCCGAACCTATGTCGATTAACAGTAATTATGAAGAGTTTCTCGATGAAATGGTATATACAGCTATTGTAACTGTTCCGATAAGAAGAGGCTATACTTTTGAGAAAATACCGGGCATTAGCTTTAACGGACTTGAGCCTACAGAGGTTACGGTAACAGAAAAAGAACTTATTATAAAATATGTTTTCCCTGAAACCGAGCCTGAGTATTGGATAGATGAACATGGTGCATGCAGAAAGAAGATCTACTTTACAACACCTAAGCCTTACGCGGGAATGCAGATTCCGGATAAGGTAATCTTCTCAGACACCTGTTCTAAGATGGTTAAGATTAAAGAGATTAAATGGTACGAGAATTCAACGGAAGTTGCGGAAGGCACTTTTAAGAAGGGTGCAAGATACACACTTTCACTAATACTTGATATGTCACAGGCCGGTGTTAAAGCAAGCCTTGGCAATATCGAGCAGCTTATCGGTACTCCGGATTATGTAACACATGCATATGTAAGCAGTGAGACAGGACTTTTGACGATCAACTTTGATTTCGGTACTTGCGAAAGCGCTGAAGTAAGCAGGGTTAGAGATTGTGTTGTGACGCTTCCCGATAACATTACATATGAGATGTTTATCAATATGCTTGATACGACGCATTATACGGAACTTGTTATGGCGGACGGAAGCGTTACCGTTACACCGATTGCGCCGGGATATAAGCCTGACAATCAGACGGTTAAATATGATACCTTCTCTGCGGCATATCACGCAAAGTATATAGGCGCTTTGGAATTTGATGAGACAAGCAAGGCTGAGCAGGTATTTACATTCGATGCTTTGGTTGATTTAAGACCGATGGGCGGAGACAGAGAGGAATATATAACGCTTACGGTAATCGTACCGGGTGAAGCTTGCCTTGTTACATTTGATGCTAACGGCGGACGTTATTTTGGCGCTGCTTCTATGGAGGTTGAAGCGGGAACATCGTATGGATTTACCTATTCCGCATCGGATTATTCACGCGAAGGATACCTGTTTGCAGGATGGTATACCACGGCAAACGGCGGAACAAGAGTATATTCATCATCGATAGTTACTGAGAATACTACACTTTATGCTCATTGGGTAAAAGTTTTTACCGGTAAGGTATATAATGTGACTGCAGTGTCGTCTGCTAAGTCTACGCTTACAGTTACACCTAAGCACCCTGCGACCAAGATTGCAGGTTATGAGGTTTCTGTTTCTTACGACGGAAAGAACTGGGAGACTTCTTCCTTTACGGGAGATTCCGTTATGCTTACAGGTTTAAAGACAGGTGCTGTATATGTTAAGGTACGCGCATACAGAATCGATTCTGCGGGTAAGCGAGTATATGGTGCTTATTCATGGCCTAAGAAGGTTAACGTTCAATAATTTCTTGTATTTTATTAAAGCTTATATTATAATTTTTAAGAAATTGCAGTAAGAAAGGCGTGACAATATGCTTGATATCAAAAGAATAAGAGAAAATCCGGAAGAAGTTGCGGCAGCGTTAAAGAAGCGTAATCTTGACGTTGATTTTACCGAGCTTCTTACACTTGATAAGGATAGAAGAACTCTTCTTCAGTCGGTTGAAGAGAAGAAGAATGACAGGAATATTACCTCCAAGAAGATTCCTGTAATGAAGAAGAATGGTGAAGACGTAACGGCCGAGTTAGAGAGGATGAAGAAGGTCGGCGACGAGATAGCCGAAGAGAACGATAAGGTTCGCGAGATTGAAGAGAAGATTAAGTATATCTTGGACAGACTCCCTAATATTCCTGCTGATGACGTTGTTGCAGGCGGCAAGGAGAATAATAAGGTAGTTAAGACTTTCGGCGAGAAGCCAACCTTTGATTTTGAGCCTAAGAATCATGTGGATCTTTGCAAGATGCATAATTTAATCGATTATGAGCGCGGAGTTAAGATCGCGGGCGAAGGTAGCTGGTTATATACAGGTAAGGGTGCAATCTTAGAGTGGGCACTTCTTAATTTCTTTATAAGAGAACATATTAAAGATGGATATAATTTTATCCTTCCACCGCATATGTTAGGCTATCAGTGCGGCTATGTAGCAGGTCAGTTCCCTAAGTACGTTGAAGAAGACTACTGGATTGACGGCGGTCCTAATGAGAAGGGCAACTTCTTACTTCCTACAGCTGAGACAGCACTTGTTAATATTCATAGAGATGAGATACTTAAAGAAGAAGAACTTCCGAAGAGATATTTTGCATATACACCATGCTTTAGACGTGAAGCAGGCTCAAGCCGTATCGAAGAGCGCGGTATGGTAAGAGGACATCAGTTCAATAAGGTAGAGATGGTTCAGTATGCACATCCGGATCACTCGGAAGAAGCATTTGATGAGCTTTTAAAGAAGGCTGAGAGCTTAGTACAGAAGCTCGGACTTCATTATCAGTTATCAAAGTTAGCAGCCGATGATTGTTCATTCTCAATGGGAAGAACCTGTGATATAGAGATTTGGATTCCTAGTATGGGTATCTATAAGGAAGTAAGTTCTGTATCCAACGGATATGATTATCAGGCAAGAAGAGGTAATATAAGATTCAGAGATTCTGAGGGCAAGATGAGATTCGTTCATACACTTAACGGATCGGGACTTGCAACAAGCCGTGTATTACCTGCAATCGTTGAGCAGTATCAGCAGGCGGACGGTTCGATTGTTGTGCCTGAAGTATTGCGTCAGGACGTAGGTACAGACATTATTAAATAGTTATCACTTGGCCACTTTTATGCACGGTTAACATAAAAGTGGCTATTTTATAATTCACATTTAATAAATGGAGGAATGAATGAAAAAGAGGATAATAGCCGTTGTCATGATACTTACAATGATTATTATGTGCATGACGGCGTGTAAAAAGAAGGAGACCGCATCGGGTAACGCGGAGCCTGTCGAAGAGACGGAAGCAGCACCTAAAGTGGATATGCCGCCTCCGACAGTAGCCAATCGTATAGATCCGAAAGTTAAGGTTAGAGGAATTTATGTAACGGGCGCAATGGCAGGAAAAGATGCACTCGATAACCTTATTGAGCTTTGTGATAATACGGATCTTAATGCAATGGTTATTGATGTTAAGGATGACGGCGGAAATATAACTTATGATATGGACCTTGATATGGTCAAAGAAGTAGGGTCTGTTCATGCTTATGTTAAGGACATGCCTGCGCTTTTAAAAAAGCTCCATGAACATGATATCTATTGTATTGCAAGAATCGTATGCTTTAAGGATCCTTGCCTGGCAAAAGCCCGTGATGACCTTGCACTTAAGCTTCCTACGGGCGAGCCTATCGTAGACGGACATGGCAATGCTTTTGTTAACCCGTATAAGCAAGAAGTGTGGGAATATATCGTGCAGGTTGCTAAAAAAGCGATTGAAGTGGGTTTTGATGAAATCCAGTTTGACTATGTGCGCTTCCCAATCGGTGAAGACGCAGATAATGCGGATTACGGGGTAAATACCAGAAAGTATACGCGAATTAAGTGTATATCTGCTTTCTTTACATATTGTGAGACGGAATTCCATAAGGGCGGAATAATCTTCGGTGCGGATCTTTTCGGAACGATTATCGGAAGTGCTCTGGATGAACAGGCGACAGGTCAGATGTATAAGGATATCGCGATTAAAGCAGACGTCGTATGCCCTATGATATATCCGTCGCATTATGCAAACGGTAATTTCGGAATTGAAGTCCCTGATGCATATCCGTATGAAGCAATACTCGGCGCATTGGGCCGTTCAACGAAGGCATTATCCGGAATATCGGAAGAAGCAAGGGCGTATGTTCGCCCGTGGCTTCAGTCATTTACGGCATCCTGGGTTGAGGGACACATTGAATATGATTTGGCAGCTATAAAAGCACAGATTCAGGCGGTATATGATGCAGGATACGAAGAGTGGATTTTATGGAATGCATCGAATAAATACACCTACGAATAGTTGATTTTTTTCGTATAAATGGTAAAATATTCAACGGTGCGTACAGTTGACGCAACTATTTATTCTTGAAAGGGATACAAGAAATGAACAAGTTTAAATCGTTCTTGAAAAAGAAGAACATCATATTCTCTGCAAAGAGATATGGAATCGATGCACTTGGCGCGATGGCGCAGGGATTATTTGCATCACTTTTAATCGGTACTATCATTAAGACAATCGGCCAGCAGGCAGGGATTGAATTGTTAGTAACAATCGGTACTTATGCGATGTCAGCAGCAGGCCCTGCAATGGCAGTTTCCATCGGATGGGCATTACAGTGTCCTCCTCTTGTGCTTTTCTCACTTGCTGCGGTAGGCGTGTGTGCAAACGCATCGGAGGTTGCCGGAGCCGGCGGACCGCTTGTAGTATTAATTGTTACGATATTTGCTTCCGAGTTCGGTAAGCTCGTATATAAAGAGACTAAGATAGATATTATTGTTACGCCGTTTGTTACGATTTTCGTAGGTGTAGGCCTTGCACTTTGGTGGGGACCTGCAATCGGATGGGCTGCATCTGAATTCGGTCAGCTTATCATGCTTGCAACCAAGCTTCATCCGTTCTTAATGGGTATTGTGGTTTCCGTACTTGTAGGTATTGCACTTACACTTCCTATAAGTTCAGCTGCAATCTGTGCGGCTCTTTCGTTAACAGGTCTTGCGGGCGGTGCTGCACTTGCAGGATGTTGTGCTCAGATGGTTGGCTTTGCGGTTCTTTCATTTAAGGAGAATAAGTGGGGCGGCCTTGTTGCTCAGGGAATCGGTACATCAATGCTTCAGATGGGTAACATTGTAAGAAAGCCTATCGTATGGCTTCCTGCAATTATTGCATCAGCAATAACCGGACCTATCGCAACATGTTTCTTTAAGTTAGAGATGAACGGCGCTGCAATTTCTTCAGGTATGGGTACCTGCGGACTTGTAGGCCAGATCGGTGTATACACAGGCTGGGTTAACGATGTTGCAGAAGGTGTTAAGGCAAGCATTACAGCATTTGATGTCGCAGCCCTTATAGTTATAAGCTTCATTCTTCCGGCAGTAATTACCGGAGTAATCGGTATGATCTTCAGAAAGTTCGGGCTTATCAAAGACGGCGACCTTAAGCTTGACTTATAAATTGCCGGGGCTTTCCGTAAGAGAGCTTTTATAACGGAATAATGATTTAAAGAGCGGGTATTCCCGCTCTTTTTTATTGTCCCGATTAATGGACTATGCTCATGTTAGAATATGTTATAATCATTATATAAAAGCTCGACACGGAAAGGAGATTTAACTTTGAAGATTATACATACCGCCGACTGGCATCTGGATTCGAAGCTTAATGCACTGCCTGCGGATAAGGCAAAAGAGCGTAACGTGGAATTACTGCAGAACTTTAAGAGAGTATCGGATTATGCCGCAGAGAACGGAGTAAGAGCGATACTGATATCGGGAGATATGTTTGACAATAAGATGTGTCTTAAGAGAACATCTTCCGTTATTGTATCTACCATTAATGAGCATCCGGATATTAATTACTATATTCTTAAGGGTAATCATGACAAAGATAATTTCCTTGATACGCTTGAGGAGAAGCCTGAGAATCTCTTTACTTTTGGGAATAAGCCTGTAACTTATGAAGAAGGAAGAGTGTGCATAACCGGCGTTGAGCTTGACGATGAGAACGTAGATTTATTCTATAACACATTTAATCTTGATGCTGCCCGCGTTAATATCGTTATGCTTCACGGACAGGAGGCAGATTCATATACGAAGGATAAGGCGGAGGTTATACCTCTTCGAGAGCTTAAGGGCAGAGGCATCGACTATCTTGCACTCGGACATATTCATGCATATAAGGAAGGCGAGCTTGATTCAAGAGGTATATATTGTTATCCGGGTTGCCTTGAAGGCAGAGGCTTCGATGAGTGCGGCATTCATGGATTTGTACGACTTGATATAGATGAGAATAATAAGATTTCAAGAACTTTTGTACCGTTCGCAAAGCGTAAAGTATATGAGATTGAGGTTGATGTCTCTCATCTTGATAATTCGGAAGATATGCTTGATTCTGTCAGAAAATCACTGGCTTCGTATAGTGAGATGGTGACAATGGCGGGTTCTAACTATGAGATTACGGCCCCTACAGGTTCGGATCTTGTAAAAGTTGTTCTTACAGGAGAAGTCGATATTAATGCAGAGAAGGATCTTACATATATTCTTACAAGCATAAAGGATGATTATTACTTTGCAAAGATTGAAGATAAGACGATACTTCATGTAGAACCGCGTGATTATTCATTGGATGAATCGCTTCGCGGAGAATTTGTAAGAACAGTACTTAAGGACGATACGTTATCCGATGAAGAAAAGGCTGCAATTATTCAGTGTGGAATTAAGGCGCTTACGGAAGGGAAGGTGTAGAATATGAGACTTATATCGGTTAGAATAGAGAACTTCGGTAAGCTTAGTAATTTTGATCTTGAATTTAACGGCGGTAAGAATGTAATCCTTCACGATAACGGATACGGTAAGACGACACTTGCCAACTTTATCAAGGTTATGTTCTACGGTTTTGATAACGACGGTAGAAAAGGCGGAGTAAAAGAGCGCGAAAAGTATAAGCCTTGGCAAGGCGGAGTATACGGTGGAACGATTAGATTTGAAGTTTCGGGTAAGACCTATATATTAAGAAGAACTTTCGCGGATAAGGCTGCAGGTGATGAATTCGAGTTAAGGGATGCCGGAACCAATACGGTATCAAGTGATTATTCGGTAAATATCGGTGAAGAGCTTTTCTTACTTGATGCGGAAAGTTTTAAAAAGGCTATGTATATCGGGCAGAATGCGGTTGAGACATCGACATCGGACAGAATTAATTCGCATGTAACAACGGGTGCGGAAGCACTTGAAGATCTCGGTGGTTTTGAAAAAGCGCTTAACGCGATTACTGATAGAAAGAATAATTTAAATGAGCGAAGAAAAAACAGCGAAATAGGTAAGTTAAAAGAGGACCTTGAGGAAGCCAAGCGCGAGATTATGAAAGAAGGTACCCTTAACCAAAGCTACCGTAATCTTACAGAGAAGATTAATGAGTGTAGGGGTAAGCTTGAAGCTCTTAAGCAAGAAGAAGAGGGGCTATTCGGTAAGCAGGGAGAATTATCAAAGAAGAAGGATTTAGCTGCAAAGAAGAAAGAATTTGACCTCCTAAATAACGCTGCTACAGAAGCTAATAAAAAAGTTTCGGGATATAAAGCCGAATTTAAGGGCAAGATTGTCAGTGAAGCAGAAGTTGAAGGGATGCTTAATAAGAACTCTGACCTTATATCTGCGGAAAGTGCGGCAAATGCCCATAAGCTTAGTGATGAAGAATTAAGAAGACTTGACGAGCTTGAAAGAATGCTTTCAGATAAGTCGGATGAGTCTACCGTAAGACCTGCTCCAAAGCACAGAAAGCCTATAGTTGAGATTATCGGTATGATATCTGCAGCCATTGCTGTAATTGCAGGTATAGCAATAATCTTGATGTATAAGAATTATCTTGAGGGCGGATTGTTCGCAGGTATTGGTCTTGCAGCGATAATCATATTTATTGTGCTTATGGCTTCGGGAAAGAATAAGTATCGTATGGCTTTATCTTCTTATGAGGCAGAGATTGCAGCGGAGAAGAAGAGAAAAGAAGAGATACGCGAACTTAACGAGGCTGAGCATAGCAGATTAATCGGTAAGAAGAAAGAATTCGATGCGGAGAGCAGCGAAGCGCTTAAGATACGCGGTGAGATTACCGAGTTTCTTGCGAGTGCAGGTATTACTGCGGAAGCAAATCCTATGCCGCAGCTGCTTTCATTACAGGACTTAATAGAAGATTACGGTCACGCCATAGAAGTGTACGAAGAAGCCGATAAGAAACTTAAATCTTTTATTGATAATACGCCTAATATAGAAGAAGTTAAGTCCTGCGAAGATTCCGGAGATAATAATGAACTTACCGGTATTAACGACAGACTTACGGAAATTTCCCATGAAAAAGAAGGCATTAATGCAGATCTTAAGGTTTATGACGGAAACATGGATGACCTTAATAAACTCTTTGAAGGTATCGAGGATGCTAAGAGTAAGAGGGACAGCCTTGATGAAGAGATAACCGCATTAAGAAATGAAGCAACCGTAATCGAGAAGACGGAAGAGTTTCTTCTGAAGGCAAAGGAATCCTTTATATCAAGATATACAGCGCCGGTACTTGATGCATTTAAGAAATATTACGGAATGCTTGCTCCCGACAGCGATAAGTTTCTTCTTGATGCCAATATCAACATAACGAAGGAAGAGCTTGGTGCACAGCGTGAGATAGAGAATTTAAGCTCCGGCAATCGTGATCTTGTCGGACTTGCACTTCGTATGGCGTTCGTAGATGCAATGACCAGGAATGAGACACCGTTCATTATAATGGATGATCCTTTTGTTAACTTCGATACCGTAAGGGTTGAAGCTGCCAAGAAATTCCTTGATGAGATTTCTAAGGATTATCAGGTAATCTACCTTACCTGTTATGAAGGTAGAAGATAATTGAACTAGGTTTAGAAGATTATAAAATCTTTATCGTAACATAAGCATCCGGGCCTTCTATATGCGACTGAACATTGCATTGCGCACTTAGTGAATACGAGAGAGGTTAGCGAGGAGCGGTCACTGTTTGAGCCGTCTCGCCAATATAAGGCGAGGCGAGTGAGTTGAGCGCGACGAACGCTTGGTTTACCTCTCGAAGTATGAACTTAGTGCAGTCAATAGCAGTTCAGGAGTATATAGAAGGCCCGGATGCGTATTATTATGAGCTTTTATATAATTATATTACCTGCATTCCGCCGTATTCTCTTATCTTGAGAATATTGCAGCTTCCGTCTCCGTAGATGGAATTCATATATTCACGATACCCTTCGGCCATATCCTGCTTAACGTAAGCCTGGATAGTACCTGCGAATCCGCCACCCTGAACTCTTGCATAGCAATCATCTTTAAGGTAGAGCTTGGATGCAGCAAGTGCTACGGATATGCCCTGTATTGTAGGACTTCCTGCGGAATAGATATTCTGCAAGCACTTAAAAGAAGAATCACCCGCTTCGTTCTCAATCTTAAGGAAAGAAGCGATATCTCCCGATTTAAGAACTTCAATTGCACGGCGTACACGACGGTTCTCGGTTACATAGTGAATAACACGAAGAGCAGCGCGGTCGTTAACTTTATCTTTAATAAGCTTAATGTTCTTAAGCAATTCATCTTCGTCGATTTCGGATAAAACTTCCTTGTCCCAGAGAGCGGCTGCAGCTCTCATCTCTTCGGTAATAGCGGCATAATCGGGAGTAAGATTAGCATGACTTCCCTTGGTATCGGTTATACATAAGCAGTATCCCGCAGAAGTAAGCGGGAAAGGAACTTTTTCAACCTTAGGGTCATCTTTAAGCTTGAAGTCGATATGAATAAGACCGCCAACGGAGCAAGCCATCTGGTCCATAAGCCCGCAAGGCTTACCGAAGTATACATTCTCTGCAATCTGACCTACGATACCGATTTCGATAGGAGATATCTTGCCGTCATTAAAAAGATAAGAAAGAATCGTTCCGATCACTGTCTCAAAAGCAGCTGACGAAGAAAGTCCCGCACCGATAAGCACGTCGGAAGTTATGTAAGCTTCGAAACCGCCTACATTATAGCCACGTTTTTTAATCGTTGCTGCAACACCTTTTACAAGTGAGCAGGCGTTACCCGGCTTAATATTATTATCGTCAAGACTTGAAAGCGGAACAACGATGCGGCCGTAACCTTCCGAGAAAAGGTCGATTTTGCCGGAATCTTTGGTACGTACAATTGCAAGAACATCGTGGTTAATTGAAGCCGCAAGGACTTCGCCGCGCTGATGGTCTGTGTGATTACCGCATACTTCGGTACGCCCCGGAGCACTGAAGATGCTAACGGGACCATCTCCGAATTCTTCTTCGAATCTGTCGAGGGCATGTAGGTATCGTTCTGTCTCGTACTTTATCATGTCGGGATCGACATATATATCGAGAAGCCTGTCCTTTAATTCGTCATTATCCAATTGTTCTCTTAAAATCTTAACGGTTTTCATAAGCTTAATACCCCTTTTTAAAGTGACATGACACTATTTTAATACGGAATACTAAAATAGTCTATATCTTATAAGTAAGACAGTATGAATACTTGTCAAAGATGTGTGAAAAAGTAATGGGGAATTTTGAAATTATTCAGAAAATATGATATAATCAGAAATGTAGTGTATCTTTTCTACACATTTTTAATTACACAGGAGGTAAGAAAAGAAATGAAAAAGCGTATTATCAGTTTGGCATTAGTACTCACAATGGTACTTGCTCTCTTTGCAGGATGCGGCAATGACGGCGGTTCAGCAAGCGGAGAGTATGCAGACAAGAAGGTCGGCGTTTGTATTTATCAGTTCTCTGATAACTTTATGACTCTTTACAGAACAGAGTTAGAGAATTATCTTATTTCTCTCGGTTTCTCAAAGAACAACATTACCATCGTTGACGGTGCTAATGATCAGGCGACACAGACCAACCAGATTCAGAACTTTATTACAGACGGTGTAGATGTTCTTATTATCAACCCGGTTAACTCATCTTCAGCAGCTACAATTACAGATATGGTAGTTGCAGCTAATATTCCGCTTGTTTATATCAACCGTGAGCCAAGCAAGGAAGAGCAGGAAAGATGGAAGACCAACGGTTGGAACGTATGCTATGTAGGATGCGACGCTCGCCAGTCAGGTACAATGCAGGGCGAGATCATTGGTGATCTTGGTCTTGATAAGATCGACCTTAACGGCGACGGCAAGATTCAGTACATCATGGTTGAAGGTGACCCGGAGAACATTGATGCTCAGTATCGTACAGAGTTCTCTATCAAGGCATTGGAAGATGCAGGATTCACAGTTGACTGCCTTGATGATCAGGTAGGTAACTGGGATCAGGTTCAGGGACAGACAATCGTAGCTAATGCATTGGCAGCTCATGGTAACGATATCGAAGTTGTATTCTGTAATAACGATGCTATGGCACTCGGAGCAATCCAGGCTATTAAGGCAGCAGGACGTACAGTTGGTACAGATATCTTCCTTGTAGGTGTTGACGCTTTAACAGAAGCTTGTGAGTATGTAATCTCAGGCGAGATGACAGGTACTGTATTTAACGATCACATAGCACAGTCACACGGTGCAGCTGATTGCGCAGTTAAGTTCATCAAGGGTGAGAAGGTTGACATTTATGTTGGCTGCGACTACGTAAAGGTTACAAAGGACAACGCTCAGAAGATTCTTGATTCTTTAAAGTAACAGATAGTATATATTAAAAGTTCGGGGTGCGGGGCATATAAAAGCGCCGCACCCTAATTTTAAGAAGAAAGCGTGACACGAAAATAAAAGGGGGAACAGCATGGCAGACTATAAACTTGAATTGAAAGGCGTATGTAAGTCATTCCCTGGTGTAAAAGCACTCGATAATGTTAACTTGGCTATAAGGCCCGGTACGGTACATGCTCTTATGGGAGAGAATGGTGCGGGTAAGTCTACATTGATGAAATGTCTCTTCGGCCTCTATCATATGGATGCCGGTGAGGTATACCTGGATGGAGAAAAAATAGAGATATCCAATCCTGATGAGGCTATGACCAAGTACGGAATAGCTATGGTGCATCAGGAATTACAGCCGGTATTGGCACGCTCCGTTGCGGAGAACTTTTTCATAGGTCGATATCCGGTACATAAATGGGGACCGTTTAAAATCATAGATCATAAGACTATGAATTCCGAATGTGAGAAGTGGCTCCATGAGATAGGAATGTCATTTGATCCGAAGTTACCGCTCGGTAAATTATCGGTAGGACAGATGCAATCGGTTGAGATCGCAAGAGCGGTATCAATGAATGCAAAAGTCGTTATATTTGATGAGCCTACATCTTCATTATCTGATAATGAAGTTGAAATATTATTCAGAATGATGAACGACCTTAGAGATAAGGGCGTTTCGATGGTATATATATCTCATAAGATGGACGAAATCAAGCGTATCGCTGATGACGTAACAATAATGAGAGACGGAACGTATATCGGAACATGGAAGGCGGATGAGCTTTCAACCGATGATATTATCGCCAAGATGGTAGGTAGAACACTTACCAATGTATATCCGGACAAAACGAATAAACCGGGCGATATTGTTATGGAGGTTAAAGACTTTACTTCCATTCATGCGAAATCGTTCCGCAATGCAAGCTTCAACCTTAAAAAGGGAGAGATTCTTGGGTTCGGTGGCCTTGTAGGTGCACAGCGTACCGAACTTATGGAAGGAATCTTCGGAATAAGAAATATTGTTAAGGGTGAAGTGATAATTAACGGTAAAAAAGCTAAGATTAAGAATCCTAAGGACGCAATGGATGCGGGAATCGGTCTTATAACGGAAGACAGAAGAGGTAACGGTATATTCGGCTGCCTGTCCGTTAAGGATAACGTAGGCGTATCCATATACAATAAGTACCTTAGGTCGGGCTTTGTACTTAATCATAAGAAGATAGACGAGATAGTAACGAGCAGTATCGATAAGCTTAAGATTAAGACCCCGAGTATGAAGCAGCATGTGGCAAACTTATCCGGTGGTAATCAGCAGAAGGTAATCGTAAGTAGATGGCTTGCGACAGACCCTGAAGTACTTATCATGGATGAGCCGACACGAGGAATTGACGTCGGAGCCAAGCATGAGATCTATGAGATTATGAATCAGCTGGCAACGGAAGGAAAAGCAATCATTATGATATCTTCCGAGATGCCTGAGCTTATCGGAATGTCGGATCGTATATATGTAATGTGTGAGGGAAGAATCACGGGAGAGATTGATAAGCGTGAGGATATGACTCAGGAGAATATTATGAAGTACGCGACAGCATTTAACTAGATCGAAAAGGAGAACAAAATGGAGAAGACAAAGCAGCAGAAGATTAAAGACTTCTTAATCAATAACGGTGTTATCATCATAATGCTTATCCTTGTTGTATATACGGGAATCAGTAAAAGCACATTCCTTACGGGCGATAACTTAATGAACATACTTATGAATATGAGTTCGAGACTTGTTATCGCACTCGGAATTGCAGGATGTGTAATTACCGCAGGATGCGATCTTTCCGCAGGACGTATGATCGGACTTGCAGCATGTATCGCTGGTACACTTTTACAGAGAGTCGATTATTCGGGTAAATTCTTTAAAAACTTAAAGCCGTTATTCCCGAATGCTCCGGTACTTGATGTTATTCTCGTACTTATAATCGTAATGGCAATAACCGCCTGCTTCGGTGCAATTACGGGATCTTTTATAGCATTCCTTAACGTACCGCCTTTTATTGCAACCCTTGCAATGATGGAAATCGTATACGGTATCGCACTTATCTATACCAATGCAACACCACTCGGCGGATATCTTGAGGCATATACCAAAGTTGCAACGGGTAAATTCCTCGGAATAAGCCCTCTTATCTGGATTGCAATACTGGTTGCCGCAATTACATGGTTTATCTTCAATATGACAAGACACGGCAAATATATGTACGCAATCGGTGGCAATCCGCAGGCAGCAGAAGTAGCCGGCGTTCCTGTTAAGAAGACATTGGTACTTATCTATATGAAAGCAGCAGCTATGTACGGACTTGCGGGATTCATGCTTGGCGCTAAGGCCGGTGGTGCATCCGTAAACCTCGGACTCGGTTACGAGATGGAAGCTATTGCTGCATGTACAATCGGTGGTGTATCCGTAACCGGTGGACGTGGTAAGGTTTCATCCGCAATCGTCGGTGTTGCGGTATTCGAGCTTTTGAAGGCAGCATTACAGTTCCTTGGAATGAATGCATACACGCAGTACATTGCAATCGGTATCGTAATCTTTATCGCTATTTCAATCGATATCAGAAAGTATGTGGCTAAGAAGTAAGAGGATTATATTATGACTGATAAGATGGAATTAATGGGAATACCTTTCCTTATAGCGATTATATGTCTTGTATACGGCATAAGACTAATTATAACACGTGACAGCAGTTCTATAAGATCGAAGGATTCGCCTGTTCCAAAAGATGACAGGCAGTATTCATTATATGCGGGTATACTTATGATAGTATTTGCACTATCAAGTGTCGGGGCAGCGTTTTTACTCCTTATTAGCAGAGAAGCGGCGATAATAGAGATGGCGGTTTCCGTTGTGGGAATACTTATAGCATATAATTTGATTGGTAAGAAATACGGAATGAAATAACGAACAAACCGGGACGAACAATCGCCCCGGTTTTTCTTTTTTGTAATGATATATTTTTTGTTTTTGAGATATTACTTAATCATAAGACGAATGATTTCGTCGTTGGTACCGACCATTCCCTCTCTTGCGAGGCAGCCGATGTTATTGATTGTTTCTTCTATGTCTGCACCTACAAGACCGTCGCCGTGCTCAAAGGCAACGTCGCCTTTGGCCATAAAGAAGGATAAAAGCGCTGTGTCGATAGACTGTGCGATTTTTGCGGCACATGAGGCCTTGGCACCGTCACATACCATACCCGAGATAATTGAGATGGCATTTGATACGGTTTTTTCTATTATTTCATAAGGCGCACCGGTAAGATAAGCAATTCCGGCGCCTGCACCGGCACCTGCACTCACCGCACCGCAATACGCTGAGAGACGACCGATAGGAGTCTTTTCATGGATTGCAGTCAAGTTGGAAAGTGCCAAAGCACGATACATTGTATCCTCAGAAGAGTTAAGCTCGCGTGCATATATAACAATCGGGACCGAAGCGGTTATGCCTTGGTTACCCGAGCCTGAGTTAATAACAACAGGAAGCTCGCAACCATTCATTCTTGCATCCGAACCTGCAGCGGCATAAGCTTTTGCACGGGTTCTTATGGAATTGTCCATTGCAAGAAGGAACTTGCCGATATTTGCACCGTAGCTTCCGCGAAGACCTTCTTCTGCTATAGCCATATTGTAGTCAATCTGTCGTTTAAGGATAGGACGGACATCGTCTACATTAAGGCTTTGTACAAAGTCATATATATTCTTCATTGTAAGAATTGAGTGATCCGATTCACAAGCTATGTTATCTTCGGACGAATCTAGTTCATACAATACTTTTCCGTCAAGTTCTTTATATATAATATTGGTATGTGCATCCGCAATACGTACCTTTGAAGTATGATTCTTTCCTTTTAAGGTAATTATCATATCAAAAGTGTGACCCTGGCATAAATGCTCAATCGTGAATTCGTGGCTTGCCATATATTCACCGATTTCTTTAATCTGCTCTTCGGTAACGTCGGATAATACTTCAAGTTCCTTGTCGGGATCACCCGCTATAATACCTGCTGCAACAGCTGCCGGTATGCCTTTTAAGTGGCCTGTGTGAGGAACATATACGGATTTAACATTTTTTATAAGGGAACCGCTGGCTTCTATTGTGATTTCTTCCGGTAATTCGGATATAAGGGCACGAGCCGTTGCAGCAGCATATGCTAATGCTATCGGTTCGGTGCAGCCCATTGCAGGCTTTAACTCCTCTTCAAGTATTCTGATATATGCTCTATACATTTCAGAACAACAGTCCATAAGGTTCCTCCTGATACATTAATATATTTTAATCTTTCATAAGATTTTCATAATAATTTTGTATTATAGTAGTTGATTCCTACCTCATAATAATGTAACATATAATGTATCTTTATTGAAATTTATGTTTTTTATCAAAGCAATAAAAACTATTTAAAATCAGAGAAAGAGAGGACGCAGCATGGAGATAAGAGAGTTGATCACCTTTTTGCAGGTAGCGGAAGAAGAGAGTTTCTCCAAGGCAGCAGTAAGTCTTGGCTACACGCAGGCGGCAGTAACAATTCAGATGAAGCATCTTGAGCAGGAGTTTAAGACCCCGCTTTTTGATCGTATCGGAAAGAAGACGATTCTTACAGAGGCGGGCAAGCATTTCCTTCCTAAAGCGCAGACCATTCTTCGTGACATTAATGAGGCTAAGGAGTATATAACATCTCAGAGCGATGTGTCCGGCGAAGTTAAGATAGGTACGACGGAATCTATGGCTGCAATGCTTTTACCGGGTCTTATAACAAAGTATCATGAGAAGTATCCGGATGTTAATATTAAGGTTACACTCGATTCACCTGAAGTATTGTTCGAACTTATGAATAAGAACCTTATTGACTTCTGCTATTTCCTTGATAAGAAAGTATACAGCAACAACTTCAATAAGATTTTGGAGAGACCGGAGCATGTTGTTATTACAGCATCCAAGAATCATCCGCTTGCGGAAAGAAAGGTAGTCTCAATTGACGAGCTTCTTTCATACGAGTTCATATTAACAGAGCGTGACGCAAGCTACAGATATATAATCGAGCAGCATCTTGCATCAATGGGCAAGGCTATTAAGCCATTCCTTGAGATTGGTAATACTGAGTTTATCGTAAACTACCTTATGAATAACGGCGGAATATCGGTTCTGCCTCATTTCGTTGTATCGGATGCGATTAAGAAGGGCAAGCTTGTAGGTATTAATGTTCCCGAGCTTATGGGGCCTGATTCACCGCTTATGGTATATAGACAGCTTATATATCATAAGAATAAGTGGGTTACGCGTTCAATGCAGGCCTTTTTCGATATGATAGTTACGGGTTCCGGCACAGGTAAGGGTCGTACCGTAAAATAAGCTTACTACTATTGAAAGAGGGTGCTGATTATGAAGATTGCGACTATTTTAGAGCAATATAATGTTGATCAGTTAAGAGAGTATCTGGCGCAGCTCCATCTTGTAGCACCGGCCAACAGACCGAAGCAGGCACTTGTTGAGGAATTGTCGGGATTTTTACTTAGACCGAAGGTTATGATGGAAAGATTATCCGTTATATCCGAGGATGATATGGATCTTCTTATGCAGGGATTGCAGGAAGAAGTTGAGATAGATGATACTAATGCGGAAGGCGCTATAAGGCTTGCGGAGCTTGATTACGCGGCAATAACGGAAGATTCGACGCTTGTTATACCGGAAGACGTAAGAGCGGTTTTTGAAGAGATTGATTTATCCGAGTTTCTGGAAGTACGAGAAGACAATTATTGGCTTCGCTGTTGCCTCGGTGTTTTATGTACAATTTACGGTGCCGCACCGAGAGAGATTCTCTATAAGTTATTCTGTAAGAAGCGTGGAAAAGCGCCTACATTCGAGGAATTCTGGGCGAAATACAGAGCGCTTCCGCAGGATCTCAATCCTTGTATAGACGACGGAACTACTGTATTCGAGCGCTTTTTCGCAGTGGATCCTTCTTGTGTGGCGAAGATGAATTCACGTAAGATTGAGAATTATTATATTCCGTCAAGAGATGAGATAGAGGAATATGCCGATAATTTCTGCTTGTTAAGAGAAGAATGCTATGTGAATCTCTTTGAGAGCTTTTCTAAGCAGCTGGATGAGCTTGATTCCTTACATGCGGTTTCTGATATATATAACAGATTTGCGATGGGCGATGACTTTGCCGATATTGCGGAATGGTTTGATGACTGGGGCTTTAAGTTCAGTAATGAAATCGAATTGCAGCAGGTTTTGAGCAATATCTTTGAGGCTTTCTACAGTACAAGAATGCAGGAATTCCAGGGACATACATATAAGGAATGGGCAGAGATTGAGCCTATGTATGCAGGCTATAAGACCAATAAGATAATTGCGGACACTCAGACCATGGCGGATACGTTGAAGCGAAATGAAGAGCTTTTAACAAGACTTGGATTTGAATTGGATTACCGGTCGCTTGCGACAGAGATTTCTTCAATGACCTATCCTAAGGGGCTTGACGGTGGAGGTGCGGTTGTTACTACAAGAAAAATATACCCGCGTGACATCTGCCCATGCGGAAGCGGAAAAGAGTATAGATATTGTTGCATGTTATGCAAGTAAAGCTCATTAAATGAAATCTTATTTAATTATTTATGAAAAAAGCAAAAAGGACTATCTTTTTGCTTTTTTTTGCGCTATAATAAGCGCTGTTTGATTAATAAGCACTTGTTGCTTAATCAGGATATATATAAAGCATTTGATGCTTCGGAGGTATTGATATGGCATTAACATTGGTTAGTCTTGCGGTTGCACTTGCCGGCGGACTTTTGATGTCTCGACTTGCTAAGAAGGTTCACCTTCCTGCAGTTACGGCGTACTTAGTAGCGGGACTTTTACTCGGACCATTTTTCATCGGTAGAATCGGTGTAGAGGGAATTGGTTTTACTTCACTTGATGAAGTTGGCGCATTAAAGATTATAAGCCAGGTTGCACTTGGATTTATAGCTTTTGCAATCGGTAACGAGTTCAGGCTTTCTTCATTGAAGCTAATGGGCAAGCAGGCTATAACGGTTGGTATTTTACAGGCTGTTATAACAACTATTATTGTGGATGTAGCTTTACTCGTGGTTCATTTTATCGATCCGTCCTTGATATCTGTGTCATCTGCAATAACACTCGGTGCTATTGCGGCAGCTACTGCTCCTGCAGCAACTCTTATGGTTGTTAAGCAGTATAAGGCTAACGGTCCTTTGACCAAGCTCTTACTTATGGTAGTGGCAATCGACGATGCTGTAGGTCTTGTGCTTTTCTCGGTTTCATTCGGAATCGCAAGAGCATTGGAACAGGGTTCAATAAGTATTGTAAGTGTAGCGGTTGAACCGCTTGTTGAAATTGTATTATCACTTGTACTTGGTACAATCGCAGGTATGGTCTTGAATCAGCTTGAGAGATTCTTCCATTCGAATTCAAAGCGTATATCTTTATCAGTTGCGTTTGTACTTCTTACGGTAGGTATTTCGCTTGTTAAGTTTGAAGTATTCGGTGTAAAGTTCGGATTCTCGCTTCTGCTTGTATGTATGATGATGGGTACCGTATTCTGCAATATTTGCGAGACTTCGGAGGAATTAATGGACAGGGTAGATGGCTGGACAGCTCCTGTCAATGTGCTTTTCTTCGTATTATCCGGTGCTGAGCTTGATCTTTCAATACTTGGTAATGTTCTCGTATTATTGCTCGGTGTTGTATATATAATCTTCAGATCGCTCGGTAAGATTTCAGGCGCATGGATAAGCTGTAAGATGACTCACTGCAGTGAGCACATTACAAAGAATATCGGAATCACATTGCTTCCACAGGCAGGAGTTGCACTTGGTATGGCTATAACGGCAGCAACCTTGAGTGATGGCCCGATTATAAGAAACGTTGTATTGTTCTCGGTTCTTGTCTATGAACTTGTAGGACCTACATTAACCAAGATTTCGCTTATGAAGGCAGGAGAGATCAGTCCTGAAGGCAGACACTCTTCACGTCAGGTCAACAAGGGTCTCGATGTCTGGGACAGAAGATAATTGTTTGCAAATATATATCAAATAATGTAGACTGATATACACACGGTGCCATGCCGTGTGTATATTTTGTTTTAAAGGGAGATATAATTATGGGCAAGTTAAAAATAGCTCTTGCGGCATATAAGTTTATTAATAACGATATAGAGCATAATATAGGGAAAATTGAGAAAGCCTTGAAGGAGGTATCCGGTAAGGCGGATTTGGTTTGCTTTGGAGAGACGTTCTTACAGGGCTTTGATTCTTTAAACTGGAATTATGAACATGACAAAGAAGTTGCTGTTTCTATGGATTCAGATATTATGGAGCGTATAAAAGCGCTTACGGTTACGTACAAGACGGATCTTGTACTTGGCTATGTTGAGCTTTTTAACGAAGATATATATTCTTCGTGTGTAGTTATAGAGAATGGCAAGATTCTTCATAATTACAGAAGAATCTCTAAGGGATGGAAAGAACATATCGCGGGCGAACATTATAAGGAAGGCACCTGTACGGATGAGTTTATCTACAAGGGAGAAAAGCTCAATATTGCATTGTGCGGCGACCTTTGGGATTTTCCGGAGCGTTTTAAGACAGACGGTGCATTAATCTGGCCTATATATGTAAATTTCGATAAGAAAGATTGGGAAGAATACGAGCATGAATATGCCGAGCAGGCAGCACTTGCCGCAAAAGAAGGATATATCATCAATTCATTAAGTGATGACCCGGTATCAATAGGCGGTGCATTCCATGTGAATGACGGCGTTATAACAAACCGTGTACCATACGAAGCAGAAGATGTTTTGATTTTAAATTAATAATTGTATTAAAATAAGCAGGCTGCGTGCCTGCTTATTTTGTAAATGAATGGGATAATAGTTGTGTATTCATTTATGAATATCACATTATCAGTATAACACTGTTAAAAGAATAACACAATACCAAACTTATGTTTATTTGTTTTTATTCTTGTGCTTCTCTCTTAAGGTACTGAAGAAAAGGTCTTTCCACATTACAGGATAGAAAAGTAACAGTAACGGGAATAACTCAAGCCTTCCCGCAAGCATATCAATCATAAGAATAATCTTTGCAAGCGGTGAGAAGAATGCGTAGTTTCCGGTCGGACCAACGAGTTCAAGACCCGGTCCTATGTTATTAATTGTAGCGGCAACCGCTGTAAAGCTTGTTACGAGATCCTTCTGATCGAAAGATATAATAAACAGCGAAGCCGTAAATATAATTACAAAAGTTATAAAGTATACATCCGTCGAACGTACAACTTCGTGTTCAACAGGGTGGTCGTCCATTTTGATCTTCTTAATGCTCTTCGGATGAAGGTATGAAAGAAGCTCTTTTTTTACTGTCTTAATAAGAATAATGAATCTTGATACCTTGATACCGCCTCCGGTCGAACCGGCGCACGCGCCTATGAACATTAAACCCACAAGGATAAGCCTGCTTGTAACTGACCAGGTATTGAAATCAAGTGTTGCAAAACCTGTAGTCGTTATAATTGACGCAACCGCAAATGATGAGTGGCGTAGCGCGGTGAAAAAGTTCCCGCAGATATGGATTACGTCAAACATAAGAATTGCTACGGCACCGAATATAACGGCAAAGTAGGTTTTAACTTCTTCCATTGAAAGCGCTTTTTTAAACTTTCCGAAAATAATGAAGAAGTAGGCGTTGAAGTTAACACCGAATAAAACCATAAATATCGTTACTACCCACTGAATATATGGTGAGTAGGATAACAAACTGTCTGAACGAACACCGAAACCACCGGTACCTGCGGTGCCGACACTTATGCAGATTGCATCGAATACCGGCATATGACCTGCAAGTAAGAAGATAATCTCTGCCACAGTAAGTCCAATATAGATAAAGTACAGAATCTTGGCAGTGTCATGAGCTTTTGGCACGAGCTTTCCAACGGATGGTCCCGGAGACTCTGCACGCATAAGGTTCATATGGGAACCGCCGTTCATCGGGATAATCGCAAGTAAGAAGACAAGTACTCCCATACCGCCAATCCAGTGCGTAAAGCTTCTCCACAAAAGCGAGCAGTGAGAAAGGTCTTCCACACGCGGTAAAATACTTGCACCGGTTGTCGTGAAACCTGAGATTGTCTCAAATAATGCATCTATATAAAACGGTATCTCTTTTGTAAGATAAAAAGGCATTGCACCGACGATTGAGAGGGCAACCCAGCAAAGAGCCGTCATAAAGCAACCGTCTTTAAAATAGAATACGTAGTCGTCAGGCTTTTTTATCGAGAAGAGATGCCCGATAAGTGCAGCACCTAAAGCGACATATACATATATTAAGCCTTCTTTTTCGTGATATATGAGTGCGGTTAAAATCGGTAACAGAAGGAGCGCGCCTTCTATCAGAAGGACTTTACCGAACACATATCTTATAACTTTACTGTTCATTATGTAGAAAAGCTCCTTTAACTAGTTAAGAATATCCTGAATATCGGTGAATCCGGTATTCTTGGTTACAATCATTACGGTATCGCCCTTTTCAATAGTATCGGAACCGGAAGGAATAATGATGCGTCCCTTGCGGCTTATAAACGATACAAGAACATCAGGCTTTAATCTAAGATCTTTTAACTTCTTGCCTGTTATATTGGAATCCGCATCAACCTTAAACTCTATGGCCTCAACTCTTGAATCAAACATATGATACAAGGTCTCGATATTGCTTGAATTAGCGGAGTTCTGACGCGCGCGTACGTAAGCAACGATTGCTTCCGATGTGATGAACTTAGGATAGATAACCGAACCTAAGTCAAGGCTGTCAAGAACTTCATTATAATTAATCTTATTAATCTTGGTAATGACCTTGGCATTCGAGGTATTCTTGGCGTGAAGCGTTAAGAGTACGTTAACCTCGTCAATACCGGTAAGAGGTACAAAAGCTTCAACCTTCTGTAATCCTTCCGCACGAAGAAGCTCCTGATCGATACCGTCGCCATTTATTATAATCGCCTTAGGAAGAAGGAGGCTTAATTCCTCACATCTTGCCTTGTTGGTTTCGATTATCTTAACCTTGATGCCCATTGAGATGAGTTGTTCTGCAAGGTAATAAGCGCCCTTACCGCCGCCGATAATCATGGTATCCTTAACTTTATTGGACTTATAACCGATTTCCGTCAAGAATGTTGATGCGTTACGACGATTGGATACATAGGAAATAATATCTCCCGCCTGAAGTGTGAAATTACCTGAAGGTATATATACTTCCTTATCACGCTCTATTGCGCAGAAAAGGATATTTGACTTAATTGACTGACCGACCTGCGCAAGTGTCTGTCCTGCGATATCGCTGTCTTCCGGAATGCGGAATTTAACGAGTGTTGCCTGCCCGTGTGCAAAAGCATTGACCTCGAGTGCGTTCGGAAGCGCGAGGATTGCTGCAGTTTCAAGTGCAGCTTCAAGTTCCGGATTAATAATCATTGCGAGTCCGAGCTTTTCACGTAAGTAGTTGGTTTCTTTACTGTAATCAGGAGTTCTTACTCTTGCTATGGTTGCACAGTTACCTACCTGCTTGGCTAAGGTACAGCACAGAAGATTGAGTTCATCTGAGGCTGTAACCGCAATTAAGAGGTCTGCATTGGTAACACCTGCTTCGACAAGAGTTGTGAAACTTGCTCCGTTACCGGTATAGCCCATTACATCATAAGCAGATGATACATCGTTTACAATGGATGCGTCTGTATCAATAACTGTTATGTCGTGTCCCTCTTTGCTTAACTGATCTACAAGGGTAACACCTACCTTGCCACAGCCTACTATTATTATCTTAAAACCTTCTTCTTTTCTTTTTTTAAGCATAATAAAGGTCTCCTTACAAAAATCGTTCATTATATATTACCACTTTTTTCTAAGACTTTAAATAGAAAGCTTGACGATAGGGTGTATAATAAAATAGATTAATATATTTTAATTATCTAGATATGGTATATTTCCTTAAAAGGGAGTATAATAAAAGCACATTATGTTGTGGTTTGACATATCAGTAAATACAAGGAAAGGGGCATGACAGGATGGACACTCCTTATGCAATTGAGATGCTTAATATCACCAAGCGTTTCCCGGGCATTATAGCGAATGACAACATTACGCTGCAGCTTAAAAAAGGCGAGATTCACGCACTTCTTGGCGAGAACGGTGCGGGAAAGTCAACCTTGATGAGTGTACTTTTCGGACTGTATCAGCCTGAAGAAGGAATCATTAAGAAAGACGGCGTTGAGGTAGAGATTAAGAATCCTAATGACGCAAATGCACTTGGAATCGGTATGGTGCATCAGCATTTTAAGCTGGTTGAGTGCTTTAGCGTGCTTGATAATATTATCTTGGGCGTAGAAGACACTAAGAAAGGCTTCTTACAGAAGAAGGAAGCACGTGAGAAGGTTATGGCACTTTCGGAGCGTTACGGATTAAGTATAGATCCGGATGCAATAATTGAAGACATAACCATTGGTATGCAGCAACGTACCGAGATTTTAAAGATGTTGTACAGAGATAATGAGATTCTTATATTCGATGAGCCGACTGCGGTACTTACTCCGCAGGAGATTGATGAGCTTATGCAGATTATGAAGAACCTTGTTAAGGAAGGAAAATCGATTCTGTTCATATCCCATAAGCTTGAAGAGATTATGAAGGTTGCGGACCGTTGTTCGGTTCTTCGTAAGGGTAAGTATATCGGAACGGTTGAGACCAAGGATACTTCGATGGAAGAATTATCCGCAATGATGGTTGGACGTAATGTCAATTTCCACGTTGCGAAGGAAGATAAGACACCGGGTGATGTTGTCCTTGATGTGGAGAATATGGTCGTTGCATCCGAAGGCCATAAGCTTGATGCGGTTAAGAACGTATCATTCAAGGTTCGCGGTGGCGAGATTGTATGTATAGCAGGTATTGACGGCAACGGACAGAGAGAACTTGTTGAAGGAATAACAGGTCTTCTTCCTCTTAAGTCCGGTAAGCTTACATTATTAAATAAGAATATTACAAAAGAATCCATAAGGCATCGTAACAAGATGGGAATGTCTCATATTCCTGAGGACAGACATAAGCATGGTCTTGTTCTTGACTATTCACTTGAGGACAATCTTATTCTGGAGAGATATTTTGAGCCTGAATTTACCAATAAGGCAGGATTCTTGAGAAGAAAGAATATAAGAAATTATGCCAATAAGATAATTGAGCAGTACGACGTAAGAAGCGGACAGGGTCCGATTACGATTGCGCGTTCAATGTCGGGCGGTAATCAGCAGAAAGCTATCATCGGTCGTGAGATTGATAAGAACCCGGAGCTTCTTGTGGCAGTTCAGCCGACACGTGGACTTGATGTCGGAGCAATTGAATATATTCATAAGCAGCTTGTTGCACAGCGCGATGCTGGCAAGGCGGTTCTTATGGTTTCATATGAGCTTGAAGAGGTTATGGATGTATCCGACAGAATTCTCGTGTTATACGAAGGCGAGATAGTCGGTGAACTTAATCCTAAGAATACTACAGAAGAAGAGCTCGGTCTTTACATGGCGGGAGCTAAAAGAGATGAGGTGAAAGCATGAGAAAAATATTGAAAAATGATGGTGTTCAGGCTTTCATCGCCTCAATCCTGTGTATTATATTAGGTATGCTTGTAGGTTACATTGCATTGCTTTTCATTAATCCGTCAGGTGCGGGTGAAGCAATAATGGACCTTATCAAGAACTTTTTTAACTTTAACAATCCTGCTAAGCAGATTCAGCGATTCGGCAATACCATAGCTAAGACAGTACCGCTTCTTATGTGTTCGTTAAGTATCCTCTTTTCCTATAAAGTAGGACTTTTCAACATCGGTGCCGCAGGACAGTATTGCATCGGCGTATGCGCATCACTCTACGCAGCGCTCCAGTGGCACTGGGGATGGTTTCCTTGCATGCTCTTTGCAATTATCGCAGGTGGTTTTGCAGGAGCATTGGTCGGAATCCTCAAGGCAGCATTTAATGTTAACGAGGTTATCTCGGGAATTATGCTTAACTGGATAATCCTTTACTTTACCAACATTGTACTTAATAAAGTTAAGGAAGTTGCGAGCCCTTATACAGGATATTTAAGTGAAATCAATCCTAAGGCGCTTTTACCGAATGCGGGACTTGATAAATTCTTTAACAACAATCAGTATATAACGATTGCCCTTCCGATAGCTCTTGTAGTTACAATAGCTATCTGGGTAATTCTTAATAAAACAAAGCTTGGTTATGAGCTTAAGGCTACGGGATTTAACAGCAAGGCTGCAAAGTACTGTGGTATGGCAGAGAAGAGAAATTTAATCCTTTCTCTTATTATATCGGGAGCTTTGGCAGGACTTGGTGCAAGCTTACTTTACCAGACAGGTTATATGAGATGGGAGTGCACGGCAGCTTCCGTTCCGGGAATGGGATTCAACGGTATCGCAACCGCATTCCTCGGAGGATTAAGCCCGATAGGCGCAATCTTCTCATCATATTTCATTCAGCATATAGCTGACGGTGGTGCTTACGTTGATAAGTCAATGTATTGCTCACAGATATCCGATTTCATATCGAGCGTAATTATTTACTTCTGCGGTTTCGTATTCTTCATTAAATATGTGATGAATACCGTATTGGCAAAGCGCGATAAGAAAGACAGTAATGCTAATAAAGAAGGAGGCGAGAATTAATGACTTTACTTATTCAATATACATTAATATTTGCTTCCGTATTATTACTCGTAGCATTGGGCGGTTGCGTATCGGAGCATTCCGGAGTTATTAACTTGGGCCTCGAAGGAATTATGGTTATAGGTGCCCTTGGCGGTGCGCTTACAATGCGTTTTATGCCTATAACGGTTCCTGCTTTTGTAATGGTTATTACCGTTATGATAGTTGCAATTTTGTGCGGGGTTTTATATTCAACCCTTCTTGGTGTTGCATGTATTAACTTTAAGGCGGATCAGACAATTATCGGTACAGCGCTTAATATGCTCGGCGTAGCAGGCGCTACGGTACTTGTTAAGGCTATTAACACAGCGCAGGATCCTAATAATGTATCTTCCGAGATTGAGTATGTTACTCAGAGAAATATGTTCGTTAAGAATATCGGCGGATTCGAATTCAACTGGTTCATGGTTGCGGCTGTTATAGCTCTTATACTTGTTCATGTGTTCTTATATAAGACTAAATACGGCTTAAGACTTATGGCGTGCGGTGAACATCCGCAGGCAGCAGACAGTGTAGGTATCAGCGTATACAAGATGAGATGGCTCGGTGTACTTATGTCGGGTGCACTCGGCGGACTCGGTGGTATCTGCTATATCCTTGCAGGCGTATCGCTTTGGAAATTTGAAGTCGGCGTTGCCGGATTCGGATTCTTATCCCTTGCGGTTATGATATTCGGACAGTGGAAGCCAAGAAGAATTGCACTCGTTGCATTGCTTTTCGGATTTTTCAGAGCTTTATCCAACGTATATGTAGGATTTGACTTTTTATATAATCTAAATATTCCTGCAGGTATTTACAACATGATGCCTTATATAGTATCATTAGTCGTGCTGGCTTTATCGTCGAAACACTCACATGCTCCTAAGGCAGAAGGTATTCCTTACGATAAGGGACAGCGTTAATCACTAAGATATCACATTAATTTGATATGATTAAACTTGGTTTTTTCGTAGGGAGACCTGCGATTAAATAAAAATGATAATTTTCATAATAAGAAAGGTGGATTATTCAAAATGAAGAAAATATTATCATTAATCCTGTGTTTAGCTATGGTAATGGCATTAGTTGCTTGCGGTGGCAACACAGAGAGCAACAATTCCAACAACAATAACAATAACAGCAACAGCAACACAAATAACGAGCAGCAGACAACCGATAAGGAATTCAAGGTTGCTATGGTTACAGACTACGGCGATATCACAGACCAGTCTTTCAACCAGACAACATATGAAGCTTGCCAGGCTTTCTGTACAGAGAACGGCTTAGGCTTCACATATTTCAAGCCGGCTTCTGACTCTGATGAAGACAGAATCGCTTCTATCGAGCAGGCAATCGATGAGGGATACAACGTAATCGTTATGCCTGGTTATGCATTTGGTCCTGCAATCAAGGCTACAGCAGGTGACAACCCTGAAGTTACATTCATCGCACTTGACGTTAGTGCAGGTGACCTCGGTGATGACTATGTAGTTCCTTCAAACCTTTACTGTGCAGTATACCAGGAAGAGCTTTGCGGATACATGGCAGGTTATGCAGCAGTTAAGCTTGGCTACAAGAAGTTAGGCTTCCTTGGTGGTATGGCAGTTCCTGCAGTTGTACGTTACGGTTATGGTTTCGTACAGGGCGTTGATGCAGCAGCAGCTGAGCTTGGCCTTACAGACGTTGAGGTTAAGTATTGCTATGGTAACCAGTTCTATGGTGATGCTGATATCACAGCATTCATGGATACATGGTATCAGGCAGGTACAGAAGTTGTATTCGCTTGTGGTGGTGGTATCTTCACATCTGCAGGTGAGGCAGCTAAGAAGGTTAATGCTAAGGTTATCGGTGTTGACGTTGACCAGGCAGCAATCATTGACGGTATGTTCGAGACACCTGGCATGACAGTTACTTCAGCCATGAAGGGTCTTGCAGCAACAGTTAAGGCAACTCTTGCAGCAGTAGTTGCAGGTACATTCGCAGGTGGTAAGATTGATACATTAGGTCTTGTATCTGATAACCCTGAAGAGAACTTCGTACAGATCGCTCCTTCAACACAGTTTGGTGATACATTCACAGCTGATGACTACAAGGCACTTGTTGCAGCTATGCATGCAGGTACAATAACAGTTTCTAACGATATTACAAAGAACGCAGCTGATTTCGCTACAGTAATTACAGTAGTAGATCAGGGCAACATTAAGTAATTTCGATTACGATTGTTGATTAAATTATTTAAATAATCAAGGGGTTTGGTTTTAACCAAGCCCCTTCTTTATTGCAGAATTCCAATTAACTTGTATTGAGAATACCCCTCAAATTTGATATAATTTACATAATGGTTTTATGGGAAATCATTACTTATTGACTATAGGGAATATTAGGAGAGGTTAACATGACCGAGATTTTAAAGGGTGCCCCGGTTGCGGCTAAGCTTAACGAAGAGATGGCAGCAGCTGTGGCAGAATTAAAGAATAAAGGAATCAATCCGACTTTGGCGATTCTTAGAGTTGGGGAGAGAGAAGATGATCTAAGTTATGAGCGCGGTGCATGCAAGCGATGCGAGCAGGTAGGCGTTACGGTACTTAACGTAGTTCTTCCTGCGGACGTTGAGGAAAATGAATTCTTCAAGGTTTTAGATGATCTTAATAATAATGACAAGGTTCACGGAATTCTTATGTTCCGCCCGCTTCCTAAGCATATCGATGGAGAGAGAGCAAGAAAGATGCTTAACCCTGCCAAGGATGTCGACGGATGTACCGATGGCTCTCTTGCAGGAGTTTTTACCAATACAGATATCGGATTTCCGCCGTGTACTGCTGAAGCAGCTATGAAGATACTTGAATATTACAATATAGACCCTAAGGGTAAGAACGTAACTGTTATCGGTCGTTCACTTGTAATCGGTCGTCCGGTCGCAATGATGCTTATGCATAAGAATGCAACGGTAACAATATGTCATACAAGAACAGTTGATGTACCTTCAATTACCCGTAAGGCTGAGATTGTTATTGCTGCATCGGGCCAGATGGAATCAGTTAATAAGGAATATTTATCCGAAGGGCAGACCGTTATCGACGTAGGTATCGGCTGGAATGAAGATAAGCAGAAGCTCTGCGGAGATGTGCTTTTCGAAGAGGCTGATGGTCTTGTTGAAAAGATCACTCCGGTGCCGGGCGGCGTAGGCTCAGTAACGACAAGCGTTCTCGTGTCACATGTCGTAGAAGCCGCGAAGAGATGCGTTAAATAAATGTCTTTACTTTTTATCTTATCTAAGGTAAGATATAGTAGTTGTTTTGTGGGTGTAAGGTTATGAGAAGGATTCTTTAAAATGCAGGAAGGAACCGGTTTTCATGCAGAATGATAATAGACATATCTTCGTCAGAGGCGGCAAGAGGCTGTCCGGCGAGGTATATATAGAAGGATCTAAGAATTCAACTTTGGTATGTATGGCAGCAGCGGCACTTGCCGATAAGGATACGACAGTGACGCTTAATAATGTGCCTGATATATCGGATGTCGGCGTAATGGCAGATCTTTTACGCGCTTTAGGCAAGACGGTTAACTACGAAGATGAGACAATGACGATATCCGGCGAACTTAAATATGCGGAATTGCCGCGTGAACTTTGCGGTTCGATTCGCGGATCGACATATTTTCTCGGAGTTATGATGGCAGGTCTTAACCATGCTTATCTTGGACTTCCGGGTGGCGACAGAATAGGGGACAGACCTATCGATATCCATCTTGATAACTTGGAAATGATGGGTATGAAGTATAAGCTCGACGGTGGTGTTGTTGAGGCAACAGCCCCTAACGGACTTAAGGGAATGGATTTGTTCTTACGTTTCCCGTCTGTCGGCGCAACCTGTAATATAATTCTTGCAGCTTCGCGTGCGAAGGGCAAGACTACGATAAGTAACTGTGCGAAAGAGCCTGAGATAGTAGACTTGGCGAACCTTCTTACTAAGATGGGCGTTAAGATTACCGGTGCGGGTTCGGATAAGATTACGGTATACGGCTCGGCACCTGTTAAGGCCGATGTTGTTCATGATGTTATATCCGACAGAATCGAGACCGGCGTATTCCTTACGGCAGTTGCGATAACGGGTGGTGATGCGGTTATTAAGAATTGTATTCCAACCCATAACAATCCGCTTATTCAGACATTAACCAGAGCGGGTATATTCATTGAATATAATGATAATGAGATTCACATTGTAAGTACAGGAGTGATTAATCCTCTGAAGGTTACTACAATGCCGTATCCCGGTGTTGCGACAGATCTTCAGCCGCTGCTTACGGTTCTCGCGGTTAAGGCGGATGGTGAATCATCAATAACAGACCTTGTATTCCCTGAGAGATTCTCATATATCTATGAGCTTTCGAAGATGGGTGCAAAGGTTGAGCATAACGGTAACACCGTTAAGATCAAGGGCGTTAAGAAGCTCGACGGCAGTAAGCTTGTAGGTTCCGATATAAGAGCGGCTACAGCACTTATCTGTGCCGGCTTAATCGCGGACGGAACGACCGAAGTCGAAGGTATGCATCATATCGAGCGTGGATATAAGAACTTCGTCGAGAAGTTAAAAGGCCTCGGCGCAGAAATAATGGTTAAATAAGATAATTAAAACGGCAGGATGTCCTGCCGTTTTCTTGTATCCGATATTTAATTATCTTAGTATAAAAGCGCTTTTCGAACAGCATCCGCAGTTTCCTGATCTTTAAGATATGCAACGATTGCGAGTGCAAATTCCATCGCAGTGCCGGGACCCTTGGATGTTATGATGTTATCATCTATAACTACGTTGTCCGAAGGAGTGGATGCACAATTAAGCTGATCTTCTAATCCCGGATAACATGTGGCTTTTCTCTCTTTGAGAATATCGAGCGCACCAAGGACTGTAGGACCCGCACAGATTGCGGCAATTAAGTCATTACGTGATAAAAAACTCTTTAATACAAAAGATACGTGCGAATTGGCCTTGAGGCGATTGACATTGCCCATTCCGCCCGGAATAATAACACCGTCATATTTACTGAAGCGGACATCATTTCCGATGTTATCTGCTTCAATAACGATTCCGTGGGCACCTGTAACTCTCCTGTCATCAGATGCAGAAATCATATCAATCTCGATTTCCGCACGGCGAAGTATATCTACGACGGTTAAGGCTTCGATCTCTTCAACACCGTCGTCCATAAGAATTGCGTATTTCATAGTAACCCCCTTTACAAGCTCTAATTTACAATTAGAAGACGAATAGATATAATAATTATAGTAGTAGAATGTGCACATTTGATGTGCAAATAAAAAGTTTTTAACAGCAGGTTACGAGGTGAGAAAGATGTTTCAGGACATAGCGCCATACGTATTACATAATGAGTGGGAGTTAAGACCCCCTAAGACAGGCGATTTAATCATTTATTCCGAGGGCGAGAAAGTTTTCATGCGACTCGATAATGACAGGGTTATCCTGCCTTCTTATGACGAGTGCAAGGATCTGGGAGAATTCAGATTCTTACTTAAGCTTGATGAACGCGGAATCTATATGCTTTTCCCGAAGAACGAGATTAACATGGTAGAAAAGCTCACCCTTCTTGGTTACGAGCTTAAGGATAAGTTTACCTTCCGCGGAAAAGCGCCTAATGAAATCGCATTTGCGGCATCGGTAGCATTTCATCTGACGAGCTTTTATGAAAAGAATAAGTATTGCGGAGCATGTGGAAGCGCATATAGACATAGCGAGAAGGAACGAGCACTGATATGTCCTAAGTGCAATCAGCATCTGTATCCGAGGATTAATCCTGCAATGATAGTTGCGATAACGGATGGAGATAAGATTTTATTAAGCAAATACGCGGGCGGATATTATAATAGATATGCGCTTGTTGCGGGATATGCGGAGATCGGTGAGACGATTGAACAGACGGTTCATCGTGAGGTGATGGAAGAGACCGGATTAAAAGTTAAGAATGTAAGATATTTTACGAGCCAGCCGTGGCCTTTTACGCAGTCGCTTCTTATTGGATTTTTTGCAGAACTTGACGGCTCGCCGGAGGTTACACTTGATGATGGAGAATTGTCTGTTGCGGAGTGGTTTAAAAGAGAAGATATCCCGAGGGATGATTCGACGCTAAGTATGACGAAAACCATGATTGAGTATTTCAGGGCTCATCCCGAGGAGTTTAAATAAGAATTCAAACATACAGTCAAATAGGAAAAAAAACTAAATTGACTAATTTATCGAAAAAAATGTAAGAAATTTGTAAATTGCTATAAAGTGTAGAACAAAGTACCCGATATACAAGATATAGAGAAATGATTCTCTGTAAAGTTTGATAAGTGGTGGTACGTATATGTGGATATTCCTGACGGCCTTACTTCTTCTTATGCCTGTTGCAATGGTGATTATGGGAATGAAGTTACTAAGGGCTAAGCCGAGGAAAGAGCGTTATTATCGGACGGAGCGGGCGCTTCGGAATGAGGCGACAGAGCGCTACGCCCATAAGATATGTGGCCGGTTCTACCTGTGGATAGGTAAGCGGCTTCTCTTAATTACTCTCCTTTTCGGAATAATCCTTTTAAGATTGAACAGTGACCTGTTCGAACCGTTCTGCGGAGTGATATTGCTTTTGGAGATTTCCGCAATGCTTTTGGCAGTACCGCTGACGGAAGGCGCATTGAAGAATAAATTTGATAATGCATAAGATAAAGATTCGTGGGTTGCCGCGAATCTTTTTGGTTTCAAGACAAATTATATATAGAATAAACAATGACATTTTATAGTCAAAGTATAAGGAAACGGTTATTGAAAATCGGATAAAACATAAATATACAATGAGTAAATTATGAATTAAATGTTGGAATTGTTAATAAATGGTGTTATAATAAGTTATCCGTCCGAAAGGACAAAAACAAATGTAAGAGAGGAACTTATTTATGAAGAAACGTTTGTTAGCTAGTGTTCTTGCATTAGCACTCGTTGTGTCTATGCTTGCAATGCCTGCAAGCAAGGCAGAAGCAAAATCAAGATTCTTCATCGGTGCTATGGGACACATTGATGAGAATGTAATGTTTAAGGGAATGTCTCTTGAACAGAAGGCAGCAGCTATGGGCATGTCTGTATATGAAGCTACAGATTGCGCAACACCTTCTAAGTTTGACTTAAGAGATTACGGTCTTGTAACTTCCGTTAAGAATCAGAACCCTTACGGAACTTGCTGGACATTCGCAACTATCGGATCTATTGAGAGTAATGCTATTATGTTGGGTCTTGCTGATTCTGACATTGACCTTTCCGAAATTCAGATGGGTTACTTTGCAACTCATATTCCGGAAGTTCAGGATGAAATGATCCAGGGCGAAGGCTTTGATGCAGCTAAGAATTGGTTAGATAACGGTGGTAACTACTTCTATGCGATGGCTGGCCTTATGAAGGGCTACGGTCCTGCACCTGAAGAGTTTTATCCATATAAGTCTGCAAAGAAGAACTGGGAATCAGAAGATGCTACAGCTCATAACGTATTTAGAACAGCAGCTGTTGAAGCTATTGCAGCTAATGATAGAGCAGCAATCAAGGAGTACCTTACAAAGAACGGTGCTATGTACATTTCCTTCTGTGCAGCTTCTTGGTCAGATAAGAAGTTCTTCAACGAGAAGACAAGTGCAGCTTATCTTCCTGCTTGGGATAAGAACTATACAGGAACCGATCATGCTATCCTCGTTGTAGGTTGGGATGATAACTACAGCAAAGAGAACTTTGCTACACAGCCTGAAGGCGACGGCGCTTGGATTATCAAGAACAGCTGGGGCGAAGAGTGGGGCGATGCTGGATATCTCTATGTATCTTATTATGATGCTGCTCTTGATGCAGATCATATGTTAGCAGGATACAAGGTTGCTCCGCTTGAGTATTACGATTATTCATATCAGTATGATGGTGGCTTAGGTCTTTTCTATCTTGCAGACGTAACTGATGTTGCTATTAACTATACAGGTAGAGCAGACCAGACAATCACAGCAGTAGCAATTAAGCCATGCAATGCAAGTGAAGACGGCGTATTTGCACCTGTTAAGGCAACAGTTAATGTATATAAGAATCTTGCAAGTGTGGAAGCAGCTGCTACAGCAACTCCTATCTATACACAGACAGGTTACGATGTTATAACTGAGAATTATCAGACACTTGAGTTCAAGAAGGGTGTTAACATAAGCGAAGGCGATAAGATTACAGTTATCGTTACATTCAGTGCACCAATCGGATATTATCTCGATGGACCTGTTGACTGGGGCGAGAGAAAGGCATATGCATCCGCCCTTGAAGGCGAGACATTTACACGTGTTGCAAGAGATAACAAGTGGTATGACAACTATGCTGATGCAGATGAAGATCCTGCAAACAGCGTATGTATGAAGGTATTCGTACGTAACGGTCATGACATGCCTGTAATCCATCGCGATCCTAACGCAGTTTCCTTAGAAGAGCCTACATTCTATCTTCTTAACAATGAAGAAGCTAAGGTTACAGTTACATGGAAGACTGTAGAGAATGCAGAAGGATACAACATCTATCGTAAGGTTAAGGGCGTTGAAGATAACTTCTCACTCCTTGCAACAGTAGATGCAGCTACAACAAAGTATGCTGATACAGGTCTTACAATCGGTCAGGACTACATCTACAAGGTAGTTCCTTTCGCAGGTTCTATTGAAGGTAACTCAGCTGAGAAGACTATAAGAGCTACAATCGCAGCTCCTTGGATTACAAAGCTTGAGAACACCAAGAAGGGCCAGGTTAAGATTACAATTCAGAAGGTTAACGGAGCTAAGAGCTACAGCGCTTACAGATTAATCGGTAAGACATATCAGTACCTTGGCAATACAACTAAGACTACATATGTTGATACCTTCAAGAAGGGATCTTACGAGAAGGGTGTTACTTATACTTACAAGTTAGCAGTTAAGAGAGGCGACAGAACAAGTGCCCTTTCAGCAGCTAAGACAATTACTACAAGCAAGTAATTAGATATTATAAGTATCTTAAGCGGGATTGGATTTCCAATCCCGCTTTTTGTTGAAAACTATTGTGGATTATTTAACGATACGGGAGTATAATATTGTCATGTTCGCAGAAGCGAACGTATGAAGGAGGACTATGGGATGAAAAAACGTATATTATCGCTTATTCTTGCGATGGCGATGATTGTATCCGGCTTAATGATGCCGGCACAGGCAAACGCTAAAGAAAACAGTACTCGTTTCTTCTTGGGAGCAATGGGAATGCCTAAGCCGGACAGACTAATAAAAGGTATTTCAAATGCAATGGGAAATGAGAAAACCGGTGTTACAGAGTATGTTGCAACAGAGCAGAATTTCCCTACAAGTTTTGATTTAAGAGAGCACGGACTTGTAACTTCTGTTAAGAATCAGAACCCTTACGGTACTTGCTGGTTATTTACGATGTGCGCATCAATGGAAAGTAATGCCATTATGTTGGGTCTTGCTGATTCTAATGTAGATATTTCTGAATATCAGCTTGGTTATTTTACTTACAATATAGTAGAAGGTCAGGACGAGGCTATTGAAGGTGAAGGAACCCAGCTTAATAAATGGCAGGACAACGGTGGTTGGCACTATGATGCTGCATCCACTCTTATGAAAGGATACGGACCTGTATCAGAAGAGTTATGTCCTTATAAGAACATTAAGCAGCCTTTAAGTATAGAATATGCAACTGAATATAACATGTTTGATTTTAATGCTGTATATACTATAGCTGCCAATGACATTAACGGAGCAAAAGAATTAATAACAAGAAACGGTGCCGTTTGGGTTACCGTATGTGCAAGCTCATGGGATAAGAATTATTACAACGAGAAAACAAATGCGGCGTATCTTCCTGAGTGGACAGACAAGTATCAGTATATCGATCATGCGGTAACTATCGTTGGATGGGATGATAATTACAGTAAGGAAAACTTTACTACACAGCCTGAAAAAGACGGTGCATGGATTGTTAAGAACAGCTGGGGTAAAAGCTGGGGTGATAACGGATATTTCTATCTTTCATATTATGATGCAGCACTTTCCTCAGACTATTGGATAGCTTCAGCTACTCTTTCACCGTTACATTCTACTGATTGTACATATCAGTATGACGGCGGCCCGGGAGCAAATTGGGAACCTGATATAAGCGGTGTTGCAATGGCTTTGACATCAAAGGGAAATCAGACACTTACAGCAATTTCGATTTGCCCTATTGCTGAATATGGTTATGAATTTAAATCGGTTAAAGCGACAATTAACGTGTATACAGATGTTACTGATGAGAAGGCAATCGGAAGCGGAAAGTGCATCTATACACAGACTGTTGATGTTAAGTATTCTGAGTATCAGAAGATTGAGTTTAATAAGGGCGTAAATCTTGACTGGGGTAAGAAGTATTATATTACTGTCAACTTTAGTGAGCCTATCTGGTATCGTTGCGATATGTCGTATGAACGAGACGGAATTGTTGCTCCGGGAAAATCAGGAGAGACATTCGTTACATATGGTAAGGGCGTATGGGATGATTACAGCGATATGTATGAAGATTATGACGGTGAAACCGGAGATGTATGTATAAAAGCGTTTGTAAGAAACGGCCATGATATGCCGGTTATCCACCGACTTCCTACATTAGACGAGCCTACATTCTATCTTCTTAACAATGAAGAAGCTAAGGTTACCGTTACATGGAAGACTGTAGAAGGCGCTGAAGGATACAACATCTATCGTAAGGTTAAGGGTGTTGAAGCTGACTTCTCACTTCTTGCAACTGTAGATGCAGCAACAACAAAGTATGCTGATACAGGTCTTACAATTGGTCAGGATTATATATACAAGGTAGTTCCTTTCGCAGGTTCCATTGAAGGTAACTCAGCTGAGAAGACTATAAGAGCTACAATCGCAGCTCCTTGGCTTACAAAGCTTGAGAATACCAAGAAGGGTCAGATTAAAGTATCAATCAAGGCTGTAAAGGATGCTAAGAGTTACAGTGTTTACAGATTAGTTGGTAAGACATATCAGTACATTGGTAACACAACTAAGACTACTTTCGTTGATACATTTAAGAAAGCAGAGCAGGGTAAATATGAGAAGGGTGTTACCTATACTTATAAGTTAACTGTTAAGGTAGGCAATAGAACAAGTGCCCTTTCAGCAGCTAAGACAATTACAACAAATAAATAACTAAAGAATCACATATTTTTAACGAAAAGGTGTGTCGGATTTAAAAGTTCGACACACTTTTTTGTTATTGTAATTGCTACAGTACGTTAATGGGGGTATTTATATGTCTAAGTGCGGAAAAAACGTATACATTTATGATTCTGACAGAACGAGACTTGATACGGTACGTGAAAAGCTCGGAAAGATATGTAAGCTTACCGTGGCCGGAAGTCATGATGATTTGATTGATAAACTTATGGAGCATCGTCCTGATGTCCTTGTTTATGTATATTCCGATACAGAAAAGTCGGAGCTTGAGAAGATGGGAGATATTTTAATTAAGCCGCAGTTCTCGAATCTGCCGATTTTACTTGTTGTTAATCTTGAATTACAGGAAAAGATTGTGCCATACTTCGTAACGACGCGTCTTATCGTTCAGAATAACCCTGATGAGATAGATGAAGGCGTTGCCAGAGTTGCTGCGCTCATGGATGAACTTAACAGAATTCCGCAGGTAATCGTTCTTGATGATGACGATTACTTAAGAAGTATGGAGATAAGTCTGTTAGAAGATCAGTATAATCCTATAGAAGCAAGAAGCGCGAAAGAGATACTCGATTATCTTAAGACTGAAGAAGCGGATTGTATTCTTTTAGACCTTGACTGCTATGATATGGACCCGTTTGACCTCGTCGAAAAATTAAGAAAAATTCCGAACGGAGCCAAGGTCCCTGTAGTATTTTTGACAGACTGTGCGGATGCAGAGCTTTTAAACAAGTGTCAGGATAAAAGTCCTGCGGGCTACATTATGAAGCCGGTTAAAGGAGAAGACCTTCGCAATAAGGTTGATGAGGCAATTAAAAAAGGACCGAGCCTTGCAGACAGAAAGCTTGTGCTCGTAGTTGACGATGATGTTATGAGCCTTAAGAATCTTCAGACCATACTTAAGAATGAGTATAAGGTTGTTGCGATTTCGTCTGCAGATCAGGCAATTAAATACTTCGATACGAAGATTCCTGATATAGTAATTCTTGACTACGAAATGCCTGTTAAAAACGGACTTTTCGTGTTAAGATATATGCGTCAGAAAAAAGAATTCAACAACGTTCCGGTAATTATGCTTACCGGTAACAAAGAGAAAGCGACAGTAGTATCGTGCATTCAGTCGGGTGCACAAGGTTATCTTACGAAACCGATTAACTCGCTGTCACTTGTGTTAAGAGTTCGCCAGTTACTCGGAATCGTACCGAAGGATATCTACGATGACGAGGACGTTGAGGAAGAAACGGAGAGTTAAATGGATAAGAAGTTTTTGTATGAGATGTTATCGACAATGTCTGTATCCGGCAACGAGCAGGCTTTAGAGAAGAAGATTTACGATCATTATAAGAAAAAGGTAGATGAAGTAAGAACCGACGAGCTTTCGAATGTAACCGCAGTCGTTAATCCGAAGGCTGAGTTCAAGGTGCTTCTTACGGGACACGCCGATGAAATCGGTCTTATGGTTACCAATATTATGGATAACGGTATGCTGAAAGTCACCAATATAGGTGGAATCTACACAACCTGCTATCCGGGACATAAGGTTAAGATTGATACCAAGAAAGGTATTGTATACGGTGCCGTTGTTAATACCAGAGACCTTGCAAAAAGAGGCGACATTAAGGCAAAAGACCTTACGATAGATATCGGAGCAAAGGATAAGAAGGATGCTGAAAAGCGCATATCCTTAGGTGATACGGCAACATTCGATACCGAGTACAGAGAGCTTCTTAATAACCGCATAACGGGAAGAGCCCTTGATGACCGACTTGGAGCTTTTATAGTTATGGAGGCAGTTGCACTTGCCAAGAAGAAAGGCTGCAAGATTGGTGCATATGCCACAACCACAACGGGCGAAGAGACAACCATGAACGGCGCATATTTCAGCGCTTCAAGAGTTCAGCCGAATATCGCAATCGCGGTTGATGTAACTTATGCAACCGATTATCCGGGCGTAGATACAGCATCAACAGGTGATGTAAGAGTGGGCTGCGGCCCTGTTATCTGCAATAATCCGTCGATTCATAAGATAGTTAACGAGAAATTAAAGAAAGCTGCAGATAAGATGAAGATAAAAGTTCAGTATGAGGCAGCTAACGGCAGAACGGGAACTGACGGAGATGTTATGCATAAGTCGGGAATCGGCGTTCCTTTCGCGCTTATCTCGATTCCGCTTCGCTATATGCATTGTCCTGACGAGACCGGTTCACTCGATGATGTAAATGACTGTATCGAGCTTTTGGCAGAGTTTCTTTGCGAATGTACCGCCGGCATGAACCTTAAGTTCTTTTAAGCAGATTAAGAGGCACTTTTTACAAGAGTAGAAAGTGCTTCTTTTTAATTTGAAACTAAGGCACCATTCTGCTATTATTAAGATATTGAAAGTAGAGGTAAAAGTTATGCCTGATTATACGGAATGCGATACATGCATGAATTTTGAATACGATGAGGAATTCGACGAGTATAGCTGCGGAGTCTATCTTGATGAGGATGAACTTGCGCACTTTCTTACGTCGGATTATAAGAAATGCCCGTACTACAGACCGGGTGATGAATATACAATAGTAAAGCATCAGATGTAGAGGTTAAGATGATATATCCTAAGAATATAGACTGTAAAAGCACAATCGGAATACCTGCGCCAAGCAGCGGCGTCGGAGAAAGCCTTGATGAGTATAACTTGGCACTTAAGATGCTTTTCGATTATGGGTTTACGATAAAAGAGACAAAAAGTGTCAGAAATACAGGGGTAGTAAGTGCGGATGCGGCAACCCGTGCGCGAGAATTAATGGAACTTATCGAAGATGATTCGGTAGATGCTGTATTTTCTGCCAAGGGTGGCGACTTTATGGAAGAAATACTGCCGTACCTTGATTTTAATAGTATAAAAGCTCATCCCAAGTGGTTTATGGGTTTCTCCGATAATACGAACTATACGTTCCCGACGACGGTTATTTGTGACATGGCAACAGTTTACGGTCCTAATGCGAAGTCGTTTTCGATGAACCCTTTACACGAGTCACTTGAGATTGCACTTGCAATTCTTCGTGGAGAAGATGTTACACAAGTTTCAACCAAGAGACACCAACGCGGCTTTCGTACTACAGAGAAGGGATATACTTTAAACGAAGATACCATATATAAAACGGTTTCGGGAAAGTCTGTTAAGATGACGGGACGATTGATAGGCGGATGCCTTGACGTATTAAGAAATCTTGTGGGAACACCATACGGAGAGGTAAGCACATTCCTCGAAAAGTATAAGGAAGACGGCTTCATATGGTATTTCGATATATTTGCATTGAGCGCGGAAGATACCTGTCATGCGCTTTTACAGATGAAATATGCAGGCTGGTTTAAGTATCTTAAGGGAATAGTCAACGGACGCGTATGTTTCCCGAACACTATGATGGATATGAGCTATGAAGAAGCGTTTATGCGTGCCTTGGGTGAAGATATACCAATTATTACAGAGGCGGATATAGGACATGTTCATCCGTCGATGACAATTATAAACGGCGCACTTGCAGAGGTGATTGCGGAGAATGGTGCCGGAAGTTTAAGATTAATCAGGAAGGCGTAAGATATGATCAACGTAATTAAAAAAGAAAACTACAAGGTTAGTGAATGGAGCGGAGGAGTTACCAAGGAAATCCTTATTCTTCCGGAAGAAGGCGACTATGCGGAGAGAAGATTCCATGCAAGAGTAAGTTCTGCAGTTGTGGAAGTAAAGGAATCGGACTTTACCGAGCTTCCGGGCGTGCACAGGTTTATTTCTCTTATTCACGGTGATATGGAATTACATATTAATGATGCGGAGCCGAAGATTTTATCGCCGCTTGATATCGTTGAATTCGAAGGTGAGGACAAGGTTCACTGCGTAGGTAAGGCGACAGACTTTAACCTCATGCTTAAGGGCACGGAGGGTAAGATGCATGTTCTTCCTATAGGCGAGAAGAGAACCGCATTAAAGGAAGGAACCGTTCTTATATTTGCGGTAGGAGCGGTTCAGGTTAGATTCTCAAATGCGGATCCGGTTGAATTATCGACCGGCGATTCCTGTGTTATTACAAACAGCGATATGGACTATCTTATCTATAGCGAAAGAACGCAGAATGTTCTTGTTGTTGAGATTGAGGGTGAATAATATGCGCGAACTTATTTTTAAGATGGAGCGTGAAGGCCTTTGCAAAGAGGGAGATATCTTGCCTGTAACCGAAGGTAAGCTTCCGACATCGGTATATTACACACTCGGAAGAGCATACGCCATGTCTGCAAATATTAAGCCTACAGAGCGCCTTAAAAGCACGGAGGGTAAGGTTACCAAGGTAGAGGCAACAGAAGCTGGATTTTATGTAACGGTTGAATTTAATGAATAGGAGAAGACGATGCCAAGATCTGAGAATCAGAAGCTTAAGCTTACTGCAATAGCTAAAATATTATTACGATACAGCGATGAAAAGCATCCCCTTACGATTAAGGATATATGTTCAAAGCTCGAGGAAGAAGGAATATCCGCCGAGAGAAAGAGCTTATATAATGATATTAGGACGCTTGAAGATTGGGGAATGGATATAGTCACTCCTTCTAAGGGAAAGCATTATATCGCATCACGCGACTATGAACTGGCAGAGCTTAAAATTCTTGTAGATGTTGTCCAGGCGGCAAACTTTTTAACCGAGAAGAAGTCTGAGGAGCTTATTAAAAAGCTCGAAAGCGAGACTTCCATATATGAAGCCAAGAACCTACAGCGTAACGTCTATATAGCCAATCGCTCCAAGGCCGTAAATGAGAGCGTTCTTTATAATGTTGACAGTATCTATAATGCGATTGCGGAGAATAAGAAGATTAATTTCAAGTATTGTGAGTGGAACCTTAAGCGCGAACTTGTGCCTAAAAAGAACGGCGAAGAATATTGTGTAAGTCCGTGGCATTTGATCTGGGATGATGAGAATTATTATCTTATCGGATACGATGAGGCAGCGGATACAACAAAGTATTACAGAGTCGATAAGATGAAAGACTTAGCGGTTACGAAGAGCGACAGAGTTGGTAACGACAAGATGAAGGACTTCGATGTTGCGGCATTTTGCAAGTCTATTTTCGGAATGTTCGGCGGAGATGACAGCAAGGTATATATTAAATTTCCTAATAAGCTTGTCGGTGTTGTTATAGACAGATTCGGAAGAGATGTTACCATTAAGCCTATAGATGATGAATGCTTCGAAGCAAGAGTCGATGCCAAGATAAGTAATCAGTTCTTCGGCTGGGTAGTCGGCCTTGGTAATGAGGTAGAGATCATCGGACCGGAGAATATCAGAAAAGAATTCAAGAAATTTATAGGTGAGATAAGTAAGAAATACAGCGGAAAATAAGCATTCTTTGAACATTTATAGGAAATGCTTATAAATCAATTAAAAAAATAAATCATAGCCTATTGCATTTTTAGCCCCACGCGAGTATAGTATTATTCCGTGGGGTTTATTTTATTTAAACCAATATATGGGATAAGAGGATATTAAAATGCAAGAAAAACGTTACAAGAAGATATTCGGACCTGAAGTATTTATCTTCACGATAGTATTTATGGGGTTATTTGTGGCAGCAGGCCACGTTATGGGCACGGCAAATTTATTCAATACGATAATGAATACAGGTTTTAACCTGCTTATCGATACTTGTTTTAAGATAATGTCGTTGGCTGTTATAGCAGGAGGAATCGCAGCTCTTTTCGGAGAGTTCGGTCTTGTTGCATTGGCTGATAAGATCATCGCACCGCTTATGAAGTGGTTATACGGTCTTCCGGGTGCAAGCTCGATCGGTATCGTTACGACATACCTTTCGGACAACCCTGCAATTCTTACACTCTCGGCGGACAGGGGATTCAGAAAGTACTTTAAGAAGTATCAGCTTCCGGCACTTACCAACCTTGGAACCGCATTCGGAATGGGAATGATCATTACGACCTATGTTATCGGCCTTAAGTCTCCTACCGGTGAAAAGTTCGGAATGGCAGCACTTGTCGGCAATATAGGCGCGATTATCGGAAGTATAGTATCTACGAGAATTATGCTTCACTTTACCAAGAAGATGTATGGTAAGGATGAATGGGCAGAGCCGAGCGAAGCAACCAAGATAACAGAGAAGCGTACCGAAAGAGAGATATCCGACGGTTCTGTTGCAAGCCGTGCGATGAATGCACTTCTTCGCGGTGGAAAGAGTGGAGTGGACTTAGGATTATCGATTATTCCGGGTGTGCTTATAATCTGCACACTTATAATGATTCTCTCAAACGGTCCGAGTAAGGGCGGATATACGGGTGCAGCATATGAAGGTGTAGCGCTTTTGCCATGGCTGGGCGATAAGATTGACTTCATTCTTAAGCCTTTATTCGGATTTTCCACATCATCGTGTATCGCGGTTCCGATTACCAGCCTCGGCGCGGCGGCAGCAGCAATCGGGCTTATGCCGCAGATGCTTATGAAAGGTACCTGCAATGCACATGATATTGCTGTATTTACATCGATGTGTATGTGCTTCTCGGGATACTTAAGTACACATATCGCAATGATGGACAGCATGAATGCAAGAGAGCTTACCGGCAAGGCAATTCTTTCCCATACAATCGGGGGAATCTGTGCAGGTATCGCTGCTAACTGGATATATCAGTTAATATCGTTTATTTAATATAATATAAGAGACCTTTATAAAAGCTCCGTCGTTGACCTATGGTGAAACTTAAAGCCATAGGTAACGACGGTGTTTTATTATTTTATTAGATTTAGTTTCTTATTTGTTTATTGCTTATTCTTATCCAAAACCATATAATATAAATTGGTATGAATTATTGTGCGAGAAATAACTCTACGGAGGTTTAATAAATGCCGGATAATTTGAATATGAACAATGGCAACAACAACCCGAACAATAGCCCGAATAATAACGGGAATAATAACGGGAACAACAATGGAAATAACGACAAAAAGAAGAATCCCAATCCGATTTTAAGCTTTTTAATGGTTCTTTTGGTAGGTTTATTCATCTTCACCTTCTATCAGACCATGATTTCCAATTCGAGAACTCAGGAGATTTCGTATACGAAATTCTTAAGCCTTGTTAAAGAAGACAAGGTTGCGACGGTCTCAATGACGGCAAGACAGTATAACATAAGACTTAAACCGGAGACGGGCGACAGTACTGTATACATAACCGGTGCAATTAACGACGAATCCTTGCTTACGCTCCTTGATGAACACGGAGTTACTTATCAGAAGGAGATCCCGAAGGATACAGCGAATTACGTATTCAATATCCTTTCGATAATCCTTCCGCTGATTCTTATGTTCTGGATAGGAAGCCAGCTTATGAAGAAGCTTGGTAACGGAATCGGTGGATTGGGCTTAAAGAGTAATGTCAAGGTCTATGTTGAGAAAGATACCGGAGTTACATTTAAGGATGTTGCCGGACAGGAAGAAGCAAAGGAATCTTTACAGGAAGTTGTAGACTTCCTTCATAATCCGAAAAAGTATGCAGCAATTGGCGCTAAGCTTCCAAAGGGTGCGCTTCTTGTAGGCCCTCCGGGAACAGGTAAGACACTTCTTGCCAAGGCAGTGGCCGGTGAAGCTAAGGTACCTTTCTTCTCGATTGCAGGTTCCGATTTCGTTGAGATGTATGTCGGCGTCGGAGCAAAGAGAGTAAGAGACCTTTTCCAGGAAGCATCCCGTCAGGCGCCGTGTATCATCTTCATCGATGAGATTGATGCAATCGGTAAGAGCCGTGATTCAAGATACGGCGGTGGTAACGACGAGAGAGAACAGACATTGAACCAGTTATTGGCGGAAATGGATGGATTCGATACGTCTAAGGGTATTTTAATCCTAGCGGCAACCAACAGACCTGATGTACTTGATAAGGCTCTTCTTCGTCCGGGTAGATTTGACAGAAGAGTAATTGTAGATAAGCCTGATCTTAAGGGACGTATAGATACATTAAAAGTTCACAGTAAGGACGTTCTTATGGATGATACGGTTGATTTTGATGAGATCGGTCTTGCAACAAGCGGAGCAGTAGGTTCCGATCTTGCCAACATGATTAATGAAGCGGCTCTTAATGCGGTTAAGAACGGAAGAAAAGCTGTATCACAGAAGGATCTTCTTGAATCTGTCGAGACTGTTATCGCAGGTAAGGAGAAGAAAGACCGTATTATGAGCAAGGATGAGCGCAAGATTGTCGCTTATCACGAAGTCGGTCATGCACTTGCAACGGCATTGCAGAAGAATACAGAGCCTATTCAGAAGATTACAATCGTTCCTCGCACCAAGGGTTCGCTCGGATATGTTATGCAGACACCTGAGGAAGAGAAATACCTTATGAGTAAGGACGAATTAAGCGCACGCCTTGTGACATTCATGGCGGGCCGTGCTGCGGAAGAGATAGTATTTAATTCCGTAACAACCGGCGCATCCAATGATATCGAACAGGCAACCAATATTGCGAGAGCGATGATAACCCAGTACGGTATGAGCGAGCGCTTCGGCCTTATGGCATTAGAATCCGTTGAAAGCAAGTACCTTGACGGCAGATCGGTATTAAATTGCGGTGAAGCAACAGCATCCGAGATTGATACGGAAGTTAAGGAACTTCTTAAGAGAAGTTACGATAAGGCTAAGGAGCTTTTAAGCGAGAACCGCACAGTGCTTGATAAAATTGCTGAGTTCTTGATTGAGAAGGAATCCATTACAGGTAAGGAATTCATGGAGATCTTTAACGAAGTTAAGGGAATTTCATCTCCTGAAGAAGATATATTCGTAGAAGAATAATATGAGTTTTGATTTTGAGAGTGAACTTAAGAAATTACCGGCTAAGCCGGGCGTATATATAATGCACGGTGAGGGAGACGAGATTATCTATGTGGGTAAGGCGGTCTCCCTTAGAAACCGCGTGCGTCAGTATTTCCGTCCGGGACAGGACGGAAGAATCAAGATTGAGAAGATGATGCCTCATGTAACGAGATTTGAGTACATTGTGACCGATTCCGAGCTTGAAGCACTTATCTTAGAGAATAATCTTATCAAAGAGCACTCTCCGAAATATAATACGATGCTTAAGGATGGCAAGACCTATCCTTTTATTCGCGTGACATTAGAAGACGATTACCCTCGTCTTCTTTTTTCACGCCAAATGAAGAAGAATAAATCCAAGTACTACGGACCGTTTACGTCTGCGGCTGCGGTTAAGGATACAATCGATCTTTTGCAAAAGCTCTATCACATAAGAAACTGTAACCGCACAATAGATGAGTCAAAGCCTACCAAGCCGTGCCTTTATTATCAGATGAAGATGTGTGATAAGCCTTGTGATAACGGGATCAGTAAGGAAGAGTACAGGAAGAATGTAGATAAGGCAATCGCTTTCCTTGAAGGCGATTATAAAGGAGTAGTTACCGGACTTACTGATAAGATGAATGCGGCATCCGAAGAGATGAACTTTGAGGATGCAGCTATATATCGTGATCTGATTGAATCCGTTAAGCATGTAATAGAGAAGCAGAAGATTAATAACTCTGACTTTGAGGATAGAGACATAGTTGCGATGGCAACGGAAGAAAACGATGCGGTTGTTCAGGTATTCTTCATAAGAAACGGCCGAATGATGGGCAGAGAGCATGTCTATATGACGATTGCGGAAGGTGATGGAGAAGGTGATATTTTAGAAAGCTTCCTTACACAGTACTACGGCGGAACACCGTATCTTCCGCATGAGATAATGACTGAAATAATGCCGGAAAATGCGTCGGAGATAGAAGAATGGCTATCAAAGCGCCGCGGTAAGAAGTTATCTATTGTAGTCCCGAAAATCGGTAAGAAGGAAAAACTTGTAAATCTCGCAAAAACTAATGCTACCATGCTTTTAAAGCAGAACAAGGAACAGCTTAAACGTGAAGAAGCACGAACGAAGGGTGCTATGAGAGAGCTTTCGGAGTTACTCAAGCTTCCACCTTTATCCCGCGTAGAAGCTTTTGATATATCGAATATAAGCGGATTCTTAAGCGTAGGCTCGATGGTTGTATTTGAAGACGGTAAGCCAAAGAAGAACGATTACAGGAAGTTCAGGCTTAAAACCGTGTCGGGACCGGATGATTACGCATCAATGTATGAAGTCTTGACCAGAAGATTTACGCATGGCCTTGCGGAAGCGGAGGATATGGCAAGCCGTGAAGAAGACAATGAATACGGGAGTTTTACAAGATTTCCTGATGTTATATTTATGGACGGCGGCAAGGGCCAGGTAAGTGTAGCCGAACGCGTTATGGCGGAGCTTAAGCTTGATATTCCGATTGCCGGTATGGTTAAGGATGATAATCACAGGACGCGCGGAATATATTATAAAGGCATTGAACTTCCGATTGATACAGGTTCCGAAGGATTTAAGCTTCTGACAAGAATTCAGGATGAAGCACACAGGTTTGCGATAGAGTATCACAGGATGCTTAGAAGTAAGAATCAGGTACATTCTGTATTGGATGATATACCGAATGTGGGAGCGAAGCGCCGCAACGCGCTTATGAAGGCATTCGAGTCGTTAGAGGAACTTAAGAAAGCAAGTGTGGATGATATTCTAAAAGTTCCCGGATTCAACAAACTGTCCGCACAATCGGTATTTGATTATATGCATACGTTGTGATACAATTCTAATGTATGGGTTTATGCTGTTTTTTAGAAGGAATAAGTTATGGAACCGTTGAAGATAAGCGAACTTACAGAGCACTTTAAATTGCATAATTTTACTCCATTGGTTAATACCGAAGAAACTTTGGTGACAGAGGCAGATATCAATCGTCTTGCGTTACAGCTTACGGGCTTCTTTGATTATTTCCAGGAGACCAGAATTCAGCTTATCGGACGAGTCGAGAGTTCATATCTTACGACGGTCGACGCTGAAGCAAAGAAGACTGTCTATAAGAAGCTTTTCTCTTACAATATTCCTTGCATAATCTTCACAAGAGATATAGAGCCGGAAGAAGAGCTTTTAAGAATCGCAGCGGAACATAAGGTGCCGATACTTGGTACAAGTCTTGCGACAAGTGCTTTTGTGGTAGAGCTTATCAATTATCTTAACGAATACTTTGCACCTTCAATTACCGTGCATGGCGTATTGGTTGATATATACGGTGAAGGAGTTCTCATTACGGGCGAGAGCGGAATCGGTAAGAGTGAGGCCGCACTTGAGCTTGTACGACGCGGTCACAGACTTGTTGCGGATGATGCTGTTACGATTAAGCGTATTAACGATACGACACTTGTGGGAAGTGCACCTTCGGTTACCAAGTATTTGTTGGAAGTGCGCGGCATAGGAATCATCGACGTTCAGATGCTTTTCGGAGCGGAGTCGGTACTTGAGTCACAGAACATAGATCTTGTGATTAAGTTGTCCGAGTGGAACGGCAAGACGGAATATGATAGAATAGGTCTTAAGGACGATTATACGGAGTTTCTCGGCAATAAGGTCGTATGCCAGTCGCTTCCGATTCGTCCGGGACGTAATATAGCGGCTATATGTGAGGTTGCGGCGGTTAATCACAGACAGAAGAAGATGGGTTATAACGCTGCCGAAGAATTATACAGAAGAGTACAGGATAATACCGACAAAGAGTAGATGTTGCGAAATTTGGCGTTATTTATATAAAAAACAAAGGGGGATCGTACCATGGAACGCAAAAATGCTTGGGATAAGTACGATAAAAAGGGCCTCAAGAAGGTCATGGACTTTGCGGAAGGTTACCGCAAATTTATCTCTGACTGCAAGACAGAGAGAGAATCAGTAGACGAGATTATCAGAATGGCTGAAGCAGACGGTTTCAAGAATCTTGATGCAGTCATCAAGAAGGGAACCAAGCTTAAAGCAGGCGATAAGGTTTACGCTAACAATATGGGTAAGACTTTGGCACTTTATGTTATCGGTAAGGAGCCTATGGAGAACGGTATGAACATCGTTGGTGCACACCTTGATTCTCCGCGTCTTGATTTAAAGCAGAATCCTATGTATGAGGATACTGACTTTGCTTTACTTGACACACATTATTACGGTGGTGTTAAGAAGTATCAGTGGGTTACAATCCCGCTTGCACTTCACGGCGTAGTAGCTAAGAAGGACGGTTCAGTAGTTAAGATTGCTATCGGCGAGAAGCCGGGTGATCCTGTATTTACAATTACAGACCTTCTTATTCACTTATCCGCAGACCAGATGACTAAGACAGCATCCAAGGTCATAGAAGGTGAGAGTCTTGATGTCCTTATCGGTTCTATTCCGGGACCTAAGCAGGGTAAGGATAAGAAGGACATCAAGGACAGAGTTAAGGCTAATATCTTAGAGATTATCAAGAAAGAATATAAGTTTGAGGAAGAGGATTTCTTATCCGCAGAGATTGAAGTTGTTCCTGCAGGTCCTGCAAGAGACTTAGGATTCGATCGTTCGATGCTCTTAGGATACGGACATGATGACAGAGTATGTGCATATCCTTCCTACAAGGCAATGCTTGAAATCGGTACACCGAAGAAGACAGCTTGCTGCTTACTCGTTGATAAGGAAGAGATTGGTTCCGTTGGTGCAACAGGTATGCATTCAAGATTCTTCGAGAACGTTACTGCAGAAATTATGAACCTTATGGGCAAGTATTCAGACATTCTTTTAAGAAGATGCTTAAAGAATTCCTGCATGCTTTCATCCGATGTATCAGCAGGTTACGATCCTCTCTTCCCGTCAGTTATGGAGAAGAAGAATACAGCATTCCTTGGAAGAGGACTTTGCATCAATAAGTACACAGGTTCAAGAGGAAAGGGTGGCTCTAACGATGCCAACGCTGAGTACATGGCTAAGATCAGAAAGATCTTTGATGATGCAGATGTATACTTCCAGACAGCTGAACTTGGTAAGGTTGATCAGGGTGGCGGCGGAACGATCGCTTATATCCTTGCAGAGTATGATATGAATGTTATCGACAGTGGTGTTGCAGTACTTTCAATGCATGCACCTTGCGAGACAATCAGTAAGGTAGACCTTTACGAAGCATTACTTGGATACGTTGCATTCTTAAAGAACGCATAAAAAGGAGTATTGATTTTGTACGAAGATTTAGCGGATATCTTAAGCGAGATATCAGGTACAAAAGTAATAACGAATGAGTTAATGAACAGGCACACCAGCTTTAGGGTTGGTGGGCCTTGTTCACTCTTTATAAGTCCGGACAAGAATCATCTTCCGGGCATAATCGCTTTTTGTAAGAAAAGCGCTCTTCCATACGTGGTTATAGGCAGGGGAAGCAATATTCTCGTCAGTGACAATGGATTTGAGGGGCTTGTCATCGAGATAGGGGATGCTTTCAACAAGATAACCGTGAACGGCGATATGATTACGGCAGAGGCAGGAGCGTCACTTGCAAGTGTTGCAAGAGCAGCATATGAGAATTCTCTTACGGGACTCGAATTTGCATCGGGTATTCCGGGAAGTGCGGGCGGCGGACTTTATATGAATGCCGGCGCGTACGGCGGAGAGATGAAAGATGTTATTTATTCGGCACGTGCTTTAGATTCTGACGGAAAAGAGCTTGAGTTTACGCCTGACGATATGGATTTAAGCTACAGACACAGCGCTTTTATGGAGAAGAATCTTATCATCACAGAGATGGTATTTAAGCTTAATGCCGGTAATAAGGATGAAATCAAGGCCGCAATGGATGATTATAACGGAAGGCGCCGCGATAAGCAGCCGCTTAATTACCCCAGCGCGGGAAGCTTTTTTAAGAGACCGGAAGGTAATTATGCGGGCAAGCTTATTGAGGATGCCGGTCTTGCGGGCTTAAGAGTCGGCGGTGCGGAAGTATCCGCCAAGCATTGTGGATTTGTAATAAATGTCGATAATGCGACAAGTGAGGATATAATTAATCTTATGAAGAAGGTTCAGGAAGAGGTCAATGACAAGTTTGGTATTATGTTGGAACCTGAAGTAAGAATGCTCGGAAAGTTTTAATTTACGAGATATGAGAGGGAAAAGAATGGAAGTTGTTATTCTGACCGGTATGTCCGGCGCAGGTAAAAGCACAGCATTAAAGATGATGGAGGATCTGGGATATTATTGCATCGATAATCTCCCGATTCCTTTGATATCCAAGTTTGATGATGCGTCTGAAGAGTATGTGACCGAGGTTGACCGTGTTGCATTCGGAATAGATGTGCGTAATTCTACGCATATAGACGGACTTTTGAACGCAATCACGAGTTTAACCGAGAGGGGAATATCGGTTAAGGTGCTTTTTCTTGACGCGGATGAGGATACGCTTGTAAGACGGTATAAGGAGACTAGACGTTCTCATCCACTGGCACTTAATAAGCGCGTGGAAGACGGTATAAGAGAAGAGAGAGCAAGGTTAGAGCGAATTAAAGAAGCTGCGGATTATATATTCGATACATCGCATCTTCTTACCCGCGACTTGAAGGCTGAACTGGATAAGATATTCCTGCAGAATCAAAAGTTTGATAATCTCTTTGTAAGTATACTTTCGTTTGGATTTAAGTACGGCATTCCGAGAGATTCGGATATAGTGCTTGATGTAAGATTCTTGCCGAATCCTTATTATGTTGAGGGCTTAAGACATTTAAGCGGTAACGATAAGGAAGTTCAGGATTATGTAATGTCATCTCCGGAAGCGGGAATATTTCTTGATAAGCTTGAGGACATGCTTGATTTCCTTATTCCGAATTATATCAAAGAAGGCAAGTCACAGCTTGTAATCAGCATAGGCTGTACCGGCGGAAAGCACAGATCCGTTACGCTTGCCAATGCCCTATATGACAGATTGAAGAATAGGTCGGAGTTCGGCGTAAGAGTTGAGCATCCGGACCTTAAAAGAGACGGAGCAAGGTAATAATGTCATTTTCATCGAGTGTTAAGGAAGAGCTGTCGAGAGAGATAACCAAAGCTCGTCATTGTCAGATGGCGGAGATTGCGGGAATCATATCTTTTGCGGGAAAAGTTAAGACGGAAGAAGACGACATCATCCTTAGCGTATATACGGAGAATGTCATCTTGGCGAAGCGTTATTTTGAACTTGTCAGAAAAGCTTTTAAGGCAAAACCCGAGTTAATAGTGAAAAACCGCGACAGCGGACGAAGAATCTATAAGATAGAAGTAATAGAGAAAATAGATAACCCTACGATGTTCGAAGCCTTAAAATGGCAGGCTGAGAATACCGAAGGGGAGATAAGAATAGAAGAACCGGTTAATAAGCTTCTTCTTATGAAGAGCTGCTGTAAAAGAGCTTACCTTCGAGGCGCTTTTTTCGCAGCAGGTTCTGTTACGGATCCCGGAAAAGGGTATCATCTCGAGATAGTATCGCCTAACGATGATAAGGCGGACAGAATCATTTCGGAATTTGCATATTTCGGAATTGAAGTTAAGAAGGTAATTAGAAAAGGCCACGTTGTATGTTATATTAAAGAGGGTGAGCAGATATCCGATGCGCTTAATGTAATCGGTGCGCATACCGCTTTGATGGAACTTGAGAACGTGCGTATAATTAAAGAAGTACGTAACGATGTCAATAGAAGGGTTAACTGTGAGACGGCCAATATCAATAAGACAGTTAATGCCGCAGTTAAGCAGATAGAGGACATCGAATACATAGATAAGCATCTTGGACTTGATAATTTGTCGCCTCTTTTACAGGAGACTGCAAGGATAAGACTGGAGAATCCTGAAGCACCGTTAAAGGAGCTTGCGGGATTACTTGACGGTGATTGCGGCAAATCAGGTCTTAATCATAGACTTAAGAAGTTACACGCAATTGCGGAAGAACTTCGTGGAACAAGTGGAGGGAATAATGGTTAAAAAGTCGGTAGTGTCAGGTATTTCTGCTGTAAAAGAAGACAGAGTTGTGGCAGAGATTGTGTCAATGGCAAGCGCTTTTCAGTCAAGAATCTATTTCGAGACTGAGAGCAAGGTAATCAATGCAAAGAGTATCATGGGAATGATGACCCTTAATCTTCTCGCAGGCAACGAGATCAGTATTTCGATTGAAGGTGAAGATGAGGAAGAGGCCATGAAAGCGATTGAGGATTTTCTTCTCGGAAGATAGGAGCGTTAATTTGTATAGAAAGAAGTGTCTGTTCGTGTTTAATCCGCATTCGGGTAAGGAGCAGATTAAGCCGAAGTTATTACAGATTATTGATATATTTACCAAGGCAGGATACGATGTAACCGCATATCCGACACAGGCAAGAGAAGACGGATATCATAAGGTTATCGCAGACGGCAAGTATTACGATCATATTGTGTGCTCCGGCGGTGACGGAACTCTTGATGAAACCGTATCCGGAATTCTTAAGGGCAAGATAGATACTAATCTAGGCTATATTCCGGCAGGCTCAACCAATGATTTCGCACATTCGTTGGGAATTCCAAAGGATATGATTAAAGCTGCCGATATTGCTGTTAACGGAGAGCCGGCACTATACGATATAGGCGACCTTAACGGTACTACTTTCGTATACGTTGCGGCGTTCGGAATTTTTACCGATGTATCTTATCAAACAGATCAGGGACTTAAGAATATGTTAGGCCATGCCGCATATATCTTAGAGGGCGCCAAGCGCCTTAATCAGGTTAAGACCTATAATGTCAAGGTTACCGCGGATGATACGACCTATGAAGGCAATTGGATATACGGAATGGTATCGAATTCCAGATATGTAGGCGGAATGAAGATACTTAACGGAAAGGAGACCGAGCTTGACGACGGATTGTTTGAACTTACCCTTGTAAAAGCGCCTAAGAATCCGATTGAGTGGAACGAGACGTTGGGATGCCTTATTCTGGGCGAAGCGGACGGCAAGAATGTAATTACAACAAGATCGTCGAAGATAAGCTTTGAATTTGAAAATACCGCACCGTGGACAGTTGACGGTGAGTACGGCGGAGAATATAAGGAAGTAACTATTAAGAATCTTAAGAGAAAAGTTGCAATTATGGTTAAGGCTAGAAAATAGCCGTTTGTATAAGGGCGGACGATATGGAAGACAGATTACTCTTTATAAGCAGTCATCAGGATGTTATCGAGGAATTTACCGACGCGTATAAAAGCGAGGATTTTCAAGTTGAAGTGGCACGTTCCGGAGTAGAGGGCGTGCGTAAGATAGCTGCGGCTTCGTATAAGGTTGTTGTAACCAATTTAAGACTTCCCGATATCGATGGAATCAAGATTGTACAGTACCTTAATAAGACGTCGCCCAATACGGTATGTATAGTATATACGACAAAGCTTCATACGGGCCAGGCTGCATTCCTTATCAATAAGATGCATGTATTTAAGATATTCTTGCGACCTGCAGATTACAGCGGAGATATGCTTGATGCCATTAAGCAGGCATTTGAGACCTTTGATGTGGTCGAAGCAGATGAGGGAGACGTTAAAACAGCCGTCGACTATGAGGAAGAACAGCGAATAAGGCTTAAAGAGCTTGTTGATACTGTCATAGACAAGGAAGACGCGCAGAGTATGATAAGAAACTGTGCAGAGGCGATATTTGAAGCGACAACTGCAGTTAATACAGCGCTTGATGAAGCCGAACGCCTTAAGCTTCTTGGCCTTGAAAATAAGATAATCGGAACGGCTTTAAAAGAAAGTGAGAAGACCATACCGGATCTTATGTCACTTGAAGTTGTCTTAAGGGGACGATTCTTCGAGAATGCACCGGGACGAAGCTATAAGATGGATGTTGAATCGAACGTAGTAAAGCTTCCGGGTGATTTTATACTTAAGATATATCTGTGCCTTTGCTTTATGATTGATTACATTAATTTCATCTGTAAAGAGTATGAGATGGATATCAAGGTTGAATTTGAGACCAGTACAAGAATTACGATAAATGTCGAATTCAAGCTTGCAAAGGAAGCTTATAAGACTAAAGACCTTACGCCGTATGAAGAAGCGATAAGAGTTATGTACGATCGTCTTGTAAGAGAGAATTGTTCGGAACTTGAAGTAATAGGACTTCCGAGCGAAGTCTCATATAAGATGTTGATGGATGCCAATACAGAAGCAATATTTGAACGCAGAGGTTAAAAAACCGGGAGATTATTCTCCCGGTTTTCTTTATTGTTATCTTATATTATGGGTTCGGATCATCAGGGTTATCATTGGTATTGCCATCCCTGTGGATAGGACAAACCTCGTCTTCAAAGCCTTCCGGTGCAAGGTAAGGCCCGTCTGCCGACATCGGGTCGCCGCCTATAATAAATACTTTCTGAATACACATATATTCAGGGCAGTTGGCGGAGGCAACACAACCTGACATTGTACATATCTTAAGTCCGATATGGTGATTACAGTATTCTGTAGGAACCGTACCGATTTCAAAATATTCTTCTCTTACACAGCTGCCTCTCGGATCGCAGTCACATACGCCTTCAATCGGAAGAAGTCCCGATTTCGTACATATTGCAACTTTGGTGATGCCTTCGGGCATCGGGAATCCTAAGTCAGGTAAGTCTTTATGAATCTGACTCATTACAATTCTCCAGAGATCTTTAACATATCCCGTTGACTTCATAACTGAGTTGTCATCATATCCACCCCATGATACGCAGGTATAATAAGGAGTAAATCCTGCAAAAAGCGCATCACGGTTATTACTTGTTGTACCGGATTTACCTGCAATGCTCATTCCGTCGAATCTTGCTCGAGGTGAAGTACCGATTGTCATAACATCCTGCATTGCATTGGTAAGAAGCCATGCAGTTGTTTCTTTTAATACTCTGTGTTCCTGTGTAGCAGAGTTATCTATAAGTACATTACCGTTATTATCAAGTATTCTTGTGTAGAATCGAGGCTTGATATATGTTCCGTGGTTGGCAATTGAAGCATATGCGGCACAAAGCTCCAGGTTGGAGACGCCTTTTGTGATACCACCGAGGCAAAGAACCTGTACGATATCCTGCGTTGAAAGTGAAGTGAATCCGAAGTTAAGTAAGTAGTCGTAACCTACCTGTGCGGATACTTCTTCAAGTGTCTTAACAGCAACTATATTGATTGAATCATATATACCTTCACGGAAGGTTGTAAATCCTCTGAACTTCTTGTCGTAGTTCTTAAGATCTGTACCGTCTGTCTTTTTATAAGGAGCATCGTCCTGTACCGATGCAAGGGTTTTACCTAAGGCATCAAGTGCCGGTGCGTAAGCGGATAAAACCTTAAAGGTTGAACCCGGTTGACGGTAGGTGTTGGAAGCTCTGTTTAAGGTCATACGACCTGTCTTCTCGCCACGACCTCCGACTATTGCTTTTACTTCGCCGGTTGTATGATCGATTATTGTCATTGAAGCCTGAGGCTCCGGAATGTAGAGAACGGATTCACTTGAATCATCGAATTCTCCGCCGAACTCAGCAATGTAATCTTCCTTGAAGCCTGCAATTGCTGCGTCTGCTGCTTCCTGGTCGTCATAGTCCAGTGAATAATTCTTACTCTTTCTTTCCTTATAATAAGCAAGAATTGTCTGCTCGGAGAGAGCTTTTACATTACCTTCTGCGTCCGTATAACGGATATGCCAGTTAATATAGGTCTTTTCTCCCGGATAATTCTCAGGATCGGTTAATGCGGCTTCCATAATCTGCTGCATTGCGGTATCCTGTGTGGAATATATCTTAAGTCCGCCGCTGTAGACAAGCTTATAGGCTTGTGCTTCAGAATATCCTTTGATGGTCATAAGGTCCGTTATAACCTGCTCTATAAGTTCATCAACAAAGTATGAAGAATTGGAAGTTGTAACTGTTTCGTCTATCTGCTGAATTCTTGCATATACATCGTCTTTAAGCGCTTCCTGATACTCTTTCTCCGTTATAAAGCCTGCGGAAAGCATATCGCGAAGAACTTTTTCCATACGCTTCTTATTGGCTTCGGGATGACGAATCGGATTATATGCGGAAGGGTTCTTAGTGATTCCGGCAATTACAGCACATTCCGAAAGTGTAAGCTCGGATACGTCCTTGTTAAAGTAACGAAGCGAAGCTGCCTGTACGCCCAAGGTATTCTGACCTAAGTTAATGGTGTTAAGGTAGTTCTCCAAAATCCAGTCCTTATCAACAATCTTTTCGAGCTGTACCGCAAGGTACTGTTCCTGAATCTTACGCTTAATTTTCTGCAATATTGATTTTTCTTCCGTCCAGCTTGTAAATACGTTGTTCTTAAGAAGCTGCTGGGTTATGGTACTTGCACCCTGCTGTGACTTAAAACCCGATGCAATGAAAGTTACACCCGCTCTAACGATACCTTTTAAGTCGATGCCCTTATGCTCGTAGAATCTGGTATCCTCGATTGCAACGAAGGCAAGCTGAAGTCTCTTAGGAATATCTTTAATCCCTATGTACTGTCTGTTGGAGCCGGCGGCAACAAGTGTATCTATCTCTTCACCGTTACAGTCGTAGACTGTTGAGAGATAACCCGAAGGTGAAACATCAAGTGTTCTGATATCCGGGGCCGATGCCAGGATACCTTTGTATATACCGAAGGCTACACAACATCCGATTATTGCTGCGACGAATACGGCAACGAGGACCGCTCTTCCAAGAATAAGCGAGAAGCGGTGAGAGAGTTTGACACCCTTGCTCATTACACGCTTGCGCTTCTTCGTCGCATTCTTCTTATTGTAATTCATGCATAACTCCTCTTTTCATAAGTAGCTGAAATCACTCGGGGAGTGAGTGATTTGGTATGTATACACATACATAGTTATTATACCAAATTTTGTCAAAATAATAAAGTCACCATATGGATAGTCAAGAGTTTAAATATGGGCTTATATATGGTACAATAACTAATGTGTGAGAAAGAACTAAGGACGGAAGAATGGAAACCAACATTATTCTTAAGAGCGGCGAAGGATGCGTCGAAGAAAAAAAGTCAAGATTCATAGCTGCGCTTGTAAGTGTGGCAACCGAAGAAGAGGCCGAGGCGTACATTGCTTCTGTGAAAAAAAAGTATTATGACGCAAGGCATAATTGTTATGCCTATATAATAGGTAATAACATGGAGAAGAAAAAGTGCTCCGACGACGGGGAACCGTCGGGAACCGCCGGCCGTCCCATGCTTGAAGTGTTGGAGAAGAATAACCTTACCAATGCGCTGGTGGTTGTAACAAGATATTTCGGAGGGACGCTTCTTGGTACGGGCGGACTTCTTCGAGCTTATCAGGGTGCTGCAATAGAAGCATATAAGGATGCCACGACATCAAGGAAAATGGCGGGCAGAGCTTTTATAATAAATTGCCCTTATCCTATGCTCGGCAAATTCGAGCGATATGCGGAAGGCGGCAAGGTGCACTTCCTTAACCGAGACTACGGTGAGAATATTATTCTTAAGCTTCTTTGCGAAGATAAGGACTATGAGAGTGTGGCTGCGGACATTACAGAGATGTCTGAGGGTAAGATTTCTCCGGAGAATGTTGAAAATATTGAATATGCAGAGGATAACGGCAAGATTATTCTTCTGTAATGCAAAAATATATGCGTTTTTTTAAAAAGTGCTTGCATTGGTGTTAACGTTCGTGTATAATAACATTCGTTGACGACATATTGGCCCATAGCCAAACGGTAAGGCAGCGGACTCTGACTCCGTCATTTTCAAGGTTCGAATCCTTGTGGGCCAGCTATTTAAAGCACCGCATATTATATGTGGTGCTTTTTCTTTAGAAAGATATGAGGTAATGTATGCTTAAGCTTGGTGAAGAGCAGATATTAAAAGTTGTTAGAAAAGTTGATTTCGGAGCTTATCTTGCGGAAGGCAACAGCAGGGATGAAGAGAGAGTTCTCCTTCCTTTTAAGCAGGTGCCGGAAGAGGCCAAGGTCGGCGATGAGATTAAGGTATTTCTTTATAAGGATTCCGAGGACAGACTTATTGCTACAACGAGCGAGCCTAACCTTAAATTTAATGAAGTTAAGCTTTTGACTGTTGCATCGGTTAATAAGATCGGCGCTTTTCTTGACTGGGGACTTCCAAAAGATCTGTTTCTTCCTTATAAAGAACAGACAATGAAGGTTGAGGCGGGCGATAAGGTTTTGGTTAGATTATATATTGATAAAAGCTCGCGCCTTTGTGCATCGATGCGTGGTATATATCATTACCTTAAGACGCAGTCTCCTTATCAAATAGGGGATGAGGTCAGCGGACGTGTGTATGAGTTTTCCAAGAATTTCGGAGCTTTTGTAGCAGTGGACGATTGCTTTTCTGCGCTTATACCTTCGCATGAAGATCACAGTACTTTACATATAGGAGAGATTATTAGAGCCAAGGTTACGGAAGTTAAGGAAGACGGTAAGCTTACGCTTACACTTCGCGAAAAGGCATATCTTCAGATTGAGAAGGATGCCGAGAAAGTACTATCGGTAATAGACGAATTTGCAGGGGTGTTACCTTTTAATGACAAGGCTCCCGCTGAAGTAATTATGAGAGATGTCGGATTAAGCAAGGCAGCATTTAAGAGAGCGGTCGGACATTTATATAAGGAAAGAATAGTCGAGATTACCGAGAAATCTATAAGAAGAGTGAAATAGGGACAACCTTTTTACTATATAATATGTATTTTTAAGGAGATTATCATTATGAAGAAAGTTATCAGTACAGATAAGGCACCGGCAGCAATCGGACCTTACTCACAGGCAATTGAAGTTAACGGAATGATCTACACATCAGGTGTAATTGCCATTGATCCTGCAACGGGCAATATTCCTTCCGATATTATAGGACAGGCTACACAGGCATTTACCAATCTTAAGAATCTTCTTGAGTCAGCAGGTTCAAGCCTTAACAATGTAGTTAAGACAACAGTATTTATTAAGGATATGAACGATTTCACTAAGATTAACGAGGAGTACTCAAAGTTCTTTACTTCAGAGTATCCCGCAAGAAGCTGCGTTGAAGTTGCACGTCTTCCTAAGGATGTACTTCTTGAAATCGAAGCAATAGCAATTAAATAATTATTTCGAATTAAATACTAAATTTGACATTTTTATACAAGGGTGTTATAATAACTTTCGTAACAGTTGTAACACATTTGTAATATCTGTTAAGGAGTTAGTTTTTAATGAATAAGTTATTTGCGAAGCTTACAGCTTTAGGACTTGTAACGACGCTTGCAGTAAGCGCGTTCCCGGTAGGGGCTAAGGCATCAACGACAGCAGGTGTATTCAGTGCAATCCCGATTGATGTTAAGACTACAAGTTCAAGATCGTTATATGCAGGAGTTACCGATGCGTTCGGTCAGATCCTCTATACATCGGCTGAAGCTAATATTAATAAAGTAACTGTTGTTGCATCAAATGATGAACTTGTTTTATCAGGTGCTGCAGAAACAGAAGGTAAGGTTAACGAGAATGATTTCAGCCGTCTTGCGGTAGCAGCGGTTCAGACAGCAGTTAATGTAAGAGCAGAGGCATCTACTGATGCGGAGATTGTCGGCAAGCTCTATAATAAGAATGTAGCAACGATTCTTTCTTCGGAAGACGGTTGGTACAAGATTGAATCCGGTAATGTTAAAGGATATGTTAAGGCTGAGTTCTTACTCGTAGGTAATGAATCTGCATTGAAGTCAGCAAGCGTAACTTATGCATTGATCAATGCAGAGTCGCTTCGTATCAGAAAAGAACCTTCTACTGATTCTAAGATAGTCGGACGTGTTCCGAAGGGCGAAGACGTAGTTGTTCTTGATGAGAAGGATGGATTTGTTAAGGTTTCAATTGAAGAGGGCGATGGATGGGTATCCATGGATTATGTAACTCTTCATACTGAATATACTTTCGGTGAGACGATTGCTGAAGAACAGGCTCGTCTTAAGAAAGAAGCAGAAGCTCGTGAAGCAGCAAGAAAGGCTGCAAGCAAGAAGAAGTCCGGTGGCGGCAGTTCAAGCTACGAAGTGCCTGATGGCGGTGACGGATCTGCAGTTGCAACGTTTGCATTACAGTTTGTCGGTAATCCTTATGTATGGGGCGGAAGCTCACTTACCAACGGAACCGATTGCTCGGGATTCGTAATGAGTGTATATGCAGCATTCGGTATTTCACTTCCGCATTCTTCAAGATCTTTAAGAAGCGTTGGATATGCAGTATCAGCAAGTGAGATGCAGCCGGGCGACATTGTATGTTACTCCGGACATGTTGCAATCTATATCGGTAACGGTCAGATAGTACATGCAAGTAACCGTCGTGATGGAATTAAAGTATCACGTGCAAGTTACAGAAGCATCATTTGTGTAAGAAGAATATTCTAAGAATTAATAAGAAGATCCGCTTTTGCGGGTCTTCTTTTTTGTGGTGAGAATAGGTTGCAGGCATTAAAACAGAAGCGAAAATGAAACGAAAATTGCAATATTTTTTTCGAAAATTTTCGCCGAGAATACAAAAGTAGCAAAATGACGAAAATGTAAATATTTGGATTTGGGTCTTGAAAAAAATATTTCATATTTTCGTCATATTCTCCCTCTAAAAAGTGCCGATTTTATACTTATGCACGAAGTTATCCACTTTATCCACGAAAAAATGGATTGATTTAGGAACATTTATAAGGGGTTTTAAAGGTTGTCACCGAATTTTTGTTTTGTGCAGATTGTATAAAAAATGACCGAAAGGCAGGAAAAAAGAGATTTCGAATTGACATTTCAATTGAATGACAAAATAAATCTGTTACCTTTTAATATTCTGAAAATAACAAAAATGAACGGCGATTACCGTTTTACTTTATTTTTGCCTTGATTTAGGGTATAGTATAAAGTGTAGTTAGTCGTTTTGTATGTAATGGGATGAGATAATTTGTAGAACTTGTCCAATAGTTTATGGTAAGGGGTAGAATATATGATATCCAATCAGATACTTCAGAATACAATGGAAGGATTAAAATCTATTACCAAGATGGATCTTGCTGTTCTTGATACCGAAGGAAGAGTTCTTTCGACTACCTTTAGAGAGATCGAAGAAAGCGCTGCTGCGGTAACAGCTTTTGCGGCATCTAAGTCTGACAGCCAGATTGTGACCGGCTATCAGTTCTTTAAGGTATATGATGAGTCCCAGCTTGAGTATATTATTGCGGTTAAAGGCGAGACGGATGACGCTTTTATGATTGGCCGTATTGCTTGCTTTGAGGTATCCAATCTCATGGTGGCATATAAGGAAAGATTCGATAAGGATAATTTTATCAAGAACCTTCTTCTTGATAATCTTTTGCTTGTTGATATTTATAACAGAGCAAAGAAACTTCATATAGATAATGAAGTTAAGCGCGTCGTATATCTTGTTGAGACCAAGACCAAAGACGGTAATGAGATGGAGATTCTTCGTGGTCTTTTCGGTGCAAGAAGCAAAGACTTCGTTACTGCGGTAGATGAGAAGAATGTTATTGTTGTTAAGGATGTTTCCAATAATGATTCGATGGAGAACCTTAATAAGATTGCGGAATCTATGGCAGATGCATTGGGCAGCAATAACAATGCTCGTATCGCATACGGAACGGTTGTAAATGAGCTTAAGGAAGTATCTAAGTCATATAAGGAAGCAAGAATGACTCTTGATGTAGGTAAGATATTCTTTGAGAATGAGAGGGTTGTTGCTTATTCGAGCCTTGGAATAGGAAGACTTATATATCAGCTTCCGATTCCTCTTTGCAAGATGTTCATAAGAGAGATTTTCGGTGGTTTTTCTGCCGATGAATTTGATGAAGAGACCTTGACTACGATTAATAAGTTCTTTGAGAACAGTCTTAATGTGTCGGAAACTTCGCGTCAGTTATATATTCACAGAAATACACTTGTATATAGATTAGACAAGTTACTTAAGATTACCGGTCTTGATTTACGTGTATTTGAAGATGCGATTACTTTTAAGATTGCGCTTATGGTAGTTAAGTATATGAAATATATGGAATCATTGGAGTATTAATTATGATTACGCTTTCACATGTAAGTAAATACTATACGGAAGGAATACCTGCGCTTAATGATGTTAATATCGAGATAGAAGAAGGCGAATTCGTCTTCATAGTAGGTAACAGCGGTTCCGGTAAGTCTACATTTTTAAAGCTTTTAACCAAAGAACTTGAACCCTCGCAGGGAGTTATCACGGTTAACGGAATCAATTTAAAGAAGCTTCGCAGAAGACGTATTCCTATGTATAGAAGAAATATAGGAATGGTATATCAGGACTTCCGTCTTTTAAAGGACAGAAATGTCTATGAGAATGTTGCTTTTGCACAGCGTGTTATTGAGATGTCGCCGCGTCAGATTAAAAAGGACGTGCCGCTTATGCTTTCAACGGTAGGGCTTGCTGCGAAGTATAAGTCTAAGCCTAAGGAATTATCCGGTGGTGAGCAGCAGCGTGTGGCAATTGCGCGTGCACTTATCAATAAGCCGAAGATTCTTCTTGCGGATGAGCCTACAGGTAACCTTGACCCTGATAACGCTTGGGATATTATGAGTTTACTTGACAGTATTAATGCAAGAGGAACGACGGTTGTTGTTGTTACTCATAACATGGAAATCGTAAAAGCTATGAGAAAGAGAGTCATCACCTTGAAGAAAGGTGTTGTAATAGACGATACTAAGGCGGGTGAGTGGAATGCATAAGTTAAGTACGTATATATACACCTTAAAGCAAGGTATCGTTAACATAGGTAAGAATAAGATGTTCTCGCTTGCGTCGGTTGCGACTATGGCGGCATGCATATTCTTATTCGGAATCTTCTATTCTATTGTAAGTAATTTTCAAAGTATCGTAAAGGACGCCGAAGAAAAGGTTGCAATCACCGTATTCTTTGATGAGGAGCTTACTGAAGACGAGATTAAGGAGATTGGAGACAGAATCTCCAAGAGATCCGAAGTTAAGAAGATGGTATATATCTCACCTGAGCAGGCATGGGAAGATTATAAAGAGAAGTACTTTGAGGGCAACGAGGCATTGTCTGCAGGATTTGAGGAAGATAACCCTCTTGCTAATTCAGCCAATTACCAGATTTATTTAAGCGATGTATCCAAGCAGGCCTCACTTGTTAAGTACATTAAGCAGCAGGACGGAGTGCGTCAGATTAATAAGTCGGACGTTGTTGCCAATACGCTTTCGGATTTTAATAAGCTTTTGGGTTACATATCCGCGGCAATCATTATAATCCTTCTTCTCGTTGCGGTGTTCCTTATAAGTAATACCATTATGGTCGGTATTAATGTAAGAAAGGACGAGATAGCGATAATGAAACTAATCGGTGCGACGGATTTCCTTGTAAAAGAACCGTTTATAATCGAGGGAGTTTTAATCGGCCTTGTTGGTTCTGCGATACCGCTTGGAATATTATATTTAATGTATGGCAGGATTATTACCTATATAATGGAGCATTTCATTTTCTTAAATAACATAATGAAGTTCCTTCCGGCTAATACAATATTTAAGATGCTTACACCGATTTCACTTATTCTTGGAGTCGGCATAGGTTATGTCGGAAGTAAGATTACATTAAGAAAGCACTTAAAGGTGTAAGATAAGAGGTTATTATGAGCGAAGAAAAGTTTGAGCAGGAAGAGACAAAAGAAACGGAAGAAAACCTTCAGGTTATCGATATAGATAGCATGAATCAGACAGCGGAAGAGGTTAAAAAGCCTCGAAGAAACAAAGAATTTGGCAAGGGTGTATTTGCAGGAATGTTACTTTGCATTTTAATTGTATCCCTTGTAGGTCTTATCGCTTTTTCAACATTGAGAAAGTACGGTTATACGATAAGTGAGCTTAAGGTTGATAAGGAACTTACCGCAGGAATCTTGTCCGAGCAGATGGAGAACAAGATATCCAATATATTAAGCATTCTTTCAACATATTATTATGATGATATCGATACAGATACTGTTGCTGAAGGAATGTTTAAGGGAATGGTTGATTCTCTCGGTGATAAGTACACGAATTACTATACCGAAGAAGAGTATCAGGAATTCATAATGAGTACCGCGGGCGTATATTACGGAATCGGAGCGCTTTTATCACAGGATAAGACAACGCTCGTTATTACGATTGATAAGGTATACAAGAATTCACCGGCGGAAGAAGCGGGTCTTATGGCAGGAGATATTATTCTTTCCGCTAACGGCGTGTCTTCGGAAGGCGTTGAAGTAAGTAACTTCGTTAATAATATCCGAGGCGAAGAAGGAACAACTGTAGATATTGTAGTAAAGCGAGGTGAGGAAGAGCTTACCTTTACCTGCACCCGACGTAAAGTTGATATTCCTACGATTGAATATACAATGTTTGACAATAAGATTGGATATATTCAGATTACCCAGTTTGATGAAGTTACCGGTCCACAGTTTTCTGATGCGTTAAAAGATCTTAAGAAGCAGGGTATGAAGGCACTTATCGTTGACCTTAGAGGCAACCCGGGCGGTTTACTTACTACGGTTACAGATATTCTTGACGAGATTCTTCCTAAGGGAATGCTTGTATATACAGAGAATAAGTATGGAAAGCGTGAGGAATATACATCTGATTCAAATGAACTCGGGCTTCCTCTTTGTGTGCTTATTAACGGAACGTCTGCTTCCGCATCCGAGATTTTTGCAGGCGCAGTTAAGGATTATGAATACGGTACACTTATCGGAACGAATACATACGGTAAGGGAATCGTGCAGGTTATCGTGCCTATGAAGGACGGTACAGCAATTAAGGTCACAACATCGAGATATTATACTCCTAATGGAAATTATATCCATGGTGTCGGAATCGCACCTGATATCGAGCTCGAGTATGAGTTCTTAGGCGGCGAGAACGATAAATACGATTATAAGTTTGATAATCAGATTAATAAAGCAATTGAAGTACTTAATTCAAAGATGAATAATTAATAAAAGCACTTAGAGAGAAAGTAGGTGAATCGGTGGTAGAATTAGATCAGATTAAGACAAGATTACTCCCTTATGAGAAACCGCTGAAAGAATTGAGGGATTCACTTTGACCTTGAAAATAAGAGCCAAAGAGTAACAGAACTCGAGAAAATCATGGAAGAACCGGGATTCTGGGACGATCCCAATAAGGCACAGCAGATGACCAGGGAGTTATCCGGATTAAAGGATGATATAGCAGCTTATAAGAAGATAGAGACAGCGTTCGAAGATCTTAAGGTACTTCTTGACATGGGTTATGAAGATGAAGACGAGAGCCTTATACCCGAGATTCAGCGCGAGATGGACAGTTTCGAAGAAGAGTATAATGCGCTTTATATGAAGACACTTTTATCGGGAGAATTCGATAAGGATAATGCGATAGTTAAGCTTAATGCCGGCGCGGGTGGTACGGAATCGTGTGACTTTAACGAGATGTTATACAGAATGTATACCAGGTGGGCAGAGCGTCATGGCTTTTCGATAGAAGTACTTGATTATCTTGACGGAGACGAGGCGGGAATTAAGTCCATTACTTTCCAGGTTAACGGAGAGAATGCTTATGGATTTCTTAAGTCAGAGAGAGGCGTACACAGACTTGTGCGTATATCGCCGTTTAATGCGGCAGGAAAGAGACAGACATCGTTTGTATCGTGTGATGTAATGCCTGATATAGAAGAAAACCTCGACGTTGAGGTTAAGGACGAAGATATAAGAGTAGATACATATCGTTCGAGCGGTGCGGGTGGACAGCATATTAATAAGACTTCATCCGCAATAAGAATTACGCATTTTCCGACGGGAATCGTGGTTCAGTGTCAGAATGAGAGATCGCAGCATATGAATAAGGATAAGGCTATGCAGATGCTTAAGGCTAAGCTTTATCTTCTTAAAAAGCAGGAGAATGAGGATTATCTCTCCGATATAAGAGGAGAGGTAACAGAGAACGGTTTCGGAAGCCAGATTAGATCGTATGTCCTGCAACCTTATACACTTGTAAAAGATCACAGAACCGGTGCGGAGAGTAGTAATGCACTCGGCGTATTGGATGGTAATATTGACTTATATATTAATGCTTATCTTAAGAGTATAGCCAAAGGTTTACCGAATAAGGGAGATAAATAGTGGAGAAATATTACGTATTAAGAGAACGGGCAGTGCCTGAAGTGTTACTTAAGGTAGTTGAAGCAAAGAAACTTCTTGAATCGGGTAAGGCGGAATCCATACAGGATGCTGCAGATGCCGTAGGTATAAGCAGAAGTTCGTTCTATAAATATAAGGATGATATCTCTGTCTTTCATAAAAAAGATGCGGGTAAACTTACTACGGTAATCTTACAGGTTGATGACGGCCCGGGTGTGTTCCTCGGTGTATTAAATGCAATTGCGGAATACAAGGTTAATATAGTCAATATTCATCAGGGTATATCCGTTAACGGGCTTGCAAACCTGATGCTTGTTCTTGAAGCACCTGAAGAAGCGGATTATTTCCCGAAGATTATAGAGAATATCAGTAAGCGAGAAGGCGTACATTACGTCAAAATACTGGCAAAGGAGAATTAACTTCAATGCTTATAGTGAAAAAATTCGGTGGCACTTCTGTGGGTAATCCCGAGAAGATTAAGAATGTCGCCAAAAGAATAGAAAAGGATTATAGGCTAGGTAACGATGTCATAGTGGTATTATCTGCTATGGATCAGACAACAGATGAGCTTTTAAGCCTTGCACACGAACTTAATATGACTCCGCCGCCTCGTGAGATGGACGCACTTCTTGCGACAGGCGAGCAGACTTCCGTTGCACTTATGTGCATGGCACTTGATGCGCTTAATGTACCGGCGGTTTCTTTAAATGCCTTTCAGGTCCCGATGGTATCTACGGCATCTCACTTAACTGCAAGACTGCATAAGATTGAGACGGAGCGAATCGAGCATGAGCTTGAGGCAAGACGCGTTGTATGTATAACCGGTTTCCAGGGACTTGATAAGTACGGTGATGTAACGACTATAGGCAGAGGAGGTTCCGATACAACGGCGGTAGCTGTGGCAGCAGCCATGCACGCCGATACCTGCGAGATATATACGGACGTAGACGGCGTATATACCGCAGACCCGAGAATTGTTCCTGATGCGCGTAAGTTACAGGAGATAACATATGATGAGATGCTTGAACTTGCTTCAATAGGCGCACAGGTACTTCATAACAGGTCGGTCGAACTTGCAAAGAAGTACGGAGTGACGCTTGTTGTTCGTGACAGTAAGTCTGAAACTGAAGGCACATATGTTAAGGAGGTAGTTAAAGTGGAAAGTATGCTTGCAAGCGGTGTAGCAGCCGATAAGAATAGTGTATGCCTTGTTATTAAGGGCGTTCCTGATGTAATAGGTTCCGAATACAGAGTATTCGACCTTCTCTCATCGAACAGTATTGCCGTTGATGCAATATTACATAATATGTCCGATAACGGTAAGATAGATATATCAATTCTTGTATCAAAGGATTGCGCTCCGAGAGCATTGGCGCTTCTTAATGAGAATATAGAGAGAATCAAGGCAAGTGAGGTTACTTGCGATGATCACGTTGCCAAGGTATCTATAGTAGGTGCGGGAATTCAGAGCAATCCGGGTGTTGCAGTTAAGATGTTCGAAGCATTATACAATGCCAATATCGGTATCAAGATGACATATACAAGCGAGATAAGAATTACGGTTCTTATTGATGAGATTGATATGGAAAAAGCAGTTCGTGCAATTCACGCAGCGCTTATCTAGTGCGAAGAACTTTTATAATATGATAATAAAAAAGCCGCTTATAATAAGCGGCTTTTAATTATTTGATTATACGTATGTATCAAATGCAGGTCCCATCTCTTCTTCAAGTCGTTTCGCTTCTTCTTCTTTTCTGTTAAGCTCTCCCGAAATGTCGAGATAGAGATTAGCCAAAGTGCAATCGATATAAGGCTGTACCCATAAGCTTCCGAGTCCGAATGTAAAGAGCACGAGAAGTGCCATCGGTATGAAGCTTAATATGATATAGATATATCTGAATACGTTGCCGCTCATAAAGCGGTAGCTGTCCTTTAAGGCAAGGAAAGGCGATAGGCTTGTTGTATCCACGAGTATATACATTGCAAGCTTAAACTTGATCGAAAGATATATCGAAATAATCATTCCGATTACAAGCAATGCCATTGATGTTAATGTAAGTACAGTAAGCGTAGAACCTTCAAATTCCATAAGGCTGCATATTATTAAAAGCACAATCGAAGGAGCATACGGCAGACATGTGCATAAAAGTAAAATCAATGTAAGTATGATGAAGCGGTCCGGTCTTGACTTAAACTGTGAAAAGACACTTCCAATCTTAACCTGATTGCCTCTTGCCGCATCAAGATTGATTCTTATAATTCCTGCGGTAAAGATGGATGATACAAGCATTACGATAAACATTGCTGCAAGTCCTGCGTAGCAGATGATCGGCCAATCGGTAAAGTTAGGCATTGAGTATGGGAATCCTTCAAGGATGGCCTTTTCATACATATTTGAGATTGGCGACGTAAATATATTCTCTGCTATCGAAATAATCGCACTTACTATTACGTATGAGCAGATAATAAGCGGAAGTTGTCCGAGGATTGATGCGCGGCTTAAGCGCTTTAATTCTGAGCATTTTCTCTTCATGACGGCACCTCCTAATATATCATCGATTCATCAATAATCTGATTAAGGTACTGCTGAATAAGTGCCTCAATATCGTTATTGACTGTTGGAAGAACCGTTGAGAAGTAGAGATAAATCTCTCCGACTAACAGTGCGATTGAAATTACAAGTCCGATTATACCAATTATAAATGCGGTTTTTCCTTTGCCGGTAAATTCATTCTTGTATCCTCTGCCTATATTGGCAAGAATTATAGCAAGTGCCGGACCGAAAAGTCCGAAGAACGGAACCGGCGAACAGAAAAGACCGATGATTGCGATTACAAAAGCTATATCCGAAAGAGGACTTTTACTTGGCTCAATCGGCTGCCTTTTTATCGGGATATTTTGATAGTCCATATACTACCTCCGAAGATAGAATTTTAAAGTGAACTCACTAAAGGATATTGTATCAGACTTAAACCAAAATTACAATTTACATTCACTGTAACTCTTTCCTTGTGAAAAAGCGCGTAATATCATATAATAAAATAGAATAAATATGAATCTTAATATAAGATACTTAAAAAGAAAAGGATTATAGAATGGACATTATTAAAGCGATTGCAGAGGAATTGAAGATTCGTCCGGCACAGGTTGAAGCAACGGTTAAGCTTATAGACGAAGGAAATACCATTCCTTTTATTGCAAGATACAGAAAAGAAGTTACGGGAGCTCTTAACGATGAAGTACTTCGTAATCTTCATGAGAGATTATTGTATCTTAGAAATCTTGAAGAAAAGAAGGAGCAGGTACTTAATAGTATCGAAGAGCAGGGAAAGTTAACGGATGAGTTACGCGCGGCCATTGTCGCCGCAACAACGATGGTTGCAGTCGATGACCTCTATCTTCCTTATAGACCGAAGAGAAGAACAAGAGCTACAATCGCGAAAGAGAAGGGATTGGAGCCTCTTGCCAATATTATACTTTTGCAGCGTCTTAACACACCGCTTGATACTGAAGCTGCAAAGTACATAGACGAATCCAAGGAAGTTATGTCTGCAGAAGATGCAATTAGCGGAGCCAAGGATATAATCGCTGAGTCAATTTCGGAAAATGCCGATTACAGAAAATATATAAGAGAATATACCGTAGAGCATGGAATGATTACGTCTAAGGCTAAGGATGATGCGGAATCAACCGTATATGACATGTATTATGATTTCTCCGAAGCGGTTAAGAAGATTGCAGGACACAGAGTCTTGGCTTTAAACCGCGGTGAATCGGAGAAAATACTTAAGGTATCAATACTTGTAGAGGAAGAGAGACTTACGGATTACCTTAAGAAGCAGATTATAGTTAACGAGAAAGCCGAGACGGCAGCAGTACTGGCAGAAGCCATAGAAGACAGTTATGATAGATTAATAGCGCCGTCAATCGAGCGCGAAGTAAGAAATATGCTTACCGAGAATGCGGAAGACGGGGCAATTAAGGTGTTTGGTAAGAACTTAGCCCAGCTTCTTATGCAGCCGCCTATTCAGGGTAAAGTAACACTTGGTTGGGACCCGGCATTCAGAACGGGCTGCAAGCTTGCGGTAGTTGATGAGACCGGTAAAGTACTTGATACTACCGTTATCTTCCCGACAGAACCTCAGAAGAAAATCGAAGAATCCAAGAAGGTATTAAAAGCGCTAATCAAGAAGTACGGCATTACCCTTATATCCGTTGGTAACGGAACTGCGTCCCGTGAATCGGAGAAGGTAATTGCAGAGCTTTTACATGAGATTTCGGAACCTGTATCATACGTAATCGTTAATGAAGCGGGAGCTTCCGTATATTCCGCAAGTAAGCTTGCAACGGAAGAGTTCCCGAACTTCGATGTGGGACAGAGAAGTGCCGCATCTATTGCAAGAAGATTGCAGGATCCTCTGGCAGAACTTGTAAAAATTGAGCCAAAGGCAATAGGAGTCGGTCAGTATCAGCATGACATGGATCAGAAGAAATTAACCGAAGCCTTGTCAGGCGTTGTAGAAGATTGCGTAAATAAGGTCGGAGTAGATCTTAATACCGCATCAGCTTCACTTCTTTCGTATATATCCGGTATCTCAAAGCCTATCGCCAAGAATATTGTAACCTATAGAGAAGAGAACGGTAAGTTTACCAAGAGAAGCGATCTAAAAAAGGTTCCGAAGTTGGGACCGAAGGCTTTTGAGCAAAGTGCGGGATTTATGAGAATTATGGGAGGAGCCAATCCTTTGGACGCAACTTCTGTTCATCCTGAGTCTTACGACATCGCAAAAGCACTGCTTGAAAAGCTCGGAGTCGGATTAAATGAACTTGGAAGTGCTAAGGCGCATGAAGCAACAAGCAAGATTAAGGATTATAAGGCATTATCTGAAGAACTTAATATCGGCGAGTATTCACTTCGCGATATTGTAAAAGAACTTGATAAGCCTGCGCGAGACCCAAGACTTGATATGCCGAAGCCGATTCTTAGAACAGATGTAATGGAATTAACAGATCTTACCCCGGGAATGGTACTTAAGGGAACGGTCAGAAATGTTATAGATTTCGGCGCTTTTGTCGACATAGGAGTGCACCAGGACGGACTTGTACATGTATCCGAGATGTCGGAGCGCTATATTAAGCATCCGCTTGATGCGGTATCTGTAGGCGATGTAGTCGACGTTAAGGTATTAAGCGTCGATGTTAAGAAGAAGAGAATCCAGCTTACGATGAAAGGAATATAAGATGAGCGAACTTTCATTTGATATAACACTTACAAGAAAAGATTTGTACAGATTCAACCTCTATCATAATTACCATAGATTCCAGACTTATGTATTTACACTTCTCGGAATCATAGTATTTGGACTCGCGATATACGGTGCGAGGACAACGGAAGTGCCGACGACGTTACTCTATATAACTGCGGCAATTCTTCTTATCTTTTATACACCTGTTAATCTCTACCTTGTATCGAAGATGCAGACTAAGCCGCATATGCCACTTGCCCGTACAATGAGCTATAAGGTAAATGAGGACGGAATAGATGTTGACTTTAAGGAGCACTTAGAGGGCGACGAGGAAGTGGGCAATACCGCGACACATCTTAATTTTGCCGAGATACTTAAAGTAAAAGAGACAAAGTCTGCATTTTATATGTATACAACACCGAGAGCCGCAACTATTTTTCCTAAGGACCAGCTTGGTGAGAGGGCAGCAGCCTTAAAGAGTTATTTTGATGAGAAGGGACCTAAGAAATATGGTTTTTGAGACATATTCTGAGGAAGAAACATTTAATATCGGTAAAGATATCGGGAGTAAAGCCGAACCCGGCGAAGTTTATACTCTTATAGGAGATTTAGGTGTCGGCAAAACCGTATTTACCAAGGGTTTCGGTGCGGGACTTAAGATCGAAGAACCGATTAACTCTCCTACATTTACCATAATTCAGGTGTATGACGAGGGAAGATTGCCGCTATATCACTTCGATGTCTACAGAATTGGCGATGTCGAAGAGATGGATGAGATCGGTTTTGACGAATATGTATACGGTGACGGTGTATCGCTTATAGAATGGGCGAATCTTATAGAGGATATTATTCCAAAAGCTCACACGGAAATTCTTATCGAAAAGGACTTAAATAAGGGCTTTGATTATCGTAAGATTACCGTTACGGAGGTTAAATAATTGAAGATACTTGGAATAGAAAGCTCGGGACTTACAGCATCGATTGCTGTATGGCAGGATGATATGATAATCGCCGAGTATACAACGAATTTTAAGAAGACTCATTCTGAGACACTTCTTCCGATGATAGCAGAAGTTTTGGAGCGAGTTAACATTGATGTAAATGAAATGGATTATATAGCCGTATCCGAAGGTCCGGGTTCTTTTACGGGCTTAAGAATAGGTGCGGCAACAGCTAAAGGTTTAGGCCTTGCAACGGGTAAAGAGCTTGTATCCGTTCCGACGGTAGAAGCGCTTGCATATAATCTATATAACACATGCGGTGTAATCTGCCCTATTATGGATGCAAAGCGTGACCAGGTATATACCGGAATCTTCGAATATGAAGACGGAGAGTTAAAGACTTTATTCAATACGGATGCGGTTGCAATTACCGAGATTATTGATAAGATAAACGGCTTCGGTAAGGAAGTGACTTTCCTCGGTGACGGTGTGCCTGTATATAAGGATATCATTAATGATAGTATAAAAGTTCCCTGCCACTATGCACCCGCAAATCTTGCATATCAGAGCGCTGCATCCGTATGTGTCCTTGCAGCTAAGATGGTTAAAGAAGGTAAGGTAGTTGGTGCCGATATGATGAGACCTGAATATTTAAGACTTTCACAGGCAGAACGCGAGCGAATGGAGAAAGAAAAGAACTTATAACGGACGGAATTAAGATGATTCGTGATATGAGTATAGAAGACCTTGACAGGGTCAGTGTAATTGAAGATGCGTGTTTTTCAATGCCTTGGAGTAAAGAGGGATTTAAGGCAGCTCTTGAGATGCCCGGTAATAAATTCATAGTTTATGAGAAGAATGATGAAATATACGGTTACTGCGGATATTACGGAGTATTGGATGAAGCGGAGATTACGAATGTAGCTGTAGACCCCGACATGAGAAATCGCGGCATAGGACGCGATATGGTTAATGCGCTTTTATCCAAAGCTGCTAAGAATGGGATTAACAGAATACTGCTTGAGGTTAGAGAATCAAATGATCCCGCGATTCATCTTTACGAAGAGCTCGGGTTTAAAAAACTGGGACTTAGGCGCGATTTTTATGAGAAACCTCGTGAAAGCGCGATTATAATGGAAAGATATTTAAATTGAGAGGATATAAATGTTAGATGTTTGTTTACTTGGAACTGCGGGAATGATGCCGCTTCCGAACAGAAAACTTACTTCGTGTATTTTAAGATATAACGGAAGTCAGATTCTTATTGATTGCGGAGAAGGCACCCAGGTGGCTTTAAAAAAGCAGAGCATATCGCCGAAGCCTATTGACGTTATCTTATTTACGCATTTCCATGCGGACCATATAAGCGGGTTGCCGGGACTATTACTTACCATGGGTAATGCCGGAAGAACGGAAGAGCTTACGATGGTGGGACCGAAACGCTTACGCGAAGTGGTTGAATCGTTAAGGATTATCGCTCCGGAATTACCGTTTGAGATTAAATATATCGAGCTTGTATGCGATACGGAAGAGCTTGAACTTTGCGGATTAAGGATTAACGCATTTAAGTGTGTGCACAGAACCGATTGCTACGGTTATTCGATTCAAATCGACAGGGCGGGTAAGTTTAATCCCGAAAAAGCGCGTGAACTTAATATACCGCTTCAATGCTGGAAGGTATTGCAGAAGGGTGAAAGCGTTACAGTAGAAGGCAAAACTTTTACACCTGATATGGTTCTCGGTAATGCGAGAAAGGGAATTAAGGTTACATACTGTACCGATTCAAGACCCACGAAACTTATAACCAAGATGACGGAAGGCTCCGATCTTGCGATACTTGAAGGTATGTACTGCGACCCTGAGATGCAGGCCAAGGCGGAAAGCTATAAGCATATGACATTCTACGAAGCAGCGAAGATTGCCGCGGATGCTCATGTTAAGGAACTGTGGCTTACACATTACAGTCCTTCTCTTGTACGTGCTGAGGATTATATGCCTAAGGTTCGAAAGATATTTGAAAATACAGTATTATCGCGTGACGGCGAGAGCGTGACGATTAACTTTGAAGAGGAGTAGGAGGAGCATTATGAACGTTAAGAAAATAGTTAAGATTGCAATAGTTACGATTATTTGTGCGGGACTTATCCTTGGATATTACTATTATCTTACACATAGAGGCGGCAACGGCGCGCAGAATCAGGATGATAAGAGAACCGCCATAGAAAAGTGCCTTGACCGCGACCTTGATTATGATTATCCGAAGACTCCGCGCGAGGTTGTTAAGTACTTTAATGAGATTCTTACATGCCTTTATAATGAGGATCCGTCGGATGACCAGATTAAGAGACTTGCGGATCAGCAGTTTAAGCTTCTCGATAAGGAATTGCAGGATAATAATCCTTCCATGCAGTACTATGAGAGCGTAAGAGCTGATGTTAGAAATTATAGAAATGCAGAGCGCGTGCTTGTATCCGCGGCGCTTTGCAGCAGTGATGAGGTTACATATAAGGATGTCGATGACAAGGGATATTGCGCTTTTGTAACATGCTCCTATCTTCTTCGCGATAAGAATGGCGCGACACCTACGATGCAGCAGTATGTTCTTCGCAAAGATGAGAGCGATAACTGGAAGATTTTGGTATTCTATGTAACCGAGAATAAGAAGGAAGATTAGTAATGGATAAAGATGTAGTTATTCTTGCGATAGAATCCTCGTGCGACGAGACTGCCGCGGCAGTCGTAAAGAACGGTCGCGAGGTATTAAGCAATGTCATTTCATCGCAGATAGATTTGCATACATTATACGGCGGAGTTGTTCCGGAGATTGCATCAAGAAAGCATATAGAGCGCATTAATCAGGTAATCGATGAAGCACTTGATAAGGCGGGAATGGCGCTTTCCGATATGGATGCTATTGCCGTAACTTATGGCCCGGGACTTGTAGGTGCGCTTCTTGTAGGCGTATCCGCAGCCAAGGCGATTGCATATGCCGCTAAGAAGCCGTTAATTGCTGTACATCATATTGAAGGGCATATAAGCGCCAATTACATAGAGAATAAGGAATTAGAACCGCCTTTCATGTGTCTTGTAATATCGGGCGGACATACACATCTTGTAAATGTTGCGGATTACGGCAAGTATGAGATATTAGGTAAGACAAGAGATGATGCGGCGGGAGAAGCTTTTGATAAGGTTGCCCGTGCGATTGGCTTAGGATACCCGGGTGGCCCGAAGATTGAGAAAAAAGCCCATGAGGGAGATCCTACAGCGATTAAATTCCCACGTGCGGTTGTTGCCGACGGACCTTATGATTTCTCGTTCAGCGGACTTAAGTCTGCTGTACTTAATTATATCAACGGCTGCAAGATGAAGGATGAAGAATATAGTGAAGCTGATATTGCGGCATCTTTCCAGCAGGCAGTATCCGACGTACTTGTTGAGCACGGAATGAGAGCTGCAAAGACAGAGCACGTGAAAAAGTTTGCGATCGCAGGTGGTGTTGCAAGTAACGGAACCTTGCGTGAAGCTTTCCGTAGGGCTTGCGAGGAGAACAGATTTACTTTCTATCATCCGTCGCCGATTCTGTGTACGGATAATGCAGCAATGATAGGTGCTGCAGCTTATTATGAATATAAGGCAGGTAATTTCGCGGACTGGTCTTTAAATGCGGTTCCGAATCTTAAACTTGGTGAGAGATAGGTGATTGTATGGCATGTAAAGTTACAGCGATAATTGTGGCAGCAGGGTCGGGCAAGAGAATGAATTCCGATACGAAGAAGCAGTTTATGGAGATTAACGATAAGCCGCTTCTGTACTATTCGGTCAGAGCTTTTGAAGAAAGCGAAGTTGATGATATAGTGCTTGTTGTACCGGAAGAAGATATTGATTATGTTAAAAGTGAGATAGTTGTTAAGTACGGCTTTAACAAGGTTAAGGCGGTTACTCCCGGAGGAATTACAAGAACGAAGTCTGTTGAGCACGGACTTTTACTTGCGCTTGATGCGGGACATGTTCTTATTCATGACGGCGCAAGACCGCTTATAACTGATACGCTTATCAACAGGGTTATTGATGCTGTAAAAACCGAGCGTGCAATTCTTGTTGCGGTTCCTGCAAAGGAGACCATCTATTCAACGGAAGACGGAATGGTAAGTGCATCACTTAGACGCGACAGATTGTATATTGCACAGACACCGCAGGCATTTGACACCGTGCTTATTAAGGAAGCATATAATCTTGCTGAGAAAAGCGCGACAAAAGGACCTGCAACGGATGATGTGACATTCGTATATAATTATCTTGGCGTAAAAGCTAAGGTAATTGAAGGTGATTATAAGAATATCAAGGTTACAACACCTGAGGATATAGAAGTTGCCAAGGCACTTCTTATGAATTAGTTATTAATCGGAGGTTTATGACATGGCTAATAATGTAGAGACATTTACTTTTAATGAGTTTCCTAAGACTTTGGCAGAGCTTACAGCTCGCCCTGAGGCAAGTCTTGATACACCGTTTAAGACGGTAGCACTTTGCATTGCGGCATTAACCAATTATAAGGATAATGAAGCCGCTATGTGGGAGATGCTTGAATTCCTTAACGGACCTGAAAATGTTAACGAGTTTCTTAAGCAGTTTATGAAGGATCGCTTGAAGGATAAGGAATATAAGGTGCTTTCGTTCTTTAAGGGCGCAACACCTGAAAACGGATATACACCGAATAAGCCGTATGTGCTTGAAGTAAGTGATAATCCTTATTCATATCCTGAAGAGAACTGGGCAACACTTTATCTTACATCGGGTGGAGCAGATTCACCGCGCCCTGTAAAGCTTCGTAAGAAGCCTTCAACAGGCCGGTGGTTTATCAATGACATCCAGTGCTTAAGCGATATAAGAGTGCCTGCATCACAAGATCCGTGGGCATAGAGAATAAGACTATAGTGTGAGTCGGCTGATATTCAGCCGACTTTTTTATTTATATATAGACATTTATGCATATTGGTTTGAAGTCGCAAATTGCGACTTCAAAGAAGATTTTATCGTTTTCAAATTTTCTGAAATCAACCATTATGTATTGAAGATTTTGCTGTATCTGATAATATTGATTATAAGAATGGCGCATAAAATTTTATTTTATCATTTTGGTTGTCCTATCTAATGGACTATATATATGATATAGTTTTTGGACAAAAAAAAGACTTCTAAAGAAGTCTTAAAGCACACACTGTGCAGCCGAACAAGTCGGCGGATTGAGTTTACTTTTATTTGAACTCGCAGTACAAATTCACAGGGGACTGTGAACTTACTAATATAATAATATAACAAAGTGAGGGTGTCAATATGAAAAAGGTAAAATATTATCTCGGATTGGATGTTGGTACAGATTCGGTTGGATATGCCGTTACTGATGAGCAATACAATCTGTTGAAATTTCATGGAGAGCCTGCATGGGGGGCGCATATATTTGATGCGGGAAAAACGAATGCAGAAAGGCGTAGCTTTAGAACTGCAAGGAGAAGATTAGAGCGAAGAAAGCAACGAGTTGGTTTACTTCAGGAAATCTTTGCAAAGGAAATTGCAAAGGTGGATGAGCGATTTTTCGTTAGATTGGCCGAAAGTTATAAATATAGAGAAGATGCTGAAGACGAGTATACTCTGTTTAATGATAAGAATTATACTGATAAACAGTATCATAAAGAGTATCCGACAATACATCATCTTATAGTTGAGTTAATGAATAATCCAGCTCCACATGATGCTAGATTGGTTTATTTGGCATGCGCATGGTTAGTTGCACATAGAGGACATTTTCTTGATAATTTGGATGAAAATAATATATCGAAAATTTCAGATATAACAGAGTCATATAATGCTTTAATAATGTATTTTAGTAATAATGGATGTGCTGTTCCGTGGGAGGCACCTGATTTATCTAGATTAGGGAATGTGTTGAAAGATAAGACATATGTTAAGGTCAAGGAACAACAATTGATTGAAACTATGTTTGGAGGTAAAAAGCCTAAAAAAGATATAACAGAAGAATTTCCTTTTAGTTTAGTATGCATAATAAGATTGCTTGCAGGTGGAACTTGTAAAGTAAAGGAGCTATTTGGAAAAGAAGAATATGAGGAATTTGATTCTGTTTCATTGGGAATGGATGAAGAAAAGCATCTTGAACTAGCATCGAATATTGGTGATGATTATGAGCTTATAGCACATTTGCGCTCTTTATATGATTGGGCAATTCTTAATAATATTTTGAATGGCGCAGTGACAATTTCTGGAGCAAAAGTCCATATTTATGAGCAACATAAAGCAGATTTGGAATTGTTAAAGAGAATAGTAAGAGATTATATTCCGGGTAAATATGCGGAAATATTCAGATATGCAAAGAAGGATTTATTTAATTATCCTGCTTATACTTATCATGTTGAAAAGGGAAAAGCTGCAGAACTTAAAAATAGAGCGAGTGCAGAAAGTTTTTCAAAGGCGCTTATTAGTATTTTGAAGCAAGTTGAAGTAAAAGAGAAGGATAAGAAAGAATTTGATGATATGATGGAGCGATTAGCTCTTAATACATTTTTACCAAAGCAAAAGAATACTGATAATAGAGTTATACCTCATCAGGTATACTTATTTGAGTTAAAGAGAATTCTTGAAAATGCAGAGAATTATCTTGCTTTTTTAGGTGAAAGTGATATGGACGGAATAACTAACGCAGAAAAAATTGTAAGTATATTTAAGTTCAAAATACCGTATTTTGTTGGCCCGTTAAATGATAGGTCGGATAAGGCTTGGCTAGTGAGAAAGACGGGAAAGATTATGCCATGGAATTTTGAAAAAATGGTTGACCTTGATAAAAGCGAGGAAAACTTCATACGAAGAATGACTAATAAATGTACATACCTTCCAGGTGAAGATGTATTACCGAAGGACTCTTTATGCTATCAAAAATTTATGGTTTTAAATGAAATCAATAATATCAAGATAAATGGCGAAAAGATTCCGGTTGAGGTTAAACAGGGCTTATATACAGATCTTTTTGAAAAGAAGAACAGAGTGACAAAGCATGCAATAATAGATTATTTGATTAGTAATGGCTATCTTGATAAAGGTAATGATGAAGCTGTTACCGGTATTGATGTATCAATTAAGTCTTCGCTGAGTTCAAGAAGAGCCTTAGATAAAATGTTAAGTAGTGGGAAGCTTTCTGAAGATGATGCAGAAAGAATAATTGAGCGTTCTGCTTATGCGGAAAACAAGAGCAGATTATCCAAATGGATTGAAAAAGAGTTTCCCAATATATCTGTTGAGGATAGAAAGTATTTATGTAGTTTGAGATTTAAAGATTTCGGTAGACTTTCCCGAAAGTTCTTGTCGGAACTTGAAGGCGCGTATAATACGGGTGAAATAACAACTATTTTGTCTGCTTTGTGGAACACGAATGATAATCTGATGGAAATTATTGCAACTGATAGATATAGATTTAAAGAGATTATTGAAGAGTATCAAAAGGAGTATTATACAGAACATAAGTCGAGTTTGGAGAGCAGACTTGATGATATGTATGTTTCTACTGCCGTCAGACGCCCGATATACAGGACAATGGATATTGTTAATGATATTTGCAAGGCTTTTGGAACACCCGAGAAGATTTTTATCGAGATGACTAGAGGTGAGGATGCAAGTAAAAAAGGTAAAAAAACTAATTCAAGGCTCGAGCAGATACAAGAGCTTTATTCATCGTGTAAAAACGAAGAAGTTCGTGAGTTAAAAAAGCAATTAGAATCATTGGGAGAATATGCAACAAATAGATTACAAGGGGATAGATTGTTCCTATATTTTATGCAGTTTGGTAGATGCGCATATTCAAACGAGCCAATTCAGTTGGAAGAATTAATGCAAGGTTCAAAAAGATATGACATTGATCATATTTATCCGCAGTCATATGTAAAAGATGACAGCATTCATAATAACAAGGTTTTATGTTTGTCAGAGTTGAACGGTAAAAAACAGGACGTATATCCAATCAGTGCTGAAATTAGAAATAAAATGAAGGATATTTGGGCTTGGTGGTATAAGTCCGGAACTATTACCGAGGAAAAATACAAAAGATTAACGCGTTCGACACCATTTAGTGATGAAGAAAAGTATGGGTTTATTAACAGACAATTAGTAGAAACATCTCAGTCTACAAAAGCATTGGGTATACTTCTTGGCGAAAAATACCCTAAAGCAGAAATAGTATATTCAAAAGCCGGATTGGTTAGTTCATTTAGACAGGTATATGATATTTATAAATCGAGAAGCTTTAATGATCTTCATCATGCGGTAGATGCATATTTAAATATTGTGACTGGAAATGTCTACAACATGAAGTTTTCTAAAAAGTATTTCAATGTTGATATGCAATATAGTATGAAAACTGAGAATATATTTAAGTATCCGGTTAAGGTTGGGGATAGAGTAATTTGGGATGGCGAAAAAATGCGAGATAAGGCAATAGCCATTGCAAAGAAAAATAATGCACATTTTACCATGTTTTCAGCCATGAAGACAGGAGAATTTTTTAAACAAATGCTCGTGAAAAAAAGTACAGATTTAGTGCCAAGAAAAGCAGGTGTTACATTGCTGTCTGATACTGAAAGATATGGTGGATATAATAAGCCTGCGGTAGCATTTTATATACCGACAAAATACAGAGTTGGTAAAAAGGAAGAAATAATAATACTTTCAGTTGAACTAATGAATAAAGATAGGTTTTTATCTGATAGTGTCTACGCAAAAGAGTACGCGATTAAGCGTTTGCAATACATTCTTGGAAAAACAGTAGATGAAGTAGTATTTCCAATGGGAATGCGGGCCTTAAAAGTAAATACTGTTATATCATTTGATGGGTATAGAGCTGTTATAACAGGAGTTGCTAATAAAGGAATGAAACTATTGTTGCAAGGAATTGTTCAATTATCACTTGATGATTATTGGAAGTGTTATATTAAACGCATGGATAATCTTGTTACAAAAGTGCAGAATAATAAAAATTACGTTTTCGACTCAGAGTACGATAAGGTGATAGCAACAGATAACGTAAAGTTATATGATATTCTTGAAAAGAAGTTTCAAGAAGGCGTTTATTCTAAGAGACCGAACTCTCCATATGAAGTTATGACGAGTGGCCGTGAAATGTTTATGAAACTTACTGAAGTTGAACAGGCAAATGTATTATTAACAATTATTCAAATACTAGGAAGAGTATCAGGAGGAAGTGACCTTAGTTTAATTGGAGGTAATAAGAATGCTGCTGCTATGACTATTAGCACGGCTATATCAAATTGGAAAAAGTATTATACGGATGTAAGGATTATTGACCAATCGCCATCAGGATTATGGGAAAAGCAGTCCATTAATTTGTTTGAATTATTATGAGTTGGAGAACAGTAATTATAAGCACTCAATCAAAACTTGATTATAAGATGGGATATCTTGTGGTAAGAAATGATAATGAAACAAAGAGAGTTTTGATGGATGAGATAGCAGTTATTTTAATTGAGAATCCGGCAGTTTCATTAACCGGATTCTTGATTGAGGCTGCATCAGAAAAGAAAATTAAAGTGATTTTCTGTGATTCAAAGAGAAATCCGATATCGGAGTTAATACCTCATCATGGAAGTCATGATAGTTCGTCTAAAATACGAACCCAATTTGCATGGAATTCAACAGTAAAAGCAGCTATCTGGCGTGATATAGTAAGCGAAAAGATAAGAAAACAGGCTGATTTTCTATCGGAATTAGGTAAAAATGAGCAAGCAGATATGCTCTTTGGATATCTTAATCAAGTTGATTATGGGGACTTGACAAACCGCGAAGGACATGCGGCAAAAGTTTATTTTAATGCACTTTTCGGATTGGATTTTACTCGAAGTGCGGAAATACCAATTAATGCAGCTTTAAATTATGGGTATAGTTTGATTCTTTCATCTTTCAATCGTGAGATATCCGCAAATGGTTATCTTACGCAATTAGGTATTTTTCATGATAATATGTTTAATCATTTTAACCTTGCATGTGATTTTATGGAACCGTTTAGAGTATTGGTTGATAGATTCGTATATGAAATGCAGCCTATAAGATTTGAGAAGGATGAGAAGCATTATGTTTGGAAGATACTTGATAAGCGAGTAATAATAGATGGGCAGAGTCAAGCTTTGCCAAACGCAATGCGCATTTATACTAAAAGCGTTTTGGATGCGATAAATGACAATGATTCTTCAAAAATAAAGTTCTATGCTTTAGAGGGATGAAATGGCGGGTTTCAGATTTATGAGATTGATGGTATTTTTTGATCTACCTGTTACAACAGCTGAGGGATTAAAGAATTATAGAGTATTCCGTAAGGCTTTAATAAAGAACGGATTCATTATGTTACAAGAATCGGTATATTGCAAGATGATGACAAGCCCTTCAATGGAAGCATCGGCAAGAAAGGTAATATATGATAATAAGCCACCTGAAGGGCTTGTACAAATTCTGTCCGTGACTGAAAAGCAGTTTGTAAAGATGGATTATGTTGTTGGAAAAAGCATAAGTGATGTTATTGATTCGGAAGAAAGGCTTATTGTTTTATGAGAATAGTTTTTGAAGGGATAAATAGATGCTTTGAATGTTGTGAGGATAAAGTTAAATCTCTGGTAATTGAGAATCCCAAATTATTCTATAAAATTATTACTGATATTGAATGGCAACTAGAAGGAAATCAGGGAACTTGCATAGTGTCGAAAGATGATAAGGTGCTTGATACAGCAAAATCGATAGAACTAATAACACAATTTATTCCATTTGATATTAATAAAAAGACACTAATTAATAAAACAATTGCTGAAATGTCAAAGATTGCGGTAAATGACTTTAATTATGTAAGAAGCACGGAATTATTAAGTGAAATTGAACGATATTGTAATGGGCTTGCTTTTGAAATGTCCGGAAATATTGAGATTGGTCCAATTGGAATGGATGCATTATTGAAAGCTTCAGGTGTAAAGTTTGCAGATTATTATGAGTTATTATCAGAGAAATTGCTTGATTATTTTGAACTGGTTAGAAGATATGAAACTGATAAGTTATTCGTGCTTGTAAATATTCATTCTTATATAGATTGTATTGAGATTACACAGTTTTTAAAGGAAATAGTTAAGCACGGTTACAATGTTCTATTAATTGATGGTAGAGAATACGAGTTGTCGGAAATGGAAGAGCGTTATATTGTAGATGACGATCTATGTGAAATATCTTAATCTAACTTAAAAAAAGGAAATGTTTACAGGAGTTTAATTCTTATTATATAATGAAGTTGCGATAGTCCGCTGTGAAAAACCTTAAGTTATAGCAATTGCAGGTTGTTTATAAGTGTAGGCTTATATCATAATTTGAGGTTTGAGAGCAGTGCAAATTCACAGGGGACTTAAACCATGCTGTTGTGTAATGTTTCATCAGAATGGTTTGAGAGCAGTGCAAATTTGTTCTGATTTAGGGTGCTTTTTTATATAATCCTCGTATAAGATTTCCATTTTGATGAAATCAAGACAGTGCTTTCGCCCCTTGAAAGGATTTCCGGTTATGTATGTATTATAGAGAGCTCTGCATTTATCGATTATTTCTTGTTTGTGCTCGTTGCACCATTCGGTTTCTTTACGTCTTAATTCTTTGGCCACTTGTTGCTTTTTAGTGTCATGTTTATGAATTTGAAGATCAAGTTCTTTTAGTAGCCTCTCTTCAACAGGTATCATTCTGGAAAACTGCAATGCGCCAACGATTTTTTCATCGATTATTATTTTCATAAATGTATCATTATCGGGTAAAACTTTGTATTTGGTTTTATATCCGGATAAAGGAATACAATAGATTTTATTATTGCATGTGGTTATTATTCCAACAAAAGGCCTATGTTCTTTTCCGTCTCTTACATTGTAGACACGAGAATCACCGCCGTTTTCGATATCTTGTAATGCATCGATATATCGTGGAATAACGCGATATAGCTTTAATTCTTTTTCATTTTTCAATCTTTTACCTCCGTACAAAAAAAGGACTGTGCTTTAGCACAGTCCTATGGTCGTATATCCACCCATTGATTTCAATACGCTGTTTCGAAGTCCACTTAACGGCAGGACGCTCCGAATACTGTGCATTATAACTATAAAATATTGAACTGTCAAGTACATCTGTTGGAAATACTTGTTCTTGAAGTAGAACCTAAAGAAGTTTCTGTAGAAATACTTATGTAGGATATTAATTATGTGTGCATAATGTAGCATAAAAAAGTAAAAAAAGCAAAAGGGAGTATTAGTAAGGTGAATTTTTAGGATTAAGCTTAGAAACTAAAATGAAATAAGATATATATAGAATTGTATTAAAAAAACATACAATTAGAAAGATTTTATAGTTGACATGGTAACGCGCAGATGATAGAATAAATGTTGCGTTGAGTGTCAACGCATACGGAGAGGTGTCCGAGTGGTTTAAGGAGCTGGTCTTGAAAACCAGTGATCCCGCAAGGGACCGCGGGTTCGAATCCCGCCCTCTCCGCTTTTCAATTTAATATGCTTTTTATGTAGGGCAAGGTAATTGAAGATTCGCCAATTAAATCGAGCTTCGCTCGATAGAGGCGAATACTTGATAAGCAGCTCGCGTAAGCGCGAACTACTTATATATGGAGAAGTACCCAAGCTGGCCGAAGGGACACCCCTGGAAAGGGTGCAGGTCGTTAATAGCGGCGCGAGGGTTCAAATCCCTCCTTCTCCGCT
>JAEEGF010910369.1_pt1 | contig 129489 bp, 100 predicted proteins | sample 9134171 | NCBI WGS metagenome assembly JAEEGF01 (sample SAMN16246542, study PRJNA631951) | gut metagenome | biome: gut microbiome; feature: rumen; material: AP-attached | host: Bos | place: Iran: Karaj | collected 2018-10 | reverse complement strand
TCTTCAGCCAGGGCGTCCTCACCCAATGCACTGATAGCCAGCGTCTGCAGACCAAACTGCCCGGCATGATAAGCGAAGTTGGCAGGGGCGCCACCCAGTTTTTTCCCTTCGGGAAGCACGTCCCACAGCGCTTCACCCAGTCCTACTACATAACGTTTTTCCATAATTCTTTATGCGGTTTTTAATTGTTTGATATAAGTGAATAGATAGATGACGCCTACAGCCATGACCAGTACAGCACCTGCCTGTCCCATGGCATCGCTGGCAAAGCCCATGAACAGTGGGAAGATGGTACCACCGAAGAGTCCCATAATCATCAGTCCGCTGACCTCGTTCTGCTTCTCAGGCATCGACTCCAGCGCAGTGGCGAAGCACATCGAGAACACATTCGAGTTGCCGTAGCCCACCAGTGCAATGGCGATATAGAGCATCCACTGCTCGGTACCTATGAACAGTCCGCACATTGACAGCACCATCATGATGACAGAGATTATGAAGAACGTGCGCATCTTCAGCACGCGCAGGAAGAACGAGCCCGTCAGACAGCCAAGGGTACGGAAGATGAAGTACAGGCTGGTGGCAAAGGCAGCCTCGTTGAGCGTCATGCCTAGACGTTCCATCAAGATCTTCGGAGCAGTTGTGTTGGTACCTACATCGATACCCACATGGCACATGATGCCGAGGAAAGACAGCAAAACGATGGGCGTACCCAACAGTTTGAAACACTCGAAAAATGTCGATGGTTTGCCCTCGACGGGTGGCTCCTCAATAGGTGTTACGAAGAGCAATACGGTAGACAAGATACCCACCACAAAGAAGATGCCGAACAGCACGCGCCAGTTCAGTCCAAACTCAGGAATGACCTGTGTGGCTCCCCACATGGCAAGATATGGTGCAGAGAACGAGGCAATGGCCTTGATGAACTGTCCGAAGGTCAGAGTCGATGCCAGGTTACCACCACCCATCACAGTCGATACCAGCGGGTTCAGCGACGTCTGCATCAGTGCGTTGCCAATGCCCAGCAGCGAGAATGCTACGAGCATGATGGCAAATGTCTCGCCAAACAGAGGCAATAGCAGCGATACGACCGTTACAACCAAAGATAGCAGTACTGTTTTCTTACGACCGATTTTGTTCATCAGCATGCCTGTAGGTACGCTGAAGATGAGGAACCAGAAGAATACCAGCGAGGGGAAGATGTTGGCTACAGAGTCTGTCAGACCTAAGTCTTCCTTCACATAGTTGGAGGCAATGCCCACCAAGTCCACGAAGCCCATGCAGAAGAAGCAGAGCATCACGGGAATCAGGTAAATAGTCTTGTTTTGATTACCCATAATATTTAATGTTTAATGTTTCATTCTTAATCTTTAATCTCATAGATTGTCGCTTTGCCGCCCTTCACCTTCAGCGTGTTATACGGCTCCGACGGGAACACAAGGTTGGTCATCGCCATCTTGCCCTCCGCATCAAACACCTCTATGCTGCAACGGTCAATAAAGATGCGTAGTTGCTTGACGCTTCCAAACGTTGGGGCTACAGTCACGGCAGGGAAGGCTTCGCTGAAGCTTACGTCGCCACTCTTCACACGCTCCATGGTGAACGTCTGTTGTTGACCGTCGTATTTCATCGTCACCTGTTCGCCCTTGGTGTTGCTGAGCACGATCTCCGTCTGACTCTTTGTGTCGATGAGAATCTCGCAGGCCTCGGTAGGATTCTTTATCTTTGCACCACGCACGTCCAGCATCTCCTTGGACGGTATTACGCTGACGTAAGTCTCTTCACCATGACGGAACAGTCCCAGGTCGCGGGGTATGGAGTTGGCTGAGCGGAACTGCTTGGTAGGCACCTGGTTGGCATACTGCCAGTTCGACATCCATGCCAGTACCGTGCGGCGGTTGTCGGGTGCATTGTAGAACGATACCGTAGCATAGTGGTCCTTGCCGTAGTCCAGCCACTTCGTCACCTTCGGCATCGACTCGCAAGTGAACTTCTTTCCGTCAAACTGTCCCACGAAGTATTGTGTAGCACTGCCGCCAAACAGTCCACCAGGGTTGATATTGCAAATCAGTACCCACTTCTCTTCAACTTTTCCATTCTTCAATTCTTCCATTTTAAACAAGTCCGGGCACTCCCACACACCACTGTGGTTGCCATACTCCTTGCCAAATGACGACTCATACTTCCATGCCTTCAGGTCCTTCGACGAGTAGATGCGCATCTCCTGACCAGCAGCCAGGATGAGGTTCCACATCTTGGCATCCTCGTTCCAGAATGCTTTAGGGTCGCGGAAGTCGGCAATGTCACTGGTTGTCAGTATGGGATTGCCGCTATACTTCTTAAAGGTGCGGCCGCCATCCTTTGATACCGCCATGGATTGTGTCTGATGATGACCTGCGGAAGTGTAGAAAGCCACCACTTCGTTGCCATTCGTCACACATGAGCCGCTGAAGATAGAACCTAGCCAGTCGGCCTCAAGAGCCATCGGCTGTGCCTCCCAGTGCACGAGATCTTTCGACGTAGAGTGACCCCATGTCATGTTCTCCCACTGACTGCCGTAAGGATTATACTGGTAGTAGAGGTGCCACACACCGTCCTTGTAGAACATACCATTCGGATCGTTCATCCACCCGTATACGGGCGTGTGGTGATAGATAGGACGGAAGCGCTCGCGGTTCGTCGTGTCGAATGTGTCCGAGTACTTCATCTCGCGCCAGCATACGAACTCGCCCACGGCACCCTTCTGTCTGCGGTCTCCATGGAACGTGATATCCAGCAGGTCGGCACCCTTCAACTCGTAAGGTACAAAGTAGTCTACGCGGTCAATGGCCAGCTTCACGTTCAGACGTTGCACCATGTTGTTTCCTTCACCCACCACCGCTATGCCGGCAATGTCCTCACTCTCTTGCACGGGCAACAGGATATACCGCTGTCCCCCCTTCACCTTCACCATGGCGTGACTGTCACCCAGCACGATGGGCTTTATCTGGGCCTGCATCAGTCCCAGGGCCATCACTGCCAGCAGTGTCAATAAGCATCTTTTCATCATATTTTTGTTTTAGTTATTAAAATTTCTGCTGCAAAGATAGCATATTCCCCCCATATTCTCTGTAACTTATGATACAAACACTAGAAAAAAACGTTCATTGAAACATTTTTATGCCACAATGAACGCTTTTTCTGTTCAAGTTATAACAAACTAATCTGCAATTATTCTAATATAGGAACCCTAACATCCAGAGAGGAAGTTTGGCGCCGTCGGGCATGTCCCAGTCATCGGCAAAGACGTAAGAATCCTTCACACCTGCAATTTGCGAAAAGTCCTTGCTGCGACCGCCAATTTCGAAGGTGTATTTGCCGTCAACCTTGAAGTCGCCCTGAGCCTTACCGTATTCCACGTTGTGCGACTCGGACAGGCTGCCGATGGCAAAGGTCTCGCGCAGAGTACCTATGTCGGTCTTGGTGGGTGCCAGCGCATAGAGGATGTTGGGATTCTCCAGATACACCTTGTCGGGTTTCGACAACTTACCGATTTTCTTCTTGTCGGAATAAAGCAGGTTCAGCACCTTGGCATCACCCAGATATTTCAGGTATTCCACCACCGTATCACGACCAATCTCCAATGCAGCGGCTATCTTATTGGCGTTCAGTTCGAAAGGTACCTCGCTGCATATCAGGGCAATGAGTGCCTGAAGCTTTCTGACGTTGGCCACATCGACCTTGCAAATGCGGGGCAGTTCGGTCTCGATGATGTAATTGACCACCTGCTCTATCCTCGTGTAATACTCGCCCTCACCCTCCAGCAGGAAAGGATAGTAGCCCTTCTCCAGATACTCCTTGAACAGGGCCACGGGCTTACACTTCGAGGTGACCGTCTGCCACAAATCGTAGGGATGCGACAAAATGTCCTCTAATGACCACTTTTCGAACTCCAGACCATGATAGAAACGCAAGGCCTCGCGGAAAGAAAGTCCCGACATCGTGTATTTCACGGCACGACGCGAGAGGTCTGCGTCGCCTTCGCGTAATTGAAGCAGGGACGAACCGCTTACTATCAGCTTTAAGTCGGGGAACAGCTCGTAGATCTCCTTCACCTCACGACTCCAGTCAGAGGTGCCCGATTTGTATTTATGAATCTCATCAATCGCCAGCAGTTCACCACCACGAATCGAAAATTCCTCGGCTAACTCCACCAATGTACGCGTAGAGAAGTCCACCGTATCGGCTGAACAATACAACATACGACGGTCGAGGGGCTGGTAGTTCTGCTTCAGATACTGCCTGATAAGCGTGGATTTCCCTACGCCCTTTGCACCCATAATACTGATAAGCTGGGCGTTCCAATGGATTTCACCCATCTTTTCGCGGACAATCTCCATGCTGGTGTTGGCCAATAGTCGGTCACTCTTTCTGAATAATGCGTCCATAACAATATGATTTAACTGTTTCTGGGTGCAAAGATAATAAAAACGTTGCGCACAACCAACACTTTTTCAAAAAAAAGTTGTTCAGAAACTACAGATGCCATAGGGACAGATGCCACAGGGACTAATATTAAAAAGCACTTGACGCCAGTGAAGGGAAGGTATTTCAGCGACAATAAGAAAACCGCCCGCAGTCTCTATAGACGCGGGCGACACACTAACTAACTAACAATCTTTTCATCAAAAAAACTACTAACCAAACCTAACTATTTAATAATAACTTTCTTTCCATTGACGATATACAGGCCCTGGGTGGGCTGAGCTACACGCTGACCAGCGAGGTTGAAGTATTGGCTGTTGGCAGTTTGCTCTTGGCTCTTGGCAACGGCAGCAATGCCAGTGCCACCATCCTTGACGAGCACGACGGCTGTAAAGTTGAAAGGATCGCCAGCCTCCTTGTTGCACTGAATCATAAGGCGGTCAACATCAGCAAGGGCCTCTTCCATAATGATATCCTCTACATTGAGCTCTGCATACTCGTTGGTCATAGTCATCGTGGTCTGATCGCCCAGTTTGCCACCATCGCCCCACTTGGTCAGAACATTGATGACGTAGTCGGTACGGTTGGCCTCAGAATAGAAGCGGATAGCCTTGACCTTGCTCCAGTCGACGCCGGCGAAGCAGTTCTTTGTAATCTCCAGCGTGCTCCAACTGTCCATCCAGAAGAAGCCGCTCCATGCGGTGTTCTCATCAATATTATCCTTGCCATCGCCATACCATATCTTGGTAGCGGTGAAGCCGACACCGCAGACCTCAAGGCCATACTCCTTCAGGGATGCGAGCATGGCAGGGGTAGCGAAGACCTCAACACCGCTCTGGTCGGGGAAAATGTGATGTTCAAAGCGTGTGCCGGGGAGCATTCCTGCGTTGCTGTGCAGCTCGATAACCTCGCCTGTAGCGTCCTTAAACTCAATGACGAGTTTGTCGCCAACCTTCATATCTGTAAACTTACCCTTTTCGATTGTCAGGGTGTTACTCCAGCTAACGGCGTGCTCTCCTTCCCAAACGTCGGTTGCTGAAGCGATAACTGTGGTTGCCATCAGGCACATGAGTAAAAATACTTTTTTCATAAGCGTTGTTGTTTTAGAGTTAATATTGTTTTTTGTTGCTGCAAAATTAGTATTAAAATACAATAAGTACTATCAATAATGTTGCATAGAATAAAAAAAAACGTTCAGGGTAACATTTTTACGCTACCTTGAACGTTTTTTCTTATTTGTCGCAAATAATCTCTTACTGCTGACTGATCTTCAAGTCGCTAATGGTGATGTTACCACCATAGTTGTTGATGCTCCAGCAGTTCTTCTGGATGCCATAGATGCGGTGGGTGCAGCAGACAATGTCGTTGATGTACATGACGAGGACACTATTGTCGGTATAGATGTCGATGTTGTACTCGTTGTTCTCGGGACGATAGAATCCATAGCCGTCGGCACCTTCGATGAAGCCCTTGCCATAGATTTTCTTCTCCACCATCTTCTGCTCTTTCTCGCTCCACTCTTCTACGATGCGATAGCCTTCCTGTTCGAAGTTCACCTTACGGGCATTCTCCTCCTCGGGATTGACAACGAGCGTATAGTAGTAGTCGGGGTCAGTGCTGCGTACAAAGGAGACTCCGAACTTATCCCAGTTGTTGGAGGTGGTCACCTTGAACGAGATGTGGTTGCAGGTGCCCAGACGACTGTAGAGCACATAGGCATCGTCGCCGCTGAGCTTGCCATTGTCGTAGCCATTGGATGCCATCACCTTGGCTTCCTGGGGCTTGCCATACTTGGCAGCCATAGCGGGCACGGCACCCATCGACAGCGTACCATCGGCATGCTGGATGAGTTTGTGGCATACCAGTGCACCACTCCAGTTAGGTTCATTGCCGTCGCCAGCACCCACGTTGATGTTCTTCTCGTGGATATCGGCACCAGAGCGGTATGGTGTCCAGCCCCAGATGAAGCGGTCGGTGCCGTTAGAGGCTGTCTTGCCTGCATAGAAGGCACGGGTGTCGAGATTACCCTCGCGCCACAGCGGACCATCGGCAGGCCACTTGGGACCGTTGTTGAAGCAGTCCTTCAGTGCTTCCCAGCTGTCGGCGAACATATACTTCACCTTGCGGCTCCAAGAGGCGCGGAAGCTCTGACTGTAGACCAGATACCAGTAGTCGCCCATCTTGAAGATGTCAGGACACTCCAGCATGCGGTCCCAGATCATCTTGAAGGGACCGACATGTTCCCAGTTCTTCAGGTCGCTGGACTTGAACTCAGCAAACTGCGGGTCGCCACCATTCTTAGGATAGGTAGAGATCACCATGCGGTAGAGTCCATCGTCAGCCACGAAGATTTGCGGGTCGCGGAAGTCGTTGGCAGAATAGCCGTAGTCGGGACCATTGAGTGCCCACAGCTCATCCTTTGTCCACGTCTTGAAATCGGTAGAGGTGGCACGCATGACAACCTCACGATACTGGCAGTTGCCATTGTGACCGGTATAGTAGATGTAGTACAGGCCGTTTGCCTCGTCGTAGTAGGCACAGCCGGTACCCAGCGCAGCATCCTGCACATAGTCGTTGCTGCCGTAGGGCAGCACTTCGCCCAGTGACTGATAGCTGGCGCCGTCCTTGGTAGAGACGCCCCAGATGGGATGGAAGCGGTGACTCATATTGTTGTCAAACTCCTGCAGGTAGAGCACCTTGAAGTCGCCAGCCTTCTTATCGTAGAAAGGCATGGGGTCGCCGACGCGTCCGATAGCTGGCATGTAGTAGGTGCCAAAGCCTTGTTCGTCAGTGGGGGTGAACGCATTTGTTGTACCTGCCCAGTTGCGAGCGGGATCGCCCGTCACACCGTCGTCGCTGCTGCATGCTGTCAGCGCAGAGGCTGACAGGATGAGTGCGATTGCTGAATATATCATTGTCTTCATATTATTACTTATATTTTATCACTATTCACTTTTCACTATTGACCTACGGTCGAGCCTGCTTACGCTCGGCATTGCTCATGCAAGCATGGCACTGCTCTCGCTCAATCGCAGCCTTCTCTATTCACTTACCAAGGTACTCCAGTGCGTTGAGCATAATCTGACCCATGTTGTCGTGGTATACAGAGGTGTAAGGAGTCGGAGAGTTCCAGTCGAAGACACCAGTACCGAAGCAGACGATGCCTCCCTTACCGTAGTTGCCTGCGGCATTCTTCAACTCCCATGAAGAGACATTGCCGTCGCCACCGAGGACACGACCGCCAGTCTTGGCAGCCACAGCATTCTCGTCAGGATAGTCACCCCAGAAGCCGTACTGTGATGTGGTGTTACAGATGGTGTAGCCCTCGTCGAGTGTGATGATGCGGTCGTCGCCCAGTCCTGTTGAGCGCTTCAGGTCCTTCCACAATGGATGGTTGATGTCAGCAACACGATAGGTCCAAGGCTCGGGGCCCATCAGGTCGGAACCTTCTCCGTTGCCACCCCAGACGTTGTTAGGATAAGAGTCCGCAGGCTGTGCACCCAGTGCGATGGCATAGTTGACAGCTGAGCGCTGCAGCACGAAGCCTACTCCGTTCTGATAGAGTTCCTTCATCTTGGGCAATGCAGCCATAGCGCCTGTCTCGGCATCGGCAAAGCCATTGTAGTTGCCATAAGCCGGGCAGTGGCGATGGAAGAATACCAGGCGAACCTTGTCAAGCGACACGCTGCCAGCGTTAATGTCACTCCATGAGAGATATGCCGAACCGGCGACATTACTTGTCAGCCACTTGGCAGCAGCCTTCTCCTCGTCGTTCAGTGCCTCTACATTTTCAGCGTCGCCCACGAAGATAGCGACAGGAGCCTGTATCAGCGTCACGTTGACGGTATATACATTGGTTGCCGTATTGTCATTGACGGTCAGCAGGAAAGGCTCTGTGAAGTTGCCCTTCGTACCGCTGGCAGGACTGCAGGTGGCATCCTCGCTAACCACAGCCTCGAAGGTTGCATTAGAGAGGTCGATGCCGCTGCTGGCCATCACACTGACGGTAACCGTCTTGTCATCCTGGTTGATGGCACCCTTGACACCTTCCAGCAGGAACTGTTTCAGCAGGGCCTCATCGTTGCGTACGCTAACCTGATACTCCAGCTGCAGGTCGCCATTGGTGACGCGCAGCGTCTTGTCAGCATTCAGATTGATGTGGTCGCCCAACTTAAAGTTAGCAGAGGCACCTGCAGGAAGAGTGAGACTGGTAATCTCCATATCGCCCTTCTGTGCAAAGGTCTCAGGGACCTTGATTTTGATGAGACGCTTCTCATGGCTGATGGTAGCCTTGAACTGGTTGTTGAGTTCAAAAGACTCTACCAGACACGAGCCGCTGACGTTTACGCTACCCGTTCCGTGATCGTCGTTGTTGGAGCAGGCGGTAAAACCAAACACCATCCAGAGGGCACTGATGATATATAATATATTCTTCTTCATAACCTTCATTTTTCAATTATCATTTTTCAATTATCAATTAGGGCTTTGCCCGCCATTACCACTCGCCACAGTTCTGTGTATAGTGACCGTTAGAGGCAGACAACTGCTCCCAGGGAATAGGGAGATACTCGTTCTTGTCGGCAGTGAACCAGGCACCCTTCAGGAAGCTCATCTTCTCGCTCTCGGAAGTATAGAACTTGTTGATGACGGTAGCAGCATCGCCCCAACGTACGAGGTCAAAGAAGCGCTCGCTCTCCATAGCCAGTTCCAGACGACGCTCAGTCTTCACAATCTCCATAGCAGCATCCTTGTCGTAGGTGCCTTTATAACTATTGATGGCAAAGTGTACACCATACTTATTAGGATAGTTAGACACGACGCTGTTGGCAGCCATCGCCTTAGCACGCTCACGCACCTGGTTGACCAGTGCGATGGCCTCGGCAGGTTTGTTCTGCTGAGCCAGCGCCTCAGCACGCATGAGCAGCACGTCAGCATAGCGGAAGACGACGCGGTTCATAGAGCTGGCCCACTGGTTGTCGGCATTGAAGATGTACTCGTTGATGGTTGCGGGGTCTACGTTCTGCTTAAGCGACACGAAGTAGCCATACTTACCACCTGAGCGGCTCCACGTATTGGTCTTGCTCATCATGTAGCTGGTGTTGAACATGTAGGGAGTACCTGGCAGACCAACGGTAACGAAGAGACGTGGATCGACAGTCTGTGCAGAGCCCACCTCGTAGTCCTGGGTGGCTGCTGTAGCCACGAGAGGCAGTCCGTCGGCATTGGTGCGATAGGCATTGACGAGGTTGATAGAGGGCTTGTAGAAGTCGCAACCAGAGTCATGTACCTTAGGAATACAGGGTACTATCAGACGGTTAGAGAAATTCAGGTTGCCCCAAGTGGTACCGTCGTTCTTAGAGTACTGGATGGCCCAGATGCTCTCCTTACCATTCTCATACTGCTCCTCCGGACGGAAGTTGTTGTGCATGTCACTCTCCAAGCCATAGCCGGCAGCGGCATAGATAGAAGGATTCGTATAGTCAACGACCTTCTGCAGGTCAGCCTCGTTGATGCTGGTCACCTGGTTGCTGTTGGCATTGTCCTGATGGTAAGCCTTATAGAGATAGACCTTTGCTAGGAAGGCTGCTGCAGCGGCCTTGGTGGGACGGCCCTTCTCGCTCTGTGTCACGGGCAGTACGGCATAGGCATCCTCCAGGTCGTTGATAATCTGTTGCCAGCCCTCGTCGTTGGTATACTCCGTGTTCGACATGTTGTTATAGTCGTCCTCTGTCATGTTCAGTTTGTTGACAAAAGGAATCTTCTTGAACAGGCGCTTCAGCTGGAAGTGGCCATAGGCACGCAGGAACTTCATCTCGGCAGTGCGCTGCTGGATGGTAGCATTGCTTTGGTCAGCCTCGTCCAGCATGTCGAGTGACAAGCTTACACGTGACAGGAATCTATAGAAGCGCTGCCAGATGTCATTGTATGGCCAGTCTTTGGTCATCACGGTGGTGTGCAGCTCCAGGATATGGAAAGCTTCACCATCGGAGAAGTCGGCACCGCCTACATAAGCATCGTCGGAACGAGTGTCGTAGTTCCATAGAGAGAACGAGGAGTTCATGTCCTCAATGCTGAGCAATCCGGCATAGGCAGAAATCAGCACATTATCGATATACTCAGGTTTCTTCACCTCGTCCTGAGTCAGCGTAGCCTGTGGCACCTGCTCCTCTAGGAAATCAGAACAAGCCGTCAGACCGCAGATAGCGCAGAGTGCACAGATGTATTTTATATATATCGTTTTCATAATTATCAATTATTATTTTTCAATTATCAATTAGGGCTTTAGCCTGCCATTAGAATCCTACATTCACGCCGAAGGTGAGGTTGAGAGGAATAGGATAGTCAAATCCAGGACGCTCAGGATCGTTGCCAGTGAACTTGCTGCTCTTGATGGTCAGCAGGTTCTGGGCAGAGACGTACAGACGGATGCGGTCCATCTTCAGCTTCTCAGTAATGCTCTTTGGCATGTTATAGCCCAGCTGTACGGTACGCAGCTTGGCATAAGAGCCATTCTCGATGTAGTAGGTTGACAGACGACCCTCGCGGTTGGTGTCTGATGTGGTCAGTGCGGGGATGTCGCTGTTAGGATTGGCAGGACTCCAGGCGTCCAACACGCGTGTACCCTTGTTCAGGTAAGGCACGTTGACATTAGAGTTGGCCCAGAAGTCGGTCTGCGACTTATAACCAATACAGTTGACATCAACACCCTGCACACCCTGCCAGAACATGGTGAAGTCGAAGTCCTTGTACTGCAGGTAGATGTTCAGACCCCATGTGAAGTCGGGTGTCGGGTCGTAGATCCAGTCCTGGTCGGCCTCGGTAATCTTGCCATCACCGTTCAGGTCCTTATAGCGGATGCGACCAAGTCCGGCACCGTCCTGCTGTGCATGGTTGTCGATTTCCTCCTGACTCTTGAAGATGCCGTCAGCGACATAGCCCACCTCAGAATACATGGGGCGACCAACGACGCTCTTCACGCCATTACCACCATACGTACCTTTAGCAGCTACCGTCTCAGGCAACTTCGTAATCTCATTCTTATAACGGCTGATGTTACCATTGATGTCCCATGAGAAGCCATTGGCCAGCTTATGACGGTAGCCCAGGCTGAATTCCCAACCGGTATTCTTCACCTCACCGGCATTGATCCACTGTGAGGCACCCTCGCCCATCGAGGCGATGCCGTCCATGAAGAGCAGGATATCGGTGGTCTTCTTGTCGAACCAGTCGAAGCTACCATAGATGCTGTTGTGCAGGAAGGCGAAGTCGACACCGATGTTATGCTGCGTGGTGGTCTCCCACTTGATGTCCTCATTGGCACGCTGCTGACGAACGTAGCCATTGCTCAGGTCGTAGCCGCCGTTACGGCCAGTGATGTCATAGGCAGAACCTGCCTGACCACTGCCCCACAAGCCAGTAGATACCACAGACTTATAGATGGTATAGCGTGCGATGTTGGAGATTTCCTGGTTACCCGTCTGTCCCCAAGAGTAGCGAACCTTCAGGTTGTCCAGCCAGCTCTTGGTGAAGTTCATGAACGACTCCTCAGAAAGGCGCCAACCGGCACTGACAGAGGGGAAGGTACCATACTGGTTGTTCTTACCGAAACGGCTGGAACCGTCACGACGGATGGTGAACGAAGCCAGGTACTTGTCATCATAGGTATAGTTGACCTTACCAAAGAAGGACACCAGTGAATAGCCATCGCCAGAACCTAAAGCCAACTGCTTGCCAGAACCGGCTGACGGCCACATATAGTCTGTATTCAAGATAGCCAGCTCATAGCGCTGGGCACTGCTCCACTTGGTCTGTTCGCGGTTGACCTCCATACCTATCATAGCATCACCACGGTGCTTGCCAATCTCCAGGTTATAGGTAGCAATGACGTTCCACATCCAGCGCATCCAGTGCTCCTGCTTGCTCTCTACGGCTGTGTCGGTGCGCTTTACCTTACCATTGGCAATAGGGTACATGAAGAAGCGCTGCTCCTTCTGGGTGTAGTCCAAGCCTAAAGTGGTGCGCAAGGTAAAGTTCTTGAACGGGGTTACGCTCAGGTGAACATCACCGAACATGCGCCACAGGGTATACTCGTTGTCCTTAGCATTGCGAATCATGCTCAGCGGATTCTCACGCTCTGAGTAGGCACCCAGAGCCTGAGCATACTGGCCGTTCTCTGCATAGATGGGGAAGTTGGGGTTGAATTGCAGTGCATTCTGCAGGATACCGCCAGGAGCATCGACACCCTTGTTGCGGTTCAGCGTGAAGTTCTCACCGATGGTCAGCTTGCCATCAAAGAGCTTATAGTCTGCATTAGCACGGGCAGACAGACGATTGAACCAAGAGTCCTTGATGGTACCCTGGTTGTCGTAGTAACCTAATGAGAAGAAGGAGTGGCCCTTCTCTGAGCCATTGCTGACAGAGAGGTTATACTGCTGAACGACACCCGTACGCGTCACCTCTTTAAACCAGTCCGTGTCACCTGCACGTACGGTACCATTCTCGTCGAGGTACATGTTCATGGTCATCTTGTTCAGCACGGGGTTGCCATTCTGATCGTAGCTCCAGTCGTAGTTGTAACCCAGGTTGTTGTTCGAGGGGTTGATGCCGTCGTTCACGTTAGCCTGCCAGAAGGCACGTCCCCACTCCGAGGCATTCATGGTCTCTATCTTGTTGGTATAGAACGAGGCAGCGACAGAACCGTCGAAGTTGACCTTAATCTTACCCTCCTTACCCTTCTTCGTGGTGATAATAATCACACCATTGGCTGCACGCGAACCATAGATAGATGCCGAGGCTGCATCCTTCAGAATCTGGATGCTCTCGATATCGTTACCGTTCAACTCGTGCATACCGGCAGTGGTGGGTACACCATCAATAATATAAAGAGGATCGTTATGATCCAGTGAACCATTACCACGGATGCGCACGGTAGCAGCACCCGAAGGATTACCGTCGGCAGAGATGTTCATGCCCGGCACACGACCCTGCAGGGCCTTCATCGGGTTGTTCTCGTTCTGCTTAGCCATCTCGTCAACGCTGACGGTAGAGATAGCACCCGTCAGGTCGGCCTTGCGCTGGGTAGTGTAACCTGTCACTACCACTTCCTGCAGTTGTTTGCTGTCTTCTTTCAGCATGACCTGCATGCCATTCTGAGCAGGCAGCTCCTGGGTCAGAAGACCCACATAGCTAAACACCAGCGTAGTGCCGGCTTTCACTTTGAGTGTAAAGTTTCCGTCGAAGTCAGTCACCGTGCCATTGGTGGTTCCTTTCTCCATGACTGTAGCTCCAATCACTGGCCCAAAAGAGTCAGACACAGTTCCTGTCACCTCCTGTGCGTACGTCATCGTAGCGAGCAGCAGCGTCAAGAAACTTAAAAACAATCGTTTCGTTTGTTTCATTTGCTTTTGTTTTAAAGTTAATACTCTTGTTTCAGATTCTGCCGCAAAAGTAGTAATGATATAGTTATTGGTATGAAAAATATCGTTCATCCCATTCAAAATTTGTTGCAATGTAACAAAATTGCAATGGAATGAACGAATAATCTTAGTATTACAAATAATTCCGTGCTATTTCCGGATGTCGCCAGGCACCATGCCGTACTCCTCTTTGAAACATTTGGAGAAGTAGCTGGGGGCAGTGAATCCGACAGCGTATGCCACCTCGCTGACACTCTTGTCGGTGGTGAGCAGCATCTGATAGGCGCGCTTCAAGCGTGTGGAGCGCAGCAGTTCTACGGGTGAGGAACCGGTTATCGTCTTTATCTTACGATAGAGCTGTACACGACTGAGGCTCATCTCTGCTGCCAGGTCGTCGACACTGACCTCGCTATCTTCCATGCGAGCCTCAACGACCTCACGGAACCGTGCCAGGAAGGCACTTTCGGCAACGACGGACGGTTTCTCGTCTGCCGAGCTGTCTGCTGTATGCTCCTTTGTTTCGTCAGCAACAGGTGCTGGTTCTATCTCCATATTCCACAGGGTACTGACAACACGTTCTTGCTGCAACTTCACCTTACGGAGATGATACATATAGAACAACACGATGGTTACCACCAACAGCAGAATGACACCCATCGACATCCAGTTGACGACATGCTGCGTAGCTAACTCTTTCAGATAGGTGTCTGCCCTGCTATGCAACTGGTCGAGATACTCAGCCTGGCGCATCATCTCTTCGTTTTGCATCAACAGCACCTTAGCATTGTCGCGAGTAACCAGTGCTGACTGCAGAAGAGTTTCCTTCTCGTAGGGTTTGCCTTCAAGGATGTTGATAGCCAACTCTATGATTTTGTCGCCATGGGTAGGATAGATATAGGAGGCATCCAGGATGCTGTCGCGTACCAGACGGATGCCGCCATCTTCACCAGGCAGACCGTCAATGCCGCAGTAGAGTGGCTGATGGCTTTCTTGCAAGGCACGACGGGCACCCATGGCCATGCGATCGTTCTGCCCAAAGACAAAGTCGATATGGTCCAGATTGCCAGGATAGGCTTTCACGGCCTTGACGGCACTCTCCTCTGTCCAGTCGCCTTGCAGGGTAGCAACAACAGTGATGTCAGGGTAATTCTTCAGGGCATCAGCGAAACCGTTGTGGCGCTCGATGGCTGGTGACGAGCCCTTGAGTCCCATGATTTCCATGACACGCCCTTTGCCATGCAGTCGACTGGCGATGTATTCACCCATGATGCGCCCCATCTCGTAGTTGTCGGCACTGATGAACGACGTATATTTCTGCGAATTGGTCTTTCGTTCAAAGACAATAACAGGAATACCCTTATCGTAGGCGCGGTCGATGGCTGACGAGATGGTTTTCACCTGGTTGGGTGCCACAATCAGCAGGTCGATGCCGCTGTCCACCAAGGAGTCTATCTGTTGCACCTGACGCTCGTCGCTATCGTAGGCTGCAGCAAAACGCAGCTCTACATTTTCCTGACAATAGGCTCCCATACGCAGCTCGGCATTCTGTTTCTCACGCCAGATGTCCTCCGAACACTGCGATACACCTATTATATATTTAGGTTTCTGAGTGCAGCCGACTATCAGCCAGGTCATTAGAACCAGGCAAACATATTTTGTCCATCGTTTACGAATCATCATGTTGTATGTTAGTAGTTTTATGAAATTGACAGTGCAAAGATAGCATTTTTTTCTGAAACAAAACGTTCATTTGTTGTAAAAAATGTTTCAGTGAACGCATTTTTATAGTGTTTTTATCATTTGTTACAGCGATAAAGGAGCCAACACACTACTTTTGCAGCAGAAATCATTCACATAGTTATAAAACTAAAACAAATTGATTATGAAAAAGTGAATAGTCAATATTTCAACCTTGCAGGTCAGCGCATCGCTCAGCCTCGAAAGGGTCTGTATATCGTCAATGGAAAGATAATTCTAGTGAAATAAAGGTTCATCATAAGATTTTGATTAATGAGTTAGTTATTGGTTAATAAGTTAGTTAGTAAGCATAAGATTGTTTTCTGCATGAGAAAACCTCTCCAGACGCGATGTCAGGAGAGGTTTGTTACTTATTATCTGGGCTGTAGATCCTTAAACTCGTCTATGACGTTGGGGATGCAGGGACAGGGCAATTCTTATCGGTTAATCCAAATTCTTAGTAGTGGGTCGGAAACGGAGAATGACTTATGCTGTTCAGTAATAAGATCCAAATCCAACAAACGTTTAACAGCTGACTGAACAGCACTGGCAGACTTGAGATGGTGACGTCTGACAAAGTCGGAGGAGGTAATACGCTGGACATAACGGTCGGCAGCTACGGCATATAACACTTCTTTCTGCTGCTCTGTCACATAGGCCAGCAACTCTTGCAGTCTCTTTGCATTTTGCTGAAGCAACTGTTCTGCCGCATATTGCATCTCTTTAATTGTACACGTGCTGTCGGGCATCGTGTCTGCGTACGTATCATGCAATAGTTTATGAATGTACATCGTCACGCCATCATATGTTTTATAAGCCCACTCTATCGCTTCTGGTTCAATATTTTTCCCTGCGGTCTGGAACTGCCGAACGGCAAACTCTGTATAGACATCCAAGTCTATTGGCTCTAATTGCAATAATGTGGCACTTTGGAAAAAAGGACGCTTGTCAGAGAAGAACATCTCATTCATCAGACGACGTTCAGAACCAGCAAAGATAAAGTGTGTGTTGATAAGTTTCTGAATACGTCCCCTCAACATAGCCTCGATATTGGTATCTTGATATTTGGTAATTTGCTGGAATTCATCTATGGCAACAATGCAAGGTTTGTCAGCCTTCTCAAGATAGGTGAAGATTTCATCAAGTGTATATTCTGGCATGTTGATTTGTCCTAACTTCAAATCGAAAGTGGGTGTATACGTTACGGGGTCAAGACCAAAACTGCCACTTAACGAGCGCAGTGTGGTAACAAAGAGTTTTGTCAGCTTCTCACTCCGTTTGGCTATCGTGTTGAAAACGGCAGTACCTAACTCTTTAATGAATTCTTGAACAGAAGTCGTATGAAGTATGTCAATGGATACGGTAATGTAGCTATCGCATATTTCTGGCTGATGGAAACAATGATAAATCAATCCTGTCTTACCCACGCGTCGTGGAGAAATCAGAACGACATTCTCCTGATTTAATATGCTCTTTACCAAAGCAGCTGACTCAGATTGACGGTCACAAAACAGCCCATCGGGTATTGCAGGACTGAGTATAAATGGATTGATATTCATAGACCTTTTCTGTTATTTAATTCAGTATTTCGCTGCAAAGATAAGCATAATATTTGAATTATGCAAATAAAATTATGCTAAGAGAATAATTTTGATAGCATAATTTTGATAAGAACGCATTTCTGGGGGCGCTCATAATACATAAAACAGACAAAAAGGAGCGAACCATCAATGTGGTTCGCTCTCTTACTTTACGGCTGCAGATCCTTAAACTCGCCGATGACGTTCGGGATGCAGGGACAGTCCTTGTGGGGGTTGAGGTCGTGGTGACCGACAATCAGGGCGTGGGGGTAGCGCTGATGGAGGTTCTCCAAGAGCCTGCGAAGGGATGTCTTCTGCTCCGCCGTACGCGTGTCGGCGGGTTGACCGCGGATGTCGAGACCACCCTCGTAGCACACGCCAATGGAGTGGCTGTTGTGGTTCACGCAGTGGGCGCCGACCATCCATTCCGGTCTGCCTGGCTCTATCTCTCCGTCACGACGGATAACGTAGTGGTAGCCGATGCCGAACTTAAAACCACGGTCTCTGTGCCACGTGTCTATCTGGGCAGCGGACGATGTCTGGTCGGGTGTCACCGCACTGCAGTGAACGATAATTAATGAAATAATTCTCATTTCTCAGTTTTCATTTTTCAGTTAGGCCTTTAGGCCGCCATGCAACTCTGTACGAGGATGGTGGAGCTAATGGCTGTCAGTATCGTTATCACGATCTGAATAATCTGTTTTAATGTTTCTCTCTTCATCTTAATTCTTAATAATCAATTATGTTTCGGTTGTTTACAAAAACCTTAAAAACCCTTTTCGATGTTTGTAGCTCTTTCAGAGCTCATCTGCTAAGTGCTATGCTCTTGTCTTTAAGAGCGAGCTCTTACGCCCAAGCCATACCCCTTATCACATAACTGTCGTTATTACAAACATCCAAAAGCAAAAACACCGTTTCGCTGCGCTCCACTAAAAAAGCTGCGAGTATTTTCTTGGTCTAAGGAACCAAGGAATCAAGGAAATAAATTCCTAAGTTCCTAAATTCCTTAGAAAATAAATGGCGCATTGCTAAAATCGGTTTTTATTGTTTTTGTCTTGATGATTAATTGGTATCGCCTGCGTCGTCACCGCCATTGTCACCGCTGCCGCTGTTTCCACCGCCGCTTGGTGTTACGGTGCCTGTGCCACCGCCATTGTTGGTGTTACCACCATTCGAGGGGTTCGAGGTATTCGTGTTCGACCCGCCAGTGTTGCTACTTGCACTGTACTGGTTCTCGTGCAGCTCCTCGAAGGTTACGTCCTTCACCAGCGTCTTGGTGTTGACATACTTCTGTACCACCTTGCCGTTCTTCTCGCCAGAACCGGTCACGATGCGCTCGGTCTCAGGCTGGAACAGTACACGGCGCGAGGTGATGGTCGATGCCGTGCAGTCCTCCGCCTTCTCTACGCCGATGCTGGAGAAGCCCACCTTGAAGATGCCGATGCCTGCCAGACGGATTTTCTGGCCCATGCCCAGGAAGTGTTTCATGGCAGCGCCCAGCTCGTCGAGGGCAGCCTTGATATCACTGCGCTTCAGCGTGGCCTGTGTCTGGATGAAGTCGGCAATCTCGTCGGTCTCGACGAACTTCTCGTCATAGACGGGCTTGGCGTAATACTTACCGTACGTCTTCGCGTTGTGCGAATTGTTGTTCTTTGACTTGATGTACTTCTGACTCATAATCTTTAAACTTTAAACATTAAACTATAAACTTTACATTGTCTTGGCTTGTGAAAGGTATGTCACTTTCGGATCGTCCGGGACGTTTCTTTCACCCGAAGGAGCGTCACTTTGCGGTCGTAGATGTGATACTTTACCCCCCTAAAGTATCATCGGAACGAGTCGTAGATGACGTCGGAACGGATGGAAACAAACGTTGGAACGGGTCATAGATGACGTCCCTTCGGCTCACTTGCCTTAACACTTGCAAAATTACTACAATCGCGAAGGGCGTTTTCCGTTTGCTTCCGTTTCCTCACAGGTCGATGCAAAATTTTTCTGCCATAAATGCAACAATGTGTGGAGGCAGCTTTTTGGCCGTGGGTTTCAGTCCCATACGCGCTAATTCTTCGCGATAAGGCTGGCACCAGTTCATCAAGGTCTTCACACTGACGTCAGCCTTATCAGCCAGATCGTGTTTCATCATTGCTTTCATTGTTTTCTTTATTAGTTTTACAGATAATACACATACACTTCATACACTAAGTTTTAATGTTTCTCGCGTACCGCATACACGCACGCGGTACGCGAGGGTCTCAAAAGAAAGGTGTATCAAGTGTATGTGTATCGTTATCGGTTGCGATGGCCAATCCCTTGCGCATCAGGTCTATCTCCTGCTGTGAGCGACGCACGGCGACATAGCCGCGTACATTACGGAAGGTCTTACGCTCGAAGCCCAGGTCAATGAAGGCATGGCCCATAGCCTCCTTGCTAATCTTCTGCGAGATATTGGCACTGACAATCTGCATAGCCAGTGCTACTGGTATGAACTCACCCTCCTCGTCCGCTCTTGGCTGACGGAAATTCCAGAACACCAGATCACGCTCCGTACAAGAGGTCTCAAACTGGCGGTTATGCTGCGTCAGTTGCTGTATTTCCTCAGATGAGAACCAGTACTGGAAGCCCTGCTGGTAGAGGGCATAGGCCTGTGAGAAGATGCCGTCGTAGTCAAAGGGCGTGGTCAGGGGCGACTCTATCGACTCTACCTCAAAGGGCAGCCAACGGCGTGTTCCCGTCGTGTCCGACAGGAACTGCACGTTGTTACCCGTACCGCAGAAGGATGCTACATGCGGCCGGTTCTCGTGATAGCGCTCATAAGCACCACGCTCGTTGATGCTGGGCATGGTCATCGCCGCCTTCAGTTTGTTCAGTTCTTTGGGCAGCATGCTGTCCAACTCCTCCCAGCACACCAAACCGTACTGCGCCAGCACCAGCAGGTCGTCCTTCGACACCATGCCGCTGTTCGTCTTCGTATAGAAGTACTCCCTGAGCTGTGGAGGCAACAGGTGCGAGAACCATGTTGTCTTGTACGAGCCTTGAGCACCGATGAGCACCAGCATGACGTTGTTCACCACCGTAGGATTGACCCACGATGCCACCATTGCCACCAGCCACTTCTTCAGGTACTGGTAGAACAGGATCTGTTCGTCGCTGCCGCCCTTGACATTCACCGTCAGCGATAGTCCCATGATTGCATCGCCGTCCTCCTCCTTCCATGGCGGCAGATGCTCCAGGTAGTGGCGGAAGGGGTGATAGTGCGGTACGAAGTCCGAGTCGATGATGTTCTGCAGATGTTGCTTGACGACGAATTTCTCCTTGCACAGTTCCCCCCACAGTGTGTTGATGTCACGGTCGCCCAGGTTCCGGTAGCCGTCGGTAACGGTCCCTTCTTCACCAAAGATGGTGAGCAACCCCTGCTCATCCTCCAGGATGACCGGTCCCTCCGACAGCCAGTGTACCTCCGTCAGTCCACGTACCTCATTATAGCGTAGCAGCACATGATTGCTGACCATCACCTTGATCTCCTCAGGCGTAGCAAATGTCTCCTGCCACGGCTTTTTGTGCTCGCGTGGAGCCTCGTCTGTTTTCGTTTTGGTTTTCGTCTTCGTTGCCATCTTGCTTTTCGTTTCCATACCGCAAAATTAATAAGACAGGAAGGCACATGCAAGCTTTTGCGCCACAACTTTCCGTCGCAGCGCAATTTAGCAACCAATAGGTTTCAACGTCTATACAAAAAGATCGCGGACACGCACTCCAAGCGCATCCGCGATAGTATGCAACCGCCAAAGAGACGGAGCTTTTTGTCCGCTGATAAACTTGCTCATAGCTTGGTGAGTAATACCCAGCTTTTGAGCCAGTTCCCCACAACTTACGTTTTTTCCCACATTACAGGCAGCAACTGAAGCTGCGACACAAAATCCTTCTTCTGTTTCATCATGTTTTTTGGTTGTTTAATGATTTAGTTACAAAAAAATAGAGCGTGCTGCATCACATTTGACACAACACGCTCCTAAAATCGAGGTGCGAAGGTACGAAGAATTTTTTACAACACCAAATATTTTCTTTACATTTTGCACAAAAAGGGGTTCTTCGAGCTAAAGGTGCAAAGTGTGGCTTCGCAACCTGTTCCTATTGCATCTTATTAATTTCTGTCGACAAAATTTGGAAGTTTCAAGAAAAGTATCTATTTTTGTACCTAAAATCTAATTAACTAACTAAACATATTCATATGAAAAAGACTATTATTTGTTTTGCTTCGATGCTGCTGCCAATGTTGGCAAGTGCTTTCGAAGGACGTGCTACGTTGAACGGTATTGTATATGAGATTGTGACGAAAGGAAAAGTAGCAGAGGTTGTCGGTATCAGCGATGAAATGTCTGGTCGCTTGGTAATTCCCTCTACAATTGAGTATGAGGGGGTGGTTTGTGATGTAGTCACAGTGAAACGTGCTTTTTCAACATCCGGAAAAATCACCTCTGTTGTTATTCCTGGTAGTGTGACAACTTTAGGATGGAACGCCCTTTCAAATTACAAGATAACATCAGTAGAATTGAATGAGGGTTTGAAAACTATCGGTAAAAAAGCTTTTGCGGGAAGTGGTATAAAGACCATAGTTATACCTAATAGTGTAGAAACGATTGACGAGAGCGCTTTTGAGGGGTGCAAGAGTTTGGGGTCTGTTACCTTTGGCAGTGGCTTGACATCCATCGGCCCGATGGCTTTTGCTGAAGTAGGTATTAAATCCTTGGTGATTCCAGATAATGTGACAAAGATCTCCTACAATGCCTTCTGGGGCTGTGCTAATCTAGAGAGTGTTGTCTTGGGCAAGGGTCTTAGGTTTGTCGCCGATGGTCTTTTCTCACAGTGTAGAGCGTTGACGTCTGTTACTTTTGGCGACAATGTGGCAACGATTGGCTCGGGAACATTTTCCGAATGTAAATCTTTACGTTCGATAACATTCCCAGAATCGCTGAAGAGAATTAAGGTTAGCGCTTTCGCATATTGTGCTTTGGAATCAGTGGTTATCCCCAATAGTGTTGTGGCTATCGAAGGCCAGGCTTTCGAAAACAACGAAAATCTGACCTCTGTGGTGCTCCCCAACGGTATAGCCGAACTGGAGGAAGGTCTATTTTCCGGCTGTAAGAGTCTGAAGTCCATTTCTATTCCTAATAGTGTAACCTATATTCAGTCAAGCGTCTTTCAACGTTGTAACGCCTTGACATCTGTCGTTATTCCTGAAAGTGTAAAGAAAATAGGTGATTCGGCCTTTAGTTCGTGTGCAGAATTGACAGATGTCTACTTCCTAGGAGAGCCTGCAGGCAATATTTATGCTTTCAAATATTCTCGTCCAGAATACATCTCTATCCATGTCATGGGTGCTTATCTCGATGCTGCCAAGGCGTCAGAGAAATGGAGTAAGTTTAAGGAGGTTGTTGCTATCGACGAGGCAACACTTAAGAAGATAAAAAATAGTAAATAACCTACTAATTAAAAATGTCTCACCCCCCTTATACATCAGGGGGTTGAGACATTTTTAATGGTCTGCAAGCATTATTTACAATCTATGCAGATGGTATAGTCTCCTCCGTTCTCTAACTTTAGGCCACTCTTTTCGTGACGATCATGAAACCCTACTTTCAATTCCAGCGCAATGCAGTCGATAATCTCACCCTTGTACTTAGGCCATTCGATGGTTGCGTTGCCTTTTTTGTCAGTCTCAAAATCCTGATGGGAGGTATTTCCAAATCCTTTGAAATAAGCTCTGCAATCTCCTTCGTATACCGTGTCTCCATCGTCAAAAACCAAGTGAACTGTACAGGAGTAAGTCTCTTCTGAATTGCTGGAAGAGGAAGAACTGCTGGATGAAGAAGATGACGAAGACGAACTGCTTCGGCTGCTCGATGAATAGCTGCTGGAATACTTTCGTTCTCTTTCTTTCATGGCTTTTACACGAGCAAGTCTGATCCTTTCCATTTCAGGCTTTGCTGCCTCATAAGCCTGTTCCAGTTTTGCCTGCCGTGCATGCATAAATGTTTCAGCAGTCTGACAGACGGTCTTTAGTTCTGGATATGCTGCAGCCACATCTTTTGCTGCTTGTATAGCCTCGACCCATAGGGGCTTCGATTCTTGGTAGCCATAAAAGAAATTTTCTTTCGTCCCCACCCGAGTCACCATCTCTGTAGAAGACTGCTCAGCCAGACCGATGCCATCAAGTAGTGTCCTGAACATTTTGGCTTCAGCTGCTTGTGGATGGTCCTTGCTCAGTTTGTCCAACATATTAGGAACGTTGCGGTTCGAAGTTCTCTTGAATACGGCTTCTCCTACAGCCCCTAAGAAATAGATAGGTCTTCCTATTACTCCCCACCTACTACTTAGCTGTGGGTATTCCTTGCTGTATCTCTCGTCTCCCAACTGGTCCCACTTCTCAATCTTTTTCCATCTCTCTGGCGTTAGCCCCTTAAGAAGGGTCTTGCAGGAATCTATATAGAGCTTTACCCACTCGTTATCCCACTTGATGGCAGCATTTCCCAAGGCTGGGAAATACTTTCGCTGGTTGTTGGCCATCCATTCGGGACCTCTATCCAACAATGCAGTGCGCCCCATTTTAATCACCACCTCCTGGGGCAGTTTTCCCCAGTTATGATAGACGTCATAATAGTCAAGCATCCGGTCTTCTTTCACGCAACGGTCGAAGAACAGGTCCTGGATGTTTACCTTTTCGTTTTGGGCATTAATCAACACACTCCGCGCATTGGCTATGTCCGGGTAACGCATTAAGATGTCTTTTACATCAGAAAGCGTATTGTCGTACAGTAAGGCCTCTGCAACAAACAGGTTGCGTTCCTTTGTGTAAGGATATTTGATAAAAGGCTGAGAACCAATTCTGAAGTCGCCAAAACCTCTCTCAATAGGTCTTACACCCCTTTTCTCGTTAAGAATCCACTTAAAAAGTTTTATGTCTCGCTCCTTGTTGAAGTCATACTTGGATACTCTGTTATCTTTGTCTAAATACAGGAGCCGACGCCTATTCGTCAAGATTTCTGTATATACTGCTTTGTCTAAAGATTCCTGGTCGGTGCTTATTACACCATTTCGGCCAGCGGTATAGAGAATACCCTTGGGATTTTTATATACAAATGCTTCATCTCCCTTGCTGACGACTTCCAAGTCATTTCCAGCAATTGCCACACGGTCTTTCTCTACCCCGTACTTTCTGATGGTCACCTCTCCAGGCAGGCGGTCTAATTCCCTATAGGCAACAGCTGAGTAGTCTTTCAACAAAAATCCATGATCAAATTCTCCTTGGAAAGCAATCCAGTATTTACTTTCCCCTATGAGGGGATCTTGGGAAGTCTTGTTTACTCCTGTTCTTAATACGGCAAAGCCCACTCCTTTTCCGTGAATGCTGCCATCTATTATTTCACCGCTCCATATGACGTGATGATTCTCAAGCCCCCAATGTTCGACGTTCCTGCCGCTGACTAAATATAGCGTGCCGTCTCCCTGCTTTGAGAGTGCCGAATAGGGGACATCCGTCTTTTTCAGCCACTCGGATGTCATGACTTCATAGACGTATTGGTCATATTCTTTCGTCGGTAGATAGCCCAGATAGCCTCTGCTCAGTTCCATACAGTAGTCTGCACACTGTGCCTTGAAGTCTTCGAACTCTCCTGGCCTTAACGAAAACTGACAGACATAGGGGTTGCCATAGGTTCGACCTTGCGACATGGCGCTTTTCATCTCCTCCTCAACCTTCATGAATTGGGGAATCTTCTTAATAGGCTTTGCCACAGGCTGTTGGGTATCTCCTCCTGTAGCTTGCTCTATTTGAAGTGTTTGCAGCTTATTACAATCTGGGAATATATATTTCCGGGGTTCTTCAACGCAGTTGGGAATGGTTGCTGACACCAGATTCTTACAGCAATAGAACGCGCGGATTCCGATACTTGTGACACTACTCGGAACAGTTACTGACGTCAGTTTCATACAGTAAGAGAACGCTTCTTTATCGATAGCTGTTACGCTGTTGGGAATGGTAATATCAGTTAGATCTGAAGCATAGAAAGCATGCCACCAAATACCTGTCACAGGATAGATGGTTCCTTTGTAGTTCACAGTCTCAGGAATGACAACCTTGCCTTTATAACTTTTTTTGTCGCTGTCTTTGAAAAATGTTACTGCAGCAGTTCCTTGCGACAACCTGTATTTGATACCCTTGATAATAACATCAACGGCAAAAGCCTTTACACCAAACATGCTGATAAGCACAGTGAACAGGATAGTAAGCTTCAGGTTTCTCATAATGCATCACTTTTTGAGAATTAATAATACTGCAAAAGTACAATTAATTTGGCAAAGCACCAAGAAAAAATCCACTTTTCTTTTGAGAAGGTCTTACCCTGATTTCAACTCATACGTACACGCATGCATGGCTGCAGGCCTACCCTATTCGCCATTTGCTTAATTACATTACCGACCATCCAACAGCCATTTTACCAATGAATTTACGACATCTTGGAATATGCTAGGAGAAACATCCGTCGAGTGCTTTTCTGCCACGACACAAATAGTATAGCGCGGATTGTCTATAGGGAACATGCCCGCAAACTGGATTTGTTTCCCGATAGGATTCTGCCGTTTTTTGTCCCTATTTCCGTATATAATATCTGTGGTCGCATAGCCATACCAGTCCGTCGCACCAGTCAACCAGGGAAACGACGAGGACTCAGCGGGGTTTACCCTCAACCTCTCTTTGATGTTCACCATATCTGCCTCTGTATAGACACTCTCCTCCACCTCCACGCTGTCGCCCTTCATTGTTGGAACAATCAAGGCACCCTGATGGGCAAGACCATTATAGCCTACCGCCATCATGAACGGACTGGTGGCATCCAACAACTTATTCTTCGGAGGTCGACCATCACGAAAAGGAGTCGTCAGCGAGGCACTGCAAGAATGAGCCAGCAGCATCCCTGCCCCATCCTTCTTCATGTCGGCATCCATAGCCACCCATGTCTTCAGCCGTCCCGTCTGTGCATCGAGTATCACCAATTGTGCATTGTCCATCTGCTGTGTCTTGATGAATCTCTTCAGGAGTTTCTTCGTCCGTTTCTCCATTTTCTTGTCAATGGTGGTACATTCGTCCAACGAATAGATTTCCCCAGGGTCATTCATCCAGATAGAAAAGATGGTATTGTCGTCTGTGGAAACACTGATGATACCCCATTGGTAACCCTTCTTGCCATAGAACCAGCAAGACTCCAGGCTATCCCCTTCATTCTCCAGCTTGGTGAATCGCAAATCACGATACTCCAGCTCAGTGATGTTCTGATGCAGGTACATGTCATAGAGTCCCTTCCTCCCATTCTTTGTCACGATGACATACTGCGGAGTATGGCAGAAGTCCACCCTGTCGAACTCGTCAAAGTCGTACTGCGTCACCATCAGCGAGTCTTTTCCAATGCTGTCCACATCTACCACATCCGCTTGTGCCAGCATCAACGTTGGCATCAACAATAACACAACCAGTGCCTGGCACTTACTCAACAATGCTCGTTTCATACCTATATTAACTATTAAGAATTTTTACTTCCTCAACACCGTCAATCACGGAAATCTGCGAATTGATGGTCTGCAGTTCATTATAAGAATGGACACCAAAGGTAATGGTACAGTTGACAATGTTATCAACCGTCTTGGTGTTCAACTCATCAATAGAGAGGTTGAGTTCCTGCGTAATACAGTTTATCATGTCGCTCAAAAGATGAAGGCGATCAATCGCCAAAACATGAATGCGGACGGAGTGGAGAATGTTGGGATGCTCCTCATAATCCACAGAGACGATAGAGTCGCCCTGCTTGGACGCCAACTGTATAGCTACAAGACAGTTACGCTTATGGATGGTTGTCATTCCGTCGTTTCCCATAAAGCCGATGACCTCCTCACCAGGGATGGGATGACAGTGAGGGCATAGATGATATTTCGGTTTCTCCTGTTGTCCAAAGTAACGTTTCAGAAATCCTTTGGCCTTGTAGGTCATAACGTATTCTTTCCAGTTCTGTTGGGGATGGACATCAGGATTGGTGCCAATCTCCACGATGTCACCACGCTGGAGTTTAGTCTTGACAGAAGAGAGTTGCCCATTGATACGCGCATACTGTGCATGCTCACCGATGTCACTGTGAATCTCAAAGGCGAAATCAAGTGCTGTTGCACCTTTGGGAAGATTAAGACCTTTCCCACTGGGTGTGAACACCATAATATTATCATTATAGAAAGCCCTGGACACATCAATAATAAAGTCAGAGTCTTTCTGGTGGAACTCCAGGTCTTTGAGCACAGAGCGAAGCTTCTCTATCCAGAGACGGACAGTATCCTCTCGACGCTCAGCAACAACACCAATATGATTATTGCGAACCATTCGTTCACTACTGATATGCACCTCCTCCCAGCAGCCAAAATCAGATAGCAGCTGCACATGGAAACTCTGATAGCCATTTTCCTTGCAAACATCCAGATAGTTAACGATGCCACCGTTTTTTTCGCGGAACACGCTGGTCAGACGCGAATAGATTTTCAGTGCAAGATCCTTTTCCTGTTCCACATCGTCACAGGCAAACACAATCTCCACCACATGACGGAACGGGATATGATTAAAATCATCACCCGTCTTCTGCATCTTGCGCCAGATGCTGAATGGCGGACGGAATTCCACATACACCTGAGCATCAATATGCTCTTTCTGCAGCACCTCACGAATCTTATCTGTGAAGTTATGCAGTCTTGCCTCATGTCGTAGTTCATCACGATGAATCAGTCTTGATATATACTCATACTCATGTGGGCAACGATAACGGAAACTCAGGTTCTCCAACTCAATCTTGATGGGATATAAGCCAAGACGATTAGCCAGAGGAGCATAGAAAAAGTCCGTTTCCCCAGCGATTGCCAGCTGCTTATGGGGGGGCATGCTACCCAGTGTTCTCATATTGTGCAGACGGTCTGCCAACTTAATCAGCAGTGCACGGATGTCATAATGAATCGAGTTGAGCATCTGCTTGTAGTTGTCCACCTGCTTGGATATCTCGTAACGGCCATCACTCTTCTTGGTTACGACACTAACAAGAAAAGCCACATCGTCCCCAAAGCGCTGACGAATATCGTTAATGGTGTACGCTGTGTCCTCCACCACGTCATGCAGGAATGCTGCTATCACCGGATTAGCACCCAGTTCCAACTCCTCAGCCACAATCATCGCCACTGCTACAGGATGAACAATATATGGGTCGCCAGACTTACGCATCTGTCCCTCATGAGCCTTGCTGGCAAACTCGAAAGCCTTACGTATCCTTACCATGTCCTCAGCGGACACTCTCTGCTCCATCACAAAGAATAGCTTATGTGCCATCTCCATAACCACTTTGTTGTATTTCCGTTTCATAATCTTGCATCTTTAGTTGTTATACATATGTTCCATATCCTTCATTATTAAGAGAGGAACACAAGTAACCAATTTCTATCACACAAAAAAGAAAAAGCCCCTCATTTTTTATGAGAGGCGCCAGATTATTCTTATGCGTATTCGTCTATCTATTCTTTTTGAGAGAAACTTATATCAACCTGTTTTTCAAAGTGCTCCCTAACTTGTTTTGCAAAATCATCTGTCTTCACATACTCCTTTATTTCTTCTAAAGTCTTACCTGCTGAAACAAAAATAGTTGTATTGATTGCTTTATTATACTTACCTTCAGCTATTTCAAGACATGCGCCAAGAGAAAAGACTGATGGCTCAAAATCCATTCGCATGAATGTTAGCCCCATACTTTTAACCAATGACTGATCATATTTATTTTTCTCTTTTATCTCTACGCAATTGTCAAATGGAAGCAAAGCATTGATAGCATTTACATACTCTTCCTCTTCGAGATACAGGGTAAGGTAATGGAGAAACAACTCTAGGATTCCATTGACAGAATTCTTCGTTTCTTGACATACCCTATGGGCTCTATATTCGTTTGTTAGTTCCATTCTATTCCACCATAACCTTATATGACACGATGCACTTGCTGGCAGCAATATATTTCTGAATATACGTCTCACCTGGCATCAGTCCCACCAATTTATTGTCTTGTATGGTCGTTCTCACGCCATCAGCGAAGATAAACGAGTCACCTTCTTGGCAAGTGAGCATTCCATTCACTTGGAGTGTCAGCGTTTCAGGCTGCACCTTGTAATAGGTAAATGGTCCCATCTGCGTCATCACTCCTAAGGCATTCTCTGTAAGTTCCGTTATATACCAATTATATCGCCGCTGATAGCCAAACCCGTTTGACTGTAGGGTAATCATGGCTCCAATCTGTGCCCACCATCCATACGTCATCAAGTCAAAGCCATACGAGAAGTAGTTGTCATAACCCGTGTAAGTATGATCATCGTTGATTGTTAGCAATTCATAGTATCCCTGCTCCTGACTTCCCCATAGCCATGCCCCAGCAAGACTTACTTCTGCAACGAGAGTATCATCTCCCTTGACAAACGTAATGCTGTCCACCTGCTCTATCGCCACATCGCTATACCCCCCACCTTTATAGTGGATACGCATAGCGTCCTGTGCCTGACAGACAGGTGTCAGCCCTAAAAGGCATAACAATGCAAATAATAACCTCTTCATACGACTAAAGCCTAATGTCTAAAGTCTAACAACTAAAGCCTAACGACTAATCTTAAATCCCAGCTTCATGATGAGCTTTAGAGTTCCAATAGAAGTATTCCTGTCATACTCTTTTTCTTCCTCTGGCAGTTCTTCGTATGGAACCAAGCACGGATGTGTCTTCAGCTCATCATTGCGCTGCTCTCCATAGGTCCAGCCCTGCTGGATCCGAGTCTCTGACCATACCTCATGCACGTTCTTCGACATCTGCTCTACCAACATTTCCAATTCTTCTGGCAGCTCAACACCTGTAGTGTCGATGGGCTGCGGTGTATACGTTTTCTGTTTCATACTTGTCATTTTTTGGATAGTAAACATTTATAAAGATAGGTGTCAAGCAATAAAACTATCTTCATGTTTCATTTTAATTTGTCTCTGTTCCATAAATGTCAATTATAATAGTTATATTATTCCAAATAATATTTTTTCTTTTCAACAGCTGTTAGTGGATGACTTTTGAACCTTTCGTAAGTGTCAGATATCAGTTCCACAAGTGATGGAAACTCACATATTTGAATTGAACCATTTTCTGAGGCAGATAATATACTTCTACCATCAGGGCTAAAGACTACAGAACAAACGGTGTTTTCATAATCAACAAACCAATCCTCAATAATACTTCCCGTGATGACATCCCAAATTATAATTTCACCATTATCTGTAGCTGATAATACATACTTCCCATTGGGACTAAATGAGATTGTGGTGACTGTCCCAAACTTTTCCTTTGTCGTGAAACTCCTAATTTGTTTTCGAGTAGACACCTCCCATATCTTAATCGAATCACGATTCGCTGAGACCATATATTTACCATCAGAGCTATAATTAGCAGCAAAGCCTTCTATTGAATTGCCAATCTGTTTGCAGGTTATAGGATTCCAAATCCGAATTGTTCCATCACCAGCTGATGATAAGAACTGACTACCATCAGGGTTATATGCGACAAAGACATGACTATATACCCTATGAGTATATGCATTCATAGACTCACCGATTTGTTCTCCAGTATAATAATCCCAAACTTTTATAACTCCATCCATAGATGCAGAAACTATATTCTTTCCATCTGGACTAAATATTGCAGATGAAATACTCGTTGAATGCCGACAGTATACCATCATCCTTTCATTTTTCAAATCCCACACGTCTATAGATAAGCCCCAGGAAGAAATTATCAACAAATTCCCGTCTGTATTGAACGACATATGGCTTACGTGTATTGATTTAAATTTTAAAGACTTTATATGAATACCTGTCTCAGCATTCCATATCATTAGGAATTTATTTGATGTTGCAGAAACTATTTTCTTTCCATCAGGGCTATAAATAGCGTAAAAAGCCTTCCGACAGTGTCCACCAATATTTCTTGTTTTTATCTTTATTGTATATAATTCAGACAATCTTATATCATTGTCATAATATGCAGAAACTACAAATTTTCCATCTTTGCTTAATGATGCTTTTACACCGACAAATTCCTTTATTTTCTTTCTTGTTTTAATATCATAAAATATAACTGTTGCCCCCGCTGATAATATATTTTCACCATTTGGACTAAATATAGCATAATCAACCATTGATTGTCGAATTTTAAAATGCTCTCCTTTCAAAATATTCCAGATTCTGATAGTACCATCCCATGACGTCGAAACAAATTCTTTCCCGTTGGGACTAAACGAAGCAAACTTCACTCCATTCTTATGACCGATGAATGCCTCTCCCAGCTGCTTACCAGTGCAAGAGTCCCATATTCTTATAGACTTATCGTCAGATGCAGATATAATTCTCTTTCCGACAGAGTCATAAAGAACAGAATTAACAGTATCTGTGTGCCCAATTAGAGGTTCCCCTATTTGTTTGTGCGTTGCTACGTCCCAAATCCTGATTTCATTTTCTGAAGCAGAAACTATTTTATTTCCATCCGGACTGAAAGACACAGAGTTAACACTTGCAATATAACTAACAAGGCGTTCTACCGTAGATACATTTGACACGATATCTTCAAACTGGTTAACATTAGTATCTACAGTAGCTGAACCACCGCTCTCTTTCTCCATGAAAGAAAAAAAATCAGTATTTTCGTCATTTCCTTGGATACATGGCATCGTCCTTGTGACATGGGTGACAAGAGGTTCACCAATTTGTTCCCCCTTAGTGGCATCCCATAATCTTATACTATTATCATTAGAAAAAGAAACGATAAGTTTCCCATTGGGACTAAAGGACGCAAATTTTACACCAGCAGTGTGACCTACTAAAGGATCTCCAATTTGTTTTCCCGTGAAAACATTCCATATTCTAATTGTATTATCATCAGAAGCGGAAACTATTCTTCTTCCATCAGGACTAAAAGATACAGAATTAACCTGTCCTGTATGTCCAACAATTATAGCATTATTATGTTTCACAGCTTCTCTTAATGCCAACTCAGACTCTATTGTCAATGGAATATCTGGTTTTTCATCACATGGCAAAACCTCCAACAATAGTTTTCTAGCAGTATAAGAATCCCCTTTTTGAACTAACTCATTTGCTTTTTCCGCAATGAAACGGCTTTGGGCAATCAACAAACGGTCATTTTGCTCTTTGAGTTTGCGTTGTTCCTCTTCTTTTTCCTTTTCATATCTATTCCATAATGTGCGAAAACCAATATGAAACATCCTTGACACCACTTTGACTGCAGCAGCATCAAATCCCATCTCGTTGATGTTTATACCTAAAAGCTCACGTTGACCTAACAGTTTTTTCAATAATGGTGTACAACATTCCTCATCTTTTAACTGCGAATTGGGAGTTCCCTCTATTATAAAGGGAATAATATGCTTAGTTCTTTTTCGTTGTAGGAAATACTGGACTTCCTTGTTTACCCATTTAGACTTTGCAGATTTTGGAGAACAAATCACAATCAAGAATCTCGACACCTTTAAAGCTTTTTTGATAGCGGGTTCAAGAAAAGGCTCATCCCCAAGTTCTGTCATATCAACAAATATTGGACGTATACCATCTTTCAGCCTAGGTTCCTTCTCTACAACTGCAATTGGCAGATTATAAAACTCCAACGTATGCTGAAGTCTTTTAGCTATTGCTTCATCCTTTCTCTGATAGCTGATGAACGCCAAATATTCATATTGATTATGTTTCGTGGATTTATTCATTTCATTTTGTAACATGTCATTATCAGGTCATCATTTTTGTTCTTATTGCTAATTTTTCTTCATTTGCTCCTTCTCTATAACGTTTTCATCCTATTCTTAGCCGCCGCATGTCCTTGAGCTGCGGCCATAGAAAACCATTTCTTTGCTTCATTCATCCAACCATGTTCCCAATTATGATATCCCGTCTCATATTGGGCTTTAGCATCTCCTTGCAACGCTGCTTTTCGCAACCATCCTTCTGCTTCGCTGAATTCAGGAGTACCAAGATCATAAGTCCAATATAGCATTCCTAATTGACGTTGAGCCCATGCATAACCTTGAACAGCATATTCTCGCAACGATCTCAAGAAACGTTGTCTATCATTTTCTGTATAAAAATCTATTCGTTTTTCGATAATTTCAATCATCGTTGATAATGGTAGAAGCTCATAAATCCATTTCCTTAAATCACTATACAATTTGCTTCGTTGCAAGAGATTAGACCATTCAATCTTTTCTTTACTGTTATAGAGAAGAAAAAAATCATCTGGCATTCTCGAATGATCTAAATCTATTAAAACGATACGTTTTCTATTCCTTTCTGCTAATGCTAATTCGTCACGAGTCCATTTACTCGTCATCGAGTTTGCACTCATCATGAACAGGATTACTTCATGAGAGTTAATGGCAGAAACTATAACATCCACAAATTGCGCGTCACTTTCTATACCATCAATATCCATCCAACAATCAATGTCCAATTCCTTGTCTATTAAATCTTTGATTTTCCTTACTTCATCAAAATCTTTACGACTATATGAAATAAATATTTCTTTTGCCATATTTATTAAACTAATTGCGTTGAATATGTTTGTAACCCATTTGCCTATTGCATTATTTCTTCTGCTTTTGAAACTGTTCTTTTTTGACTAATTCTATATTCTTCTTAGCCATTATTGTATTAGGATGCCCCTCTCCCAACTTCTCATTCCAAATATCAAGTGCTTTTTGAAGAAGCTCAAGAGAACGTGCATACTTGCGTTTATAATAATAGACCATTCCAATATTATTATAGGATAAAGCTGTTAAAGGATGAGTTACACCCAGCTTTTTCTCCTGAATTATTAAAGCCATCTTGAAATACTTTAGAGCCTGTTTGTTATCGCCTTTATCAGAATAGACCATTCCTATATTATTGTAAGATAATGCTGTGTCTGGATGCTTTAATCCTTGTAACTTTTCACGAATAACTCGTGCTTTCTCATGATATTCAAGAGAAACGTCATACTGCCCCTTCTTTCTATAAGCCTCTCCATGACCATTGTATGAGATGGCGGTATTTAGATTATCCTGCCCAAGAACCGTCTCGAAAACAATTTGGGCTTCTTGATAATACTTTAATGAAAGGTCATATTTACCTTTCAACATATATACTTCACCTATGCTGTTATTGAAAACAGCGGTATTGGGATTATTTAGTCCTAAACTCTTCTCAAATATACGCTTCGCTTTCTGATTAAATGTTAGGGCTCTATCATAGTCGCCTATTCTGATGTAAACAAGTCCTATAAAAAAATAAGATGTTGCAATATTAGGATGCTTTTTGCCAAATACCGATTCCAGAGTCTTTCGTGCCTTCTGAAAATTTTTCATCGATTTCACATAATCGCCTTGGTAATAGTAAACCAAACCAATAAAATAATTTGACATGGCCAACTCTGGATGTTTTGGACCAAATATTAATTGCTGAATTTTCCGTGCTTTCTGAAAAGCCTCCATTGCCTCGTCATAGTTATATTGATTTAGAGAAATCAGTCCTATTTGATAATATGATGTAGCAATAACAGGATGATCTGAATCCATGGCATTTTCCGAAAAGCGGAGTGCCTTTTGACAATATGTTCTTGCTTTAGCAAAGTTGCATTGGCTATAATAATAGAAAGCAATATTATTATAGATTATTGCAGATTCCGGGGTACCTCTTTTAGCTGCTGTTCCCCATATTTCAAGAGCCTTGTCAAGATACTCCTTTGCCTTTGGATTACCTTGTAATTGAAGAATTAGACCTATATTATTGTTATACAGCGCGGTATCGGGATGATTCCAACCTAAATTCTTCTCTTGAATATCTAAAGCATCTTTATAATTGCCCAATGCTTTATCAAATTCTCCTTTGGCTTGGAAAACACTACCAATATTGTTATTTGTTTTTGCTGTGTCTGGATGATTTTTTTCTAATACTTCCTTCTGAATAACTAACGCCTTTTCATAATAATCTAGTGCCTTATCAAAATCAAATCGAACAAAATAGACTAGTCCGATGTTGTTTAATAAGGTAGCCGTGAAAGGATGATTCGGGTATTCTTTTACCTTTTGGTAATACTCTAATGCCTCGTCATAATCGCCCAAACAGTAGTGAATATAGCCAATGTTATTATAAGATTGAATCATATCAGGATGATTTTGATCTAATATCCTTTCTCTAATACGTAGTGCTTTAAGGATATATTTTATAGCACTTTTGTATTTAGCTTGCTTTAGGCAAATTAACCCAATATAGTTAATGGATGTGGCAGTGTTTGGATGGTTTTCGCCATATAACTCTTTGTTCATTCGATATACACGCTGGTAAATTGTCAAAGCTTGATTATACTTACCAACATATTGGAGAAATTCACCAAACTCTAGAAGCAACTCTGAATATTTCCCCTTTTCTAACGCACTTTTTTGTGCTTTCCTTTCCGCTTTTTGATATTTTTCTATTACTAACTTAATACGTTGCTCAATCGGTTTTTTGATGTTCGCCATCAGTGTATTTGTCTTTAATAACAATACTTCGATATCCTTATGTATCGTAGCTCGGTCAATATCTAATTGTTTCTCACGCAGGTCTCCTTCTTTCTCAATTCCATCAAGGATAGCGTTAGCTGCTTCTACATGTCCTGCCTCAAACTCATTAATGGCACGTTGAAGTTCGCTGCTGACTTCCTCTAATTGAATCTCTGCAATACGTTTAGCTGTGGAGAAAAGTGTTTGTTGAAGTAAAGAAAGTTCTTCCTTAAGAGCGTTGTAGTGGTTGAGCTTCTTTTGTAGTTGATCACTATATTTCTGTTGGTCAGGATGAGCTTTGACCATTAAACGAAACATTTCGATCTCTTCTGGCAATGATTCTAGTTCTTCTTTTATTATTTTGTAGTCTTTGTTCAATGCTACGAAGGGCAATTTGTCCATATCAATAAAGTGGTTGGCATCTATCACGATATCACCATTTTCCACTTTCACACTATTTCGTTCTAATATATTCTGCTTCGCTTCGAATTGTAATATGAAATGCAAATTCATTGTATCCACATTTTCAAATCTACAGAAGAAATGGCCATAAACAGTTTCAAACCCGGCCTTGAAGTCTGCTAATGCTGTCGAAATCTCTTCAGAAGGCTCTTTGAAAAAGATATAGAGATGCAGGGGATTCGCACCATTAGTCGACAGATTGTAAGCTACCTTCATTTCCTCGTCCGCTTGTCGTGGCAATTGTGTCCAATAAAGATTAAGGCACATTTCACAATCATGAAGTTCTTTACGGAAGTCATCTTCTCCTTGTGGTGTCCACTTCACTCGACGAAGACGGATGCCACGGTTCTCAAGAACCTCATTGAGATGTGCCATCAGTTCCGTGAATTCCAACTTCTCTTCATTCAGTTCTTCATCAGCGGCAATCATCACTTTCACGTCTTTTCCATCCCAATTACTCTCATTGCATTTTACATTTGCAGAGAGTACCAGATTTTTGGCCAATTCTCGTAACTCCTGATTATTGGAAAATGAATGAACGATATCCCCATGCTGTTGTACACACTTTTTCTTAAATTCAGATAACTCAGAAGAAACAGATTCTCCGTCCTCTTTAAATAAGATAAAAGTCTTTTGCAGATGGTCCCCCTTAGACTGCTCATCCAAAGCCAAATATAATTCTTTTTCCGTGTATTTTCCTAATGAACGCCAAAACATCACCATGCAAATCTCACACTTTTGTAACCTTCGCATGTATTCGGACTGCTTATGCTCCTTGTGGACATCGGAGGGCATATATTCCCATTTTACTGGGATATATTCCATGGTTTCGGAACACATATCTGTAAACAGATCCACTAATTCCAGTCGCTCGTGGTGCATCTCCGAAGAGGAAGCAATAAAGATGTTCGTTCTTTTCATAATTAGTTGGTTTTTGCTATTTAAAATGGGATTAACATATTTGATTAAAAATGATACTGCGATTAGATTTCTTCATAATTCTTCTTAAATTGCTCCCATCTTTCCATCATTTCAAAAACGTCATTCTTTGGAACTTGAGCATCCTGAATCCGGAGACCAATATTGGGACTGGTAATTTCAACGTCTAAAAAAATCTTTTCATTTGGATTATAGAAAGTAATTATTTTCCTAACGGGAGAATTATTTAATTCTGTCTCAAATTCTGTCGCAGTATCTTGGCTACAATTATATGACCAATTATTCCACCGGATAATCCAACACCCTTCTTCTACATCATACTGTCTGATGGGAGCTTGTATAGATGATTCTCCTTGAGGAACATCATCGAATATCTGGGCAATTCGAATAATTGAAGCAGACTCTGGAATGGCCGCCTGTTTAGGTAAACATAGATTATATAACCAGTTGAACAAACTATATAACGGATATATTATCAGGATTAATGCAATAGCAAGCGGAACCCAAACTATATTAATGCATCTCCATAATAATGATTTATTCCAATAAATTATTTTTCCTTTTGAATTCTCAACTTTAATTAATGCAATATCATTAGTGGGTTCTAAGAATTTATACCCAATATACCCCTTATATTCAACATTGACTTTTTGTTCCTTATCATCATAAAATCGAATTACATCATGATCTATAAAAGGATAATAGAATAATGTCTTAAACGAATCATATCTCTTAATTTTTTGTTTTGCAAATCCATCACCGACATTAACTAAATGTTCTACTTCATTAAGATATGAGCGACAAAGTAACAAACCGTCATCTGAAAATAACTCTTCCCGCCTATGAAATCCACGATCTTTATTAATAACTGGCTGTAATTCTGAATTAAAAAAAGAAACTATACGTCTTTTATTATCTTGGTCATCATAAAAGACTTGCTTATGATAACCATGATTGCAGTCACTAGGTTTTTCAAAGCAATTCAAAAAGATAATTTGCTTGCATAAATCATCATTATATGGAGAGTCTGTTTCTAGTCTTTTATGATATCCATTTTCGCAAATTGTTTTTTTGCTGTTTTCGTCATAATAACTTGTAGCGAAATATTTTTCCCCTTCATATTCTTCAAATGAATACTTTACAATAGCATAATTGTATCTATTATTGGTTACATTTCCAGATTTTCCCAAAAATGACATTTTACGCTTCAATCCAGTAATCAAATCGTATTCAACATGCCATCCATAAACACCGTCTTCATCACAAATTGCATCTTTGTCATACTTGTCATACAACAATTCCTCAACAACGTTTCCGTCGATATCATATTTCCGCCGAACCGTTAATGGGGTGTCTGCTATATATTCATTGTTTTTATCACAAAAAATTTTTACCAAATCACGTCTATGATTTATAACACCATTTAATAGTAACGTTTCTTTTTCAACACCTTTTTGTTCTCTTTCTTTCTTTTTAATAAATCCTAGTACCTTTCCTTTTGTTTTAGCCTCTGTTATTATCTCATAATTAATTTGTGTAATCTCACAGGTTCCATTATCCATGTACTTATAAAAGGTTTTTTGAACAGGAACATTCTCCGATTTTTCATTATTATATAAGTCCTGTTCTAATAATTCCCCTAAATGACTATAAAAAAGATAAATCTTACAGTACCCATTACGATCATTAGTTGAGTTGTCCTCTTTATTAAAAAAACTCTGCCTAATTAAAAAACCATGCTTATCATGTTCATATTTGATTTTATGAACATCATTATCATTAGATTTGGATTTCCTTTCTATCTGGCCGTTCTGAGTTTTTTTTATCTCATAGAAACCGCATTCTTTAATAGTTCCTTTTGGGTCATAAGTGTATCTAACAACTTTGAAAATATTACCAGACAAATTGTACATTGCAAGATTATTCGGTCTATCCGACTCATTATAACCTATTTTTAGCTTGGAGTATAAATACACTCCATCTTTCTTTTCAATTTCTTTCCTATCTTTATCCAAATAAAATTGCCATATTATTCGTCCCTTTAAATCATATTGAAATTGCTCTATACAGAACCTTTGAGGATTATTACATAAACAATCATTCACATCAATATAACGAGTCTCAGAGACCAATAATTCATTTGGTGCTTCATTGTACTTGAACTCAACCCCATGGAATCCATAATCATCTGTTACAGGATTCCCTTCTTGATTTACAAAATATTGTTTTTTAACTCTATCCTCAGAATCATATTCACTCACGACACCAGATATTCCGTTGTAAATTGGAGTAACCTTTCCGTCCTTATCAAGAAAGCATCGACATGTTTCATTTCCATAATCATCATAATCTATTTTTACGCCATAATTCCCATCAATATGTTTACATGGATTATTTTTTGAGTCAAAATACATTGCCTTCTGTGGAAGCCCTCCTTTATAGTCGCCAAATACAAATTCTTTAAAGTTACTAAATACAACGGAAGCAATACCTACAGACGTATATCCATCACAGATGTATACTCTTTTTATCTCATAGCCAGTTTCTTTATCATATTCGCTTTTTATTTCACAAAATCCATCGGCTGTATAAAATGATTCCCTATTTGAATCATAGAATTTGATTGATTTTATCTTTAATTGCTTGCTCCCCCTCACTCTTTCTGTTTCTATTTCAAAAACAGAAATACCATCTTTGCTACAATTGTCATTAAAGTTAAGTGAGATTTTACCTGTATCTACCGTTTGCCTAAATAATTTGTCAAAAAACAACTGCTCAACACCTCTGTCCTCGTTCTTATTTTGCTGCAACAAATCATTCAGAATCTCCGCCCTACTAGATGAATTATTTAAACTGGTGCTTCTGGAATTGTCTACCGAAAACGTAAAGGTTTTATTATCCCATATTCTTCTGCCACCAAGGGTTAACGGATTCTGACGTGAAATGAATTTTTGATAATTAGCTTTAAAGCGTTCTTCTATGTCTTTTTGTTTTTTTCTTTCTTTTTTTCGTTCATTTATAACTTCTGATAATCGGTCATGTATCAGTTCAACACATTCATTATCGTTTGCTGTAATGAATTGAAGTATCTTTGTTTCTCCCTTGGTTAATCTGTCTCGATCTGATGCAGGAACTCTCGCCTCAAATTCTTGTTTTGTAACAGGTCTCCTGAATCCGTTTAATACAAGGTTATTCTCAATATAAATTATTGAGTCTTCATTTAAGTCTTTGATACTTTTTCTGTAAAAATCCCCCAAGGGGTCTTCACTCAGTTGCTTCATGTCATCAGCTGTCACCAATTCGTTTCCGGGCTTTTTTGAGTATAGAAAGTATATTTGACTGCAAATCAATGATAGCATGTTTGTCGAAATATGACCTCTTCTATTTTTTGCGAGTTTACATATACTTTTGTATATTTCCTTGCGATCAGCATCCTTAATTAAATCATCGCCCAAGTTTATAACTTCTTCTGCCTCTTCAATCGTTAGGGAAGTCAAACGCATTCTGTTGTCACGCAATCCTCGTAAATTTCCTTCATCAATTGTGTCTTCCATGAGATAGAGGAAGTCTTCTCGTAAAGAGATTGTTAGTCTAAAATTAGCATAGCAATCATCAGGGAGAAGAAGGTCTTCTCCAACAAGAAAACTAACTTGCTCTAAAAACTTTAATGAGTCGTCTTTAGAATTGATTAATACTTCCTCAAACTGGTCAAGCACAATAACGGGAAACACCACATTATTATCTTTTCCGTGAAAATCATGACCATAGAAGTATTTCCACAACCTATACTTTTCTAAATCCTCTACTTGATTTACGGGTATGTTCGACTCTTTGCATGAAAAGCCGAGGTCGCCTATTTCCTGTTCGACACGCTCTACCAAGTAATCTGCAAACGAGTACTTTTTATTTCGCAATGAGAGACGACACATTACCGGGAAATATGACTCATGGCGCAACAGAGGGAATATTCCAGCCTGAAGCATTGATGTTTTTCCACATCCAGTTTTTCCATATAAGGTGGAAATCAGATTACTAGTGATTAGCGAGTAGTATTTACCAATGGCCTTTGTGCGACCACAAAATTCGTAATTATCAAGGTCTTTTTCTTCATATGAAACAAGACCTTTCCATGGGTTCCTTTTCATTTTAATGCAGCTTTAAGATTGGATAGAAATTTTTTATAGTTGGCTAAAGTTCTGTTGTCACCTGCTGTTGATGATGTCACGAAATCGACCAATTCTTTTTGACTATCTTGAATACTAATATCTTTCATTGTTAACCCATCCATACAGAAGGGTAATATCATAAACTTATTGTCAGGTTCGGAACCATTCTTTTGTAAGATCCATCTTGATCTAGCTGTACTCCACTCCACATCTCTAAAATAATGAAATTGTGGACTTTTTTCATTCAATGAAATATCCGTGTTTATTTGCTCTGCTAGGATTTCTCTTACTGGATTTGTGATGACAGGAATGAAAATTTTACACTTATTTATTGCGTCAATTATCTTTTGTTTGTGAGCGTCTCCTGCATTCAAATCATTTTGGTCAAACCAAACTTTTAATCCCTCGCTTTGTAAAGAATAAAAAAGATGTTTTACCGTGTCATACGAAGATGATGCATACGAAATAAAAACATCAGTATATTGTCCATTGTCTTTACGAAACTCGATTTCTCGATTATCTATATTGTGTAATATCAAATCAACCACTTCGTTAATACTACTATTGGGAATTCCCTCGTTTTCAAGGAAATTACTCAACCTAGATTCCACTTCACTTTCTTTTTGCAACGAGATAGCGACCTGACCTTCGTTCAAACGTTTAATATCTCTATGCATGGCATACCAAAAGAAGCGGAATAGCCAATCGTCAAACTTGGTACCAAGAGCCAAAAGACTTCTATTATTGATATATTTGCAAAAATGCTTTGGAGCAGAATCTGCAAGCCATTTTTGAATAACATTCATGGCATCTCGTTCTACTACCGTATACTCTTTCCCTCTTTCTGCTTTGCCAAAAACATAGTAAAGAGTAGGTTGAATATCTGTTCTCCAAGCTTCTTCCTCGTCAAAATCATTTTTGTCATCAAAGATATTCAAGACACGAAGCTTATCTCCCCATATTTCTCTCATTATCGTTTCGGCATAATAATCAAAGGTTGTGGTCAAAACAACCCTGAAGCATTTCTTTTTTAGCAATTCATAAACAATAGGAGAATAATCATCATGTAAGAATGAATAGTTTTCGTTACTTATTGATTCTGCAATTTCCTGTTTCATTACAGTTAAATCAGCACCACGATAATAATAATCGTTGAAACTTTGATAAACCGAATTGAAGTCTTTGTTTTTTTCACGTTTATAAGCAAAGAAATCATTGGTCATCTGCTTTAACAAATCACCACCCGATAAATGATCCTGTAAAATATGCTCATGCCCTAAAATAAGCACAACATCACCTTTAATAATCTTGGTAATAAGATCGTCAAGGATAGTTGTTTTTTTTATCTCTGAAGGATTAATAATTCGTCCCATATTATACGAGTTATATAATTGAATAACAAACACTTAACATCATGATTCTACTTATGTCTCTGTCACTCTTCAAATAACCTCCGTGGATGTAGAGTGCCCCCTCTGGGTCATCATAAGAATACTAAAGGAGGGGTAAAGAGCGCCTCTGTTATGCTGCAGGCATACTGTAGCCGTCCTCTAGGCTGCTTCTTGCCTGCTTCTAGGCTGCTTCTAAGCTTACTCAAACAGCAGGCAAGAGTATGCCTAGAGTATGCCATCTGCGAATCTACACTATGGCTGCAACCTGAATAGAATAGTCCTTTTCTCATATCTGTTCCCTTCTTCATTCTTACTTATTGTTATGATTATGCCTATTCTGGGATTGGAGAAATATACATATAAAAATCAGCAAATATTAATTTCCCAATTCACCGTTCTCCCACATCTGCAAAGTGGTTTCAACTACCACTTCGTCATATCTTTTATATATAGGATGATATGGAACATATACATAAATATCATGCGAGAGATAGTACTCCAATTCTGGATGTTGTTCTTTCAGTCTTTGGGCAAAAGGACAAAAGTCGTAGTATGAATATCCACTTCTATTGGATACTTCATCAAGTTCTTCCCAGGGTACGAGGCAATTGTGTTTCTTTTTCAGGTCATCACAACTGGTAGAATTCTTATCTCCCCTAACATATCCCATCATTTCATGTGCTGCATTCCACCTCAGATGCTCTGTAATAGCCAAGTTTCGCATTAGAGCATTTTTGTCAAATGTCGAACTTGTTTTCAACTTGTTGTATATGTACATTTTGGTGAGCGCATGTAATGCATTACTCATGTCCTGTGAAACCTGTCTGTGCAATTTTTGAAGTTTCTTGTATTCAATATTTCCATCGTATTCTTCAAAATCTACAATTAAATGAGCGCTATCACTACTGGGATTTACAGCAAGTTTATACGTTTCTTTGCCTTCCGCATACATTCCACTATCAACATTCATCATATGCGCTCTCCAAATATCTGGAGATGGTAATTCTGAAATCACCATTCTTTCCTTTCCCAGATACGATTTCCTGCGATTGTCCCAGGTACCAGTTGTCAAAAGTTGCTCTTTTTCCGCATAAATCTCTTGATATCTGGTATAATACTTTTCAGCCTCTTTTTCAAAACTATCATTGACAATGACGTTGTAATCAAATATTTCTTTTGGCTTTCCAAATAGTACTATTAGAGGATTATTTAAATTCTTTCCAGTGTAGGCCACTGTGGTATTGTAAAAATCTGCAATTTTTTGTAATTCTACAGCCTTCTTTTGATCAAATACCCTCAAATATATGCGGAACTTATTAATATCCTTTCCTCTAAATTTGATTACTTGCTTTAGGATTCTACTAACAACCCGCATGCCTTCTTCGTCATTTCCTAATGACACTACGATATAATTTATCTTAGAAAGATAATCGCTAGTCATTATCTTATTATAGAAATCTTGTGAGGCATAATTGCATTGAAGGAAAACTAATGGAGATGGTTCAATCAAATTTTTAATCCCAGGAATTCCAGCAACAAAGTGAGGCTTTATCTTATCCATTTTTTCGTCTACTGCATCACAGCGGAACGGACTTCTCTGAGTATGCCTTTCATCTGATTTCTCATCAAGGAAAGCACTATATTCATATAAGAACCTTAATGCCTCTCTTCCCGTTTCTCCGAATCCGATAATAAGAGAATGAAATGCACTTTTGACAGTTCCAGGGTTCGTGTCCTTATTGATTTCTACAAATGAAACAGGATGATTCCTTACATCCCTTTTTAAAATTTCGACAGACAACTTTGAGGAATCAACAATTTTCACTTGTATATTTTTTATTAGATGTTTATCTTCGAGTAGTTGGGTTTGACTATTATAGTGAGCGTGACAATAGAATCTTACTTTTGACTTCTCCTTCTTTGAAAATGAATCTATTGTCTGGTCCTGAGTTAATACATTGAGATTTTCAATGTTTTTTTGTTCATCATCTGAAAGAAAGAAAACATGCAATTGAGCGTAAGCAGGTAATCTTTCGATTACTCTTTTTGTCGTTGGCATATTTAGCTGACCTAATATATCTTCAGTGCCATCCCCTGTTGTGATGTCAGAAAGCATCGAATCAATAATAGTAATATTCGCATTCAAATCCTTCACATAATCAAATGTTTTCTTCTCATGTGAAAATAAACTAAAGATACTATTCCATACTTCATTGTCTTTTTCGTCCATTTGAGTTTCTACGACAAATATCATCGTAGATTCTTCCTGATCTTTCTCCTTGATACTCTGAGCAAGCAGTTTTGAAGAATCATTCATGCCCCAAAAGATATAAAGATGACTTTTTACATTTTTTGTTTTTCTAAGCGTTCTTAGTTTATATAATGCCAACAAACGCTCATAAACAAGACTTATGATAATAGCTAAAGTGCAAGTAAATGACAGGACGGTTACAACATACACAGCTCTTTCTAGACATTTAAACTCCCAAGATGGATTATCTAGTTTATTCAGCAGGACAGCATCAACGTCTAGCATAAACAGATCTAGAGCATCTATAATAGCTCCTATAGCCGATGTCGATTTCTCATCTACCAAATACTGCATTCTGAAAAACACCATACTTCCTACTACAAGAAGCAATGCCATAGAGCCTAACAACATCTTTAAAAACCTTTCACGTCGAGAGGTTTTTAAATCATGATACTTAATCCAGCTATAAGTATATTTGGTAAATTTTATCAATATGTAGCATAATGCCGCCAAAAGAACTAACCAAGACAACCACATACAATTAAGCGAAAGAACTGCCAGTATTATTATACCGGAGCATATCCAAAGCACCTGATTCTTCATATAGTCTAATTACTCGTATTACTCTCTGTTGATTCTCTCTCGTCCTTTTCAATACCAATCCCTTCTTGATAAATACTAAATATTTTATTAACAATATTTGAATAAACTTCCATGTTTCCAATCACATTTTTCTGGATCCCCGCCTTGCATATATTAGACAGTTCGTCAATAGTCTTAAATCTCAATTCCTTTTTTTCGCGTTTTGTTAATTCTTCAAGGGTCTCATCTTTAGATTTCCATATCAATGAATATTTTTTTAGTTCCTGCTTGAAATCTTCTTCTATTTCGTCTTTGAGTTCCTGTTTTTCTTTTTCTGCAAGACCTTTATATTTAATTTTCTGCCACTTACAAAAGGTAAATGAAACGATGCATGCAACTAAAAGGACAGTTATACATACAGCTATAACGTCATCACCACAAATCTGCAAGATTGATGGAATTAATAAAGTACCCATATTTGTTATATTTTAGGTTTCAACATCTCATAAATATTATATTTGTCAGTAGGGTTGATTGATCATCCAACTTGGATCATCTGGATTATCGTTGGTATGAATCTTTTCTTTCCAGTTACAGCCACAATTAGGACATTTGAACTTGAACCACTGATTCATATCGTGGTCATTCTCTATGGACATGATAGTTGCCTTACCTGCAAAATATCCTGCTACAGCACCTATGCCAGCTCCTATGGGGCCACCAAAAGTAGCTCCAATAAGTGCTCCAGACACAGCAGTAACACCACCAAAGGCCTTATCACCTTTTGTAGCATATCGTTCCGGTTCTATCTCCGTCCCACATCGCGGACATTTCTTGATGTACTTGCTTGTATCCATAATTCAAATAGAGTTTTCTTAGAGTCCTATTTCCTTTTCTTTAGTTCCCACCCTAACTTCTTAACAAGTTTGATAGTATTAATGGCCATCTGTCGGTCATAATCCTTTTCACTTTCAGGAAGCAGGTTGTAAGGAAGCATATCTGGATTTTTCTTATTGACATCATCCCGGACAGGCCCATACGACCATCCCTCGTCCTTACGTGTTTTTGCCCACACCTCATGAGCATTCTCGGCTATAGCCTCACGAAGTTCCATAAGTTCTGGTTCTATCTGCACGTCATCAAGATTTAGGGGATGTGGATCATAGTTATTTTGATTGCTAAGGACAATTAAATAATTTGCAGAATCATCCCATGCATTTTGGAAAACATCTAACGGATATATTTGGGATGAATCGGGGACGCCCGGATCAAGAATGGTTATTGTACTATTATCTAAATCTACATATTGAATAACAACTGAATGATTGGGGATTTCTCCATTTTCGAAATCATTTTTACTTGCTTCCTCTAGTGTTTGACTTAATTCTGTATTATCAACAGTTGCAATAACTATTTCTTCTTTGGCAATTGCCTGAATTATATCATCTATTGAACATTTGTATCGTCGTGCTGCGTAAATACCATACCTTTCAGATAATAAGCCAATACAATGCAACGGTGTTCCATCCGACTTTAGCAGTCCTTGACTCTCCGCTTCTTTTTCCAATTCTTGATCTGAGACATCTATGCCCAATGTCCTTAACGCATAGCCTTCGCACCTTACTGCACATAAATTGTCTACCGTATTCTGAGCCGCTCGTGACATGATTGGGAGAATGTCCACAGTAGATGTGCTATCAATATCTTCTGAATCTATTTCATCCAACAATACATCTAATTCATGATTAAAAGAATAGGAAGGTGTATTTTTTATGTGATTGTCCAGTTGGATATCGTAATCTTCATCCATCATCATCGACACGGATTCCAATTCTTTGGGATTATCTATCAGATACTGGCGCACGGCATTACGTTCAGATTCTGAAACATTTCCTTCAGCATATGCTGCTAATAGTTCGTTTGTAATTTCCATGTTCAGTTCTTTATTTTAATTCAACCATGAATTTTCTTAATTCTTGCTTTGCCCGCTGTATCTGGACATTGACATAATCTTCAGTAGGAACAACAATTTCTTTCTTGTTGTTGTATACAACGAGGCCTTCCTTCTGCCATTTCTCCTGAAACAGAATGGCAATCTCTTTACTTGGATAGCCCTCTAAACGTTTCAGGATAGCAAAACGCTGTTTGTCGTCCGTTAATTTACCAATAGCTTCCATAAGCATCACCTTACGCAGACGACGTTCGTAACACTCCTCGCCATCAACGGCAATCTGTACCTTCGGCTTGGAAGAATCGTCGTTATCTAAAGGAATATTGGATCCGCCATTTTCTATCAGCCTAGGCAAAATCTCAAAAAATCTGTTCCAAGCTACTTTCTTTAACCAATAGCCAAATGTGCTACGCCACTCGAAGCAAGCCAAGATATGCCAGCTGCCGTCTTTGCCCTTCAGGTATATGAAAAGCTCATCTACACAATCGACAAACCATACATCCTCAGTCGTAAGACGATAATAAAGTTTATGAAGAAGTGGATTGTAGCGATCGTGGAGCAGAAAAGCAGCGGCCTCTTCGTCGTGAGGCTCTGCTAGAATCTTCTCGACAATTTGTCGGTCAGATAGTTTATTATAGTTTATTTTATAATGAAGACTCATCTATGAATTGTTTTAGGTTAAATGCCTTGTGCATCTATTCGGCTGTAAAATTACAAAAAAAGAACGATAACACCTCAAGAAATAAGAAAAAAAATAACTATTTTCAACGAAAAATGTTAAATTATTGACTAATATGGACATATTATTGAGAAAAAACGTATCTTTGTAACTGTATAACCAATAACACTGATAATATGATTGCCAATCCTAACTTTGCTAACATGGAATCATTTGTTGAGTATCTGAAAGAGGTTCCATTTGATGTGTCCCGTACAACGCTATATAGTGCTACGGAACTTTATGAGGGTTACAATCCCGAACAACCCGAGTCGTTCAATACTTGTTTTGACACCAACATCTACCGCCGTTATATATCATTGGGCAAACAGACTAATGATATAAAAGAGTCGATGGCTCGTACCATCCATGACCATGGCATCTATGTTGGTCTTGGAGAATTTTTCCGTGTTCACAATTACTTGCGTTGTATAGGGGTGATGGGTGGACATGCCTTACTGAGAACCGATGCAATGTATCACCAAATTGTATTTCTCAGCAAGCGTCTAACCGAACAGGGGTTCTACATGCTTAGCGGAGGAGGACCTGGTGCCATGGAGGCCACCCACCTTGGAGCATGGATGGCAGGATACAACGATGAGGATGTAGAAGATGCACTGCAAATATTATCAGCTGCTCCTTCTTTCAAAGACCTAACATGGCTTTCGACAGCTTTTAAGGTGATATACAAATACCCACAGACAAAGTATGAGAGCCTTGGCATTCCAACATGGTTGTATGGACACGAGCCATCTTCTCCTTTTGCCACTCATATTGCCAAGTTCTTTGAAAACAGCATTCGCGAGAACCATATACTGACTTTGCCTTTTGGTGGTATCATCTACACCCCTGGTAGTGCCGGTACCCTGCAAGAAGTATTCCAAGATGCAGTGCAAAATCACTATCTCTCGTTCGGTTTCCCCAGTCCCATGATATTTCTTGGTACACAGTTCTGGAAGGAAGAGGTACCAGTTTATCCATTAATACAAGATTTGGCAAGGAAAGGAAAGTACAAGAACCTATATATGGATATTACGGACGATTCTGAAGTTGTCCTGAAAAACCTTATTGACTTTCAAAACGAAGTCAAAGCCCACCCAGAAAAGTTCAAGCTTACATAAAGAAAACAGCAATGCTCCCGATAGCTTTTTCTTGCTACCGGGGGCATTTCATTCAATGGGTATAAACCACGCCCACGCCATTGATAGTAAGCCATCAGCTGTTCATAACGCCCCTTATTTCACCACCGCGTTTCTTCATTTCGTCAATAATCCAAACCGTCTTATCTGTATAATACTTAGAAAGCGACTTGGTGTCATGTTTGAACAGGAATTGGTCCTTCAATTTATAACAGACACGATTGCGCTGAAGCCATTCTACAAGATACCACATCTCATCTTCCAGCAGTTTCTTTTCATTACCAATCACATTGGCGTTAAGATACATATGGAGGTATCTCATTTCTTGAAACGCATATCCTATCTGCGCTTCAATACCATCTTCAGCAATCTTTGGGTCAGGGTAATATTTTTCCATGACGATATGTCTGACATGTTCTATATCATTACGTGTGACTCTCGGCCACGTCGCAATGATATTGACTACAGTTTCACAGGGAATAATCATTTCAGTCATAAGATGTCTATTTGTAGGTTTAACATGTGAACTGTTCTCAAAGTGTTGGTATCCTGATAGTTTAGTCCTTCGACAGAGGTCGTCAGCAATGTCATGATTGGCGAATTGCTTCCTGAGGAACAAACCTTGACACGATAATAAAGGCCTGTTCCAGAAATCTCAGCTACAACACTACCAGCACTATAGCCACAATTTTTAAGGGAACGCTTGATATAGTCATATATATTACTGATTCTAGTATGAATCTTCTGGTTCCTTTCAGAGCACATCATGTTCAGTTCTGAAGGGCTCAGAACCACATCATAGCGACGAGTCAAATCGAGCTCACTCTGTACAAACTCCGGCACATTCGCAAGACTATAGAAATCCTGTTTCTTATAGAACTTGGTGTATGAACCGTCTTGGTTATGAATCCAGACAGATACATCCACGCTCAAGACATCAGCGCTTTTACGTTCTACGATTACTTGTCCTACGAAAGGACCATCATGCTGTTCTTCCACGTCATCCTTACTAAGGACAAGATAGTCACGTACTTTGGCAAAGTCATGGTCAACTACATGGCTAAGGCTTCGCCATAATTCTTTCAATGTTTTAAAATTCATAATCTATTAACGTTTAATGGTTATACAAATACAATTAGTTCGCTCTGTTGCGAAGTTCTTCTTCCTCTTGCTCCGTTGGTTCCCATTTGATAGCTGGATCACCACCAACCCGTGAATCTGGCTTACGTTCAGCTTCCTCAAAAGCTTTCTCAATAGGAGTTCCTTTCATCTGCTCTGCAGAGAATGATTCTGACTGTTGTTTTTCCATCACACTTCCGTCAGGGCCAACGACAACAACAATCTGTTCTATTTTGTTGTTATAGCGTTTTATAAGGATTCTGGCAACCTTATAATAATGACTGTTTTGAATACGTCTCTTTATGGCATAATAAGCATTAATCAACGCGACCAATGCCAATACAATAGCTGCACCTATGGCATAGACTGCAGCAATCCCCAATACTAGGGTAACAAATAATGAAATGATAAACATAATTATTGCATTTTTGGTTTGTAAATATGTCAATTGTTCTCTTATTGATTGATGACGCTCAGATATTCTTCTTTGCGTTTTCCCATAACAGGTCGCAAATCACTGGCAACTTTCATTTTCATCTTTATTTTCTTATAGTCATCAATGGCTTTGTTAACAATTTCTTCTGTGAGTACAGGGGCATCCATTGTTAACAGTTTAGCCATTACTCCAAGTGTGATGCGGCGTATATCACCACCAAACAGCCCTTCAGAATAGTAGGCAACATTCTCGAACGAAAAGCCTGCAGTCTTGGGGATTTCGCCTTCCTTAGAAAAGCGTTCCTCATCGCTACAACCAAGATGCATCTTCCATAACTGCACCAGTTCTTCGTATCCGGGCAAGGAGAATTCCACCTGAAACATCGTGCGGCGATAGAATGCCTCATCATAGTCTTCAAAACGATTCGTGGTTAGAATAAGTATCACCTCATAGGTATCCATCAGATTCAGCAGATGGCACTTTATCTGATTGTTTGTATCAGAGTTTGCTCCATCCGAACGTCTCTTGCTGAAAAGCCCATCTGCCTCGTTCAGAATAATCACGGATCTTGTCTTTTTTGCCTCCTCAAACAACGATGTCAAGTTGTTTTCTGTGCCACCCCAACGGTCACTCTGTATTTGCGAATAGGAAGCTTTAATGACCTTCAATCCAGAAGTGCTTGCTATAGCCTCAGCAGAAATGGACTTACCACAGCCTGAAGCACCAAGGAAATTGATACAGATGCATAAACCGCCACGCTGGAATCTTCGTATTCCCCAGAGGTCAATATATTTTTCTTTATTCGTTATGAATGCAGATATTTCTTCCAACTGCTTTTTGACACTCTGTTGAAGAATCAACGAGGGGATATCCCAGGTTGGATTAGTACAATACCATACCACTTTGCCATTTTCAGACATTCTTCGAGGCTGTATTTTTCCTTTTTGCACATCTGCCGACAATTTGCTGTCTGCAGTCCATGATGTTCCGTTAACTATTGGCATTTTATTATCAGAGTTTGATGGTAAATAATTATTTTGATTAACTGGAGTTTGAGTCCAGTCCATGCATTGGCGTACACGAAGATCGGCATACGGTTCGGCACCAAAGATGCTTGACGATGTTGTCATCAGTTGCTCAGTACCATAAAGGAGAGAGAAAGGTCGGTTAAGTTCCCTCATAAACTCAATAGCCTCCTCAAGTAGGGTTACATCATTGTTGCAAACATACAAGAATCTGTCGGTATCGTGATTATCCAAGAACAACACCAATTTAAAATCGAAGGGATAGCACTTGAAATGACGGCTCACTTTATCACGCAAGGTCTGATTGCCTTTGATTCGATGTCCTGCTTGTATTTCCTCGATGATGATTGCACGAAAAGAAAAGTCAAGGACACCATCAAGCACATCGGCATAGTCAGCCTGAAGATGTTCCTGGTTTAACGCCATTACCTTTTCCTCATGCTCTTTGCCCAACATAGAAGTCATCATCTTCCTAATGGTGTTAAAAAGAGAAGATTCTTCATCACAAAAGCCGCTCTCCTTGAAATATAACTGATTGTACAAATCTTTACTTATACCCTCTGCCCATACTTCTCCAAACACTACGATATCCTCACGTATGTTCTTCAAAGCCTGACGAAGATACTTCAAGAAAGAGAAGGGCTGACCCAAGGCATGATCAATACGAAATCCATCAACGCCCATCTTTGCGAGTCTTTCAGCTTTCGAAGCCATATAGTTTGCTGCTTCCGGATTCTCCAGATTGAATTTGGGAAGGTCTGGCAAATTCAAGAAAGATACATACTCGTCACTACCTTCCTTGGGAAAGAAGAACCAGTCTCGATGCTGACCACCATTGGAAAGAAGTGCGGCTTGGAAGATTGGATTCCAATAAGAGCAGTGATTTGGTACGAAATCACACACCACTCTAATCCCCATAGCGTGCGCTTTGTCAAGAAGTTCTTGAAAGTCTTCCCATGTACCAAAATGAGGGTCAACCTCATCATAGCTTATGGTGTGATAACCATGATAGCCCGCAGTTTTAAGGAAGGGAGTGAGCATAATCGTATTGAAGCCAAACTTCTGGATATAGCCTAGTTTCTCCATGACTCCACGAAGATCACCTCCACAGAAATCATTCACGCTAACAGGTGGAGTCTGCCACCCTCCGTTAAACCGATCTACCATAGTGTGGTAAATCCTTGCACCGTCGAACCATTGTGTTGCACTTATATTCATACTCTTACAGTTTTTAGAATTATGCTACGTTTCTAATATAGATGGCAAAAATATAATATTCTATCAAGATGATTCGGAAATTTTCATTTGTTTGGATAGTTTTGAAACGATGATATCACAGCCTTTCTGAATCATCTCGAAGACATAATGATGCATGTAATCAGTATCACCTGAAGGGTCTGGCAAATCTGTCCGTTCATTGAAACAAATTTCATTGAACCGATGAATGCGACTCCAGCGTACATATGGCACATACCACTTTTGTAGTTCCACGACATGATGGTATTCCATACAGATAATGAGGTCAGCAGCATCTGTCAGTTGCTTGGTTATATATTGGGCGACACTACCCATGTCGTAGCCTGACTGACGAGCAAGTGAAACCATTTTAGGGTCTCGAGGCTCACCAGCATAATTATCTATCCCAGCGGAATAAACCGCTATGTCGGTCAATCCCTTTTCCTGGAGTTTCTTCTTCAATATCGCTTCTGCCAGAGCACTCCTACAGATATTAGCAGAGCAAACAAACAGTATTTTCATCACAGATACAATTATTAAAAGGGTAAAAGATCTTCATCGTCCAGAGTGGAGTTTAAGAATTCCGAAGCAGAGGCCATAAGTGCTTTGTCAGACTGCTCACGACACATCCGAGACCATTCCACGTATTTCTCGTAAGCTTCACGCATTTCCTCGAAGGTGGGATCTGTTGGCTGTTTGTACTTGTCATCAAGCATCTTAAAGGCATAGAGCTTTGCCACTTCTGTCCGACATCTGTCGTAATCAGATTCAGGATAACAGTCGTTTCGATCAATAGCGTTGAACTCAGGACTGCTTAATATGGCATCTTCCACCTTTGCATTCCAGCGATTGAAAAGTATTGCCACCTCATATTGCTGGAGTTTCAGGACATAATAAAAGGCGAGACTGACTTCACGGAAGTTCATGGGAGAAATCACATCAGGATGTTTCCCTTCACCAACATGCTCCAATCTCGTGACATCAGCATCTTGAAGACAACAGCCACGAACGACTTCGAACATAGTGTTGAGTGCATCTTTGTCTGAAATCATACGGTCGGTATGATACAACGCAGCCAGATAATCGGTTTTCGACAATTTGGAACGGTCAATGACGTAGTCTTTGTCCTTGGCCAAACGCAGGCAGATAAAGTAATAGTCGCGCTCATCGGTAAACTCGTCCATGTGCTCTGTGATATACTCCAAAGGAAAATGGCGGATAACCAACCATGAGCACTTATACTCATGACAGGTTTCCCACAGTTCCTTGACCTTGGGAAGGAAAGAATCGTCCCAGTAGTCAAGCAACTTTCCATAAGCCCACTCTCTGTCGGACGCACATGAATCCAAGAAGGCAGGCAGGATCTTCTTCTGGTCTTTCCAGTCAAGTGCATTAAAACGCCACTTAATCTCCTCCCTTGACTTAGAAACCTTACCGCTCTTCTTGTTGATGTAATTCTTAATCAACGTGGCAATGGGTGTATTCTTCTTACGTTGTCCGTTTCGCATAGTCCATCTCTTTTTCTAAAGTTTGCACAATAGAAAAGAATAGATATTGATTCAAAAACTATCAACATGGGCTACAAAAAGTAAGACTTCTCCATAATAAAAAGGGAAAGCAAGGAGTTATTTCAAAAAAGGGATGCGTATGAAAGAACTGTTAGAGAAAATGGTGGCCAGCCTGCAGAAGCAGGTGGAGGAGAAGGTGCCTGACATGGGACACTTCGACGTGGTGTATGAAAGGGAGGACGTGAAGGAGAGGCATATCGGACTGTCGCACGTGCTGCTGAAGGTGACGGCAGTGGGATTGGAGCATGACGATGAACGCTACCTGGAACTGGCAGCGGTGAACCATCCTATGCCGTATGGGGCTGAGACGGTCATCGCATTGGGCAACAAACAGGCCATCCTTGAGAAGTTGCAAGAGCCTGGTCTGGTAGAGAAATTGCAAGAGAGTTTGAAAAGACTTATCGATGACATAGACTACGCGGAGCGCCATCCATACGGATGACGCTCCTTCGAATTACTTCCTTACTATCACACTGCCACTGGCCTGATGCGTGGCTAATATCAGCACCTCGGCAATCTGGACATGCGCAGGAGCATTGGCAGCATAAACAGCCACATCTGCGATATCGTCACCCGTCAGCGGTTTGATACCTTTATAGACATTGGCGGCACGGTCGTTGTCGCCATGGAAACGGATGTTGCTGAAGTTCGTCTCGACGAGTCCTGGCTTCAGGTTTGTCACACGGATGGCAGTATCTGCCACATCGATGCGCAGGCCATCAGTCAGCGCCTTTACTGCAGCCTTCGTCGCGCAGTACACGTTGCCACCAGCATAGGCAGCGTCGCCAGCCACCGAGCCCACATTAATGATGTGTCCACGGTTGCGCTGTACCATTCCTGGTACTACGAGACGTGTCATCGTCAGCAGTCCCTTGACGTTCGTGTCAATCATCGTTTCCCAGTCATCGAGGTCGCCCTTGTACTCAGGTTCCAGCCCCAGTGCCAGTCCTGCATTGTTCACCAGCACATCAATCTCCTGCCACTCGTCAGGCAGTTCATCAATGAATTGCTTAGCTTTCTGGCGATCTCTCACGTCAAAGGCCAATGTTATCACCTGCGTACCCTTAGCAGTCAGTTCCTTTTGAATCTCAGCCAGGATTTGCTCATTCCTTCCTGTCAGAATCAGTTTATCACCGTTCTCTGCGAACTTCTTGGCACAAGCCAGTCCTATACCGCTTGTTGCTCCTGTTATCAATACGATTTTTTTCATACTTTATATCTTTCGAAATATCATGCTATTTTAATCGGAAGGAGACGGGCACTGTATACATTACCCGTACTGGCGTATAGTTCTGATGACCAGGCTTCCACTTCGGCATCAGTCGCAACACACGAACGGCCTCTGCATCAAGGTGCGGATTGACACTCTTCTGCACCTTGACATTAGAAATACTGCCGTCCTTCTCGACAATAAAGTTGCAGATCACCCTGCCCTGAATGCCGTGCTCTTCGGCTTGCTTAGGATATCTAAGCTTCTCAGAGATAAACTTAAATAATGCATCGTGGCCACCAGGAAAACTTGGCATATCCTCAACGACATCGAAAACCTTACTGTCGTCTATGTTCTGAGCCCCTTCTTTAATCTTCTTTTTGATAGCATCCAGCGTCTCGCTGAAACCGGGAGCAAACTTATGGCTGTCCTTGTTATAGAACACGTTCACAGTCTTCTGTTCCTGTTGCTTCTTATAGGAGATGTTCACTCCCACCATCGTGAACTCAATATTGAGAAAGGCCTTGCCGGCATCCGTTCGGATACTGTCAGCAACAGTGGCGTTGACGATATCCTCCAATTGCAAGATACGCTTCTGGATGATATCGTAGGTAACAGTGCGACGGTTGCTGCGCTTCTTGCCATCAGCAACCTTCTCGTAGCTGAGGATATAGCTGTACAAAAGCCCTTCCACCTTCTTACCTTCTTTGATATTATACTTCTCAGTGGCATCAGTTATACCTTTGCCATTGGGATCATAAGTGCCCAACTTGTCAAAATAGCGAAAGAGGGCATCCCACATATTCTCACTCGTACTGTCGCGGAAGAAAAAACGTGTGGCGAAGCGCTCCAAAGCGTTTGCCGTTTCCAGATAATTCATGTTGACAGAGAGCAGTGTGCTCTTGCCATCCTTGATAAAGCGCTTTTTGTCTTTGATTGTTAATGTTGTGTTAGTATCCACAACTTCGCTAACCTCTTCATCATCGGCATTGCCTTTAGTAATAGTAGGCATACTAAATGTAACCTTTTCCACCACGACACTGTCTTGTGCATTAGCTGACATTGGAATCATAGTCAACATTGCCATCAAAGCCTTTCCAAATGATTTCTTCATAGTTTTATTCGATTAGTTTCTTTTAGTTATTGTGATACGGAGAGGTGGTTCCTCGCCACAGATATGTACAACGGGAGAACGGCATCAAGTATGTAACTGACGTGTGTCATGAATCAATACTGCTCCTCGTGGTCGTAGTGTGACGGGATGTGGCGTATCAGCTTGTGGGCAGCAGCCTGGGCCATGGCCTCGTAGGCACGCTCGCTGGGGTGCAGGTGGTCGCCACTATCAAAGCCATCGGCAAAAGCCTTGGGATTGGTGGTACTGCGCACAGTGGCATCGAAATCGATACAACCATCGAAGACGGGCGATGTGCGCAACCACTCGTTAAACTCCTGTCGCATAGCGTCACGCTTTTCGTTATAGGTACGCCAACCATAGATGGGCAGCAGGGTGCCGCTCCACACCTTGAGGCCCATGGCCTTGGCAGGCTTTACGTAGATCTCCTCTACCCCACGCTCCATCTCCTCCACCGTAGGCAGATCGCTCCAGGGTCGGAAGGGGTTAACATCCTGCCCCACGGGGTGGATGATATCGTTGATGCCGTGCTGGATGATTACATCGGTAGCACCTGCCACCCGCATCTCGATGGGGAATCGGGTGGCACCCTTCAAGCCGTAAGCCTGATAGGTAATGCAATCGTACTGGCGCAATATGCGCGTGCCACTAACGGCACGACGGATGATGGCCACATTGGTGCCAAAAGCCAGCTGAGCCAGATAATCGGGCCACGACTGGGCGGTAATCGAGTCGCCATAGCACACTACGGCACGGTTATCGGGCGATGTGAGCACATCGATGGTATTCAGGAAATAGAACCAGTTGGTGTGGCGCGTCAGATTGAGGGGCAACTCATCGGCCTCGGCAAAATCGCCATAGGCATAGAAGCCCTTCGACAGCGGACCAGTAATGAGTGTACCACTATTCATCTGCGTGTAATCGGCCAGATACATGCTTACATCGATGGTATCGCCACGGTTCACGGCATAGCTGATAGCATCGCTCTCGGTATCCTTTCCTGGCTGCAGCGTAACGCTGGTAGCACCATCAAAGGTAATGGGCGTGTGACCCACAAACACCTTTGCCAAGGTTACGGGTTCGGTGCCTGTCAGATTGGAGAAGCGGAAACGCAATGCACCACCCGTAAACGGCATGCGTATGGGATACCGCAAGGTCAGATTCTTGGCATACACGGCCTCGCGACGGTCGGTAATCGAGGTGGCGTTGCCCCAACAAGCCACCCATTTTAAATCAGTATTACTCATTTTATTTCCCTGCATTGAGGTTTATCAATGATTCAACATATTGTTTGGCTATACGGAACGTCTCTTCTGACGCTGTATCCCAAAAATTGAAATATTGGGAAGCATGTTCATCTTCAAGTGGTTTGTCGCTAATGATACGGAAGGAGATAAAAGGCACATGCATTAAATAGCAAGTTTGTGCTATAGCGGCCGATTCCATATCAACAGCCTTTGCGTCCGGAAAATGGCCAACGATTTCTTTCATCTTCTCCTTTGAGTCCACAAACCAGTCACCAGTAACAATTAGTCCAGGTATAACCTTAGCATCCAACAGTAACGCTTTGTTCAACAGCGTAGAGTCAGAAACGAAGCGACTCGGCATCCCCTGCATCTGTCCATATACGGATGTGTTTCCACAATAGACATCGTGATATGCTGTTTCCATACTTACGACAACATCGCCTATATGAATTCCTTCGCCATGCCCCCCAGCGCATCCCATCGAGATGATTATGTCAGGCTTATACTCACGTATCATTTCTGTGCATCCCACTGCGGCATTCACCTTACCCATGCCACATTGTTTGACTATTACATTCCCATCAGAAAAACATCCTTTCAATAATCGCAATTCCTTTTCCATCGCCACAAGGACGCCTATCTTTATGTCTTTTTTGCACAAATTTGGATTAACTGTTTGAGCAGTCACACTTTTCGAACCTATTAGACACAAACATGTCAAGACTACATATCTCACTATTGTCTTCATCATACGTTAGCTGTTTCCAATCATTTCAGTTATATCCACATTATTTTCTTGTTCCTCCTATATGGAACATCAGTCCAAGCGAAATGGTTTGTGTCCTTTTAAAGAAGCTATTGCTTGCACCATCATATCTTGACTTGGGAGTTCCAAGAGGGTATTCGTAGTTGAGCATCAGACAAGCATTCTTCTTTCGATCGATATCGATGGTAATACCTCCATTGAGGATAACACAACTTCGGTCTTTAGATAAATCAATCATGCTGCCGTCAGATGCAGTATTGTCATTATCAGTAATAGGATAGTGGAACTTTGCACCGATGTTAAGGTGAAACATATAGTTCTGAGGACCGAAGAAGTTTAGTCCTATAGCCGTATTGCCACTCAGCTGGTGAATGGTTTTGCTTGGCGCCTCACCAGAAATGATGTCATAATCACCGATGGTCTTTTCAAACATATTCCATTGAAGGCCCGTACCGATATACGCTTGAAAATCTTCAGATGGACCCAGGTAGAAGCGACAATCGACAGGCCATATAATCTTTTGCTTGCTATCATCAACGCCTTTCACTTCAAGCGACTTCGCTGTGATAACAGTCACTGATGTCATAAAATCAAATGTAAACTGCCTCGTCACATAGTCATGCATCGTATAGGATGCTCCAAGCCCATAGTCATGGAAAGTCTGCGTTTGGTCTTCAGCAGAATAATTAGGATTGGAAGTATTGTATATTCCTCCTATAAAGCCGAACTGATGCACCGTTCCCGTATAACCTTTATATGGTTTCTCCTTTTCTGCAGCCAAACAACACACAGGCAACATTAACAGGACAAAGATTGCCACCTTCACCCTATCATACTGCGTATATCTCTGATAGCACCCCATCTTCACTATAGCTCAAAATACATATCCAACACCAAAAGTAAATAATGGAATCTCTTTCCACATATAGGTAATACCAGCCTGTATATTGTAATGTTTCCACATGTTCAGCGTTAGGCCTAATTCTATTGGCACTGTATTGTATATAAAGGTGTTCTTCTCCTTCGCGTCCGCCATCAGTGTCTTTTCCTCATCCGTGAACTCGTCGTCGGTAGACAAGTCAGCAATAAAGCCCCAGCCTGCCTGCACATAGCAGCCAATCATATGATTAAACCAATGATTCCACCCGACGCTAACCATTCCTGCATGAAGGTCGTCAGTACTGCTATTGCTCAGTTTTTCTTTAAGTGTCTTCGGCCAAGCATCCAGCACCTCGTTCTCGGGCATGAACTTTCTCCATGCATTCTTCTTCGTCGGTTTGCCATAGCCAAAAGCCATATATACAAAATCTGCATAGCGCCTTTCCGGAAACAAGTTTGCTCCAATTGTGGCCTCATAGTATAGCTGTGAAACCTTTATCGCGACCAGATTCTTCTGTTCCCAGACATCATTTGTAAACACCTGGGCACTGGCGGATAAAACGGACAAGGCTGCTAATGTGCAGACAATGGCTCTGAACTTCATTGCAGTTTCTTCATTATATAAATTACATTTGCCGAATGGTCTTCGGTAGACATCAGTTCCAAGTCTTTCCTTATCCAGTCGCGCTTGCCATCTACTTCCTTGGAGAACCCTATTTCCTCGTCATATTCCTTGACGAGGCCTCCGGGACCTCTCTTCCCTGGGAAGAATTCCATCTTGTCGGTTCCAAAATTAAGGAGTGAGTCATACTCGATGACGTACTTCATCACTTGCTTGTCGGCATTGAAGGAATAGGTACCATGCTCGTGCTCAAACTCTTTATAGATGGTGATGGTATCCTGCACGTCGACAATGCCCTGTACATGGCTGTCGTAGAAACCTTCAGGCGAGAAGGTCACAAGCCGGCGGATAGCACTTACCACCTCCATACCGGTTGCCTGAGACTGCTGGGGGTCATAGCCGGCATACTGAGCCATCCATTCACCTTGCATGTACTCTACCGTTGCCTTAAAGGTCCGGTCAATATCAACCGCAGTGGAGTCAGTATTCATCGGGATGCTGTCGTTCACGGGAGGTTTCGGCTGATCATTATCGTCAGAATTTTTAATGCATGATGTTGCCATAATGCATGAAAAAGCAAGAACGAACACACACGGTGTTAAATGTTTTGGGAATAAGCTGATTGTTTTCATATTGGTTCTGTCTATTTAATAATTTTAGTTATTTTATTATTCTTTCTTATAATATAAATGCCATTTTGATTTGCTTTCGTTTGACGTCCAGACAAATCAAATACGCAATTTTCAAAAGATACGTCATTGGTTATGTTAGAGATACTGCTTGTCCAAGGAGTGTCAGCTCCTTCAAATGTACCTATTCCTTGAATAGAGATTTCACCGTCTTTTGCTGTCATGGAAATACTAAAGGGATGGAAAGAAGCCCACCAAATATCATCCTCACATTGAATCTTGTCGCAGAAAGTCCATAGTGATTCATCTTGGGGAAGGTAGCTTACTCTCAATTCGTAATTACCATCTGGCATGTTGCGTGATATGGGCGATGAGATGCTGATATTCCTTTTCAAATTGTAACCACTCACACTAACCATGCTTTTGTCATTCGGTACTGTCAGCATCTTTCCGTTTTCGTCACATATTGCCAATGCCAACTCTCCTGTCGTTGATTTGGACATTGGATTAGCGATGGTATCCAGGGTAAGTATAATGCTCCCGTTATATTCTTGGGCTTTCAAATCAAACGTACCACCGACAGCCAATCTCTTTAGTGGTTGTGTCATGGCACCGCCATTCCAGTCATTGATATCCTTTATATTTATCGTCGGCCACTCTTTGCACATTATCTCCACATCTTCACCCTCATTGGTCGTACAAACGATCTTCAGCGTGTAATTTCCTCCTTCAATGTCTGTAGGAACTTGGCAGGAAGCTAAGAAATTAGTTAAGCCTCGTTTGGACGTGATTGTACATTTGTTCTCATAAAGGATTATTGGATTGGAATCTTTGTCAGCACTTTGTAGTTGAAGTTGTAAGTTTCCAACAAAATCCATACTCGTTTGCATCGACAATGTACGAATACGAATGGGCATAAAATCTCCAATACTGAACTCGTTTGCCAGTAAATCAATAGTGCTACAATTCATTTTAAGCGTAGAGATGCCATCTTCTGGTATCATACCTATTAGCATGGAAGGCCGGTTGGAGTAATTGGATCCTGACGACCCGCCTGTACCAGTAGAAGAAGGACGCAACATGTTAAGCAAATAATAGCCATTACATAATCCATCCCACCCCCAATTAACGTGGTAATATATAGTGCCGTCCTCTGCCTTCTTAAACCCATCTATTACAAAAGCATGGCCAACTTCCGTACCCTGACCAGTATAATAGACAGGACGTCCTTCTACCAATTCTTGTTGTAATATTTCATGCCATTGTTCATCAGTGTATATGTCAGGATAGGCAAAGAACATGTCAGAATCATATTTAAGATATTTAATCAAGCCTTCTAACGTCGGCGCGTCATAGCTACCACTGCCATTCAGGTTATAGTCCATTTTGACAGCAGCACCCACAGCTTGTAAAAGTGTAGATACAGGGATTACATCTTCTGTTGACGGGCAACAAGGAAATGTTTCATCTCCGATAGTAAAGGAGCTTCCTTCTTTTGTAAAGCTTATATAATTCTCCTTTCCTTTCGCGTTTGATAAGGACCAATTAGAAATACCATTTGAACGAACGGCACAATAAATACGATAAGTACCGTCTGCCATATCTGATGAAACATATAGCAAGAAACTCTTGTCGTTCAGGATACGTCCACTAGAACGATTTGATATACTTGTTGAAGACGACACTCTTGAAGCAATGACTCCATTATTATCTGTTGCCAGAAGAACAACTTCGCCTTCAAAAGAGGATTTCCCCATTACTGTCAGCCCACTAATGCTAATATAACATTTTGATGCTGCTATTGAATTATTGTCAATGTCAATTGAGTTGAGGAAATACTGGTCATCAGTGACAATCACATCATCTTGTGATGACAAATCTTCGAGCGGGATATAGGTGTCTAGCATCTTATCCCAATCAAAAGACGTATTAGCAAAATTGTAATTGATGTCAATTTTCCTAGTTGATGTTGTATAAGATATGCTACCTGTTCCCTGTGATGGCCATCTATGATAGCTCATTATTTGGGAAACGGCTGTAGCAATACATCCCGTTGGACAGTGTTTTCCATCTATTGTCGGACATAACAGATTATAAGGGTTATCCTGTCCCCATTCTTTCTTTCCAAGCAATGGAGGAACATCTTCATTTTCTGTTTGAGAAGCCTCCATCCATTTTTGAAGTTCTTCTTTTGTGTAGTTACTACTGATACGACCATAATCATTCACCCACTCCTTAATATGAGGTGGCAGACTGGTTGTCGTAAATTTCGCTTCGTTGTCAAATGCCAATAGGATTGTACGTTCACCTTCGTTTGCAACCAACATATATCCCGGTAAAGTATCTCTCCTTGTTTCGTCCGTTCTTACAACGACATAGCATGGGGTGTCTTCGACATCTAAGATAGTACTTTCTAATTTATATCCTTTTTGAAAGACTTTATCGTTACGCCATATTTTTTTTGCATATGCTTCAATGCTATTTATATTGCATTGCTGGGCTACCGCATAAAACGGTAGCCACAGCAAAACAATAGCAATATGTAATCTATGGCGTTGCATATTGTTTAAACGCTAGTTATTACATCTATAGATCTTCATATTTTTACGCATTTCCGACATCTGTTTTGGAGACATCTTGTCTTTCTGCGGAGATGGATTAGCAGGACTCAGACTCCTAGAAGATGACGATGCTGCTCCAAATGCCACATTGGGATTACCGATGTTATTATTTGCATCAACACCCCATGTGCAAATTGTTATGTATTCACAAGTCTCTTGATATTGAGACAAGTCCAAGGATACGCTCGTCCAATCATAAGTAGAGTCTCCAGAAATGACACTCTGATAGGCATAATAAGCACTAAAGTGCCAATCACTCTTATAACGTTTTTCTCCAGTCCAAATACTCATGTAATACGATTTTGCGTTATTATTAAGCGTGATATTCCAGCTCCACTTTGTTGTAGATTCAGCTTTGATGTTTGAAATCTCCGCATAAGGCAGACTAGTCGCATTCGTCTTAAATAGTTTTCTGAGTACGGGTCCTCTTACTCCTGCACTATTCTTAGCCACTGCACAAAGATAATACTCTGTATTTGCTTTGAACCACTCAGAATTAGTCGACTTAAATATGTAATCGGCATCCTCTAATGTATAGGGATTAGTATCATAAATTTCATTTGCCAACTGATCATCAGTTAATCCCTCAGCACCAGACTTGGTGAATACTGTATAATCAAATGTATTTGCTGTGCTTCCCAGTTTCCATCCCATGACAACACCGTCAGTAAAGGTTAGTATGTCTTCTACCTGGATAGTTGCGTTAGGATCAATTTCCTCGTTCCTTGACCAGCCATTGCTGCTATAGTTCGAAGCGGTGGGGACAGTGAAGTATCCACTTGTTCCTGTCTGCAGATTACTGCCCTTGAAGGTACGAGTATAAGTATCACTGCCATTCATAACCGTAATCCTATTATCTGAAGAGGGATACAGGAACTCACCATAGATATACGGCGTATAGCCGCCGCTCACCTTCAGGTTTACATCTTTAGTAGTTTTCGAGAACGATGCCGAGCTTGCAGACCAGTTGAACGCTGAGCAATACTTGATATCGTTGTCACTGGCAGGCATGGTAATGGATGTTCCATTTGTTCCATTGAAACGCATACGCCACATCATAGGACTTAGCGTTGCCTTAATAGTCCACCCATTATCTTTATCTGACACATAGGTAGCCGTTGTTGTTGCGTAGATAGCAGTATTTTCTGTCAGGGCAATGGAGTCCGTATTCCAATCAATATCAGTACTCCTAACAAATGAACCATTATTATAGACATCCAGTTTAGCTGTCTCCATATTTAAATAATAATTGTCACCATTGGACTCCAAGAAGTAGTACAATTCACACGTTCCGGATGTCGACATGTTAATGAATTCATTCGATGAAATCATCATCCATCCATCTTTATCAATATTGATATAACCTATATAATAGGTAGAACCACTCTTAAACCTCGCGAAAAGAGATGTTCCCATATTCCAACTGCTGGTCACTGCGCGAGTGGTAGCCTCATCATTATAGACCGGTGCTTCACACACGAAATTCAGATTGTATACATAAAAACCGTTTTGTGTCTTTGTCGGCTGGGGTGCAGACACAGAATCCGAATCCTCGCTTGAACATGCTGTCAGGCCCAGAAGCACGGAGAGTACCAGACACAGCGAGAAAAATATTTTCTTCTTTTTCATTGTTGTCATTTTTTAGGTTTACTTTTTATTCAGGTTATTATCGTCACCATATTCGTCACGATTGAGATAATTATCAGAACCACCCTGCGTACCTTCCTGTGTAACGCTAATGTCCTTTGTAATACCGCTATTGGTTCCCTTGATGGAAACGGTAGCAGAGCGACTGTCAGCTGAGCTATTGGCAGCGGCCGTAATAGTAATCGTTTTGGTGTTACTTCCTGATGTCTCAGATACCGTACACCACGACTGGTTAGATGATACTGTCCAAGAGTCGTTAGAAGTCACCGTAACATTCAAAGTTCCTCCTGATGCTGTAAACGACAGGGACGTCGGATTGACATCGAGATTATAGCCAGTGGTAGGATATAGCCGTTCATTTTCCACTTTATATATTACGTCATATACCAATCCCGAATAATTATTGTTCTCGTCAACGCCCCACGTGACAATTTGCAAATACTTGTCTGTCGATTTGTAAGTAAGCCATTGGGTAGAACCTTCTGAATAGCTTCTGAACAGTTTCTCTCGTCCGCCAAAATTACCTTTGTTAAATGAGGTGGTATGAGTTGACATATCTCCCTTGTGCTCTAACCAGATATTCCATGCGACTTTTACACCGTCACGTTCATCATACTGACCAAAATCACCTTTATGATTCTTCATCATATCAAACTCGGTGTCACCAGCGCAAACATAGGTGTAGTATTTGCTGCATGTGCCAGATTCCTTCTTCACTTCCCACTTATACCAAGGTCCTTGATCGCCATCATGAACTTCATGTGCGATCTGAGCATATGGCGTTATTGAGGCTAAAGGCTCTTCTTCTTTTGGTTTGGTCATGAAGTCACTCGTATATATTTCACCATGATTACCATTAGTTGCAAAACTAACGGTTACGAAAACATACCTTGTCTTAGGCTGGCACTGGTCATAACAGATTTCAACGCCACCAGAACTCGGAATATTGACACGTGTCCAATCCGAACCTGATTTTGTAGCTTCTTGAACGATTCTGTTATTATCACCTTTAATATTATTAAATTCAGCGTCCGTATATATCTTGTAGTAGAAATATTGGGTATTGTTACCAAAATCTACCACACATGCCATTCCATAAGTCATTATTAGCTGTCCATTCTCCATTATACGGGCGAAACAATTATCTTCAATACCGCCATCTCTGGATACATAGAGCGTTCTTGAAGTTTCTGCTCCACCAGATTTTTGGGCCACGACCTCAATTTGCGCTTGAAGTTTCCCACCCGTATTTACATCCTTCGTAGTAAGTGTAATTCTTGTCGTCCCACGACCTTGGGTAGACGAAATTGAAAGCCAACTATCACACTCCTGTCCATAAATGACCCAAGTAGCATCAGCGTCCGTTTGTATTTCAAAGGACTTAGAATCATTCTTTTCTGCTGTAAAATTCAGATTAGAAGGATTTAATGTTAAAGAGGTACCCGAGCTTGGACTTGGAGATGGATCATCACCACCATCATCGCCTCCTCCACAAGAGCTAAACGAGAATCCCATGACTACAGCCATAAGGATTAGAGAAAACACTTTCCTTTTTTTCTTAGTTTGTAGTTCCATATTGATTAAATTTAAACGTTAAAATATTTTGTTCCTAATAATTCGGCTGTTTTACGATCTAAATCAGAATCTCCATAATATGATATGCACTGATCAAGATTAATTCTATGAGCTAATAATCTGTCTATAATTACATGCCGTGGTTTAATCGGCTGTGTATCTTTTCGTCCAATGACAACATCGACGACATTATATCCAAACATTTTTTCGCAAACTTCTTCAGCAAGATTTTGTTTTTTATTGGTAAGAACGATTATTCCAATGCCATTAGATTTTGCATCTTCCATAATCTTATATTGTTCTTTTATTACAGACGTACCAGATATGCAATCTAAAGCATATAGATGGTCATATTTGTTTCTAAAGTCATCGGTACTTGTGCCTGCCCTTAATGCCAATTCCAGGAACATCTGTTCCATATCCTTACATTGATACGTTACGAAGAAATCATCATCGGGCATTCGGTCCATGAAATAACATGCAAAAACGTTTTTGCATGTATTAACAACGGTACCGTACGAGTCGACTAAAGTTCCGTCTAAGTCAAATATGATATATTTCTTATTCTCCATTGTCTTTACCAATTCTTATTGAAATTGTTTTTTGGAAAGTTCGCTTTTGAACGTCTTCCTTCTTGATGCCTTCTCCCAATCCGTTGGGGCGTGGCGCATTTTCTCCACTAAGTTTTTTCCCGATAAACTCAGTCCTTCCTCCCCTACCCAATGGTATGGATGAAATGTGAAGAGTCATTGTCTTACTATTATTCGAGAAATACTTCTTATTCAGTCCAAATGAAAAACACATGATGGCCTTATCACGGTCAACATCTATATTGAAGTTGCGGGTGGTTTCATTCTTTCCTTGGTAGACAACTGTTGCTGTTGTGTCATTTAAGGCAGCAACCAGCGGTTGCACGTCAGGACGTACTACATGATTCATACTGTCGCGCCCCATCTCTTGTCGTTGTCTGGATGCCAAGACTGCCTTCACCTCATTGGGATGTCGCTTCACCTTGTTTCTAACCATCATTGCTGATGGGAATGACATGACAAGTGTGTCTGGCTGAATGATACTTACCGTTAGCCCCTGCATTAGGAATGTCAGCTGCGTTTCAATCTGATATACTGTTACTTTAAAATAGAGGCTGTCACCAACAGACTTGACGTCTGCTTTCACAGAGTCCGGATTAAGATTCTGTGAGGAAAGATGACAGACAGCCATCATAAACATCATCAGTATATAATATCTTCGCATTCTCATTCCTTTAAATTTGCATTGTTTACATCATCAATTGAAAATTTGGTCCATACACGAATATCTGACTGCATCAATTCCTGTATAGACTGTTGATCTTCCCCTTCAATAGGAGGTGGCATCATTCCGTCTTCTCCCTGTTGGTCAGGAGATGGCATATTTGCGAAATCGTTGATAGAGAAAATACCAATTGTCCATTTCTCAGACAACTTTCTATCTTGCATCAGCTTATCCTTTGGCAATAATATATAGAAGTTCAGCAATTCATGTTGTTGGTCCAGTTCTATATAGAAAGATTGGAAGCCAAGTTGGTAAGAGCGTCCATTTGCCAAATATTTCGCACCTTTTCGATTCAAAGCACTTATCAGGGGACGAATATCAGGTCTTTCTTCTCCTTGATTTCCCTCTGGATTCTGTGGCATTGCTGACTCTAATTCGTCTTTCACATCAAGCGCGTTTGGCAGGATTATTTGATAGTTTCTCCTCTTTTTCCCAGAGGGGTCTATATAAAGAGATACACTCTGCATAAGGAAACGCATCTGTAGCGCCGGATGAGCTATAGAGAGATTTACCAACAATGCATCATCATCCGCTGAAAGATTGAGTTTTGATCCTTCATAGATAATGTTAAAATCAACTGCATTGGGATTTTTCTCTATGAATGCAGTCAACGAGTCTTTCTCCTGTGCCAGCCCCCAAAGTGGGAAGGCACAGAGTAATATTGCAATATGTATCAAATAGTTCTTCATTATCTATTAGTATCTAAGTTATATGTAAACGACAGCATTGCATACCGTCCGAGGATGTTGGTGGTCATCTCCCTGCGATATAGTTCCGTCGTTGTCTGATAGAAACTGTTGTCTTGATTCAGGATGTCGTTGATCTGGAATCGAAGTTCTCCCTTACGTCCTTTTAGGAACTTATACGCTATGGCAGCATTACTGATGACAGCATTAAACTGTGAAGTTCCGGAGCCGAAATAATTAGTACGTCCACACTCCAAGACAATCTTAAGCTGTTTGATAAACTGCCAATTTAATTGTCCTCCATATGATAACGACCAATAATTTACGTTCATATCCTCAAACGTCTGGTTCTTGCTGCTTGTATATTTACTGTTCACATCGAGTACAAAATCTACATTCTCACTGATATTACTACCGACCGTGACGCTCCCACTCCAGTTCCATTGGTCTGTATATTGCTTGATGTTGTCCCAAAATCCAGGAATAGTACTATAGCTTACACGCGTTGAGAAATTCACATTTGAACTAATCGCTTTCCAAGGAACGCCATAGGCCATCAGTGAAGTCCAGCTGAAATAGCCGTCAGTGTTTTGATATGATAAGATCTGCGTATTTCGTCTTTCGCCTTCTTCCTGATAACTTTCACTGGCTAATGAACGAAGAGAACCGATATAATTGTCTGCTTGAACAATGTTGGTAAAGAATACAAACACCGAGCCGTTCTTTGAAATCGGCAGTATGAGACGTGCCATCAGGCTGTGCTGATACGACGGTTCCAACTTGATGTTTCCACGAATAGCCATGACAGCATTGGCATTGTTGATAGCATCATGCACTTGAGCCAATCCGGGATAGTTATGCGATGTCTTGTATTGCACGTGTAGCTGGCCTCTACTCATTCGCAATCGTAGGAAAGCATAAGGTAAGAAGGTCTTGTAACTACGCTTGAAATAGTACATGTCATTGGCATTATAAAGGTCATACTTTTGAAATTCTGTTCCTGCGACAAGATTCAGTTTCTTGTAATTCATCATATAAGACACGTTTACAAGAAGACCTCCAAAATTAGACCACGTAGATCCACTTAGAAGCGTATCTACAGAAAATTCCGTTGCCTCGTTGGCCTTTATTTCCGTCCTACGACGCATCAGTCCATAAGTTTTACTCCAGCCTCCATCGAACTTCAAACGTATGTGTTCGCCAATAGGATGAATGTAAGAGAGCATATAGGTATATGTCTCCTGCGTATTTTTGCACATTGTACTTTGAACTGCAAAGTCACCAGTCTGTACATTATCAAAATCCATATCAATATCTTCATGAGTATGCATATAAGACGCCCTGATATCAGCAGTCAAGGCATGTCCACGATTACCAAACTTATGGAGATACATTGCCTCACCTGATGTTTTGACAACATACTGATCTGTGAAGGTTTTTTGGTTCAATAATAGTGCTGTGCTGTCTAAATCATCCGGTTTTACAGTCCAGTCTTTGAGATTGGCCGTTTCAACCTTTTTTTGATATGCTACTGCAGGACGAAGTAAGAGATAATCAGAAGGGCTTATTTGATATTCATATTTTGAACTGAAGCGATGATTCAAATTATCATTATCCACACGCATATTTTGTAGGTTGTCACTTGCTGTTTCACCGAAGTATTTGTCCAAAATATGGTAATCGGTGTGGTTGTCGGACTTGTTGTACAGGTAATGACCTGTAAATTTCATTTTTCCCTTCATCCACTCGTCACTATAATTGGAGCCAATAGCACGAGACGTTGTCACACCATAATCACTGACATCTACCATCATCGAAGAAATATCATCTGATGATGTAGGGTGGAAAGTGTTATCAGAAGCCCCTTTACTGTAAGGCGATTGTGATGGTGCACTACTTGATGCTGTTCCTGTAGAGCTGAGAAGGTCTATCATCGAGAAATTCTGCTCATTGATATTGTTTAACTGAGTGAATACCGACCACCGAATGTCATCCTGGAACAAATTATACATGCCGTAAATCTTGTAAACCTCATCAATACCGCCACCCACTGTTGCCTTTCCAAAATGACTCTTAGCAGTGCCTTTCTTAGTCTTCAGATTGATGGTTTTTGTAGTATTGCCATCATCAAAACCAGTCAGTTTAGCATACTCCGACAGTTGATCGTATATCTGAATTTCTTCAATAACATTGGCAGGCAGATTCTTCAATGCGAGGTTCACGTCGCTTTCAAAAAACTTTCGTCCATCAATAGTAATTTCCTTCACCTGTTGGCCGTGTACCTCCAATTTCCCGTCATTCATGCCTGAACCAGGAATCTTCTGCATCAAGTCAAGCGCATTGGCATCAATGTTCGTTTTGAAATCACCGGCTTTATAGATTGTTGTATCACCTCGCTGGGTGGCCAACGGAATTCTATGCTTGATAACCACTTCATCCAGCATCGCTGTCTCAGAAGCAAGTTCCAACTTCAATGTTAGTTGTTTCTTATTCCCTACAATTAATTTTGATATAGGTTTATATCCAATATGGGTTATTTTGATGGTTGTATTACTTCCTTGTGGAATGGTAAAAGAGAAATGACCTTTAGAGTCTGTTGTATAAAAATGCCTCTTCCCTCCCAACGAATACACAATACTTGCATTGGCAATAGCAGAACGGTTTCCGGCATCAGTTAGCACACCATTCACTTGACAAACCTGTGCAGAACTTTTCTGTACATTTAATGTCAAGGTAATGACAGCTAATATGATGACGGTATGTATTTTCATGGGTTATCCATTTAGAAGAATAATAAGAAGTCCCGCTATAGTGATGGCCGCTCCAATAAGTTCCCGTTTGTTGGCCCGCTCATGGTTTATGAGGAATGCCAGAATAAGCACGAAGACGGGCTCCGTGGCACTTAAAACAGAAGCCAAAGAGACCGTGATATGCTTGATGGCCATCATAGAGAGTAAAAAGCCTCCATATGTAATTACAACTACATTAAGCAAGAACAACAGTAGTGTCTTTGTTTGTTTTAGAGGCGTATACCATGAAACAAACCGTCGGGATGTAAAGCCTATGAACATGATGGAAACTGTGCTGAAGAACATGCGCCAGAATGTGGCGGTGGGAACACCGACATCTGCAATCGACACTTTCACCATGATGGATGACAAAGAGAAACAAAGTATAGAGGCAAAGCCACCTATGATTCCACGTACTTTATTGGGATGATCCTCTTGCTTCCCAATGGTTACAATAATAATACCCAGTAAAAGTATGGTGGCACCTATATATTCTTCTATGCTGAGGACTTCTCCTAAAAGCATAAAAGAAAGTAACATGGTAACCACTTGCCCAAGCATGAAATAAAGGACCTGTACCTTTGCTCCCAAGTCTTGCAGTGAACGAAAGAATAATGTATCACCTATTGAGATTCCAAGGATTCCACTCAACGCGAGGAACAGAAAATCGTGAGTACTCACATGGTCAAAACCGCCTGTACAAAGTATCAACGCTACCATCAGGACCAAACTGAACAGTCCCTTAAAGAAAGTCATACCAGCAGCAGGGATGAGTTTCCCTAAACGGTCAAACACTACGGTAGCAAATGCCCAAGATGCTGCCGACCCTAATGCTGCTATGATTCCTAACCACTCCATCATCTATCTGTTATTACTCTAATTTGAATTTAAGAAGGAAACGCTGCGGAATGACTTGAACATAATCCACAAGCTTCAAACCATAGAAAGACAACTGGTACTCTATCAATTCACGTGATATGTATGGTCCGTGATATGGTAAGGTATCATCATCAACAGGACCATTATCAACGATAATAAGTTCGCCATCTGGCTTCAGACATTGGACGAGTGATTTCAAATATGCATCACGGTCACTGTCCGATATAACGCCGTACATAATATGATACAGTGAGCACATGAACATTTTATCAACCTTACAGGGAAGTTCCAACATATCTTCTCTGCCTTTAACGACCTCAATATTCTGAATTCCCGTTTCGCTAATGTATGAATTTAGGCGGTCTATGTGCTCATCCTTCAGTTCAAGAGCGAAAACTTTACCGTTTTTGCCCACCATCTTGGAGAATTTGTCAGTAAAGAAACCTGAGCCAGAACCAATGTCTGCAATCGTCAGTCCTTGTAAGTTTCCAAGGCTTTTCAATATAACAGATGTTTTTTCCCAAGAAGGTCGTTTGGGATTCAAGGCAAGAATATAGTCTTCCAAGTAGGAACGATGAGTACGTCCCACTTCTCCAGATTTCTCAAGTAAAGAGTCTGAAAGCATACGAATAGAATCGTTGCCTAACTTGTATTTATGCAGCAAATAATAGCGCAACACCTTACAACTGTCGTCTGTCAGATAATGATAGAAACTATTTGACAGAGGATCTTTTAGCATTTTCTGACGCTTTTCTTCCGTTGCGATTTTTGCCTCACAGAGCCATTGTAAAGCAGAATACTCACCGCCGAAGTTCTCAGCGGGAATAATTTCATCATATTTCTTAATGGCAATCTCTGCTAAGGACTTATCACCGCCACTCATAAAGTCATAGACATAATTCGCAGCGTCTATGCCTCTGTCGGTGATGTCGTAAGAGTCGAGACTACCAATATGCACGACAGATTTCTGACTAGTAACATTCAGGACTTTCTCACCTTTCTTTGCCTTTACTTTATTTGAGGTCTTGTAATTGTCATTTCGGTGCATCGTCAACATATAACGTTGTTCGCTGAATTCTTTCAAAGATACCGTCTCAAATCCCCAATATCCTAACTGAGCCTGAACAAGCCTGGGATCAACATGGCAGTTATTGAGTTCTTCTCCATGTCGGTTAATGTTGTCGACTATCACAATATATCCACCTGGCTTCAAGTGTTCTTTGATAGAAGTCAGCATAGCCTTGCGTTCGTCTTCTCTTGACCACGTATATATAATATGGTATAAAGAAGACATCAGAATACAGTCCACTTGATCATCCACTCCAAGATTATTACTTTGAGTATGGATAGCCTTAAGATTTTTATAACCATGTTTCGCCATGATATTACCGACATATTCCGCGTATGGTTTTTCCGTATCGGTTGCATAAACGAAACCTGTCTCTCCTACTAAATTCAATAGGCGGAGAGTGTTATAACCAAAGCCACATCCCATGTCAACGACCTTATCCCCTTTCTTCAAAGGCATAAAGGTCATGATCTGGTCAGTTTTGTCCCAACCACCACGGGTAGGGTCGTTGAACATTAACAGGTCATCGTAATATGTCTTTTGAGTAATATATTCCTTTACAGAACGGGGATGATAGTTGTTTAGCTCGTATTTGAGTACAAGGTAGTTCTTCAGTTCACGGCAACGATCAGCTGTAAAATAATGATAAAGGTCTTCAGTTAAAATATCCGCCTGTTGCGTCGTTTTTCCTTCCTTCTCCAGCATCATACGATTAAGAATATATGCCAATGCCCCCCAAGATTTCTCTTTTGCAAGATCATTGGTGGCTTTTTGTTGGTAAATATCTCTTACGTAAGCTATGGAGTCTGGTTCATCATGGTCAATAGCGCTTAGCAACGTATAAGCAACAATCGTATCATTGTTGTCGGTGGGGTGTGGGTTCATACCCACACGCACCAACGACGAAGCGTCTTTCAAGAGAATTTCATACTGCGCCTTCACAGGTAAGCAGTTCGTGAAGAAACCACCTACCAACAATATAACGAATCTAACTAACTTTGTATGCATATTCTCTTAATAGTATATATTTCTTTTACGTTACATTTCGTATGGATTCAGCACTCCATGCATAAAGTCCTCAGCAGGGAACGACTGATGTTGTGGTTCATAGAATAAATGTACCAATTCGTCAGAATAGAATGCTCCCTTCTCGGTGAGCTTATATTTCTTTTCATCCTCTTCTGCGAGTCCATATTCCTTGAGCAATGCAAATTGTTTCTGGAAAACACTCTCCAAGGGAACACCATTCATTTCGCGGAAAAGCTTTTTATCAATGAAGTAATTCTTTAATGGCAAGATGATACTCCATCTCATCTGCTGATCAGCACTGCGAATCAGGCAACGATTGGCTGCTATCATACCATCATCTATACGCTGGTAGTATTCCTCAAAACTGGGTGAATTAATCATGAACCGGTCGTTAAGACTACTAAAAGCAGACAGTCCAAAGCCAACCTCATCTCTAAGACGGCAGCACTGATTATATGCGTAGAGCGAGATGTCGCTCTTACTCTTCGTGAATACACGACGCAGATTCTCATTATATCCATGGTCGCGGAGTATATCAATGCTCATCTGTTTCATGCGAATAGTATCCTCCACAGTGATGAGTTCATCGGGATGGTAACCGGAGAATTTCTTAATAGTACCTTCTTGATCTCCGTATGGTTCTATCTTCAGGCGGTATAGTTGAATTTCAGGAACGCCTAGTGTACAGGCTTCCTCCAAAACATCAATCCAATTCTGAAGTGTCTCACCTGGATGGCCATATATGAATTCTATGTTAACCTTGAATCCCATCTTCAAACAGTTCTCTATGCTTTCCTTGGCGGTTGCAGCATTATGAGAGCGGTTCATCTTCTTGAGCACGTCTTCGTTAAGCGACTGAACACCTATCGTAAGACGGTCTCCTTTGAAATCCTTGATGATACGCAGACGTTCCAAGCCTTTCTCTCCTACTAAGGTAGAGGGATCCACATCCCAGTTGAACTGCGGGCAATTGCTTATATCGACATATTTGGTAAAGAATGTCAAGAAGCGTTCCAACTGTTTCGGCGACAAGTCTGTAGGCGTTCCGCCACCCATCAGTATTGTCCGGCTCTTAATCTGGCTCATGCCACGGAAAGAAAGCCAGTTCTGCATTTCTTTCTCCAAATGGTCAAGATAGGTATCCTTGGCTTCGTCACCACAATTGTAGTGTGACGGATAGTGACAGAATAAACAACGACGGTGACAGAAAGGAATATGAACATATACATCAAATTCTCCTGGAACTACTTCCTGAAAGTCGCTGTATATCTCCTCTGGAGACATTGGTGGATAATTCGTTATTGGAGGATAATGTACGCCAGCAGGTGAGAAATCACCATGCTTGGGAATGAGTCCTAATCGCTGAAATTCTTGAAACTCCTCCCATCGAGGGGTCGATAATGATATATAGTCGCGTACCATAATATATAATATGTATTACATGATATTATCTGTATTCATTTTCGCTCTTGTCAGGATATCACGAAAATGTTCTATCTGCGGACGGATGCGTTTAGCAGAATATATCGGGAAATGTTTTTCTAACTCAGGAGGTGTACCATCGTGTATGGTCACTGTATTGGCTCCTGCTAATAGCCCTAAATATTGCCCATCTGGAATCATCTTCTCTAACGAGCTTGTGGTTGGCATCAGACGGTGCGGATTCATAATGCGCAACAGAGCCATCATATTCAGTGTTAGATGTGGATCACCAGCGGGTTCATTAGCGTAAGGTGTGTTCTCAGCAGGAACAAAAATCGTTGTGCTGTTCATACCCAATGGTAGCTTGTGTGCCAATTGTAAATCGGAAACCAAATCATCGACACTCTGTCCGGGTAATCCTACAATGTTTCCTGAACCAATGCGGAAACCTTCCTCATGGAGCATTTCAATACAATGTAAACGATTCTCCAACGTGTCATTGGGCTTGCAACGGGCAAACAACACAGGGTTTGATGCTTCAAATTTTAAAATATAATCCTGAGCGCCAGCCTGTCGTAACTCACGATACTGCTCCCGTGCAAGGTTACCACAACACAGGATTATTCGCAGGTCAGGATACTCATTCTTAATTCTACCAACCGCAGTAGCTAGTTCTGAAATGAATTCTTCATTTACATTCTCTCCTGACTGAAGAAGAATGGTTTGGCGCCCCTTTTCAATCAGGTGCTTCATCAGTGCAACCATCACATCAGCACTCAATGTGTAATTCAGTGATTGGTCTTTACCACCAATGGCACAATAATTGCATTTTTGTCGGCAGACGTTAGAAACCTCTATCACGCTACGGACTTGCGCCCTGTTCTCAGGAAAGAATTTAAGTCTTCTTTCCTGAGCCAGAGCAAACAATAAGTTCTGAGCATTACCTCGGGCAAGTAGTGCGTCTTTTAACACTTCGTCCGGGTATTTCTCTTGATAGAGCATTTCAAGAAATGGATATTGAATTTGTGTCATTATTTCTGTTCCTTATTCTGATCCTGCTGATTGTCACCTGCATATTCAGACATTGAAAACGCAATATCAAGTTTTTGAGCCGTCAAAGACTGAAGATAGGTGTCAAGTGTAATCCAAAGACGCCTACCATTACTTGGAGCTGAGAAATCTGCCTTTTCAGTATAAACGGCTTTTTCTTCACTATAATAATGCTTCTTGTTATAGACTGTGTATGACTGTTCGCGATAATTTAGCAGAGAGTCGTAACGGCAAGTATAAGTCAGAGTTCGCGTAGATTGATTATAGGTGTAGGTACCTGCTTCTGCTTCAAACTTGAAGAACTGATCCTTACCAGATGCGATCAACTTTCCTGCAATTATATTTGTATAGGTTCCATTGGGATTGAGCACGAGCTTACGACGAATGGTTGTATTGGCTTTCTGAACATCATCCCATCCCTCATATTGTCCAGACCATTCTTTTTGCAGGGAAGCCAGAGTGGGGTTGTAACTGTTGTCAATAGAAGAACGTGGGTCTGTTGTTTGCTGTTCTGGTGGGGTTGGAGAGTCAGAATCCTTCTTTTGGTCATCGTCATCACCACCACCGCATGCTGTGAACATTGCACAAGGCAGAACAAATGCTGCCATCAATAAATACTTGATTTTCATAATGTTTTATGCTGGCCTATAGTCCCCGTATTAGCCTTTTTTACTTGTTGTATTTATTAATATGGTGTCGCGTAATTGGAGCGGGAACTTTATTCTTGCCATGAAGTAACCCATGAACCCAAATAAACACCTATTGACGCAACGCCTTGGTTGTTAAAAGATACGAGTTATCAAATATTGCAATAAAATAGTATCAATTAATATGGACTTAAATCTTTTGTTCCTGGGACCTCCAGCAAGATTGTTATTGTTTTAGGTTATTGGCTACAAGATGCAAAAAGAGCGTGAGATCCGTACTCGTTGTTAAACGAAGTAAACGCCTTTCCACAAAATGTAGTGACCCTCGTATTGTTCACGGTAACGGACACGTCCGCTGATGCACAGAGTACTCATGACTACGAGAATCGAGGGTAAAATTAATAAAAAAACCAAAACAAAAAAAAGAAAAACATTAAAAAACAGACAAATGTATAAATATTTTCGTCAAAAAGAAAAAAGATTTTATACTTCAACCAGATTTCCACAATTGACGAAAGAGTGAACATCTCCAATATAACCAGCAAGTAGCACCAATGTAGCAAGGATGTAGCAAGAATGTAGTTCTCGATGTGGTAATGGGGTGATTTTTTTCTGAAAGGGCATACGTTTTCTAAGTTTTTTTTGTACTTTTGCAGCCGTGAAACAAGAAACAAGACGACATATTGCCTCATGGTTGCTATTGGCAGTGTTTGTGCCAATGCTGCTGTTGTCATCTGTTCACATCCATGAAACTGGCGAGAGCATAAAGACGGAATGCGCCGATTGTGTGCATCACAATTGTCACGGGCACATGACGGTGACGCCCCATTGGGCGCACGACTGCGTGCTGTGTCAGTTTCTGACGTTGCCAATACTGGCAGCCATTATGCTGGTCACGGTATATGTTCAAGTATGTAAGAAAAGCTATGCCCAGCCTTTGTGTGGCTATCATGCCTACAGCTGTGGCACTATTGTAACCAGGGGTCCTCCTACCATCTGATTCACACCAGACTTTTACATACATTATTTTAATATACCATTAATCAATCACAGAATGAAAGCAAAATACATCGTTTTGCTGCTGTTGTGTATATGCACGGCAGTGGCAGCACAAGATAATAGTAAACATCATCATCAGGAGGACTCCACGGATATCTTCTTCCGTCATCTGAAGTTAAACGAAGTAATAGTGACGGGCGTGACGGGCGACACCAAGCTGAAACACGCCACAACCCCCGTAAGCATCGTAACACCGCAAATGTTGCGAGCCACGGCCTCAACGAATATCATCGATGCCATCGCGCACCAGCCGGGTGTCAGCCAGCTGACCACTGGAGGCAGCATCTCGAAACCCATCATCCGCGGACTAGGCTATAACCGCGTCGTCGTGATGAGCGAAGGTGTACGACAGGAAGGGCAGCAGTGGGGTGACGAGCACGGCATAGAGGTTGATGGCAACAGCGTGAACAGCGTTGAGATACTGAAAGGGCCCGCCTCACTGATGTACGGCTCTGACGCGATGGCTGGTGTAGTCATCCTGCATGCTCAGCCCACGCTGGGTGAGGGCGAGATGCGGGCTAACGTCAGCTCGGAATATCAGACCAACAACGGACTGTTCCATTACTCGCTACAGATGGCCGGCAACAAGAAGGGTTTCGTGTGGGATGCCCGCTACAGTGACAAGATGGCGCATGCGTATAAGAATAAGTATGACGGCTACGTGCCCGGCTCTCAATTCCGTGAACGAGCCGGACGACTGATGCTGGGTGTGAACAAAGCATGGGGACACTCGCGACTGACATGGACGGCCTATCACCTGACGCCAAGCATCATTGAGGGCGATCGCGACCCAAAGACGGGAGAGCTGGTACATGGTGAAGGGTTCACGGATCATGGTTATGGCAAGTCCCTACCCTTCCAACAGGTGAAGCACTACAAACTGGTGTGGGACAACGCGCTGAACCTCTCGTCGGGCTACCTCAAGGCCATCATCGGCTATCAGCAGAACCGTCGTCAGGAGTATGAGGAGTCAATGGATGAATACGGTCTGTTCCTGAAACAGCAGACGCTGACCTACGACCTGCGTTACATTACCCATGAGTGGAATGGTTGGAAACTATCCTCAGGCATCGGTGGCATGTATCAGCAGTCTGACAATAAGGGCGAGGAATACCTGATACCTGACAGCCGTCTCTTTGACTTCGGCCTCTATGCTACCGTCTCGAAAAGTCTTGGCAACCGCTGGACACTGAATGGTGGCTTGCGCTATGACCACAGACGACTGCACGGATATGAGTTGATGGAGGATAGTGAGATGCGCTTTGTGGATTTCACCCGTCACTTCAACGGCTTGACAGGTAGCATCGGAGCCGTCTGCAATATCAACGAGCACTTCAACCTGCGTCTGAACCTCGCCCGTGGCTTCCGCACACCTAATATGAGCGAACTGGCCTCTAACGGTGTGCACGAAGGCTCTTTGCGCTATGAAATAGGCAACCAGCAGCTAAAGGCTGAATACAGTCTGCAGGCTGACCTCGGTGTTGATTTCACCTCGCGCTATGTCTCTGCACAGTTAGCACTCTTCGCCAACCGCATCGACAATTACATCTTCACGCATCGTGTGGCTGAGGAGATGGAGGAAGGATACCTCACCTATGCCTATACCCAGGGCGATGCCCGGTTGTTAGGTTTCGAGGCCGGTGTTGATTTCCATCCCATACACTCCGTCCATTTCTCCAACACCTTTTCGTATGTCGACGCCCAACTGTTGCACGCTGATGCCGATACAAAGTACCTGCCTTTCACGCCTGCGCCCAAGTGGACATCGGAGTTGAAGTGGGAGCTTTTCCATCACACGCATAGTACCGTCAGTTCACACGCCATGCACGAGTACCGCCATGCCCATCCCAAGAACGGAGTAGCACTCAACAACCTCTACCTCGCCGCTGGCCTGGATTGTTATCTGAAGCAGACGCACATATACCGTGCCGATGATACTGAGACGCCAACACCCGGTTATGCACTACTTTCTCTTTCCGCAGGTACAGACATCCAGGTTAAGGGCAAGAAAATTGCAGAATTCTACATCACTGCCGACAACCTGCTGAACAAAGCCTATCAGAACCACCTGAGCCGCCTGAAGTATGCCGATGAAAACGTCATCACAGGCCGCCGCGGTGTCTATAACATGGGCCGTAACATCATCTTTAAGATTGTGATACCGATCGGTAATATCTCTCTTTGACTTACTGATCGGGATTCTCGACGAAGCCTTGATATTGGGGTTCGAGGGCAGACATGACGCTGTCGTAGGACTGGTTCATGGTGGCCTGGATGTTCTGAGGACCCTGACCAATGGGATAGACGGGCTGGTGGATGGTCAAGGACAGGGGATGCCAATGGGCAAAGTGCCAGTCCTTCATGCGGGGCATGACATCGAAGGAGCCATTGATGGTGAGAGGTACGACGGGCAGCTGGAGCTCGTCAGCCAGCATGAAGGCACCCTTCTTGAAAGCCCCCATGTGACCCGTAAACGAACGGGCACCCTCAGGGAATACGACAACGGAGCAGTTGCCCGTCTGCAGAATATGGCGTGCGGCCTCGTAGGTGGCCTTAACCTTCGAAGGCCCACGCTTATCGACGAATATCTGGTGCGATTTACGGCAGGCATAGCCCACAAAGGGGATCTTGTTGAGCTGGTACTTCATCATCCACTTGAAGTTACGACCCAGGAAGCCATAGATGAGGAAGATGTCGAAGGCCCCCTGGTGGTTGGCAACAAAGACATACGACTGGTTAGGTTCCAGGTGTTCACGCCCCTCGACATGGACGGGCAGGAGGAACACACGCGTGATGATGCGTGCCCACCAGCGACCAGGGTAGTAACCCCAGAAATGACCGTCGCCAAGGGCACAGCCTACACCCACCTCGATGGCGGTGATGATGGTGATAAGCACTGTGACAGGCAGTGCGATGAACAACTGATATATACAATAGAAGAATCTCATAACAGCCAGATTTTTTTATAACGATTTTTACGAATTATCAATTATCATTTATCAGTTATCATTTAGGGCTTTAGCCCGCAACGTTATTACGGTGATTTCTCTTGGTTGATTCAAACGGAAGGGAATGAGCGAGCCTGCGCCTGTAGAGACGTAGAGAGCACGAGAGCCCTCGTAGGTCATGCCCTGCCACTCGTCGTAGCTAAAGGCAACGGGCGACCAGCCAAAGAGTTGGAATTGTCCACCATGCGTATGACCACTGAGCGTCAGCTGGGCATTGCACTCAGGGAGAATCTTCTCACGCCAACAGGTGGGGTCGTGCTGGAGCATGAGGACGAAGTCTGATGGATGATGGATGATGGATGATGGAGAATTAAGCGTTTTGGCAACGTCGCCTTTGCGAGGCATGCGCTCGGCCTTGCTCCAGTTCTCCATACCAGCGAGGACGATGCTGTCGGAGTCGCGATGGATGATGCGATGCTCGTTGAGCAGCAGGTCAAAGCCCATCTTGCGGATGATGTCCTTGGTCAGTTCGCAGTTGCGCTCCTTCTCCTCGTCCGTGCCTGTCTGATAGACTGCATAGTCGTGGTTGCCCAGCACGGCATAGACGCCATCGGGTGCCAAGAGCTGACGGAAATAGAGCATGGGCGGTATCATCTCCTCAGGTTGGATGTTCTGCATGTCGCCTGTGAAGACAATCATGTCGGCAGCCTGTGCATTGATGCTGTCGATGAGTTCTTGCACCATGGGTTGGCGCGAACCCGACATGGTACCCACATGAACGTCAGAGAACTGCACGATGCGATAGCCATCGAAGGCTTCGGGAAGGTCGGCAGAAGCGTATTCGATGTGGTTTACCACCAAGGGTTGGAAACCACCCGTCATGCCATAGCCCACCAATGACATCTCTATCGCTGCCAGCAGGATGCCGACAACCGTTCCATAGCGCTTGTTGGGCAGGAACTTGCGACAGAGCAGGAACAACAGAAGGGGAACGATGATGAACCCCACGGTGATGAAGAACGGTATGGCAAAACGAGCAATCATAGGTTGGCACTTAGAAATTTACGTACTATTTCAATGGGCAGTCCACGACGTTGGGCATAGTCTGTCAGCTGGTCACTGCCAATGGTACCCACAGCAAAATAGTGGGCCTGAGGGTGCGCCATCATCAGGCCAGAGACGCTGGCGTGAGGGCGCATGGCACCACTCTCCGTGAGTCGGATGCCTATCTGGTGGAAGTCCAGCAACTCGTTGAGAACGAAATTGAGACTGGTATCAGGCAACGACGGATAGCCCACAGCAGGCCGGATGCCCTGAAACTGTTCGCTGTGGAGCTGTTGCATGGTGAGTTGTTCGTCAGGTGCATAGCCCCAATAGTGTTTACGCACCGCCTCGTGCATGCACTCTGCAGCAGCCTCAGCCAGTCGGTCGGCCAACAGTTGCACCATCATCTTCTGATAGGCATCGTGGTCGAAATCTTTCTCCAAACCCATATCGACGGTAGTGGCGAAAAGACCGAGTTTAGATGTAAGATGGATGAGGGATGATGGAAGATGTGAGCATTGACTATTGACAGGTGATATGAAGTCCGCGAGACAAAGACACGTGCTGCCTGGCTGTTGCTGGCGAAGCAAGGGAATATGATGTCCGTCAGAGAGGACGATATCGTCGCCCTCGCTATGCGCGTCAACGAGTAGGAACAAGGCATGGGCACGGTAGCGACCTTCGAGGTCAGCCAACACCTGCTCCGCCTCCTGTTGCAACTTCTGACGCTCGTCGGCAGGCTTGTTGTGCATCCCCCAGGCGTAGAAGAAGTAGTCCCAGTTGATGTAGGGCGTGAGCTGGTGGATGTCGTAGTCGATAATCATGAATGAGAAAAGGTGATGGGCTCGCCAAGGACATCGGCAAAGAGCTGCCCATCAGCGTAAACGGTTTGGCCGTTGCACAACGTTCGTTCTACGCGCCACTGGTACTGGTGACCCTCCATAGGACTCCACCCACACTTGCTGAGGATGCAGTCGGACGTCACGGTCCACGGTGACTTCGGACGAACAATGGTGATGTCGGCACGATAGCCAGAACGCAGGAAACCACGTTGTTGGACGCCAAAGAGACGGGCAGGATTGTGACACATCAGTTCGACAAGGCGCTGAATGGTCAGCACGCCCTCATCGACGAGTTCGAGCATGGTGACCAGTGAGAACTGAACCATCGGCATGCCTGATGCCGCCTTTGCACAACCACCCTGCTTCTGAGAGAGCAGATGAGGAGCATGGTCAGTAGCCACTACGCTAATGCGGCCATCAGTGAGGGCCTCACGCAATAGGAACTGGTCGACAGGCGTCTTGATAGACGGGTTGACCTTAATCTTAGCACCCAAGCGCTCGTGGTCGAGTTGGGTAAAGAAGAGGTGACCGACGCAGGCTTCAGCGGTGATTAATGGCGCATTCGCTAATTGATAATTGATAACGGATAACGGAGAATGATTAGGAGGGATGAGCTCCAGCTCTTCAGCGGTGGAGATGTGAGCCACGTGCAGGCGCGTACCATATTTCTGTGCAAGGGCGACAGCCTTGCGGGTAGATGCCAGACAAGCCTCCTCACTACGTATCATGGCGTGGAGATTGACAGGAGGATCGTCGCCCCAGGCACCCTTGGCCTCCTCCATATTACGATTGATGATGGCGGTATCCTCGCAATGCGCCATCAAGGGCAAACGGCACTCCTTGAAGATGCGCTCCAAAGCCCCGTCCTGGTCGACGAGCATGTTGCCTGTCGAGGAACCCATAAAGAGCTTGATGCCCGGAATCTTGGTGGCGTCAAGCTGCGAGAAAGTATCCACGTTATCGTTGGTAGCACCATAGAAGAAGGCGTAGTTGACGTGACTCTTCTCACGAGCCAGCGCTTGTTTCTGAGCCAAAGCGTCCAGTGTGGTGGTCTGCGGATTGCAGTTGGGCATGTCGAAATAGCTGGTGACACCCCCTGCTGCAGCTGCCCGACTCTCAGTATCGATGTCAGCCTTCTCCGTCAGTCCCGGCTCACGGAAATGAACGTGGTCGTCAATGATGCCTGGGAGAACGTAACAGTCCGTGGCGTCAACGACTTCGTCTAATTGAGAATTGATAAATGATAATGGAGAATGACCACTTCTTACCTCAATAATATTCCCGTCTTCAATAGCAATGTCGGCCTTGATGACACGGCCTTCGTTGACAATGCGTCCTCCCTTGATGAGTGTTATCATGGCTGAGGAACATTGGTCAGAGGAGCAACAGGCTGTGGCTGGACGGCGGTAGAGTCAGGCAGTGGTGCCGACAGGTCGTCCATATCCTTGGTACCATTCATGCGCGCCTCGTTCTCCTGGGCGGCCTGGTAGTAGTCACGGACGTAAGGGTCGTTCTTAAACTTATCCGTAGCCTTCGACATGATGTCCTCAATCTGAGGAGTCAGTATGGGGAAGCGATACTGGCTGGTAATCATCATGAAGATGCCAGGACCCAGCACGTTGTCAAAGTTGTCGCAGATGAACTTGGTAACCAGTCGGTCCTCCTCAGCGGCTATCAGATCGGCCTCGGCACTGAGCTGACGATCAATCTGTTCCTCATCGATGCCGTCGAGCAGCATCTGACTCTGGCGATGACCTAGCTCGCTCATGCGGTTGGACAACTGGTTGTGCTTATCGATGAACACAAACAGACTGTCATTCAGCGGGGTACCACCAACGCTCTGTACGGCATTATCGATGCGAATCACGATGTCGCCTTCCTCCAGTACAAGTGGCATGATGCTCTCGTCGTCCATGAAGAGGCTGACCATACAGACGGTATCCAATAGTCCGACAAACTGGAACTCTCCATGTACCACCTCGCAGGAGTCGATATTCTTAAGGTCGTTGTTCTTCACAGTCTTCAAGTAGAGTTTGCTGCCATCAAGTGCAGAGACAGATGACGTTCCACGCACATTATAGGACGTGGCGCAAGAGGTTAACAACACCGTAGCAACGGCAACAATCGTGTATATACTTTTTCTCATAGAAACAGATTACGTTCGGAAATCTACGACAAAAGTACGATGTAATCTTGAAATAAGGAAAATATTTGCGCAATTTTAAACTTTTGCGCAAATATTTAGCATTTATTTGGTGTCTTTCTCCAGTTCGTTGGCAATCCGGTGACTGGTGTAGAGTTGCAGGACTGCAGCTACGAGCAGTACGACGACCCAGTTGTTGTGTACATATTTTATATATGACAGTTGGTCGAGACCCAGAAAATTCTGCTGGTTGGCCATCATCAGCAGACCAGCCACAAGGAACAGGAAATCGCTAATGATCTGGATACGGCGTAGACGACGGATAGTAAACTCCCTACCCTCGTAGCGCTGACGCAGTTGCATGGCGACGAAGAACAAGGCACCAGGGGCGAACACATAAGGTGCCCACGAGCAAAACAGCACATTGGCACCAGCACCAACAACCATCATTAAGCCTCCCAGCAACATGAGGTAGGCCTCCCACTTACTCAGTTGTCTCATCGTCGTTCAAGATGCTTTTACCAGTTTGCGAATCGTCGCTGAGCACGAAGATATCCTCGTTGTCAGCCTTCATGAAGTAACGTTCACGAGCTATCTTCTTGATGGCCTTGGGGTCACTATCAAGCTTCTGAATCTGAGCCTGGTCGTTCTTGTTCTGCTGTGTGTAGGCGTCTATCTCTTCCTGCAACTCATTGATACGCTGTTTGTTGGCCATATGATGCCACACACTGTTCTCATCGACAAAGCCAATGAGAATGACACCAACAAGCGCTACCACCACATACTTCAGTGCCGGGATGTGATAGATTCTGGATAATATCTGCTTGACCTTTTTCATGCTCTTTTGCTATTACGCTTGCAAAATTACGAAATATTTCATAATTAATCATGCATAATTCATAATTATTTTGTAATTTTGTGGGCAAATTCGTTTTTAACATGGAAGAATACATCGTATCAGCACGAAAATACCGCCCGATGTCGTTCGACACCGTGGTAGGTCAGCAGGCACTGACCACTACGCTGAAGAATGCCGTGAGCAGTGGTAAGCTGGCCCATGCCTACCTCTTCTGCGGACCACGAGGAGTGGGCAAGACCACCTGTGCACGTATCTTTGCCAAGGCCATCAACTGTCTGACACCCACTGCCGACGGTGAGGCTTGCGGACAGTGTGAGAGCTGTCAGGCGTTCAATGAACAGCGCTCGTTCAACATCTTCGAGCTCGATGCTGCGTCGAACAACAGCGTGGAGCATATCAAGACACTGATGGAGCAGACGCGCATACCACCGCAGGTGGGCAAGTACAAGGTCTTCATCATTGACGAGGTACACATGCTGTCGACAGCCGCCTTCAATGCTTTCCTGAAGACGTTGGAGGAGCCACCTGCACACGTCATCTTCATCCTAGCGACCACGGAGAAGCACAAGATACTGCCCACCATCCTGAGCCGTTGTCAGATTTACGACTTCGAGCGCATGACTGTCCGTGACACCATCGACCACCTGAAGGACGTTGCCCAGAAGGAGGGCATCACCGTGGAGGACGAGGCGTTGGCCGTCATTGCCGAGAAGGCCGATGGTGGTATGCGCGACGCATTGTCTATCTTCGATCAGGCTGCATCATTCTGTCAGGGGAATATCACCTACCAAAAAGTCATCGAAGACCTGAACGTGCTGGATAGCGACAACTACTTCCGCATCGTGGACCTTGCCCTGGAGAACAAGGCGATGGACATCATGGTGTTGCTGAACAGCATCATCAACAAAGGTTTCGATGGTGGTCTGCTGATGCAGGGTCTGGCCAAGCATGTACGCAACGTACTGATGGCCCGCGACCCACAGACGCTCCCTCTCTTGGAGGTCAGCGACCAACAACGTGAGCGCTATCAACAACAGGCCCAGAAGTGCCAGATACCATTCCTCTATCAGGCCCTGCGACTTATCAACCAGTGTGACATCAACTATCGCCAGTCGAGCAACAAGCGTCTGCTGGTGGAGCTGACGCTGATTGAGATAGCGCAGATTACCCAGCCTGACGATGCAGTTGGCAGTGGGCGTAAGCCCAGAAGATTGAAATCCCTGTTTAAGCATCTGACACAATCCGCCCAGCCCCCAAAAGCAGCCCCGCAGGTAGCTGCTGCTGAGCGCATGGTGTCAACGAAGACGAGAGGTACTAGTTCGTCTAGTGCTTCTAGTTCATCTAGTTTGCCTAGTACTACTAGTACTCCTAGTACTTCTGACCAGCCCGCAGCCAAGCGTCCCATGCTGAAGTCGGGTGTCATCAATTCGTTCAAGAACGTCCTGCAGAAAGCGCAACCCAAGAAGATGAATATCATCCCAGGCACCCTTGATGGCTCCGACCCCAATGGTGCGTCCAAGGATGAAGAACACGCTTTCACCCAGCAAGACCTGGAACTGCAATGGATGCTCATGTGCAACCGCATGCCCCAGAAGTTGAGCGGCATTGCCACGCGCATGAAGAACATGAATCCTGTCATCACCGACTTCCCTAATGTGGAGGTGGCAGCAGACAACCAGATAGCTCTGGACCAGTTGGAGCAGATCAAGGGCAGCATCGTGAGCACCCTGAAGCTCTATCTGCACAATAAGTTGATCACCCTCTCTCTGCGACTCGCTGAGCATGAGGCACAGATGCCCATCCTCTCACGTCGCGAGCAGTACGAGCTGATGGAAAAAGAAAATCCCTCAATCGGGAAATTGAGGGAACTCCTTAGCCTGGAACTGGCGTAACATCTTACATCAGCCTTCTGACATCTTACATCATATCAACGTCATTCCAAGTTCCTTACACTCCGTACGCATGTCTTCAGGCCAGATAGAAGCCTGAATCTCACCGATATGGCCTTTGTGTAACAGCACCATGCAGAGACGACTCTGTCCGATGCCACCACCTATGGACAGTGGCAACTCGTCGTTCAACAGCTTCTGGTGGAAATATAGTGTCTCACGTTCCTCTTTATTCTCCAATTTCAACTGGCGTAACAGCGACTCCTTGTCGACACGGATACCCATGGACGACAATTCGAACGAGCGACCCAGCACGGGATACCAGATGAGGATGTCACCATTCAGACCTGCCAAGCCATTCTCACCAACCGTCGACCAGTCGTCATAGTCTGGTGCACGACCATCGTGCTTCTCGCCATTCGACAGTTTGCCACCTATACCTATTATAAATACGGCGCCATATTTCTCACAGATAGCATCCTCGCGCTCCTTGGGCGTCTTGTCAGGATACATCTGCAGCAGTTCTTCAGCATGGATGAAGTGAATCTCCTCAGGCAGGAAAGGCTTGATCTGCGGATAGGTTTCGCAGGTCAGGTACTCCGTACGACGGATGGCAGCATAGATGCGTGTCACCACATTCTTCAGGAAGGCAATGGTGCGCTGTTCCTTGGTGATGACAGCCTCCCAGTCCCACTGGTCCACATAGAGCGAGTGGAGGTTATCCAACTCCTCGTCAGCACGGATGGCGTTCATATCGGTATAGATGCCATAGCCTGACTCCACCGCATACTCTGCCAGCGACAGGCGCTTCCATTTAGCCAGCGAGTGTACCACCTCAGCACGGGCGTCGTCTAAATCCTTGATGGGGAACGTCACAGCACGCTCCACACCATTCAGGTCGTCGTTGATACCCAAGCCCTTGAGTACAAAAAGCGGTGCGGTGACACGACGCAGACGCAGTTCGGTAGAGAGGTTCTGCTGGAAGAACTCTTTAATCATCTTAATACCCTGCTCCGTCTGTTTGGCGTCAAGCAGGGACTGATAGTCGATTGGTTTAATCAGTTGACTCATCGATATAATTTACTATTTGAGTATTTACTATTTACAATTAAACTATTTGCAATTTACGATTTGCGCATGCAAAGGTACTACTTTTTGTTTGAATTGCAAGCAAAAAGGTCGATTATTTTTGCAAAACGTCAGCAATTCTTGATTTTTACCAACAATCTGCATATATACAGCGTCATAAAATACTTCTGCTGGCAGAAAGAAATTTCTAGTGATACCCATAATTTCTTTCAAAAACAAGTTGATTGTCAATTAAAATATGTACCTTTGCAAACAATTTCGCAAAGGTACATATTTGCAGGTCCCGTAGCTTAGCTGAATAGAGCGTCAGATTCCGGTTCTGAAGGTCTTGGGTTTGAATCCCAACGGGATCACAAACGGAAAACTTTTTTAGATAGGCAGCGTCAGTACAAAACAAGAGCCTGGTCCAGCGTAGGTGGTGTCGAGAACGACGTCACCGTCCAGGCGGCGGGCAATGTTGCGGGCTACGGTAAGTCCGATGCCCTGTCCGTCGAAGAACTGGTTCAACTTGACGTAAGGCTCGAAGATGTGCTCCTGTTCGGCTTCCTCGATGCCTGCGCCTGTATCCTCTACGGTATAGATAGCCTGCATCTTCTCCATATCGACTGCAACCTTCAGGGTTACAGAACCCTCGGTGGTAAACTTCAGGGCATTGTCCAACAGATGGGTCAGCGCGCGCACAGCCTTCACCAGATTGGTGGAAAGCATGGTGGCGGCAGCCATTGGGTCAACGACCTTCTCGAACTTCAGGTAGCTGATGGTTTCAACACCAGAGGCGGCAATAGCCTCGTCGGCCACCTGTGACACCAAGATGTTGTCAGTACGGCCAATGGCCTTCTGACCTTCCACGTCGTCCATATCACTGATCTTACCAATCAGCGCAGCGAGTTTGTTGTTGGCAGTAGACTTGGCAATCTCGTGCATGCTGGCGAGTGCCTGGTCGATGACCTCGCCAGACTTCAGGGCATGCTGCTGCAGATGGTCACACTGCTCCTGCAAGGCATTGCAACGCTTCTCCAGGGCCTCATTGACCTGCTTGCTCTTCTGCTGCTCTTCTTCCATCTTGTCGAAGGCCAGCAAAGCCTGCTCGTAGCCCTCTCCTACACTATCGAAGTTTTTCTCCAGTGCACGATAGTCATCGAGCAACTTCTGCTGTTCGTCGACACGCTGCTGATAGTCCTTCAGCAACTGCTCTTGTTCTGCAGCCTGCTTGCGACTAGCTTTTATCTGGAAATAAAGCGCTATACCCAGACCAGCAGTAATAGCCAGAACAATTAATAATGCTGTTAACATAGGCAAACTTATTCTGCTTTCTTCTCAACCTTCATGAACTTGGTGAAGCCAGTCATAGCCAGCACCTTGTAGATCTCGGGATTCACATTGGTCATCTTGAACTGACCTTTCTGCTGCATAACGGTACGCATGGTCTTCTGAATGATACGGAGACCAGAAGAAGCCATGTAGTTCAGATCAGAGCAGTCCATCTCCAAATCCACGCCACCGTCAACGAGTGCGGGCTGGATGTCCTGTTCAAACTGAGGGGCATTCATAGTGTCGATACGCTCACCTGTCTTAATGATGGTCTTACCACCGTCTTTGATAATCTGTGTCATAGTTGTAATTATTTTAATTGTTGATTTCTTTTTTCATTGTTAGCAGGTTCCTACCCTCCAAGCGCTGGTAGGTCACCTTGTTCATAATATTCTTTACGATGTAGATGCCCATGCCGCCAATCTCACGGTCTATGGGGTTCACGTTAGGATCAGCATCCTCTTTTTGAGTAGGGTCAAACTCTTTTCCCCGATCGCTGAGAATGAATGTCAGTTCCTTGCCGTCGCTCTCTGCCACCAGTTCAATGTCTGCCGTCTTATTTTCAGGATACGCATAGAAGATGACGTTCGACACCATCTCCTCCATTACCAGGTTCAGGTTCATCTGCAATTCCATGCCAAGCCCCAGTTCCTCGCCGATTTCCGCGACGAACTGGTTGACACGCTCCAGCTCCCCTATCTGGTTTTTCAGTTTTAGTTCCTTTCTCATAAGCTATGTAGTTTTAGTTATCTTCTTAACTTCTTTAACTTCTCTAACCTCTCAACACCTTCACGCACAACATGGTGAGGTCGTCGTTAGGTTCAGCACCATCGCGGTGGGTCTCTACCTGTTCACGCAACATCTCGACCGTCTGTTGTGACGACTCGAAAGGTGTGGTCTGCAGGATTTCCAGCAACCGTTCGTCAGTGAACTGTTCCTGCTGACGGTTCTCTGCCTCGTTAAGTCCGTCAGTATAGACAAACAACGGACGATTGGTGATATCCTCAATCTCCTCACCCTCATATGGCAGCTCTGGCCACAGTCCAATAGGGGCGTTGGGAACCATCTCAATGAACTCCGCCTTGCCGTCGCCAATGAGCACGGGCGGGTTGTGTCCCGCATTACAGAAGTCCAGATGACCCGTCTTCAGGTCTACGAGTCCCAAGAACATCGTAACGAACATAGAGGTCTCGTTGTCCTCGCCCGACAAGGCATCGTTGATGCGTGTGGCTATCTCGGCAGGCATCATCTCCTGGGCTGCAAGCGTACGGAACAGGCGTGTGGCCTGTGCCATAAACAAGGATGCAGGAACACCCTTACCACTGACATCACCCAAAGCAAAGTAGAGCTTGTCACCCGTCAGGTAGTAGCCGTACAGGTCACCACCCACCTCCTTGGCAGGCGTCATCGAGGCATAGAGGTCTACGTCGTCGCGCTGTGGGAAGGTATGGGGCACCATGCCCATCTGAATATTACGGGCAATACGCAAGTCACTCTCAATACGCTCCTTGGCGGTGGTAGTCTCCTCCAACTGATCGTAGGCCACGAGCAGTTCATTGTGGGCCTTCTTCAGACGGCGAGCGGCAATCATACGGAAGATGAGGAAGATGACCAGCGCCACCACTACTATACCTATTATTATTAAGGTATTGCGGAACTGTGCCTTCGCCTGGGCCATCTTCAGTTCGTCCACCTGGAAGATGGTGTTCATTTCGTTCAGCTGGTTGCGCGTCTCCACACCGCTGACGGAGTCTTTCACCTGTATCAGGTTCTTGAAGACTGACACAGCATCCTGATAGCGTCCCAACCCTTCAAGTATCTCACCACGCTGGGTGAGCACAGGCACCAGCATCGCCATATCCGAGTTGTCCGTCAACTGGTAACGGCGACTGTTCAGCTCCAGTGCCGTCTGGTAGTCCTTGCGCAACAGGTGGAGCTTGGCTTTATAATAGAGCCACGACTGGCCCACATACTCTTCCTCAGAAGGGATGCGACGATGTACCTCTTCAAGTATCTTCTCAGCCTCATCGAGTTGGTTCAGTCCCAACGCTGCCTGTGCACAAGCCACATAGTAGTACGACTCCAGCACATTACACACAAATTGAGGAAGTGGGTGTCCTTTGGCTCCTTTCTCAGCAAAGTAGGCATCCAAGAACGCCTTCCATTCCACTGTCAGCTTCTGGAGTTTCTCATATTCCTTCATCTCGTCCAACTCGTCGCCTAGGTAGGAATACAGGTCGGCAATGGTTGACGGTTTATCTTCCACAGTAAGCAGCAGGTCAATACCCTTACGGTAGGACGACACACTCTCCTGACGATTGTGCATGTTCGAATAGACATTACCCATCATGTAGTAGGCAATACCCATTCCATACTTGTTGTCACGCTCCTTGGCGTCATCGAACATGGTCTGCACCTCGCGTAACGCCATGTTATACTTGCCACTGAACACGTAGGTGTTGCAAAGCGTCATCCAAGTCTCATAGTACTTGTTCCACGTTTGCAGAGCTTTCAGTCTTTCCAGCGTCTGCGGCGCATACTTGTAGACGGAATCTGTTAAGTCGTAATTATAGAAGAAGGTGACACGCTCAACCAATGCCAGCGCCAGGGTGTCCTTTTCATGCTGTCGCTCCAACTCGCTGATATAGTCGTTCAGACAGCGTTGCATGTACTGCAGGTTACCCCCATTCTGACTGAGTCGATAGAGCTTTTGATAGGCATGCAGGCGAGCCCTGCCATGCAGCGACGGCAAGCGCTGGCGCAGCGAGTCGGCCAAATCAGCATGGACGGCCAACAGACCTCCCAGCCAACAGCATACCAACAACAGCGCTCTTCTCATCATATTGTAATCAAAAGAGGGAGATGTATTGTCAAATCTTCAGTTCCTTCATGATTTCACTCATGCGTTGCAGGGTGCTGATACGCGTCGGTACCAGTGGCAGACGTAGGATATTCTCGATAAATCCCATTTCATGAAGCATGGCCTTCACACCTGCAGGGTTACCGTCAACGAACAGTAGCGAGAAGAGGTCCTGGAAACGATGGTGAATCTTACGGGCTCCATCATATTCGCCACGCATCTGCAGGCGAATCATCTTGGAGAACTCGCGAGGCAGGGCATTGCCAATGACGCTGATAGCACCTACGGCACCACAGCTAACCATCGGGAATGTCAAGGCATCGTCGCCAGAGAGCACATCAAAGTCAGATGGTCCGTTCTTGATAATCTCATCAACCTGTTCCAGATTGCCAGAAGCCTCCTTGATAGCCACGATATTCGGACAGTCGTAAGCCAGACGAACCGATGTAGCAGCCGTCATGTTGACACCCGTACGACCAGGAACGTTATACAAGACCACGGGCAGCTTGGTAGCTGCCGCAATGGTCTTGAAATGCTGATAGAGTCCTTCCTGCGAAGGTTTGTTATAATACGGGCAGACGCTGAGGATGCCATCAACACCCCTGAAGTCGCCCGTCTGCAATTCATTGACGATGGCTGCGGTATTGTTGCCGCCACATCCCATAAGAATAGGTACGCGACCACCCACCAAGTCAACAATGAGGTCTTTGATCTTCTGTTTCTCTTCAGCCGTCAACGTGGGTGTCTCACCAGTTGTTGCCAGAATACAGAAGAAGTCTGCTCCGTTATTCAGTTGGTACTCTACGAGGCGGATCAGCGACTTGTAATCTACCGACCCGTCCTCCAGAAAGGGGGTTATCAACGCAATACCTAATCCTTTGAAGATGTTATGTGCCATAAATATTCTTAAATTCTTGTCTTTGCGGCTGCAAAATTACATAATTTAATTGTAAAACGTTAAAGAATTGCCTAAAAAAGTTTCATTTTTACACTTTCTTCAATACGACAGCCGAACGGGCAGGGATGTAGAGCTTGAGCCACTCCTTATGGTCCTGCACATACAACGGATCGTAATTCGTCAAGTGGGTGATACTGTCATCAGCAAAGCCATTACCGCCAAATTCCTTAGCATCGGTGTTGAGCACCACCTCGTATGAGCCTGTGGGTACGAGGAATCCGTAGTCGGTATAGCTGCGTGTCGGCGAGAAGTTGAAGACGAAGACGAGGTCGCCACGCATGTAGCACAGCACCTGATCACCGTCGTCATGCCAGATCTCCGTCACGGGTGTTGCCTGGAAGTTCTTCTGCGACTTGATGACCTCCAACATCTTACGGTCGAAGTCTCCCAGCCAGTGGTAGCAGAGATCCTTGTTATCCACGAGGTTCCACTGACGACGGGCATACTTGTACGACCAGCCATTACCCTCACGTGGGAAGTCAATCCACTCTGGGTGTCCGAACTCGTTGCCCATGAAGTTGAGGTAGCCACCATTGATAGCACCTGCTGTCACCAGACGAATCATCTTATGCAGGGCAATACCGCGCTGAGCAAGGTCATTGACGTCCTTCTTGGCGAAATGCCAGTACATGTCGGCATCGATAAGGCGGAAAATGATGGTCTTGTCGCCTACCAGTGCCTGGTCGTGCGACTCGCAGTATGAGATGGTTTTCTCGTCAGGACGACGGTTCTTGACCTCCCAAAAGATGCTGCAGACATTGATATCCTCGTCACGCACCTCCTTGATGGTCTTAATCCAGTAGTCGGGGATGTTCATGGCCATACGGTAGTCGAAGCCGTAACCACCATCCTCGAACTTGGCAGCCAAACCAGGCATACCAGAAACTTCCTCAGCAATGGTGATGGCGTTCTTGTTGACCTCGTGAATGAGGCAGTTTGCCAGCGTCAAATAGCAGATGGCGTTGTCGTCCTCATGACCGTTGAAGTAGTCGCCATAGCCTCCGAAGGCCTCACCCAAGCCGTGGCTGTAGTACAGCATGGAGGTGACGCCATCAAAGCGGAAACCGTCGAACTTAAACTCCTCGAGCCAATACTTACAGTTAGAGAGCAGGAAGTGGAGCACGTCGTCCTTGCCGTAGTCGAAACACAGCGAGTCCCAGGCGGGATGCTCGTGGCGGTCCCCAGCATAGAAGAACTGGTTGGGGTCGCCAGCGAGGTTGCCCAAGCCCTCGACCTCGTTCTTCACAGCATGTGAGTGAACGATATCCATGATAACGGCAATACCCATCTTGTGAGCGGTATCAATCATCTCCTTCAGATCTTCAGGCGTACCAAAACGGCTACTAGGAGCGAAGAAACTGGACACATGATAGCCAAACGAGCCGTAGTAGGGATGCTCCTGAATAGCCATTACCTGAATAGCGTTGTAGCCGTCCTTTTTTACGCGAGGCAACACGTTCTCTGTGAACTCCTTGTAGGTGCCCACCTTCTCGGCATCCTGTCCCATACCCACATGGCACTCGTAGATCAACAGGGGAGCCTTGTTGGGCTTGAAGGTCTTTTTCTTCCATTCATAAGGCTTCTCAGGATTCCATACCTGAGCAGAGAATATCTTCGTCTGGTCATCCTGTACCACACGACGACACCAGGCGGGAATACGTTCGCCTTCTCCCCCATTCCACTTCACCTTCATCTTATAGAGTTGACCATGCTTCAGGGCTTTCTCCGAGAGTTTCAGTTCCCAGTTGCCAGTGCCTTCAATGCGCTTGCACTTATACTTCTCATTCTCCTGCCAGTTGTTGAAGTCACCAATCAGGTATATCTCCGTGGCGTTAGGAGCCCACTCACGGAACACCCAGCCTTTAGCCAATTTATGAAGTCCGAAATAGAGGTGACCGCTGGCAAAGTCCGACAAGGTCTTCTTGCCATTCTTTGTCAACTGAGCAATCTTCCACAGGGCGTGGTCATGGCGTCCGCGGATAGCCTGTTCGAAGGGTTCCAGCCAAGAGTCGTCACGTACCAAGCCGATATGCTTGGGTTCCTCTACTTTCTTCACACGCTTGGCGGGAGTCTTTTTTGTCTTTGCGGTCGTTGTTTTCTTTGTTGTAGCCATAGTAATATGATTTAAGTTTTATGCTTTAATCTTAAATATTGCCTTCTTGAATTCAGGAACAGTGGCAATGCAGGGAGCATGACCGTCCTGCGGGAAGAAAATAGCCATCATACCTGGCTGACAGGTGACATAGCTGTCGGCTGCCAGGTCGGGAATCTTGGTGATATCCTTCTCTGCATTATACGCAACATCGGGCAACTGATCGCGCTGGGTGAAGCCATAGGTCTCTGCTGCGGTGAGCGGAATCTGGATATCAATCATCTTATTATGAGTCTCAATGACAGCCTCATCTGGCGTCTTACTCTTGGTGGTCGTGATATTGACAAAGAGGTCTTTGCCTTCAATCTCGTACTTGCCATCAGCCATCTTGCTGAGGTCGTTAGCTTTCAGAAACTCTACTACTTTAGGAAACAGCGGATTAATGGCTGCATACTTCTCCAAATTGTCTAAAGTGTCGATGATCATAATTGTCTTCGTGTTATAAGTTAAACATAATTTTAATTATTCTCCAATTGACGTTTTCCGCGCACATAGGTGCCCTGGGCTGTGATGTTGCCGTTACGGTCCTTCTCTACGAAACGTCCGTCTCGACGATCATCCACATAGGTACCCTCGAAGCGCAGGCCTTCCTTATTCTCTTCGATGGCAGGTCCGTGACGTTTGCCATCCTTAAAATGACCACGGAACTTGGAGCCATCGGCATAGCGGGCGATACCCTCACCATGAATAGTACCATTGCGGAACTGTCCCTCAAAATAGTCACCATTCTTCATGGTCAGCTTACCACGACCATTGGGTTTGTCGGCCTTCCACTCACCCTGATAAGTATTGCCGTTCTTCCATACCAGCGTTCCCTGGCCACTCTTATCGCCCTTATAGAACTGGCCCGTATAGCGGTCACCGTTGGCATAGCGGAAGATGCCCTGACCGGTACGTTCACCATTGACATAGTCGCCATCATAGAAATCACCGTTCTGGAACTTATAGATGCCTTTGCCGTTCTGCACATCGTTAACAAACTGTCCGATATAGGCATCGCCGTTAGCATAGCGGAAAGTTCCCTTGCCATGCTGACGATTGTCCTTCCACTGTCCCTCATAGGAAGAGCCATCACCCCAGTTAAAGGTGCCACGACCGTTCTTCTGGTCGTTCAACCATTCGCCATCGTAATAGGCACCGCTCTTATACGTGTACTTGCCCTTGCCACTGCGCTTGCTCACCTTCCACAGGCCGTCATAGACGTCACCATTATAATAATACATGACACCATGGCCCTCTTGTTCGTCACGATACCACAAGCCTACATATTTATTATTGTTATTGAAGTAGAAGGTTCCCTTGCCGTGCTGATGGTCCTGCAACCACTGACCCTCGTACTTCTCACCATCGTGGAATGTATAGACACCATAGCCCTGACGCTTGCCCTTGACATATTCGCCTTCAAAGCTGTCGCCGTCTTTCCATGTTGTCTTGCCTTTACCATGCGGTTTTCCTGACATCATCTGTCCCTTATACTCACCGCCGTCCTTCATCTTACAAGAACCAAGGGTTATCTTCTGACCAGACACAGAAAGCGCCAGCATGGTACTAAAAAAGAGGATTATATATCGTTTTTTCATATGAATAGACATTTAAACTTGACAAAGGTATGAAAAAAATGCGATACTGCAAAGCGTTTTAAAAAATATTCACTATCTTTGCTATAAAATAGCGAAAATAGGCTGCATCTTGGAAAAGCTCAAATAAAATTTGGCTTTTCGCTCGATTTGCATTATCTTTGCAAACAAAAAACAACAAATGATGAAATTCATTGCTATCATACCCGCCAGATATGCGTCGACACGCTTTCCTGGCAAACCATTGGCCATGCTGGGCGGAAAAACCGTTATCCAGCGAGTATACGAACAGGCAACAGCCGTCTTGGGCGAGGCGTATGTCGCTACGGATGACGAGCGCATCTATCAGGCTGTAGAGGCCTTTGGTGGTAAGGCTGTCATGACTCGCACCGATCACAAGAGTGGTACCGACCGCATTGAGGAGGCCGCCACCAAGATCAATACCGATGCCGATGTCATCATCAACATACAAGGAGACGAACCTTTTATCCAAGCTTCACAGATAGAAACACTGATGCACCTCTTCGACGACCCGACAACACAGATTGGCACGCTGGGCAAACACTTCGAGACAATGGAGGCCGTACTGAATCCCAACTCTCCGAAGATAGCCTGCGACAAGCGAGGCTTTGCCCTCTATTTCAGTCGTTCGGTAATACCCTATGTACGTGGCAAGGAACAGGCCACCTGGCTGGATCATTTCCCCTATTTGAAGCACCTCGGCATCTATGCCTACCGCAGGGAAACACTCCACGAGGTAACACAACTGTCCCAGACACCGTTGGAACTGAGCGAGAGTCTGGAACAGCTGAGATGGTTGGAGAACGGTTATCGCATCCGCGTCGGACTGACCAACGTGGAAACAGTAGGCATCGACACACCCGAAGACCTGCAACGCGCTGAAGAGTTCCTTAAAAACAACAATTGATGGATAAATCTTAAAAACAATGCACTATGAAAAAAACAACAATCCTTTTGGTACTAATGTGTATCTGCATGGCAGCTATGGCTAAACAAGGAAAGACTGTGACCTTGCGAATAGTAGAAACCTCTGACGTCCACGGGGCTTTCTTTCCCTATAACTTCACGGAGCGTCGTCCCATGGAGGGAACGATGGCACGTGTCAGCACGTATTTGAAGCGCCAGCGCAAGACCTACGGCGACCGTCTAATCCTGCTGGACAATGGCGATATCCTGCAAGGACAGCCCACCTGCTACTATACCAACTATGTCAAGACTGACAAACCCAACATCGCCGCAGAGGTTATCAACTACCTGCAGTACGATGCAGAGACCTTCGGCAACCACGACGTAGAGACGGGTCACGCCGTCTATGACAAATGGATTAAGGAGGTGAAGTGTCCGATGCTAGGTGCCAACATCATCGACACCAAGACTAACAAGCCCTACGTCAAACCCTACACCATCATTGAGCGTGAGGGTGTACGTGTGGCTATCTTAGGTATGCTGACCCCTGCTATCCCCAACTGGTTGCACGAGAGTCTGTGGAAGGGTTTGCGCTTCGACGAGATGCTCAAGACAGCCCGCTATTGGATTAAAATTCTCAAGGAGCAGGAGAAAGCAGATGTCATCATTGGACTCTTCCACAGTGGATGGGACGGCGGTATCGTCACGCCAACCTACGAGGAAGACGTTGCCAAGAAAATGGCCGAGACCGTTGAGGGTTTCGACATTATCTTTTTCGGTCACGATCATACCGAGCGCAACACCACCATCAATAACACGCTCTGCATGGATCCGTCGTGCAACGCCATCAAGGTCGCAGAAGCAACCATTCAGATTCGTAATGGCAAGGTTATCAGCAAGAAGGGTGCACTTATCGACGTGCGCAACGAAGCCATCGACCAGCAGTACATTGCCCATTTCCAGCCCCAGATTGACGCCATCCGTCAGTATGTCGAACGACAGTTGGGCACCTTTGTCAGTCCCATGCGTTCCCGCGATGCCTTCTTCGGTTCTGCTGCCTTCACCGACCTGATTCACCAACTGCAATTAGACGAAACACATGCCGATATCTCGTTCAATGCACCTCTCACCTTCAATACCGACATTAAGGCAGGACCGATATACATGAGTGACATGTTTAAACTCTACCGTTACGAGAACAAAATCTATGTGCTCCGCATGACCGGTGAGGAGGTTCGCAAACACCTGGAGAGAAGCTACGACCTGTGGGTGAACACCATGAAGAGTCCCGACGACCATATCATGATGCTCAACGAAGGAGCAGCGGGCGACGAGCAGCGCAGGGGGTTCAAGAACCTGACCTTCAACTTCGACTCAGCGGCGGGCATCGACTATGTCGTCGACGTTACCAAGCCCGACGGACAAAAAGTACGCATCCTGCAGTTCTCTGACGGTCGTCCATTCGACGAGAAAGCATGGTACAAGGTGGTCATGAACAGCTACCGCGGCAATGGCGGCGGTGAACTGCTTACCCAAGGTGCCGGCATCCCCCTCGACTCTATCAATAACCGCATCATCTTCATGAGCGAACGTGACCAGCGTTATTATCTGACCCAAAAGATTGAGCGGGAAGGAAAGGTAGAAGGTAAGCCACTGAATAACTGGCGTTTCATCCCCGATGCATGGACTCGCCCTGCCATTGAACGCGACCGCAAACTAATATTTGGAGAATGAAATACCTTGTATTTTGCCAGAGCGATCTGGTGTTAGAGAAGGTCGGAGATGGTTACCAGATACCCGAAGAAGCACCCACCGCTACCAAGCCGTGGACAACGGTGATGGACATTGATGGCGCCAAGGCTTACCGCATAGACCAACCATTGACAGGTGACGAACGCTATGAAATGTGCGGGCTGAGACAGAGTTATTATAAGCTGTCGGAAGCAGACTACCGACTGGCTGGCAAGTGCCACGAGTTGCTCTACTGGGACCAGAACACGAAGTTCTGCGGAGTCTGCGGAGGTACCATGCGCTTCGACACCGCCATCTCGAAAAAGTGCGAGCACTGCGGCAAGGAGATTTGGCCATTCCTGGCCCCCGCCGTCATCGTCCTGGTCCGCAAAGGCGATGAGGTACTGCTGGTTCATGCCAACAATTTCCGCGATGACCACTACGGACTGGTGGCAGGTTTCGTGGAGACTGGCGAAACGCTGGAAGAAGCCGTCTATCGCGAGGTGATGGAGGAAACGGGTCTGCATATCACCAATCTGAAATATTTCGGTAGTCAGCCTTGGCCCTACCCTTGCGGACTGATGGTGGGGTTCACCGCCGACTACGACTCCGGCAAGATACACCTGCAGCGTTCCGAGTTGTCAAAGGGTGCCTGGTTCGATCGCAACCACCTGCCCCACATCCCAGAGAAACTGTCCATCGCCCGTCAACTCCTTGATTCATGGTTGGAGGAAGAAAAATGAAAAGAATACGTTCTATAGCTACCATTGCTGATATCCTTATCATGGCAATGGTGGCTCTTATCAATCCACTCAACCCTTTTCATAACCGCTACCCAACTACTCCGCCACACATTCCTGACAAGGTAGAAATACGCTACATTGCCAACACCACCATCGACTCTACACAGCAGGCACGCATCCAGGCGGAATTGGACGAGATGCGCTATTATTTCAAGGTGCACAATGTCTCTGACGAGGGCTATCACCTTGTAGCACGCTACCATGAAGTGCTCAAGCAGAAAGCAAAAAAAATCAACAAACCAAACAAAACCTGCTACACCATTCGCATTGCTGCCAAAGACAGACCGATGACAGCTGTAAAAACCAGCGGCGGTTACTGGAAGGCGGGACACTTCTATGTGGGAGCACTCAACGGAAAGGGACTTGCCCGTGACTGGCAGGGACGCATTCTCTCTGCTCAGTGGGATGCCGACACCGTGGTTACTGCCATCCGCATAGACGAGAAAGGCATCTATCAAGGACAGATGGACACATTCTTGCAGGCCTGCGGACAGGGAACAATGGACGAATGGGGTGACAGTCACAAGGAGGGATTCTGGGAGGATGACCAGCTACAAGGTTTTGCATTCGAATCCTCACCAAACCACCAATTGCGCATCGGTGAATGGAAGGCAGGAAAATTCTTGGGAGAGAAGTTAAAATATACGACAGAACGCATCTATGGCATTGATATATCGCGCCACCAGCATGAGAAAGGACGTAAGCGCTATGGTATTGATTTCTCAAAACTCCGCATCACCTCGCTAGGCAAGCGTCACGACACACAAGGACGTACATTCCCTGTCTCCTTTATTTACATCAAGTCCACCGAAGGCACCACCATCCGCAACCGCTATTTCATGACCGACTATATGAAGGCTAAGAAAGCGGGCATCCATGTCGGTGCCTACCATTTCTTCTCGCTCAAGTCATCAGCGGAGTTGCAGGCCAAATACTTCGTTAACCACACCCTATTCCGAAAGGGCGACTTTCCACCTGTGCTTGATGTAGAGCCTACTGACGCCCAGATTCGCAAGATTGGTGGCTCCGACGTGCTCATGAAACGCATCCGCATCTTCATGGAATATGTCGAGAAGCGCACGGGCATGCGCCCTATCCTCTACGTCAGTCAGATGTTCGTCAATCGCCACATGGCAAATGCCACAGACATCAAACAGAAATACAACGTCTGGATAGCCCGCTATAGCCAGTACAAGCCCGATGTCAAGCTGGCCTACTGGCAGCTATGTCCCGACGGTCGTGTCGACGGCATCACGGGGGAAGTGGACGTCAATGTCTTCAACGGCTATCAAGACCAATTCACGGAGTTCGTCAAGACAGGCTTTCTCACACATTAAGATAGAACGCTTCCGTCAGCCTGTTATACGCCTCATTGCCAATGGTTATTTCTGTCTTTTCACAGGGACAGGGATGTTTTCTGAACGCCAGCAGAAAACGCTTGGCAGGCTTCCTTTCGGTGGTTTTTACCCCACACACCCTGCTAGGAAAGAAACCCACAAAAACAGCCTCGTCCTCCATTCTGCGACGGTAGTCAAACGGAACAACCACAGAGAACTCACCATCATCAGCCAATAAGCGGTATGCCGCCTTCATCAGTTCTCCGTACGACAGCGTGGCAGTATGGCGGGCCATGTTCCGCTGCACGTCGGGAGCCTGTAGTGAGTCTATAAAAAATGGTGGATTGCTCACTATCGACTCATACTCACCTTGGTGTTCCTGCACAGCCTGCTGCAATACGCTGACGCGACTGGAAAACGGCGACTGCGAAACGTTCTGCTGTGCCTGTCTGACAGCTCCCTCATCAATATCTATGGCCACCACCTGCGCTTCAGGGTATCGCTGCGCCATCATAAGAGCAATCACGCCCGTCCCCGCCCCGACATCCAGCACCCGCTGTCCGCCTTGTGCCCACGCACCTAGCAGTACACCATCGGTTCCTACCTTCATGGCGCACAACTCCTGCTCTATGGCAAACTGCTTGAATTGAAACATATCCTTTACGTTTACAGAGCGCAAAGATACTATTTTTTAACAATATCGGCAAATTTTCTCCCCATTAATGACGCCGAACAGCGCGCATTAATGTTTTTTCATAATAAGAAAAGGCCCTATCGCATGGTCAGTTCATTTCTTTTATGTACTTTTGCACTCGAAAAAAACTAATTAATAGGACAATGAACAAAGTATTAACCCTGATGCTGGCCCTCGCCATGATAAGCATGACGACAAGAGCCGAGATGAAAAAGGATTCGGCAAAGCCCAAAGCCGAACAAGTAAAGAAAAAGAAAGACAAGACGTCAAAAGAATTCAGCAACAAGAAGTTGTACACGTTTAGCAGTAAACGGGGCACTATTGTGATGAATGCCGGAGGAACTGGCCTCACCACCCTGCAACACCGTCCTGACGCCCCGGCGAAAGACAAGTCTTTTGCCTTCATCTTCTTCAACGGAAAGCACTATCTCTATAGTCCGACGGCCAAGAAATACCTGAGTGCTGACGGCACATTCGTGGACCACATCGGCGCAGCCTTTACATTTGACAAAAGTCAGGCTGACGGCAAATACAAATATATGCTGTCTACAACCGACAAAAAGGGACAGTCGCTGTATATCAACACTAACGACTCAAACCGGATTGTCATTAACAGCCATAAGACAGCCGATGACGGCAACCGTTGGCAAATCACGCCGGCAGGGAAGTTTAACCCGAAGGAGGCTATGAGCCTCGCCCAGAAGCCTGCCCCCAAATACAGCATATACCGAAAAGGTATGTTCAATGTGCTGAAAGAGGAGAACGACTGGTTCTTCGAGATTCCCGATTCACTCATTGGATGTGACTTTCTCAATACCACGCGCTTCACGTCTACGCCTTCTGGTAGCGGTCTGTTTGGAGGTGAGATGATCAGTCAGCAGACCGTCTACTTCCAAAAGGGTGTCGACGACCAGCTACTTTTGCGCGTTCGCCTTTTTGTCAATGTTAGCGACTCCACACAAAGTATCAACAAAGCCATCACCGTATCCAACGAGAATCCTATCATTGCCTCGTTCAAGATAGAGTCTCATACTAACAAACTCTACAAAATCAAGGTGACCAACTTCCTCGCAGAGGACAATCCCAACACTGCCCTGCCTCGTTCGGTGAAGTCGCAATTCCAGCTTACCAACATGTTCAGGGAATTGTCGTACATTGAGGACATCAAGTCCTTCCCCCTGAATACCGAGGTACGCTTAGTGAAGACCTATAATTCTAATGGACGACTCGCTTCGGCACGGAGTACCGACAGGGTGACGTTCGGCATCAACCTCTCGTTTGTGTTGCTCCCCACCAATCTGATGAAACCACGTTTCTACGACCCGCGCGTTGGTTATTTCACCCATGGTTTCAATAGCTATAATGACGGACAGCAACGTGTCAAGGCAAAACGTTATATCAGTCGCTGGCGTCTGGAGCCACGTCCTGAGGATGTCGAGAAGATGCGTCGCGGCGAGTTGGTAGAACCTGTCAAGCCTATTGTCTACTACATTGACCCTGCCACACCCAAGCAATGGCGTAAATACCTCATCGCTGGTGTGAACGATTGGCAGAAAGCCTTTGAGAAGGCAGGTTTTAAGAATGCTATCTACGCTCTTGAATGGCCTGAAGGCAAGGACAGTCTGATGTCTATGGAAGACGCACGCTACTCTGTTATCCGATATCTGGCCTCACCCATAGCCAATGCTTATGGCCCTCATGTCAGCGATCCTCGCACTGGCGAGATTCTGGAGAGTCACATCTGCTGGTATCACAATGTAATGTCGCTCGTTCACGACTGGTACATGGTACAGGCCTCTTCCATTGACGAGGCTGCCCGTAAGATGCATTACGACGAGGAACTGATGGGACAGCTTATCCGTTTCGTTTCCTCGCACGAGGTAGGCCACACACTCGGTCTGCGCCACAACTTCGGTGCCTCCAGTTCGGTACCTGTCGAGAAACTGCGTGACAAGGCTTGGGTCGAGGCACACGGACACACGCCCAGCATTATGGACTATGCCCGCTTCAACTACGTGGCACAGCCCGAAGACGGCATGACCCAACATGAAATCTTCCCACGCATCAATGATTATGACATATGGGCAATCCAGTGGGGCTATACGCCTATGCTCGATGCCGAGGATGAAGATGCAGACTATCGCGCCCTACAGTCCTTGTTCACTAAAGAGGGTGTGGCTGGCAATCCGCGACTCTGGTGGGGCGATGGTGAGACCTGGCAGGATGACCCCCGTCGACAGACTGAAGACCTGGGCGACGATGCTGTCAAGGCCAGTGAATACGGTATTCTGAATCTGAAGCGTGAAATTCTGAAGTTGCCCGAATGGACCCGTTCCGAGGATGACATCTACAACGAGAATCTTAGGAGTATGTACGACGAGATTCTGGACCAGTTCCAGCGCTATAATGGCCATGTCATCAACAATATCGGTGGCCAGTTAGAAAACTTCAAGACGATCGACGAACAGGGCGACGTTTACCGTCCTCAACCTCGCGAAAAGCAGATGAAAGCTATGCAGTATGTGGAGCGTCATATCTTCAACGAGCCCGTATGGTTGCGCAACGTGCCCTATGCCAAACGTCTGGAAGCCGACCCCAATGATCTCACTCGTTCTGTTGCTACTCGCAACATCGCGCGTCTCATTGACCGTCTGTATTATCTCAACGACCTTTACAAGGCAGATGAATATCTTTCCGACCTAAGCCGTCTGATCATGAAGGACGCGACGCAAGCCAACCTCAGCATCTATCGCAAGAGGCTGCAGACACAATACGTCAACACGCTCATCAGCCACTTGAATAACAGCCAGCGACCCTATGTTCTGCAGACGCTCAAGCAACTACAAAAGAAGCTGGTCACAGGCAGCACAGCTCATGCCGTTGCTCTGAAGGATGCCATCGACCGCGCGTTAGTCATCAGGTAATGAACGTAGTCGTCATGAATTGACATTCTGCTTTAATTTCATATAGATTGAGTCCGTAGTCATCATGCTGCGGACTCTTTTTTATGACCCTCTTTCGTACATTTTCATTCGGAAGATATTAAAATATCTTATCGTGTGCGTGTTATTTCAAGAAAAAGTTGTACCTTTGCACCTCATTATGGAAGATAAAATTACAATGTACATGGATAACAAGAACAGGTCGTTCTCGATGATTGCCGATGTAGAGGGCGACTACAGCGACCTGACAAACATGGAAATGCCTGACGCACTGCCTATTCTGGCCGTGCGCAATTTGGTATTGTTCCCTGGAGTAGTATCACCTATCCTCATAGGTCGTGAGTCAAGCATGTCGCTGATTCGCAAGGCCGAGAAGAAAGACGGTTTGATTGGCGTGGTATGCCAACGAGACCCAGAGGTAGAAAGTCCCATCCGTGCGGACCTCTACGACATGGGCGTCTTTGCCAAGGTGCTGAAGATACTGACCCTGCCTAATGGCAATATCACCGCTATCGTACAAGGTTTGGGTCGTATGCGCCTGATGGAACTATTGAAATACCAGCCTTACATGATTGGTCGTGCGACTGCGGCCCCTGAGGAGGAGCCTGACAAGCACGACATGGAGTTCAAGACCGCCATAGAAGACCTGCGCAACCAGGCCGCCGAATATATTCACATGAGTGACGACATACCTGAGGAGGCATCGTTTGCCATCAAGAATGTTGGTAACAACATGATGGCACTGAACTTCATCTGCTCGAACATGCCGTTTAGCGTGAAGGAGAAGATGGCGCTACTGACGATGGACAGCATCAAAGAGCGTCTGTTCAGTTGCATGCGTATCGTCAACCGCGAAATCAACCTGCAGAGTCTGAAACTGGACATCCGCAACAAGACACGCGACGACATTGACGAGCAGCAGCGCAACTACTTCCTGCAGCAGCAGATCAAGAACCTGCAAGCAGAGATGGGCAATGAGAGTACGCCGGAAAAAAAGGAGCTGCTGGAGAAGGCTAAGAACAAGAAGTGGCCGGAGGACATCGAGAAGTATTTCTACAAAGAGCTGGAGAAGTTGGACCAGGTGAACCCAAACTCACCCGACTTCAACGTACAGCTGACCTACCTGCAGACACTAGTGAACCTGCCGTGGGGAGAATATACCAAGGACGACCTGGACTTGAAACGTGCCCAGAAGATACTGGACCGCGACCACTATGGTATGGAGAAGGTCAAGGAACGCATCCTGGAATACATCGCTGTGCTGTCGCTGCGTGGCGACCTAAAGAGTCCTATCCTCTGTCTTTACGGTCCTCCGGGAGTCGGTAAGACCTCACTGGGTAAGTCGATAGCCGACGCCTTGAAGCGCAAATATGTACGCGTCAGTCTGGGTGGTCTGCACGACGAGGCCGAGATTCGTGGCCACCGTCGCACATATATCGGTGCCATGCCTGGCCGCATCATCAAGAATATCCAGAAAGCAGGCAGCTCGAACCCCGTGTTCATCCTCGACGAGATTGACAAGGTAACGCAGAACACGCATAATGGCGACCCTGCATCGGCCTTGCTCGAAGTACTCGACCCAGAACAGAACAATGCTTTCCACGACAACTATCTGGACGTGGATTACGACCTGTCGAAGGTGATGTTTATTGCCACCGCTAACAACCTCGGCACCATTCCCCGTCCCCTACTCGACCGTATGGAGATTATCGAGGTCAGCGGCTATATCACGGAGGAGAAATACGAGATTGCCAAGCGCCATCTGGTGCCCAAGGAAAAGGACAACACGGGTCTCAAGGACCAGAAGCTGACCTTCAACAAGGCCGCCATCGAGAAGATTATCGAGCAGTACACCCGCGAGAGCGGTGTGCGCCAGTTGGAGAAGCAGGTGAACAAAGCCCTGCGCAAGCTGGCCTTTAAGAAGGCCGAGAGCGGCGAGCTGTCCTACGAGAAGATTACGCCGACAGAGATTGAGGACTTGCTGGGTAAGCCACCTTTCTATCGCGACATCTATCAGGGAAATGCCTACGCTGGTGTCGTTACCGGACTGGCATGGACCAGCGTAGGCGGCGAGATACTCTTCATCGAGACCTCGCTATCAAAGGGCAAGGCCGGCAAACTGACGCTGACCGGTAATCTGGGCGACGTCATGAAGGAGTCGGCAGTGATAGCCCTTGAGTACGTTAAGGCTCATGTGGACGTGCTGGGCATTGACTATCGCATCTTCGACCACTGGAACATCCATATCCACGTACCGGAGGGTGCCACGCCCAAGGACGGCCCGTCGGCAGGTATCACTATCGCAACCAGTATCGCCTCGGCACTGACCCAACGCAAGGTGCGCAAAAACACGGCGATGACGGGCGAGATAACACTACGTGGCAAGGTACTGCCCGTAGGCGGTATCAAGGAGAAGATTCTGGCAGCGAAACGTGCGGGAATCACCGATATCGTGATGTGCAAGGAGAACGAGAAGGACATCAACGAGATTCCAGAGATGTACCTGAAAGGTGTCACCTTCCACTATGTCGAGAACGTGCAGGACGTATGGAAGTTCGCCCTGACTGACGAGGTGGTGGAACACCCACTGGATTTCACCATCCCTGAGGAAGACAAAAAGGACGAGAAGAAAGACTAATGACGTTTGAAGTACAACATAACGACCCCTGCAGCAGTGCTCGCACAGGACTGATTACCACAGACCACGGTCCCATCAAGACCCCAATCTTCATGCCCGTTGGTACGGTTGGTTCGGTAAAAGGCGTCCACTTCTCTGAACTGCGTGAACAGGTGAAGGCACAGATTATTCTGGGCAATACTTACCATCTGTACCTGCGTCCAGGTCTTGACATCCTGCGCAAGGCGGGTGGCTTGCATAAGTTCAATACATGGGACCGACCCATCCTGACAGACAGCGGTGGTTTCCAGGTTTTTTCGCTGACAGGCATCCGTAAGCTGAAGGAAGAAGGGTGCGAGTTCCGCAGTCATATCGACGGTTCAAAACATATCTTTACGCCAGAGAACGTAATGGATACAGAGCGTATCATCGGTGCTGATATCATGATGGCCTTCGACGAGTGCCCCCCGGGACAGAGCGACTACCAGTATGCCAAAAACTCGTTGAAGCTGACCCAACGCTGGTTGGAACGTTGCGTGAAACGCTTTAATGAGACGGAACCGCTGTACGGCCATAACCAGACACTGTTCCCCATTGTGCAGGGTTGCACCTACAAAGACCTGCGACAGGATGCTGCCAAGCATGTCTGCGATGTATTGGGCAGACTGAACGATGGAGGAGGTGCCTCTATCGGTGGTCTGGCTGTCGGCGAACCTACGGAGGTGATGTACGAAATGATAGAGGTGGTCAACGACATCCTCCCCAAAGACCGTCCCCGCTATCTGATGGGTGTCGGTACTCCGCAGAACATTCTCGAAGCCATCGAACGTGGCGTCGATATGTTCGACTGCGTCATGCCTACCCGCAATGGTCGCAATGCAATGTTGTTCACCTACGAGGGAACCATGAACATGCGTAACCAGAAATGGCAGGACGACTTCTCACCCATCGACCCCGATGGTTGCGACATTGACCGCATCCATTCGAAGGCCTACCTGCACCACTTGTTCAAGGCTCAGGAGCTGTTAGCCATGCAGATTGCTTCGATACACAATCTGGCATTCTACCTGCGACTGGTCACTGACGCGCGCACGCATATAGAACAAGGTGACTTCACACAATGGAAACGTTCAGTAATTGCTGATTTAGGACGAAGAAGATGAAAAAAATACGAGATATCATCAAGAGGACACAGATGCTACTGGAACGTATTCCCTGGGAGAGAGTGGCTTGGCTGAAGAAGTACAATCCATTCCGCTATGTCAGGCGTATGGACTGGTATATCATCAACAAATTCATAGGCACCTATGTGTACTCCATCATTCTGATCATCTCGATATCCATTGTCTTCGACGTCAACGAGAATCTGGCAAAGTTCACCTCTAACAACGCACCATTGCGCGCTATCGTCTTCGACTACTACGCCAACTTCGTTCCCTACTTCGCCAACCTTTTCTCACCGTTATTCGTCTTCATTGCTGTCATCTTCTTCACCTCCAAGTTGGCAGGTAACTCGGAGATTATCGCGATGCTGGCCAGCGGCATGAGCTTTAAGCGACTATTGCGCCCCTATCTTATCTCGGCAGCACTCATCGCCCTGCTGAACTTTTACCTCGGTTCGTATATCATTCCTAAAGGAACAGTAGTGCGTCACGACTTTGAGGCACTCTACAAAAACAACAAGAAGAACACGTCAGCATCGAATATCCAGCTGATGGTCGACAAGGGTGTGGTAGCCTATCTCTCGCAGTACGATGACATCCGCAAGACGGGTTATGGCTTTGCACTGTATAAGTTTGAGAACAAGAAGATGGTCTCGCAGATGAATGCCAACGTCATCCAGTATGACACCATTGCTGAGGAGCGCTACCACTGGAAGGCCCGTAACTACAAGATTCGCATGCTGAAAGGTATGCGCGAGGAGATTACCAGTGGTTACGAGATTGACACGCTAATACAGATGGAACCTATGGACTTGGTATTCTCCTCAGGTCAGCAGGAGACCTTCACCTCACCGGAGCTGAAGCGTTACATTTCCAAACAGCAGCAACGAGGTTCGTCTAATGTGGTGCAGTATGAGGTAGAGTACCACAAACGCATAGCCACTTCCTTTGCGTCGTTCATCCTGACGATTATCGGTGTGTCGCTGTCGTCGCGCAAGCGTAAAGGTGGCATGGGAATGTATCTAGGTATCGGTTTGGCACTGTCGTTCACGTATATATTGTTACAGACAATCAGCGCAACCTTTGCCATCAATGCCGACACGCCACCCGTTTTGGCAGCATGGATTCCGAATATCCTGTATGCCTTTATCGCCTACTATTGTTATAGACAGGCACCAAATTAAAGTTGAAAGATTAAAGTTTAGAGTTAAGTGACATTTGAAGAAACATATTTGAACGATAACATCCTCGATGCCCTTTATGATATGCATTTTGAGGAGATGACACCCATTCAGGAGCAGTGCATTCCAAAAATACTTGACGGTCAGGACCTTATCGGTGTAGCACAGACCGGAACAGGCAAGACGGCAGCCTATCTGCTGCCTATCCTCAGCATGCTCGACGACGGAGGTTTTCCCAAGGACGCCGTCAACTGCATAGTCATGTCGCCCACCCGTGAACTGGCCCAGCAGATTGATCAGGCCATGCAGGGTTTCGGCTACTATCTTGACGATATCAGCAGCGTGGCCATCTACGGTGGAAACGACGGTAATCGCTTCGATGTAGAAACGAAGGGACTAAAGATGGGAGCCGATGTGATTATTGCCACCCCAGGTCGTCTGCTCTCGCATATCCGCATGGGACATGTGGACTTGAGTCGCTTGTCGTTCTTCGTGCTCGACGAGGCTGACCGCATGCTCGATATGGGTTTCTCTGACGATATCCTGCAGATTGCCAAGATGTTGCCGGAGGGCCACCAGACCATCATGTTCTCGGCCACCATGCCCGACAAGATACAACAGTTGGCACGCACCTTGCTAAACCACCCTGCAGAGGTGAAGATTGCCGTCTCCAAGCCTGCCGAGAAGATTCAGCAATCGGCTTACGTCTGTTACGAGCCCCAGAAGCTGGGCATCATCCGACATCTGTTCAAAGTCGGTGAACTTCAGCGCGTTATCATCTTCTCCGGTAAGAAAGACAAGGTGAAGGATATTACCCGCGAGCTGAAGCACATGAAGATAAACTGTGCGCCTATGCACTCCGACCTTTCGCAGGCTGAGCGCGATGACGTGATGTACCGCTTCAAGTCTGGACAGGTTGATGTGCTCGTGGCCACCGACATCGTTGCCCGTGGTATTGACATCGATGACATCTTGATGGTTATTAACTACGACGTACCGCACGATGCCGAGGACTATGTGCACCGTATTGGCCGTACCGCCCGTGCCCAGCGCGATGGCGTAGCCATCACCTTTGTGTCGGAAGCAGATATGCGCTATTTCTCCGATATTGAGCGTTTCCTAGAGAAAGAGGTCCAGAAGAATCCGCTGCCCGAAGGTCTGGGTGAAGGTCCGGAATACAAGGTTGCATCTCCCCATAAGAATTCACGAGGTCGGGGTGGCCGGAAACGTTACGGCAAGCGCAACGGGAAAACCAATGGAAAGAATAGCGGAAAGAACAACGGAAAAGGGCAACGGAAAGAACAAAAAAAAGTTAAATAAACAGGTTCGGAGAACAACGTATTGGTATTTTTTGTAACTTTGCACCGCTTTATAAGGTAATAGTTTTGACACACTACTGAATATCAGGTAGTTAGAAAGGAATTAAGGAGTAAAACATGAGACAATTAAAGATTCAGAAGAGTATTACGAATCGCTCTAGTGAGGCACTGGATAAGTATCTGGTGGAAATCGGCCGTGCGCCACTGATCAGCATCGACGAGGAAATCGAGCTGGCTCAGAAGATACGCAAGGGCGGTCCCGAAGGCGAGCGCGCCAAGGACAAGTTGGTTACTGCCAACCTGCGATTCGTGGTATCCGTAGCCAAGCAGTATCAGCATCAGGGACTGACGCTAACTGACTTGATTGACGAGGGTAACATCGGCCTCATCAAGGCCGCACAGAAATTTGACGAAACACGTGGTTTCAAATTCATCTCATACGCAGTATGGTGGATTCGTCAGAGCATTCTGCAGGCCATTGCCGAGCAGAGCCGTATCGTTCGTCTGCCCCTGAACCAGGTAGGCAGCCTGAACAAGATCAGTCACGAGATTAACCGCTTCGAGCAGGAGTTCCAGCGTCATCCATCTGTCAGCGAACTCAGCGACGCCACCAATATGGACGAGGAGAAGATTGCCCAGTCTATGCAAGCAGATAGTCACCATGTCTCTATCGATGCTCCTTTCCAGGACGGTGAGGACAACTGTATGCTCGACGTAATGGCCTCTGGTGACGACTCTCGTACCGACCGTCAGGTTGACCACGAATCTATGGCTCAGGAACTGAATACCGTACTGCAGAAGGTACTCAAGGAGCGCGAGATTACTATCATCCGCGAGTGCTTCGGTATCGGTTGTCACGAGAAAGGTCTTGAGGAGATTGGTGACCAGTTGGGTCTGACCCGTGAGCGCGTCCGTCAGATTCGCGAGAAAAGCATTGCCAAGCTGCGCGACTCTGGTAATGCACGTATTTTGATGAAATATTTAGGTTAAATGTTTTGCGACTCCAGATTTTTTTTGTACTTTTGGGGTCGTGAATCAGAAACGGTACATATTACAGATAATGATACTGGGCATGATGACACTCATGTCCAGTATTTGTTATGCGTCTAATCGTAGAGCAGATTCCTTGCTCATCAATCGCATGTGGGATTATTATGCACACCCCGAGAGGATTATTGATGGCGAGAAAAATGTGTATATCAAGTATCATATCAGCACGAAGCGTCGCAATGCGCTGCTATGGGTTATTCCTACCATGTATAGCATTGCCAGAGGCGACAGAGACTACATCGGTGAGGCTTACACCAAACTCAGACATCAAGGTGCCAGTAACTTCGACTTCAAACGTCAGGTTTACTGCAGTACCATTCCCCATCAGCGCGACGTAATGCCGTCCATCTTCGAGTTGATCACCCCCAATCTCTATGCTGTTCAACTCTATCCGGACGGTGTTCTCTCGCCTTTTCACCGCTCCAACCGCTTCTTCTACAAATACCGTGTCAACAACGTTGGTAGTTATGCGATTGTCAGGTTCCGTCCTCGTAGCAGCAATACCCGCTTGATTAAGGGCGAGGCCACAGTTGACATTGCATCCGGACGCATACTCTCCTTTGACTTTCAAGGAGATTTTGACATGATTGGTTTCAAAATCAGAATCCTGATGGGCCAGCGAAACTCGACGAGCCCACTACCCGATCAGTGTACCACAGATGCAACATTCAAGTTCTTGGGCAACAATATTACGGCGCAAGTCTCATCTTACTTTAATTGTCCCGTAACACTCCCCGACTCCCTCAACGATGTTGAAGACCTTGCCTTGATGAAAAAGCTACGTCCCGTGCCGTTAAATAAAGAGGAGGCGCGTATCTTTAAAGTCTTTCAGAAGGATATGATGGAAGAAGAGGAGACCGATACTATTCAGAAGCGCAGCACGCGTATCAAAGATGCTGCATGGGATTTCGTTGGCGACCATCTAATGAGCAGCAAAGAAGCCCAGACAGAGAATATCACGCTAAATGTGTCACCACTTCTGAACCCATTGTATATGGGTTACAGTTCATCGTCAGGCATATCGTATAAACTGGATTTTGGTCTGCGCTATGCCTGGAACCAGTACCGCTACCTAACACTTAATCCCAAGTTTGGTTACAGTTTTAAGAAGAAGCAATTCTACTATGACATTCCTCTTCGTATGACCTACAACCCCAAACGTAACGGCTACGTAGAGTTAAAGTGGGCTAATAGTGACCACACATCGAACGCTACACTCTCTGATGCTTTCCAGATAGTCATGGGCGATTCGGTGGACATGCCTGAATTCAAAAACGAATACTTGCAACTCACGAATCATATTGCAGCCTTCGACTGGCTGGAGTTCACCACCGGTATTGTCTATCACCGTCGCTGGAGTGTAGCCCCAGACAAGATGGACAAAGCGGGGCTCCCTAACCGCTACCACAGTTTTGCACCATCGTTATCCGTTCACCTGCGTCCCTGGCAGAAAGGTCCCACGCTTACCGCTAATTACGAACACAGCATCCCCAATATCTTCCACTCTAACCTGAACTACGAACGCTGGGAGTTTGATGCGGCCTATAAACACCAGAACAGGAGTGTACGTATCCTGAACATGCGTGCAGGTGCAGGATTCTATACACATCGCAGTACAGATTATTTCGTAGACTATGCCAACTTCCACGACAATAACTTGGCGACAGGTTGGGAAGATGACTGGTCAGGACAGTTCCAACTGGTTGACAGCCGCTGGTACAACGAGTCCAACTACTACGTGCGTGGTCATGTGTCGTACGACTCTCCCCTGCTCATGCTATCCTGGGTACCTCTCGTTGGACGTATCGTCGAAACAGAGCGTATCTATCTGAGTGCGTTGTCCATCGAAAACACGCGACCTTATTTCGAAATCGGCTATGGTTTCCAGAACCGCTATTTCTCGACAGGCTTCTTTACCAGTTTTCTGAATACCAGCTTTCAAAGCTTTGGTTGTAAATTCACTATAGAACTATTCCGCAGATGGTAAAACCGCTCACTGTTTATAAGGCCAGTGCAGGTTCTGGTAAGACCTTTACACTGGCCGTGGAATACATCAAGTTGCTGATAGAGAACCCTACCAGCTATCGTAACATCCTTGCCGTTACCTTCACTAACAAGGCAACGGAAGAGATGAAGATGCGCATACTCAGCCAGTTGTATGGCATCTGGCAGGACCTCCCTGACTCCAGTGCCTATATGGACCGTATCCTCACGGAGACAGGACTTCCACGTCCCATCGTCACCAAGAATGCTGGCCTTGCCCTTCATCTGCTGCTCCACAACTACAACTACTTCCGCGTAGAGACCATCGACACCTTCTTCCAGAGCGTATTACGCAATCTGGCCCGTGAACTCGACCTGACCGCCAACTTGCGTATCTCCTTGAACGATAGTCAGGTAGAAGAACAGGCTGTCGACCAGCTCATCGATGCATTGACACATACCGACGTGATGTTACAATGGCTGCTCAGCTATATCATGGAGAAGATCAGCGACGACCATTCGTGGAACATCATCGGACAGGTGAAGCAGTTCGGACGTACCATCTTCCGCGACTATTACAAGGAGAACGCCAAGGCTATCCGCGAGAAGATGCAGGAGAAGGGCTTCATCGAAAGTTACAGCCAACAGCTACGCCAGATTCGCAAGAATGCCCTGGAGCACATGCAACAGTATGCCACCAGCTTCTTCGACGCTCTCGAAGGTGAAGGAATCACGGTCGATGATCTGGCCTACGGTCGCACGGGCATCTATAGTTTCTTTGTAAAGCTGCAGAATGGTGTGATGGACGAGAGCATCGTTGGCCAACGCGTCTGCGACTGTCGTGAGGACCCTGCCAAATGGTATTCCAAGAAGTGTAAACGTCAGGAACTGGTTCATGCCGTTGCCGAGTCAACGCTCATTCCGCTGCTGGGTCATGCTATGGACGACCGCCCACAGCAATACCGCCTCTACCAGTCTGCCGACCTCACCCTGCGCCACCTCAGTCAGCTGCGTCTGCTGGGTAGCATCGAGGACAAGGTGCGCCAGCTCAACGACGAAGCCAACCGTTTCCTGCTCAGCGACACCCAGCAGTTGTTGCACGCACTCATCAGCCATAGCGACTCACCGTTCATTTTCGAGAAGATTGGCACCCAACTGGAACATATTATGATTGACGAGTTCCAGGACACCAGTACCGTCCAATGGCAGAACTTCAAAGTCTTGCTTCAGGAGTGCATGAGTCACCAAGATTCTGAGAATCTGATTGTTGGCGACGTCAAGCAGAGCATCTACCGCTGGCGTTCGGGCGACTGGCGACTGCTCAACGCCATTGACCGCGAGTTCCCACATAGCGAGGAGATGATGGACATCCAGCCGTTGGAGATCAACTGGCGTTCCTCACGTCATATCATCGATTTCAATAATGCGTTCTTCATAGAAGCCGCCCGTCAGGAATACGAGAGTCAGCACGAGGAATATCCGGAAGGTGCCCAGCAACTGCTCCGCGCCTATGCCGACGTAGCCCAAAAGGTTCCCGAAAAGCGACCTGCAGAAGGCTATGTAGAGGTTCGGCTGTTGCCAGACAAGGACTATCAGGAGGAAACGATGGCGACACTGGTGGACACTATCCGCCAACTAATGGAACAAGGAGCAACACCCCGTGACATCGCCATTCTGGTGCGCACCAATAAACACATCCCACTGGTTGCCGCCTATTTCGAGGAACACTTGCCCGATGTACGCATCATCAGTGACGAGGCTTTCCGACTGGATTCCTCCGTGACGCTGTGCCTGCTGACCCAGGCTCTCCACCTGCTGACACACCCCGACGACCTGCTGGCCAAGGCCACCATCGTCAAGCTCTACCACCACAGTGTGCTCAGCGATTCTATCGCTGAGAACGAGCTGCTCATCAAGGACCGCCCGCTGGACGCACTCCTCCCCGATGCCTTCGTCAGCCACCTCGACGAACTGCGCCAATTGCCGCTCTATGAGTTGGTAGAACGTCTCTACAGCATCTTCCTGCTTGAGCGTCTGAACGAGCAGAGCGCCTATCTCTGTGCGTTCTACGACCAGCTGAACATGTTTGTGCAAGACCACTCCAGCGACATCGACGCTTTCCTCAGAGAATGGGACGACAGCATTGGTAGCAAGACCATTCAGAGCGATGCCACTGACGGCATTCGCATCCTATCCATCCACAAGAGTAAGGGTCTGGAGTTCAATCATGTCCTCATTCCCTTCTGCGACTGGCGTCTGGAGATGCCGGATGTCTTGTGGTGCGAACCCAACGAGGCTCCTTTCGACGCACTGCCCATCGCACCCATCGACTTCAGCAGCAATCAGATGCGAGGCACCATCTACGAGCATGACTACCTCGACGAACACCTGCAGAATATCGTCGACAACCTCAACCTCCTTTATGTTGCCTTCACACGTGCCGCCCACAGCCTCTTTGTCATTGGCCTGCGTGGCAGCAAGTCCAACCGCTCAGCACTCATCGAGAAAGTACTGCCCAACCTGCAATTGGACAACAGCACACTCAGTGGTGAAACTGACGAAAAGGCCCCGCTCCTCTTCACCTACGGCACCACTACTCCCGTTGCTTCTCCAAAGGACGCGGCCACTACGCCCGTCGCTTCTCCGACGGGTCCCTCCAATCCCTTCCTTGCTCCCGTCACTCCTGAGGCCATCACCATCAAGACCTTCCCCGCCAAGACGGAGTTTAAGCAGAGCAATAAGAGCCGCGACTTCATCACGGGCAATGACGACCCGCAGGAATCGCCCAGCTACATCAAGATGGGTTGTGTACTCCATGAGATATTCTCGACCATCCGCACCACGTCAGACATCGACACGGCCCTGCGCCAGTTGCAATACGACGGGGTACTCTACGACGACGAGGTGACAGCAAACAAGCTCACGGCCATGCTTCACAAAAGACTGGAAGACCGTCGTGTGAAAGAGTGGTTCTCTGACCGCTGGCAGCTATTCAACGAGTGCAGCATCCTTCGTCTCAACGAACAGAACGAGGTTGTGGAGCGCCGTCCTGACCGCGTCATGACAGACGGCAAAGAGACCCACGTCGTTGATTTCAAGTTCGGCAGTCCGAAGCCCGAATACTTAGACCAGGTTCGCGAATATATGCAGCTGCTACAGCAGATGGGGCATCCGAATGTGAAGGGTTGGCTGTGGTATGTTTACAGCAATAAGATTGAAGAGGTTATTGGTTAACGGTTATTGTATGAAGAGTTTCTTAGAATACGTCGCAGAAGACATCGTCAGCAAATATGGCACCAACCTGTCGCGCACAGCGGTGGTGTTCCCCAACAAGCGTGCCTCGCTGTTCCTCAACGAGCACTTGGCCCGTCTGTCGCAAGGCAAACCCCTCTGGAGCCCTGCCTATATCACCATCAGCGAACTCTTCCGCCAGCAGTCTGCGCTGCATGTCGCCGACCCTATCAAACTGGTCTGTGACCTCTACCAGTCCTTCCGTCAATATACAGGCTCTGAGGAGACCCTCGACAAGTTCTTTGGCTGGGGCCAGCTACTCATCAGCGACTTCGACGACATCGATAAGAACATGGCCGATGCCGACCACGTCTTCGCCAATCTGCGCGACATCCACGAGCTCGACGACCTGAGCTATCTCACCGACGAACAGCGGGAATTGCTACGCCACTTCTTCAGCCATTTCACGGAGGAGCACGAGACGGAACTCAAACAGCGCTTCCTGCGTCTCTGGAGTCATCTGGCCGACATCTACCACGACTTCAACCGCCGTCTCACAGCACAGAACCTCGCCTACGAAGGCGCTCTCTACCGCTCCGTTGTCACCACCACCATCAAAACCACTACTCCCGCTGTTTCTCCAGCGGGTTTCCCTTACGACCGCTACCTCTTTGTGGGCTTCAACCTGCTGCAGAAGGTGGAGCAGCAGCTCTTTTCTGAACTCCAGAAGGCGGGCAAGGCCCACTTCTATTGGGACTTCGACGACTACTATATGCAGGGGCACGAGGCTGGTCACTACATCGCCCAATACCTGCACGCCTTCCCCAACGAGCTGGACAGCAGCGCCGATGACATCTACAAGAACTTCAAGAAACCCAAGGATATCACCTATATCTCTGCACCTACCGAGCATATCCAGGCACGCTATGTCAGCAGTTGGCTGAACCAACAGCGCATCGCCAAGGGGCGCCGCACAGCCATCGTCCTCTGCAACGAGAACCTGCTGCCCACCGTCATCCACAGCCTGCCCGACGAAGTAGAGAAGGTGAATATCACCACGGGCTACCCCTTGTCGCAGACACCCGTAGCCTCCTTTATCCAGTGCTACTACGACATGGTACTGGGTGGAAAGACGCCCCGACTGGTACGCGCCTTCCGTCGTCATCCGTACTACCGCTACCTCACCGACGACAGCCAGCCCCTCCTCCATCTCCTGCGCCAGATAGCAGCAGCCGCCAGCCCCGACGCCGACACCACTCCCGACGTTTCTCCGGCAGGTCTCTCCGACCCTCTCTTCCAGGAGTCGCTGTTCCGCGCCTACACCCTCGTCAACCGTTTGAATGCCCTGCAGGAAAGCGGCGACTTGCAAGTCACCGACAGCACCCTGCAACGCCTGGTCACCCAGCTCATCCAGCAGACCTCCATTCCCTTCCACGGCGAGCCTGCCGAGGGTCTTCAGGTGATGGGCGTCCTGGAAACCCGTAACCTCGACTTCGACCACGTGCTGCTGCTCAGCTGCAACGAGGGCAACATGCCCAAGGGCGTCAACGACAGTTCGTTCATTCCCCACAGCATCCGTCAGGCCTACGAGCTCACCACCGTCGAGAACAAGGTCAGCATCTACGCCTACTATTTCCACCGTCTGCTGCAACGCGCTCAGGATGTCACCATCCTGTGGAACAACGCCACAGAGGACGGCCAGCGTGGCGAGATGAGCCGTTTCATGCTCCAACTGATGGTCGAGAGCGGTCAGCATATCCAGCAGCGCTCCTTGCAGTCCGGCAAGATCATTGCCCGCTACACCCCGCAAGCCATTGAGAAGACGCCTCGCGTTCTCAGCATCATGCAAGACTATTGGATGAATGCCGACAGTCTGCTAAGTCCTTCCGCCATCAACCGCTACATGCGCTGTCCGCTGCAGTTCTACTACCGCTATATTGGCGGCATCCTGGAATCCGACCAGCCCGACGACGAGCAGGAGTTGGACAACCGCGTCTTCGGCAACATCTTCCACAACGCTGCCGATACCCTCTACCACCAACTGCCACGATATGTCACCAAAGAGCTGCTCGAGCAGTTGCTGAAGAACAAAGCCACCATCGAGCGTGCTGTCGACGACGCCTTCAACCAGGAGTTGCCCAACGCCATCAGAGGCGGTCTGCACCTCATCAATCGCGAGGTCATCATCCGCTACCTGCGCCAGCTCATCGAGATTGACAAAGCCCTCGCGCCCTTCACCATCCTCGGCCTTGAACATGACGTAAAACGCGACCTCAGCCTTCAGACATCCTCGCAACGCCACACTCTCAAAGAGAGAACCATCGGACCCCTGAAAATCGGTGGTCGCATTGACCGTCTCGACCAGCTTTCCGACGGACGCATCCGTGTGGTGGACTACAAGACGGGCAGTCAACGTCTGAAGGCCCTTAGCAGCGTGGACGACATCTTCGACCCTGCCAAGATTCACGACCATAGCGACTACTATTTCCAGACCTTCGTCTATGCCGACATCGTTCGCCGCCAGCAGTCGCACCCTGTTTCTCCCGCCTTATTGTTCATCCAGCATGCGGCAGGCAAGGACTACGACCCCACGTTGTGTTTCGGCAAAGAACGGATTCTCGACATTCAAGAGCACAGCGTCCGCTTCAACGAACTGCTGGAACAGAAAGTGAACGAGATTTTCTCTTCGGAAATCCCGTTCACTCCCACCACAGACCTGAAGATCTGTCGTACATGTCCGTATCTGCAGATGTGCAGACGTTAGCGATTCTTATGATTCAGGAACCAGCCGTGCGTCAGGAAATGGTATAGCACCAATGCCGCGGCGGTGATGCCCAGTGCCGTATAAATCAAGGCCGTGGGCTGCTCGTAGAAACAGGCATAGCCCAGACACAGGCCCAAGGCAAGCCCAGTTTCCCAACCCAGGAAATAAGTACTCTGCGAGGTGCCGCGCTGACAGTGGCGGCTCAGCTTGATGAAGAACAACAGGAATCGTGAGCCGATGATGCCTGTACCCAGTCCCACAAAGACGGGCGATACAGGCGATGCGGGAGCCACCAGCAGGATGGCCAGTGCCGCCAGCAACAGGAACAGTCCCGTAATAATCTCGCTCTTCAGTTCCGCATCACGGAACACGAAGCGCTGTGCCAGCAGTGCCAACAGGAACCCACCCATCATCAGGGCATAGAACATCGGTTCGAAAGGCATCGACAGCAACAGACCTATCACGGTAGTCACCAGCAACAGGTTGACGAAGAGGATAAAGCCGTGCGTCAGGAAGAAACGGTCCAGCGACACCACCTTCACGCCCTCTTCCGGCGTGCGGAAGGGGAAGGTGACCGTTTTCACCAGCAACAAGGCGACGACCGCACATCCCATTGCTCCCCAGATGACACCGTTGAAGCCATAGAGCAGGCTGACTATCAGTCCGGCCAACGGTCCCAGCGACAGCGCAAAACGTGCGAACCACGACGCACTGTGGTTGGCCTCCGTGCGTTGGAACGACTCGCACGTGTCGATGACCAGCGTTGACGACAGCACCATCTGGGCCAGTCCGAAGGCGGCGCCCAGCACAAAGCGGTGCACCATGATGATGGTGAAATCCACGAACTCCGTGCGCAGATGGTCTATATAGAGCAGCGCCAGCAAATCGACGATGAGTGCTACGATAGCCCACATGCACACCACATTGCGACGGAAGCGCTGCACCAGCCACGAACAGAAGGTTCCGAAGACATACAGTCCCAGTCCGAAGACGCCCATCGAGCGTCCCACCTCTACCGACGTGAAGTTCTCCTCCTCCATCAGCCAGCGGGGCATGGTGGGCAACAGGATATACACGGAGATGGTCAGCAGCAGCGACGCCACGGCCATCATCCAGAATTCCTTATGCCAAAGTCTGATATGTATCGGTGTATTCTGAGTATTCATCCATTAGTACGATTCGTTCGCATTGGGGAAGTCGCCACTTTTGACGTCTTCCACGTAATGTCCCACAGCATCGGTGATGACCGTGTTCAGGTCGGCATAGCGACGCAAGAAGCGGGGCGAGAAGCCCTGTGTCATTCCCAGCATGTCGGCAACCACCAGCACCTGTCCGTCGCAACCGTTACCGGCACCAATGCCAATGGTCGGACACTTCACCAGCTTCGTGACCTCTGTGGCCAAGGCTGCGGGCACCTTCTCCAGCGTGATACCGAAACAGCCTGCCTCGTCCAGCAGCTGAGCGTCGTGCAACAGTTTGTCGGCCTCAGCCTGTTCCTTGGCACGCACGGCATACGAACCGAACTTATTGATTGATTGCGGGGTCAGTCCCAGGTGCGCCATCACAGGGATGCCGGCGTCCAGAATGCGCTTCACCGTGTCGAGAATCTCCTCGCCACCCTCCATCTTCAGGGCGTCGCAACCACTCTCCTTCATGATGCGGATGGCGTTGGCAACACCCTCGGTGCCATTCACCTGATACGAACCGAAGGGCATGTCGCACACCACCAGCGCACGCTGACAGGCACGAGCCACCGAACGGGCGTGGTAAATCATATAGTCTACGGTCATGGGCAGCGTGGTAGCATTACCCGCCATCACGTTCGAGGCCGAGTCGCCCACGAGGATAGCGTCAATGCCGGCCTTGTCCACGATGCCAGCCATGGTATAGTCATACGATGTCAACATGGAGATTTTCTCACCTTTCTGCTTCATCTCCATAAAACGGTGTGTAGTCACCTTGCGTGTGTCACTTACTAAATATCCTGCCATAATCTTTTTTTTATTTATAATCATTAATTACTTCATCACACAACGGACGGATGGCCTCCGCGGGGTTCGTCGTCGACAGGCCCACCACATACATGCCGGCAGCCCTGCCTGACTTCAACCCATTGAACGAGTCCTCGAAGACCACACAGTCCTCGACCCTTACGCCCAGTCGCTGGGCAGCCTTCAGGTAACAGTCCGGGTCGGGCTTCGAACGCTCAAAATCCTCAGAGGTCAGAATGGCGTCAAACATGCTGCGGAACTCAGGGTGCGACTGGTACACAGCCTCCATCTTCGGCTGGTTCGAACTGGTCACCACCGCCGTCTTCACGCCCTTGCCACGCAACTCGCGGATATACTCCTCAAAGCCCGGCACATAGATATAATCCATCTGCTGCTCAAACCGGTTCAGTCGTTCCGTAATCATCGGCTGCTTCTCTGCCAAATCGCCAGAGAACCACGCGTCGTAAATCTGCACCAGCGTCTGACCCTTGATTTCGTGCTCCAGTCCAGGATGCTCCGGATGGAACTCGCGGCACTGTGCGCCCCAGAACACCGAGTACTGCGGCTCCGTGTCGAACACCACCCCATCCAGGTCAAACAACGCTGCTTTCATCTCATTCTTTTCCATAACTTTCAGAAAATCGGGTGCAAAGGTACGAATAAGTGAGCAAAAAGCCAAATATATTTGAGCTTTTTCGAATGAGAGTACTTTCAAAACGGAGTCTCAAGGGAAAGGAAAACCGCCACCAAACTGTGGCATCTTTTTTTCTTTCAGTTCCTGAATACGAGGTTCCCAGTCCTTGTCGAAGCGTTCGATGTTGCGGTCAAGAAACGAGAGACGATTGGCAATCCACTCTTTCAACACCTTTATTTCTTCAGCGTAGGAACTGACACGATAGGCTGCAAACATGCCGACAATATCAAAGCCCCCACCCATCATTGGGAAGCCACCCTTAGCGGGGAATTCTCCCATAGGAGGAAACGTTCCGAAAGGCTGCGGCTTGGGCATTTGCTGTTTCTGCTCTTCGGTGACCAGCAATTCCGGATAAGTCTTGAAATGCCTCTGGATGCATGGAGCCAACAACTGGGCATGTCGGTCTATATAGTCATTGATGGCCTTGTTGCTCAGCACGTTCTTCCGTAACTCCTTATACCGCACCTTCACCGCCTTGCGGAAAGCAGGGTCTTGCAACAGTCGTTGCCACATGGCTGGAGTGGGATTGTTGCTGGCGCCCTCGAAGTTCCATGCCTCGGGCTTGTCGGCATTGGCGAAGTTCGCATTGCCATAGGCCAGATTGTAATCCCATACAGGCCCTGCCACCAGTTTTCCACCCGTTCCGTCCGCATGCAGCTTTTCCTTGTAGAAATAGGCGCTGCGCTTGTAGCCATCGGCATTGAGGCTCAGTTCGGTGTGGATGAAATAATCTACAAACGAAGGCACATCGATGTAGCGGGCATACCCCGTCTTCGGGTCGGCAAAGCCTTCCGACTGTATCACCCGCTCCACAGTGTCCACATAGTTCTGGATGTAGGCAAACTGCTCGGCAGCAAGTTTTTTCTTCTTCGGATAGATGCACGACCAGATGACCTGACTCGACATATTGCCCTCGCCGATGCCAGGCACCTTCGACGTGAACGTGGCATCGTCCTCATTGAAGGTGTCAATGCGCAACAGATAGCCACCCGTCACGTCCCGTCCTGCCACGTCGTTCTTCTTCATCTTCGCGATGTTCACACGCTCTTTGCCGCGCTTGATGGCTTCCGAAAGAATGTATATGCCGCGATATTCACCATTCAGCGTCAGTTCCACAATCCGTGTACGAGGACCCCAATGGCCCATGTCGCGCCACAGCTGAAACGCCAACGGGTCGCGCACTGCCGACACATCGCTGTAGGGCGCCAGCAACACCCAGTCGCTGTGGGCAGGCATATCCATCAACGAAGCCTCCACCTCCCTACCCTGCTCATCGCGCAGCTCTATGGTGTATTTCTTCTGGTTGAATCCCAACGAACTGTTGCCACGCAATTTGATGCCGATAGCACCGTCGTAACCATCCATCTTCATGTGTGCGGTCACCTTCCGCTGAGCGTTCACCAGTGAATCCACCGTGATGCTTATCTGCCCCACAGTCGTCTGCCTGGCAGCATTGTCTTGCGCCTTCACTTTGCTATTCTGCGAACAGCACGTCAGCAGCATCGCTGCCCATAACATTATAATCTGCTTCATCCGTTTTAGTTTTTTACCTGTCACCTTTTTATGACGCTTCGTCGAGCCGAAAGTTTAATTACTCATAGACGAAAATAAGAAACCCCGCCGTTTGGCAGGGCTTCTTTCTGCATTACCTTAATTGGTGTCGCCTGCGTCGTCGTCGCCATTGTCACCACCACCGTTGTCACCTCCGGTGTTCGAGCCACCGCCGTTGTCACCGCCACCCGAAGGTGTTACGGTACCGGTGCCGCCACCGTTCTGACCGGCGTTCTGCGAGCCGGAACTGCTGGTGTTGCCACCGTCGTTCTCGCCGGTTTCAGTCGTGTTGTCGGGCTCCTCCACGGTGCCGTCGTCAGCACTGGTCACACGCTTCACCACTTGGCCGTTGCGGTCGTAGCAGGTGATGACGACGCTGGTGTTTTTCAGCTCGTCCTTCAACTCTACAGCAGGGGTGAACACGATACGGCGCACCTTGATGAGCGACGTTTTCACGTCATTCACGTCAGCCACACTCTTGGCCGAAAGACTGAAACGCATGGTTCCCAGTCCTGGCAAAGCTACGGAGTGGCCTTCCGTAGCCCAAGCTTTGATCACTTCGCCGGCAGCGTCCCAGCAAGCATGCATCACGCCTTCACTGACACCCGAGCGCAGGGCAGCCTCGCGAATCACTTTCTCCTTCGCAAGAGCACTGTACATCTCAGGTACCATCACGTAACGGTACTCGCCGGCATACTTACCGACCTTGAACTCACGTTCTTTCGCTTTAACTTTAAGACTCATAATCCTGAAACAATCTTTTTACGTTAAAAGCTCCTGTGCGACCAACTACATCGGGTGGCCGCTTCCCGCAATTTGTTATCCTTAATTACTCTACAAAGATACTAAAAATAATCGAGACTACCAAATATTAACCCATTTATTTTCAGTGTTTTACGTTAATAAATGTATAAAACAAAGACCGCCTTTTTTGATGCCATTTTTCTCCACTTCGGCCCCGTATTTTTTCCTCCGAACTGGAAAAATATTTTGAGCGAAGAACGGGAAAAACTAAAAGGTGTCGCATTTCGCGACACCCCCTGGTTGTACGTTTTCTTAACGATTGATCAGCAGGTCGCAGAGGTCTGTGTTTGGTGGATATGCTTCCAACTGACTGGAAACGTTGTAGTCAATGCCGGTGGTCAGTTGCATCTGACGGCTCCACTTTTCATAGCAACCGCTGTCGGGAAAGAGCGTCACCCTACGACCTTGCAAACAAGCCATCTTCTCGGAAGACAGTCCACCACTGCCTGCTGTAGCCAGCCAGAGATACTGTGGCTGACAGGCCGCCATGACGAGGGCCGTCTTCTCGCTCTCCACAAGACAGACGTGGGCATCAGGACGCTTACTGAGCAGATGCTGGCCAAAAAGACACTGATACAGTTGCCAGTCTGGCGGTAACAGTCCTATTTTGATGAGTGGAACATGCGTCCATCCCTGAAAGCCGTCTCGGTGGCCATCGATGCGGTATTGCATGATATGCCCGCCGTGCACCTGCCCTTCATGGTCTATCTGCCAAAAGATGACGTTGCCCCTGCGGGTTGCCCCAACAAAGTAGTCGTCATATACACGAAGAACCTGTTCTGAAGAAAGGCCGAGTTTGCCTGCTACATCGTTGGAGAACCAATGCCAGAACACACTGTTTGGTGAGTGGCTGCGTGAGACGTAATCGCCGGGGATGGGCTGGAAAGGAGGAAGCGGAACAGGCGTGCAATGACTGCCAGCTTCCGACTCATGTGCCCACTGGTTGTCGCGATAGTATTCGCCGGGCTTATAGTGGTAGCCGCAGGAGTGTTGGTGGTCGCACTTGCCTACATCGTCGGCCACATAGCGGTTGCCGTTGCGGGTATCCACATAGCGCACGAAGCATTTCTTCTTACCGCAATGAGGGCAGGTGAACTTCTGCTGGCGACGTCCCGTCACGCGGGGAGTCTCTAATTGATAACGAAAATCAGTATTCATGATCTTTTCATTTTTGTTGTTCAAATAGAAAATGTTGGCGATTCTCGTTCGTTGTTGGAGCCGCTATATATATACGCGGCTCCAACAACAAACAAAAATCTTATCGCGAGAGTCAGAACGGCAGTGCAAATTCTGAGGAAGCCTGGATCAATCCATTGCTGTCCTCAAAGATTGATTTGTCCTTGAGCCATTCTGAGATGTAAGAAGCCACAGTGGGACGCTTACGGTCGAGCACCTTCACAAGGATTTCTGTCAGCTGCTTACGGCTGATAGCGCCACCCTTGTCGCGCAGGATAGTCAGGCATTTCTGGAGGCGTTCCTGCTTTTCCTTCTCAAGAGCCTCCTGACGTTTCAACTGCTGTTCGGCCTTACGTTGCTCGAGTTGAAGTTTGCGCTGCTCGGTGGCATCGACGATACGACCTCCCTCAGCAAACATGATACTCCACTCGGTTGGCTCTTCATGACGCGACTCCGAACACGAGACGGTGATGACACTGCTGCCGCGCTCCTTCTTGCACTCCAGCACCGTTGCAGCCTTTTGGGCCAGCATCGTGCCGAGGTGACCACGCATGTTATGGTCTTCGTCAGCCTTATTCGTGTGGAGCACGCAGATGATAGCGCAGTTGTACTCCTCGCTAAGCACCAGCAGGTCCTTGATGATCTGCTTGGACTCCGATTCGTCGTTAAAACTGCCCACGAACTCCACAATGCCATCGACGAACACCACATCGGGCTTCTCGTCCTCCAAGGCCTGACACA